>LXNI01001483.1_pt1 | contig 20045 bp, 22 predicted proteins | sample 809091 | NCBI WGS metagenome assembly LXNI01 (sample SAMN04870527, study PRJNA318959) | sponge metagenome | biome: 01000161; feature: marine sponge reef; material: water | host: Sarcotragus foetidus | place: Greece: Milos, Mediterranean Sea | collected 2013-05-29 | depth 5-7 m | reverse complement strand
CCCAGATATTCCGTCAGCAGCACGGGCTGCATGGCGCCCGGCCCCGGCATGCCCCACATGCCGGCCACCGCAAGGCCGTCCACATCGCACATGGCGAGCCCGGCCTGGGCCAGCGCCTCATCTGCCGCACCGCGCTGCATGGAGAGCACCGTCGCGCCCGGCAGCGCCCGGCCGCGCTGATGTGTCGGCGCATCGGCCACGCCGACAATAACCGGGCTGCGGCTCATCCGCCGCCGGCCTCCCGGACGGCGATTAGCGCGTCCACGGCGAGTGCGCCCTCCCCTTTCGGCAACACGATGAAGGGATTGACGTCAATGGTCTCGAGCACATCGGCATTAGCCGCCGCAAACGCCGAGAGCCGGGCCAGCGCCCCGGCCAATGCCTCCTCGTCGGAAGGCGGCGCCCCGCGCACGCCCTGCAGCATCGGGTAGCCGCGGACTTCCCGGACCATCCGGCGCGCCTCGTCAATGCCGAACGGCGCGATGCGGAAGGTCACATCCTTCAGCACCTCGACGAAAATGCCGCCGAGCCCGAACATCACCACCGGGCCGAACACCGGGTCCCGGACGACGCCAAGAATGGTCTCGACGCCGCCCGAAACCATGGGCGCGACCAACACGCCGTCGATCCGCGCGTCGGGCGCATGCGCTTCGGCCCGCGCGAGCAGGTCGCGGTAAGCGGCCTCGGCTGCCGCCCGCGACGCGACATTGAGGATGACGCCGCCGATCTCGGACTTGTGGAGGATGTCGGGCGAAACGATCTTCATGACCACGGGGAAGCCCGCCGCCTCCGCGGCGTCGCCCGCTTCGGCGGCAGATCCTGCCAGCCGCTCCGCAACGGCCGGCACGCCAGCGGCCGCCAGAATGCGCTTGCCCTCGACTTCGTTGATGTCCTGGCTGACGCCGAGCTTTGGCGCCTCCGGCGGCAAATCGGGCGGCGGCGCGGACGGCCCCCGTTTCAGCGCCTCGGAATACCGCGCCAGAGCCCCGAGCGCATGGATCGCCCGGCTCGGGTCCTCATAGCAGAGGTAGCCCATCGCCTGGAGCCGCGCGCGCCGCTCGGGCGTGGTCAAGATGGCGAGCATGTGCAGATGGTCCGGGAACCGCCGGCGCACCGCATCCAGGCTCGGCTCAAGTTCCTTCATCATCAGCGGGTTCAGGCCGACGCCCGCCAGGAAACACACGGCGCTTGCATAGTCCCCCTCTTCCAGCAGCGCGCCATACATCGTTTCCATCAGCGTTGCGTCATTGATGAATTGCGCGGTCACATCAAGCGGGTTGCGGGTGCCCGCGAAGGGCACGAGCGTTTTCATGCGCTCCTGCGTCGTCTCCGGCAGCGGCGGCAATTCAAGGCCCGCATCCTCAGCGGCGTCCGCCATGATGACGCCGACCCCGCCGGAAACCGTGATGATGCCTGTCCTGGCGCTTTCCGGGAGCCGGCCTCCGGCGAAGGCGTAGCCGACGTCGAACATCTCGTCGATGCTGCGGGGGCGGAAGACGTTGTATTGGCGCAGCAGCGCATCGAACACGGCGTCAGAGCCTGTGAGCGAGGCTGTATGCGAGGCTGCGGCCGCCGTGCCGACTTCCGAGCGCCCGACCTTCATCAGCACGACCGGCTTCTCGGCGGCGCGCGCAATCTCCAGCGCCTCGATCAGCTTGTCCGCATCCTGCACGCCTTCCATGTAGCCGAGCACGACGCTGGTGCCGGGGTCCTGCGCCATATAGGCAAGGCAGTCGGAGAACTCGACATCGCACTGGTTGCCCATCGTCGCCCAGAGGTTGAGGCCGAGGCCGCGCTCGCGCGCCAGCGTGAAGCAATGGCCGCCAAAGGCGCCCGACTGCGCCGCGACGGAAATCGTGCCCCTCTCCGGCCCCGTATCGCCAATGGCCGAGATGAAGGTCGCGATCATGCCGGTGCCGGTGTTCATCACGCCCATGCAATTGGGCCCCATGATGCGCAGCCCGCCCTCGGCGCCGAGATCGGCCAGGCGGCGTTGGGCGCGCGCACCGTCCTCGGAAATCTCGGCGAAACCGGACGACAGCACGATGGCGGCCTTCACGCCCTTGTCGATGCAGGCCGTCACCGCCGGTTCCACGAATGGCATCGGCACGACGATCACCGCCATGTCCACCGATCCCGGAATGTCGCCGACAGCGGAGAAAGCCGGCAGGCCCTGGATTTCGGCGGCGCCCGGATTGACCGGATAAACCTGGCCTTCAAAGCCGGATATTTTCATGTTGTGGACCGGCCGGCCGCCGATCTTGGCGAAGTTCGACGACGCGCCGACAATGGCCACCGACTTCGGATTGAAGAACGCGTCGAGCGTGTCGATGCGGATGGTCATGCCGGTTTCCCCCCTCGGGCCTCGAACCTGCGGCGCCTCACGCTAGAATAGCAGGAGTCCCGCTTCAAGGAGGCTGCTCCGATGGCCCCGCGCACGCCCGAAACCGACGCCCACAACGATCTGGCGCCGCTCGCCTCGCGCCTTGTCGAGGTGGCCCGCCTTCCCTGGCGCGATACGCCCTATCCCGGAGTCTCGATCAAGGTGCTGTTGGAAGACGAGGCGAGCGGCCTGATGACCGCGCTCTTCCGTTGGGAGCCGGGAGCCGTGCTGCCGCTCCACGAACACACGGCGATCGAGCAGACCTATGTGCTCGAAGGCGCCTTCGAGGATGCCGACGGCGAGGTGAAAGCGGGCGATTTCGTCTGGCGGCCCGCCGGCAGCCGCCACGAGGCGCGCTCCCCCGGCGGCGCCTTGATGCTGGGCATCTTCCAGAGGCCGAACGCCTTCCTCTAGCCCGCATGCAGCAGCCTTGTCGCCCCGGACAGAGCGAAGCGGGGTCCAGTCGGCCAGAGCCCCTCGGAGGGTAGCCCCCAGGATGTCATGTTTTGTCATGTTCCGCATGCGCATGGCGTGTGTTCCATAGACCGTTTCGGCATAGAGCGGTCGTTCCGCGCGGGAGGCGAACGCCGGGCGCACGCCTGCTGTCCGTGTCTCCGGCGTCCTTGTCTCACGCCGGCGCGAAAGAATGGCGTGAGCGGCCCTGCCCATGCCGCCCCTCTTCATCTCATCTTGTGACGAATACGCCGAAGTCAAGTCTTATATAAGATTTATTTCAAATATAGAGAACAATATGCTTGTACAGCCACGATGAAAGGACGCGCCGGTCATGGGGCCCCCTGCCGGTCATTAACACGCTCGGCAATGGCCAGCACGCGGTGCATCTCCCGCAACACGGGTTTCTCGATCAGCTTGCCATCGATCACGACAAGGCCGGTGTCCGCGTCCTCGAAGGTCTCGATGATCCGCCGCGCTCGCGCAACCGCCGCCTCGTCTGGCGTGAAGACCGCGTTGAGCGCCGGGATCTGCCTGGGATGGATCGAGCCCTTGCCGGAAAATCCGAGATCGCGCGCCTGCCGGGCCGCAACCTCCATGCCCTCCGGGTCCTCGAGGTCGAGGAAAGGCACGTCGATCGCGTCCAGTCCCGCCGAGGCTGCTGCGTGAACGACGCGGGAGCGGGCGTAGAGCAGCGGCTCCCAGGCGTTGACGCAGCGCAGTTCGGCCGCCATATCGACCCCGCCGAAAAACAGCGCGTCGATGCGCGGGCTGCAGTGGGCGATGTCATAGGCCGCCTCCAACCCCTGATTGGTCTCGATGATGACGTGCAGGCGCGTGGCGTGCCCCCGCTCCGTGAGCAGGTCGTCGAGCCAGACGATCTCCTCCGGCGCACGCACCTTGGGCAGCATCAGCGCCGGCGGCGGCCGATCAGTCGCCAGCACCGCCTGCACGTCGGCCAGCCCGAAGGCCTCGCGCAGGCAGTTGATGCGGACGACCCGCTCGACCCCGTCATTGATCTGGGCCTGCTCGAATAGCGCCACGGCATTGGCCCGCGCTGTCGCCTTGTCCTTGGGCGCAATGCCGTCCTCAAGCTCGACGCAAACGATATCTGCGCCGGAAGCGAGCGCTTTGGGAAACATCTCCGGCTTCAAGCCGGGCGAGAAGATGAAGCTGCGCCGGGGGCGGATGGCGCGGGTTTCGGTCATGTCTTGGTCCAACTTGTCGAAGGGTGTCTCGGGTGCAAGCCATGGGCCAGCAGCACAAGGGGCGGCGATCAGCCCCGCGGAGCGCCGCCGAGTTGGCGGCCGCCGACAATGTGCATATGCACATGCGGGACTTCCTGGTTGCCGTGGCGGCCATTGTTGCAGGTCGCGCGGTAGCCGCCCTCGGTAACGCCCTCGGCGCAGGCGACCGCCGCCATGGCGCGCACCCAGGCGGCGAGCTCCGCATCGCTGCCCCTGGCCGCGAAGTCGTGCAGCGTTTCGTAATGGCCCTTGGGGACCACCAGCACATGCGTCGGGGCCTTCGGCGCAATGTCGCGGAAGGCAAGCGTATGGTCGTCCTCATGCACCTTCTCGCAAGGTATCTCGCCCCGCAGGATGCGCGCAAAGATATTGTCGTCGTCATAGCTCATCGGGATCGCTCGCTTGCATCGGGTCTGCCTTCGCGCCGCGCCAGCGCCGCGCGCACATCGTCCGGCGTCACGCCCGCATCGGCCCAGAGCACGAGCAGATGGTAGAGCAAATCGGCGCTTTCCTCGATCAGCCGGTCCCGGTCGCCGCGCACCGCCTCGATGACCGTCTCGACGGCCTCCTCGCCCACCTTCTGCGCGATCTTCTCCCGGCCCTGGCGGAAATAGCGCGCCGTCCGGGAGGTTTCAGGGTCGGCGCCGCGCCGGCTTTCGATGACCGCATAAAGCCGGTCGAAGATGTCGGCATCGCTCATGCGCAGGGCTCCGGGCGCACCGGAATGCCGGCCGCCGCCATGGCGCGCTTGGCGTCCGCGATGCTGTAAATGCGGTCGTGAAAGATCGAGGCGGCGAGCACCGCCGAGGCTTGGCCCTGCGACACGCCCTCCGCTAGATGGGCGAGCGAGCCGACGCCGCCCGACGCGATCACCGGCACCGGCACGGCTTCCGCGACCGCGCGCGTCAGCTCGAGGTCGTAGCCATCCCTGGTGCCGTCGCGGTCCATGGAGGTCAGCAGGATTTCCCCGGCGCCGAGCGATACCATGCGCTCGGCCCAGCCGACGGCCTCTATGCCGGTCGGGCGGCGCCCGCCATGGGTGAAGACCTCCCACCGGCCGGGCCCGGTCTGCTTGGCATCGACCGCGACCGTGATGCATTGCGTGCCGAATTTGCGCGCAGCTTCGCGCACGAATTCCGGGCGGGACACAGCGGCCGTATTGATCGAGACCTTGTCGGCGCCCGCCAGCAGCAGGTTGCGGATATTCTCCACCGTGCGGATGCCGCCGCCCACGGTTACCGGCATGAAGCACCGATCGGCGGTGCGGCGCACGACATCGAGGATCGTGTCGCGCTGCTCGTGGCTCGCGGTGATGTCGAGAAAACAGAGCTCGTCCGCGCCCGAAGCGTCATAGAACCGGGCCTGCTCCACGGGATCGCCCATATCGCGCAGATCCACGAAATTGACGCCCTTCACAACCCTGCCGGCATCGACATCCAGGCAGGGTATGACCCGCACGGTCAGCATTCGCGGCCCGCCGCAATGCGCAGCGCGACCGCCGGGTCGAGCCGCCCGTCATAAAGCGCCCGCCCGCAGATCACCCCTTCTATGCCCGCGGCCCGCTCCGCGTAGATCGCGCGGAGATCGTCATGGTCCGCGACCCCGCCAGAGGCAATGACCGGCGTGGTCAGCGCCCAGGCGAGGTCTACCGTCGCGTCCATATTGACGCCGCCGAGCGCGCCGTCGCGGGCGATGTCGGTGAACACGATGGCCGCGACCCCGGCATCCTCGAAGCGCAACGCCAGATCGAGCGCCGGCGTTTGCGAGGTCTCGGTCCAGCCCCGGGTCGCGACCATGCCGTCGCGCGCGTCGATGCCAACGACGATCTGTCCCGGGAAGCGGCTGCAGGCGGCCCGGACGAGCTCGGGATCGGTGAGCGCCGCCGTGCCCAGCACGACGCGGCGCACCCCCCTGGCGAGCCAGATCTCGACGGTCGCCATGTCGCGAATGCCGCCGCCGAGCTGGACCGGCAGATCGACCGCCGCCAGCACCGCCTCGACGGCCTCGGCATTGACCGGCTCGCCCTCCACCGCGCCGTTCAGGTCCACAAGATGCAGCCAGGAAAATCCCGCCGCCTCGAAACGCCGGGCCTGGTCGGCGGGATCATCGTTGAACACCGTGACCCGGCCCATATCGCCCTGCACCAGGCGCACACAGGAGCCGTCCTTGAGGTCTATGGCAGGGAAAACGATCATCCGGCCCGCCGCTTTCCGGAGGGCGGCAGGTCCTTGTAGAAGTAAATACCCGGCACCCATGCCCCGCGAACATGGGCGTATTTGGGATGAACACCCCAGCGGCGATAGTCGAGCGCCTCATACATGGCCATTGCCTGGGTCTGGGTTTCCCGCACATCGAGATTGATGACCCTGAAGCGTCGCCGCCGCGCCGCCGCTTCCACGGCCTCCATCAGCAGGCGGCCGACGCCGAGGCCGCGCGCCCAGGGAGCGACGAAGAGATGTTGCACGGCGACAATCGACTTCTGGGCCTCATTGTTGCGCGGCGGGGCGACCATCTGCACGGAGCCGCAGATCGCGCCCTCGCGCCGGGCGACGAACAAGGTGCGCTCCGGCACCAGCAGCACGCCCCGCCAATAGCGTTCCAGCCAGCTCCGTTCCGGCGGGGACACGAAGCCGAATCCACCGCCATCCAGAATCGCCGCGTCGGTCGCCTCGCAGAGATCGAGCAGGTCGGTCTCGTTGAGCGATTCGAGGTGCGCCACTCGAATTCCGTTCATGTCAGGGCCGCCAATCGAGGAAGTTCGCGATGAGACGCAAGCCATATAGCTGGCTCTTCTCGGGATGGAATTGCGTGCCGATCACATTGCCGTTGCCGACTATGGCGGCGAACCGGCCGCCATGATCGCTTTCGGCCAGCATGTGCTCGTCTTCGGCCGGCTGAAACCGGTAGGAATGCACGAAATAAACATGACTCCCGGCGCCGAGCCCGGCCAGCACCGGATGGTCCGCAAGCGCCGTCAGCTGGTTCCAGCCCATATGCGGCACCTTGAGGGCCGGGTCCGCCGGCTCCAGCGCAACGACGCTGCCGGGCAGCCAGCCGAGGCCGGCATGCTCGCCATGCTCCAGCCCGCGCTCCGCCATCAGCTGCATACCCACGCAGATGCCAAGAAACGGCCGGCCCCGGGCCGTCACCGCCTCCGCCAGGGCCTCGACCATGCCGTCGAGGCCGAACAGGCCGGCGCGGCAATCGCCGAAGGCGCCGACGCCGGGCAGCACGATCCGGTCGGCGGCGGCCACCTTGTCAGGATCGGAGGTCACGATGACGCGCCCTTCCCTGCCCTTCTCACCGCCCGCCCGCGCAAACGCCTTCTCCGCCGAGCGGAGATTGCCGGACCCGTAATCGACGATCGCCGTGGTCACGACGGCGCCCGGGCGAGGAACCGGATTTCCGCCTCGCCGGCATGGCGCGCGGCCGCAAGCGCCGCCTCGGCGAAGCCGCGCCGGGCGAGGCTCCAGCGCGCAAGGTCATTGCCCTCGAAACCGGCCGCGAACGCCGCCAGCAGCAAGAGCGGCAGCGACAGCCAGAACGCGCCGGGCAGAACGGCCGCAGCGGCAAAGGCCACGAGCAGCCCCGCCGCCACCGTCCAGTCGCCCCGCCAGGCCGCCCAAAGCGGGCCGAAGAACAGCGCCGGCCAGCAGAAGCCTTCCTTGACGGCGCGAATCTCCGGCTCTTCCAGCACGCCCCGGCTGCGGCGATGGATCGTGTAGATACGCATCGCGCCGGTCAGAGACTGCCCTTGGTGGACGGCACGGCGTCGCGCCGGCGCGGGTCGATCTCCACCGCCGCCCGGAGCGCGCGCGCCAGCGCCTTGAAGCAGGCCTCGGCGATATGGTGCGTATTGGCGCCGTAGAGGCACTCGACATGCAGCGTCGCGCCGGCATGCTGCGCGAAGGCCTGGAACCACTCGCGGAACAGCTCCGTGTCCATCGCGCCGAGCGTCTGCGCCGGCAGTTCCACATGCCAGATCAGATAGGGCCGGTTGGACAGGTCGAGCGCGACGCGCACCAGCGCCTCATCCATCGGCACATAGGCATGGCCGTAGCGCCGGATGCCCTTCCGGTCCCCAAGCGCGGCGGAGATGGCCTGCCCCAGCGCGATGCCGGTATCCTCCGTGGTGTGGTGGGCGTCTATATGCAAATCGCCCTTAGCGGCGAGTTCGAGGTCCACGAGGCCGTGCCGGGCCAATTGTTCGAGCATGTGGTCGAGGAAGCCGACACCCGTCGAGACGTCGTAGCGGCCCTCGCCGTCCAGGCGAACCCAGACATCGATCTCGGTTTCCGTCGTCTTCCGCGCTATCGACGCTTCGCGCATGGGAGCCGCGCCTCAAAGGGTGTGTTGCCGCGTCCTTTTAGAGCATCGCTCCCCGGTTTTGAACCGAGGCTTGCGCCCCGGCGGTCAAGCCATGCCGACGGGCTCGTCGAGCGCCTCCAGCACCTCGCCCGGCCGCGCCTGCAGCATCTCCTCCAGCTGGCGGCGGAGCGACGCGGCGCCCGGGTCTTCGAAGCGGTTGTCCATCTCGTTGGGGTCGCCTGCAAGGTCGTAGAGTTCGCCCGCGCCCGAACCCAGCTCCAGCGTCAGCTTCGCCGTCTTCGTGCGCACAGTGCGCAAGTTCAGCGGCACGCCGCAGCGGCTCGCATTCACATGCCACTCGCTATAGGCCACCTCGCGCCCGGTGCCGGGCGCGTCCTCGAACAGGCCGCGCAGGCTCTTCGACTGGGCGCGCTCGTCGAGCGCCGTGCCGGCGTAGTCGCAGAATGTGGCGGCAAGGTCGAGCGTCGAGACCGGGTCCCCAGCTTGGCGGCCGGCGGGAATGCCGGGGCCGCGCGCGATCAATCCGACGCGCAGCAGCGCTTCGTAGGGCGTCGGCCCCTTGAGATAGAGGCCGTGGTCGCCCAGCAGGTCGCCATGATCGGTGGAATAGACGACGACGGTGTTGCCGCGCATGCCCAGCCGGTCGAGCTCCACCAGGACGCGCCCGACGGAATGGTCGATCAGCGAGATCATGCCGTAATAGTTTGCGGTCATCTCGCGGAGTTGCGCTTCGGTCTGGTCCGGCACGCGCGAAAGCCTGGCGCGGAAGTCGCGCAGGCTCGGGTCCGCCAGCGCCGGCTCGTTCTCCAGCGAGGCCCGGTGCCACCAAGGCCGGCGATCGAGGTCCTTCCCGCCTTCCGCCGGCAGCTCCACGTCGTCCGGATGGTGGAGTCCGCTCCACGGCTCTGGACAATCGAAGGGATGGTGCGGGTCCGGGAACGAGACCCAAGCGCAGAAGGGCGTGTCCGGCTTGCGGTCCTGCAGCCATGCGATCGTGCGGTCCGCGCACCAGGCGCTGCTATGCACCGCAGACGGCATGCCGGAACTCCAGGTCTGCGCCGCGCCCGCGCCCGGCCGGGTCTCGGCCGCCCAGAGGTCGAATATGTCGGGATAGCCCGAGTCCTCGAACGCCCAGCGCTCGAAATGCTGGCCGTTCGGCGGCGTGAACGCGCCCCTGCGGTGGTGGAACCAGTGCCCGAGCACCATCAGCTCGACATGGCTGAAGCCCATATAGGGCCCGAACCAGGAGGGATCGAAACCGGCTGTGCTGTGGGCGCATTCCGGCGTGCCGGTCGGCGCGAAGGTGCTGCTGGTGGCGAAATGCGCCTTGCCGATGAACGCCGTGTCGTAGCCCTTGGCGTTGAGGGCGGTGGCGAAGCCGCGCTCGCCCACCTCCGGGCGCAGGTCGATGCCGTTATCCGCCACGCCGTGGGTCAGCGGCAAGAGGCCGGTCAGCATGGAGGCCCGCGAGGGCTGGCACACCAGGTTCGGCGTGATGCAGGCGTCGAAATGCGTCCCTTCCGCCGCCAGCCGGTCCAGATGCGGCGTCTTCACGCGCCGGCCGGCGAAGCCGTAACAATCGGCGCGCTGCTGGTCGGAAGTGATGAAGAGGATGTTCGGCCGGTCAGACATGGCGCCTCGCTTCAGGAAAGGGAATGGTCGTTCAGTCGGAAGCCGCGTCGGTTTCCCTGGCGGCGGCGCGCTGGCGCTTCTGCCGCAGCGGCACGCGAATGCCGAAATGCCAGACGAAGAACAGCGTGAGCAGCAGGAAAGCGAGCGAAATGGGGTTGGTCAGCAGGACGGTCAGATCCGCCTTGTTGATGAGCACTGTCTGCCGGAGATAGATCTCGAAATTCTCGCCGAGCAGGAAGCCGATCACCAGGCAGACGATGGAAAAGCCCGCCTTGCGCATCAGATAGCCGACGCCGGCGAACAGGAACAGCATGCCCACGTCGAACATGGAATTGGTCGGGATATAGACCCCGACAACGCAGAGCAGCACGACGGTCGGTAGCACGATGTGCTTGGGAATCCTGACGAACTGGACCCAGATGCGGATGCCCGCGCGCCCGATGATGAGATGGGCGAGATTGGCCATCAGCATGGACGCGAAGATGGAGTAGATGAGCTCGGCGTGGTTCACCATCATCAGCGGCCCCGGCACCACGCCGTGGATCATGAACGCGCCGATCAGCAGCGCCGCCGCGACATTGCCGGGAATGCCGAGCGCGATGGTCGGGATGAGGTTGGAGCCGACCACGGCGCTGTTCGCGGCTTCGGTCGCCTGGATGCCTTCGAGCTCGCCCTTGCCGAAATTGTCCCCGCGCGGCGAAGCCCGCCTTGCGGCGCCGTAGCCGAGAAACGCCGCCAGCGTGACGCCCAGACCCGGCAGGATGCCGACGCCCGTGCCGATGCAGGCCGAGCGGATGAGCGTCTTCCAATTGCCCCAGAATTCCCGGGGCGCGAGGCGGTTCTCGGCCCGGAACTGCGTGGCCGGCGGCAAAGGCGGCGGCGGCGGCATGCCGCGGTCCCGGCGCATGTCGTAGAGCTGCGAGAGGACGGAGCTCAGCGCCAGAGTGCCGATGGCGAAGGGCAGCAGCGGGATGCCATCGAAGAGGTAGATGGTGCCGAAGGTCATGCGCTCCGTGCTGTCCACCGGGTCGAGGCCCCATGTGCTGAGGAACAGCCCGAGCGCCGCCGCGATCAGCCCCTTGACGAGCGAGCGCCCCGCCAGCGCGGCGATCATGGTGAAGGAGAAGAGGATGATCGTGGTGAGTTCGTTGGGCCCGAAGGTCAGCGCGATGGCCGCAAAGGGTGCGGCCAGCAGGATGAGCACGATGTCGGAAAACGTGTCGCCGAAGACCGAGGAATAGAGCGCGGTCTTCATCGCCTTTTCCGGCCTGCCCTGCTTGGCGAGCGGATAGCCGTCGAGCGCGGTCGCCGCCGCCTCCGGCGTTCCGGGCGCATTGATGAGGATGGCGGGAATCGCGCCGCCCGACGTGCCGCCCTTGTTGATGCCGACCAGGAATGCGATGGCGGCGAGCGGGGTGAAGTAGAAGGTGATCGGGATCAGCATGGCGAGCGCGGTGACGCTGCCGAGCCCCGGCAGCACGCCGAAGATGATGCCGAGCACGATGCCGACGCAGATATAGGCGAGGTTGACGAGCGTGAACGCGGCCTCGAAGCCGCCGAGCATGCTGTTGAGTATGTCCATGCGACGCCCGCCCCGCTTTCGCCGCGCTCAGCGCCAGAAGGCGGGGAGTTCGGTGTTGAAGAACTGGTAGGCCGCCTGCGACAGCACGATGGGCGTCGCCAGCGAGACCAGCGCGATCGTCCAGGGGCTGCGCGCGCCGACGAACAGCATGGTCGCGACCAGGAACAGCGTCATGGCCGGCTCGAAGCCGACATGTTCGATCAGGAGCCAGGACGCGCCGGCGACGGCCAACCAGATGAGCAGGTTCAGGAGCACATGGCGGCTGGCCCCCGTCGCCTCCGCGCCGAACTCCTCGTCCAAATGGTCCTCGCCGGCCTCGACCCTCCTGCCGCCCCAAAGGGCCTGCGCCGTCATGACCAATGCCAGAACCAGGCAGGCCCCGATGGCGACGGACGGCACCAGGGCCGGCGCCAGATCGAGCTCGCTTTCGGCCGGCGCGGTATTGCCCGGGATGATCCAAAACAGGCACCAGAGCGATGCCAGGGCCAGCAGCACTCCTGCCCAGATATGGGTTGTTCTCACCGGAGCGGCCTCATGCAGGGCGAGCGTGGACGGCAAGTGCGGAGCCGGAACGCCCCAGGACGCCCCGGCTCCCGGCCCTTCGGCCTATTGCATGGACGCGAGGACTTCTTCCAGGCTCTTCGTCACATCGGCCGCGAAAGCGTTCACCTCAGACGAGGGGATGAAGCGCTTCGGGAACTGGATGTTTTCCAGCACCTTGGTGAAATCCGGATCGTCCATCGCCGCCTTGACCGCCGCTTCCAGCTTCGCCGCGATCTCGTCGGAAATCCCCGCCGGGGCGATCAGGATGGAATTGCCCGGCATGGCGATGCCGTAGCGCTCCTGGGTCGTCGGCGCGTCCGGGTCCTTCGCCAGGCCGTCCTTCAGGAAGGAGGCGAGCACGATCATCTTGTCGCCATGCTTCTGGTGGATGCCGCCGCTATAGGCGAAGTCGATCTTGCCGCCGAGCAGGAACGGTACCATCTCGCCGCCGCCGCGTGTCGGGATCGCCGTCCACTTCACGTTTTCCTTGGCCGCGATGTAGTTGATGAAGGTCTTCGACATGCCGCCCATATCCGCGACATTGAGCGGATTGGTCTTCGAATATGCCAGCAGCTCGTCGAGCGTCTTGTACGGCTTGTCCGGCGTCGCGATGAGCGCCAGCTGGTATTCGCTCACGCCCGCGATGATCCGGACGTCGTCCACCTTGTAGGCGACATCGTCCTTGGTCATCGGGTTCCAGATCAGATTGCCGAGGTCGGTATAGGCGATGGTGTGGCCGTCCGGCTCCGCCTTGGACAGGAAGGTGACGCCCACCGCGCTGCCGGCGCCGGGCCGGGTCTTGACCACGACCTTGCCGCCGAGCGACTCGCCGAGCGCCTTGGACAGCACCATCGACATCGTATGGGTGGTGCCGCCGGCCTTGTAGGGCACGATCAGCGTAATCGGCTTGTCCGGATACGCCGCCGCGCTGCCGGCCATGAAAGACGCCGCGACCGCGGCCAGTGCAATTCTCTTGAGCATGATGTTTCCTTACTCCTCCCCGTTGCTCGCGTTACCGGTCGTTCCGCCGGGATTCAGGCATCGACGACCAGAATTTCCTCATTGTCGAAATAGTCGGACCGCAGCACAGGCGCGCCCTCCGTCACCTCCAGCAAGTCCTCCATATGGTAGCCGCATTTCCCGACCCAACGCACCCGCGTCTCGATCGTGCTCATCATGCCAGGCTCGAAGGCCATGTCCTCATGCGGGCTCACGAGCGGGCGCTCATGCACCAGCAGGCCGAGCCCGTGGCCGTTATGGGCGTAGGGGAAGGGAATGCCGTGGCGCTCATGCAGCGCCGTCGCGCGCTCGAAAATCTGGCGCCCGGTATTGCCCGGCCGGACCATGTCGATCAGTTCGTGATGGATCTCGCGCAGCCGCGACCACCAGGACCGGTCCTCGTCACTAAGCGGACCGAGCTTGGCCGTGCGGCCGACATTGGAGTAGTAGCGCCCGTAGCGCCCGCCGGCATCGGCCTTGAGGATGTCGCCGCGCTTCACGCGGTAGTCGGACGGGTCCTTGTGCGGAAAGCCGGTATTGGGCCCGCCATTGATATGCGTGAACGCGACGGACTCCGCGCCGTGCCGCAATATCCCGTCGGCGAGGCGGAAGCACATGTCGCGCTCCGTGTCGCCCGGCCGCGTCGCCAGGAAGGCCTCCTTCAAGGCCCGCTCAGTGCCCCGGAAGCCTTCGGCCAGGCGGTCGCGCTCGCGCGGCGTCTTGATGACCCGCGCCCGGTCGAAGACCGGCTCCGCGCGACCGAACCGCGCATTGGGCAGCAGCGACCTCAGACGCTCGTAGTACATCGCCGGCAGATAGTCGAGCTCCAGCCCGATATGGCCGCGCGCCGCTCCCAGCTCGTCCATGACCTCCGCCAGCATGTCGATGGGCGAGGTGACGAACTCCTTGTAGGCGCGGATATCGGTGATCCAGCCTTCCTCCCGCGCGAAACCCTCCTCCACCCGGCAAAGGATGAAGACCGGCTCGCGCACCCCGTCCCAGACGACCAGCGCCAGCCGGTCGCGAATATCGACCTGCGTCGAGATGAAGACATCGCTCGTGTAGAGGACATTCTCCGGCGAGGCGGCCACGACAAGGTCGAATTCGCTCGCCTGGATCAGCCGCTTCAGCCTGGGCAAGTCGCCGAGCGCGTCTTCCATCCGTTTCGCCAACAGGAGCCTCCGCCAGGATAAACCGAGCGCGGACCTTAGCCCGGATGTCTCGCCGATGTCACGGCCTGCATCGGGAGGACGAAGGCGCAGTTCGGGCCGGGCGCGCGGCTGAGCTCCCGGTCCAGTGTCAGCAGCGGGCATCGCAGCGCTTCGGCCACCGCCACATACCAGGCGTCATAGCTCGTCAGATTGCTGCGCAACTCCCAGACGCGGCGGGCGAAGGGCGCGAACGGGAACAACTCGATGTCCAGTCCGAGCAGATCGGCCGCAGCGCCGTTCGCCTCGATCCGGGTTATGATTTCAGCCCGCTCCAGGCGGCGCAGGATATTGGCGCTTTCCGCCAGCACCAGTTCCGGCGCGGCCAGCGTGCTCGCGGCGACAGCCGCCTCCGCCCATTGGCCGTCCCGCCCGAAGTCGACCAGAGCCGCGACGAGCGCCGAAGCATCGATGACGGCGTTCACCTGCGGTCCGCGTTCCGGGCCTCCAGAATATCCGAAGGCCGAACGCGATTACCGGCTGCTTCCTTGCGTCGGCGCACGCCCCGAAGCCAGCCCTCGACGGAGGGCCGGGACGCAATTCGCTCCAATTCGGAATGCAGGAACTCCTGCATGGATTGCCGGCGCTCGGCCGCCCGCAGCGCCAGCTCGTGGCGAACCTCTTCCGCCACACCCCTTATCGTGATCTGCACAGGCATGCTCGCAATTTGCCATCCTTGACCGCATATTGCAAGCATGCCGGACTCCCGGCCGCGGCGGCGTTCCGCTTGAGCGCTTCCTGACGGAAAAGGACGCGCGGCCTCGCCGCTGACGCTGCCCGCTTGCGGCCTCGACAAGCCGATTGCCGCTTGCGCCGCTCTGCCCTAACCTCGCCGGTCAGGCAAAGAAAGGGTCCTGCCGCGATGTCCTTCCCGGTATTGCTCGAACGGCTCGAGACCGGGCTTGCATGGGTGAACGACCGCGTGATTGCGGTGTTCAAATGGCTCGCGATCATCCTGCTCGCCATCATGCTCATCATCGTCGATATCGCCGTGTTCATGCGCTACGTGATGAACGACGCACTGGCTTGGTCGGAAGAGATCGCCAAGTTCGTCATGGTCTGGCTCACCTTCTTCGTGGCGCCCGTCGGGCTCAGGATGGGCGCGCATGTCGGCATCGAGGTGATCCTGGGCCAGTTGCGCGGCCGGCTTCGGCAGTTCCTCATCATGATGATCTTCGCCGGCATCATCGCGCTCATGGTGGTGTTCGTGAAGGAAGGGGCGTTCATGACCTGGAACGCCCGCATCCAGCGCGCGTCCACGATAGATATCTCGATCTTCTATGTGTACATCTGCATGCCGATCGGCAGTTTCGTGGTGGCGATGGTGGCGCTGGAATACATGGTCAACGCGCTCCGGGGCATCATCGACCCGGCCAATGCGAAACCGACGCTCACGCAGCAAGACGCGATCAGGGCGGATTAACGGAGGCTGCGGGCGGAACCCATGGGCGTCACCTTCTTCTGGATATTCCTCGCCGCAATGTTCATCGGCATGCCGATCGTCTTCGCGCTCGGCTTCGCCCCGATGGTGGGCTTCCTGCTGGCGGAGAAGCCGATCTTCCTGAAGATGCTCTTCCAGCGCACCTTCGCCGGCATCCACCAGTTTCCGCTGCTGGCGATCCCGTTCTTCATCCTGACCGGCGAGATAATGAACCGGGCCGGCATCACGATAAGCCTGGTCAATTTCGCCAACACGCTGGTCGGCCATCTGCGCGGCGGCCTCGCGCATGTGAACATCGTCACCAGCATGCTGTTCGCCGGCATCAGCGGCTCAGCCGTGGCGGACACGTCGGCAGTCGGCTCAATCCTGATCCCGGCGATGGAGAAGGACGGCTACAGCCGCAAATTCGCCGCCGCCATCACAGCCGCCTCCTCGGTCATCGGCCCGATCATCCCGCCGAGCCTCATCATGGTGGTCTATGCCTTCATCATGAATGTCTCGGTGGCCGGGCTGTTCGCCGCCGGGCTCATCCCGGGCCTGATGGTGGGCTTCATGCTGATGTCGGTGACCGGGATTATTTCGAAGCGGCGCAATTATCCCAAGGCGCACAGCCGCGCGACCGTCAAGGAGGTCGGCCGGGCGGCTTGGGGCGCGGTGCTGCCGCTGATGACGCCGGTCATCATCCTGGGCGGCATACTCGGCGGCATCTTCACCCCGACCGAGTCGGCCGCGGCGGCGGCCTTCTACGCGCTGTTCATCAGCCTGATCGTGCTGCGCACCCTGAAGTTCCGCGACCTGCCGGACCTGTTCCTCCACGCGGCCGTCACTTCCGGCGCGATCCTGCTGATCATCGGCACCGCCACCGCCTTCGCCGCCATCGCCAGCCTCTCGCAGGTGCCGGTCCACCTGTCCAACTTCTTCTTCAGCATTACCAAAGACCCGCTATTGCTGCTGTTCTTCATCAATGTGCTGCTGCTCGTCGTCGGCATGTTCCTGGATGCCGGACCCGCCATCCTGATCCTCGGCCCGATCCTCGCGCCGACCATGACGGGTCTCGGCGTCGATCCGCTACATTTCGCGGTCATTATGTGTATCAATCTCACAATCGGGCTGGCGACGCCGCCCATGGGGCTGATCCTGTTCGTCGCGTCGAGCATTTCACGATTGCGCGTCGAGGTGATCGCGCTCGAAATGCTGCCGCTGCTGGCTGTGGAAATCCTGGCGATATTCGTCGTCACCTATTTCCCTGTCATCTCCATGTCGCTGCCTTACTGGCTCGGCTTCGTCAGGAATGCGCCGGGCTTCTTCGTGTGACGCGGCAGGCAAGGCTTGACCGCCGCCGGGCGGCTGCCACAAACTCACTGTTTCAAGGACTTCCGGAGGGAGGAAGCAAGATGAAGAAACATCTGGAATTACTGGGCTCGGTCGGCATCGGCCTTGCCGTCGCGCTCGGTGGAGCCGGCATGGCCGGCGCGGCGGACACGACCATCAAGATCTGTCATATCGGCTCGACCGACGACGAGGATCACAAGGGATCGCTGGTCTTCGAGAATTTCGTCGAATCGCAGACCAACGGGGCCGTCGAGGTCGAGATCTACCCGGGCGGCCAGCTTTGCGGCAATTTCCGTCAATGCCTCGAGTCGGTCCAGCTCGGCACCTGCGAGATCACGGGCACGACCGTTGGCGGCATCGCCAACATCTTCCCCGAAATCCAGGTCACCGACCTGCCCTACATGTTCCCGAACGACCGCGTCGCCGAGAAGGTGATGAAGAGCCCGTTCATGGACGAGGTCCGCAAGGCGGTGCTTGAGAAGACCGGCACGCTCAGGCTCATGGGCCTCAATAATACCGGCGGCTGGCGCGACTTCTTCACCACCGACGTCACGATCAGGACCCCGGCCGATCTCGCGGGCGTGAAGATGCGCACTATCGAATCGCCGCTGCAGGTCGAGATGGTCAACCTGATGGGCGGCAATCCGACGCCGATTCCGTGGCAGGAGCTCTACACGTCGCTCGCCACCGGCGTCGTCATCGGCACCAAGAACGGCATCACCGACATCGTGAACATGAAGTTCCACGAGTTCCTGCATCGCGTGACGCTTGACCACCACGCCTACATGTTCCTGTTCTGGTGGATGAATGACGACTTCCTCCAGGGGCTCTCGCCCGATATCAGGAAGATTGTCGCGTCCGGCTTCCATCACATGACATCGATGGCTTCCGACGATCCGAAGTTCACGGCGCTCGCAGGCTATGCGGCCTTCAAGGAGAAGGGCGGCGAGGTCTATGTGCCGACGCCGGAGGAAAAGGCGCAGTTTGTCGAATCCGTCCAGCCGCTGAAGCAGTGGTATGTGGACCGCTTCGGCGACAAGTGGCTGAAGCTGCTTGAGGAGTCGATCGCCCAGGCGAAGATGGAAATCGAGGAGGAGGACGCGCGGCTGCTCAATTAGGCCGCCTCGTCTTCGCCGCCTTGCCCGCGGCCGGCCCTGGCGCCGGCCGCGGGTTTTTCTTTAGCCGGACCGGGGGAACCGGCGCCCCCCGTGCCCGGCGCCGTTCGATGTGCTATTTCTTGGCGCGCATTCCCCCGTCTGCCGAGGGAGAACAGGAACGCCATGGTCACGAAACGCAGTCCCGAGGCCGTCCACGCCCCGCGCGGCTATTCGCATTCGGTGGAAGCGCCTGCCGGCGCGGTCTGGGTCCATATTTCCGGCCAGGTCGGCGTGCGCCCCGACGGCTCCGTCGTAGAGGATGCGCGCGGCCAAATCGACCAGGTTTGGGCCAATCTCGCAGCCCAGATGGAAGCCGCCGGCCTTGCGCGCGAGAACACCGTGAAGATCAATGTGTTCCTCACGCGCCGCGAGGATATCGGCTATTACCGCGAAAGCAGGGGCGCCTTTTTCGGCGACGACCCGCCGGCCTCCACGCTGCTCTTCGTCGCCGGTCTGGCCGACCCGGCGATGGTTGTCGAGATCGAGGCGATCTGCGTCAAATGAGTCTGGCGGCCCTCAGAGAACGCTTCGGCGCGCGCTTCAGCACCGCGGAGGCCGTGCGCGGACATCACGGCAAGGATGCGACCTTCCACGCGGCGCACCCGCCCGACGCCGTCGTCTTCCCGGAGACGGTGGAGGAAGTCCAGGCCATTGTGGGCGCCTGCCACGAGGCCGGAACGCCGATCGTGCCGTTCGGCGCCGGCACCTCGCTCGAAGGCCATATCGGCGCGCTCGACGGCGGCATCACTATTGACCTGACCGGCCTCGACCGGGTCCGCGAAGTCCATGAAGAGGACATGACCTGCTTCGTCGAGCCGGGCGTCACGCGCAAGCGGCTCAATGAGGAATTGCGGGCGACCGGCCTGTTCTTCCCGATCGATCCCGGCGCCGACGCGTCGCTTGGCGGCATGGTCGCGACCGGCGCCTCCGGCACCAATGCCGTGCGCTACGGCACCATGCGCGAGAACGTGCTCAGCCTTGAGGTCGTCTTGCCGGACGGCCGCCTGATCCGGACCGGCACGCGAGCGCGCAAATCTTCTGCCGGCTACGACCTGACGCGCCTCTATATCGGCTCCGAGGGCACGCTCGGCATCATCACGGGCATCTATCTGCGCCTTTACGGCATTCCGGAAAGCATAGCATCCGCCGTCTGCGCCTTTCCCACCGTGGACGCCGCCGTGGACGCCGTCATCCTGACGATCCAGTCCGGCATTCCCGTCGCGCGCATCGAGCTGCTGGACGAGGCGCAGATGGACGCCTGCAACCGCTATTCCGGGCTCGAATATGCGCCCTCGCCGCATATCTTCTTCGAGTTCCACGGCACGCCGGCCGGGGTCGCCGAGCAGGCCGAGGCGACGGGCGCCATCGCGCAGGAATTCGGCGGCTCGGATTTCGCCTGGTCCACTACCACCGAGGAGCGCAACCGGCTCTGGCAGGCGCGCCACGATGCTTTCTTCGCCGCCATTGCGCTGCGCCCGGGCGCGGAGGGCTGGCCCACCGATGTCTGCGTGCCGATCTCGCGCCTGGCCGAGTGCATCGCCGAGACGCGCGCAGACCTTGCCGGAGCGCCCTTCCCCACCCCCATTGTCGGGCATGTGGGCGATGGTAATTTCCATGTGATCTTCGTCATCGACACCAACGACGCCGAAGAAGTCCGGATCGCGACCGAATTGAATGAGCGCCTTGTGCGCCGCGCGCTTGCCATGGGCGGCACCTGCACCGGCGAGCACGGCATCGGC
>LXNI01001482.1_pt1 | contig 20045 bp, 19 predicted proteins | sample 809091 | NCBI WGS metagenome assembly LXNI01 (sample SAMN04870527, study PRJNA318959) | sponge metagenome | biome: 01000161; feature: marine sponge reef; material: water | host: Sarcotragus foetidus | place: Greece: Milos, Mediterranean Sea | collected 2013-05-29 | depth 5-7 m | reverse complement strand
CTGTCCGTCATCCCGACCGAGCGCTCTCGCTGTCCGTCATCCCGACCGAGCGGAGCGAGTGGAGGGATCTCGGCTCGGCCCTCGCAACAGGCAACGGAATCCTGCGCCGAGATTCCTCCACTGCGCCGCCCGTTGGGCGGCTCCGGTCGGAATGACGGGCAGGGGGCGGAGCGGTGTCACCATGATGAATCATGACATTTCATGACACCGGCCAATCCTCTTCCGTATCGTCGTTGCGAGCGGCCTATCCGACAAGAAGCCGAGTCCAGCGGCAGGATTCCTCCGCTTCGCCGCCCGCCGGGCAGCTCCGGTCGAAATGACCGGAGGGGGCGAGGCGGTTACCGGGGGGCGAGCCATGACATTTCCTGACATCCTACCGCCTTGCCGTCATCCCGAGCGGCCTCGTTTGTCGTTTTTGACGACAGTGTAGCCCAGCGCTACATCTATTTCCGTGAAGGAAATCGCCTACAGCCGCACGGCGTTGAAGGCATTGACCCGGATGCCGCGCAATACGGCCCAACGAATCAGGGATCAAATTCGGGCCTTTGCCGACAATCCGTCGTCCCGGGCCAACAATGTCACGAGACTGAAAGGCGATGACGGGCTGGTACGCCTCCGGGTCGGCGACTGGCGCGTGGTGATGCGGGACGAAAGCGTGTTGCAGGTCCTGACCGTCGCCGGCCGGGGCAGCGTGTACAGGGAGTGAGGCGCATGGATGATACCGTGACGATTCCCAGGGCCGAATACGAGCGTCTGCGGGCTGCGGACGATGAGCTCTCGGATTTTCGGGCGGCGCTGGCCGTCGAGGCGCGGATCGCCGCCGGGACGGAAGAACTCGTGCCTGCGCAGGTCGCCGACCGGCTGATTGACGGCGAGGCGGCGCTCAGGGTGTGGCGCGAGCATCGCGGGATGTCGCAATCCGCGCTTGCCCGGGCGTCGGGCGTGAGCCGGGTGCAGATCGTCGACATCGAGGCCGGGCGCAACACCGGATCGGTCCGCACCCTGCGCCGGCTGGCCGAAACCCTGAACATTGCCGTGGACGACCTGATCCCGGAATGACCGGTCAGCCTGCGGCCGCCGCGCCGGCCTTTCCGCCCCGCTAAACCCCTTCCTTCCCGCGGCTGATCGCGACGGCGCCGGTGCGGGCGACCTCGATGAGGCCGAGGGGCTTCATCAGCTCGATGAAGCGATCGATCTTGTCGGACTGGCCGTCGAGCCGGAAGATGAAGGATTCCAGCGTCGTATCGTCGACCTTGGCGCCGAAGATGTCGGCAATGCGCAGGGCCTCGACCCGCTTGTCGCCCTGACCGGCAACCTTGACCAGCGCCAGCTCGGTCTCGACATGGGGCCCTTCCTCGGTCAGGTCGTGGACCGAATGGACCGGCACCAGCCGGTCGAGCTGGTTCTTGATCTGCTCGATGATCATCGGTGTGCCCAGGGTCACGACGTTGATGCGCGACAGGCCGGCCTCGGCGTCGACCTCGGAAACCGTCAGGCTCTCGATATTATAGCCGCGGCCGGAAAACAGGCCGATCACCCGGGCGAGCACGCCGGGTTCGTTATCCACCAGCACGGCGATCACATGCCGTTCGGTCATGGCTTCACCTGCCATCGAATGTTGTTGTTCTTACGGTCGGTGCAGGAGCCTAGACCAGCACCATGCCTTCTTCGGAAATCGGCTCGGCGGCCTGGTCGTCGGGGCCGAGCAGCATCTTGTGGTGCGCGGCGCCGGACGGGATCATCGGGAAGCAGTTCTCCGCCTTGTCGACCAGGATGTCGGCGATCACGGGCTTGTCGACGGCGATCATCTCCTCGATCACGCCGTCCACTTCCGCCGGCTTGGTCGCGCGCAGGCCGACCGCGCCGAAGCTCTCCGCCAGCTTCACGAAGTCCGGCAGCGAGTCCATGTAGCTTTCCGAATAGCGGCCGCCGTGAAGCAGCTCCTGCCATTGCCGGACCATGCCCATATATTCGTTGTTGAGGATGAAAATCTTCACCGGCAGGCGGTACTGCGCCACCGTGCTCATCTCCTGGATGTTCATCAGGACGGAGGCTTCGCCGGCGACGTCGATCACCAGCGCATCGGGGTGCGCCACCTGCACGCCCATCGCCGCCGGTAGCCCGTAGCCCATCGTGCCGAGGCCGCCGGACGTCATCCAGCGGTTCGGTTTCTCGAAGGGCAGGAACTGGGCCGCCCACATCTGGTGCTGGCCAACCTCCGTGGTGACGAAGAGATCGTCGCGGCCCTTCGTCAGCTCGCGCAGGCGCTCCAGCGCGTATTGCGGTTTGATCAGCGTGTCGGACGCTTTGTATTTCAGACAGTCCCGGGCGCGCCATTCGTCAATCTGCGCCCACCAGGCGTCCAGCTTCTTCCGGTCGGCGCGATACTGGCGCGCCTTCCAGACCTTGGTCAGATCCTCCAGCACATGGGCGGCGTCGCCGACGATCGGAATGTCGGCCCGGACATTCTTGTTGATCGAGGAGGGGTCGATATCGACGTGGATCTTGGTCGAGTGGGGCGCGAATTCGTCCAGCTTGCCGGTCACCCGGTCGTCGAAGCGGGCGCCGATATTGATCATGAGATCGCAGCGGTGCATGGCGAGATTGCTCTCGTAGGTGCCATGCATGCCGACCATGCCGAGGAACTGCCTGTTGGAGGCGGGCACGGCGCCCAGGCCCATCAGCGTCAGCGTACAGGGGAAGCCGGTGAGCTTGACCAGTTCGGTCAGCAGGTGCGCCGCTTTCGGCCCGGCGTTGATGACTCCGCCGCCGCAGTAGAACAACGGCCGCTCGGCCTGGGCCATCGCCGCGGCGGCCTTTTCGATCTGGCCGATATCGCCTTTCTTCTTCGGCTTGTACGACCGGTGGCCGTTGACCGACGGAGGCGCATAGCTGCCCTTGCCCTGCAGGATATCCTTGGGCAGGTCCACCACCACCGGGCCCGGCCGGCCGCTGCGCGCGACATAGAACGCCTCGTGGACGACCCGCGCCAGATCGGCGATGTCTTTCACCAGATAGTTGTGCTTGGTGCAGGGCCGGGTAATGCCGGTCGTGTCGGCCTCCTGGAAGGCGTCGTTACCGATCAGATGGGTCGGCACCTGGCCGGTCAGGCAGACCACGGGCACCGAATCCATCAGCGCGTCGGTCAGCCCGGTGACGGCATTGGTCGCGCCGGGGCCGGAGGTTACCAGCACGACGCCGACCTTGCCGCTCGAGCGTGCGTACCCCTCGGCGGCATGGACCGCGCCGCCTTCCTGGCGCACCAGGATGTGCCGGATCGAATTCTGGACGTGCAGGGCGTCGTAGATCGGCAGCACGGCGCCGCCGGGATAGCCGAAAACCGTATCGACGCCCTGATCCGCCAGCGCGCGCAGGACGATTTCCGAGCCTGTCATCTCTTGCGACATCGATCCGTCTCCCGGAAGTCGTCTCGCGGCCGGGCGGCCCCGGCCAACAGCAAAACCGCTCGGAAACATAGTCCGTCCGGAGGCGAAAAAAATCGCCGCTCGCGGCGGCGGCGCTTCCGGCACAGGCCATGCAAACCCGCCCGGCGGCGGTAAAAACGGTTGATACGAAGTCCCGAAATACGGGGCGCGGTTTAGCCCGTCAACCGGAATTGACGAATTTTATTAAACATTTCGTCGCGCATCCTTTCCGAAAATTGCGCAAAAACGGCGTCTGGCGAACGATATTGACGCCCGAACCAGGTGAACTGCCGTTTGGCGTAGCGCCGCGTGGCGGTCTGGCCCTGCGCGATCATCGTCGCCCGGTCGGTCTCTCCCCTGAGATGGGCCAGGATCTGCGGCACACCGACCGCTTTCATTGCCGGCAGCGAAGGATCGAGGCGCAACGCGGCGAGCCGCCGGACTTCGTCAATCGCGCCGGCACCCACCATGCGGGCGAAACGGGCGTCGATGCGTTGATAGAGGTCTTCGCGCGGGGGCATGAGCGCGATCTTGAAAGCGTTGAATGACGGCGCCTGCGGGCTCTGCCCGGACCAGTCGGAAAGCGGCCTGCCGGTGTCTTCGAACACGGACAGGGCCCGGATCAGTCGCTGCCGGTCGATCGCGTCCAGCCGGCCGGCGGTCGCCGGATCGACGGCGCGCAACCGCGCGCGCCCCGCCTCGAGACCGGCTTCGTCGAGCCACGCGGTCACGCTCTGCACCCGCTCTTCGGGAATGTCGGGAATCGTGGCGATCCCGTCCAGGAGAGCCTTGAGATACAGTCCGGTGCCGCCGACCACGACCGGCAGCAGCCCCGCCTCGCCCGCTCCGGCGATCTCGTCCAGCGCCATGCGCCGCCACCGCCCGGCCGAGCAGCGCTCGCGCGCCGGGAGCAGGCCGTAGAGCCTGTGCGGCGCCGCCGACAGCGCCGCGTCATCGGGCCGCGCGGTGACGATTTTCAGTTCCTGATACACCTGCATGCTGTCGGCATTGATCACCGCGCCGCCGAATTCCCGCGCAATCTGCAACGCGATTTCGGACTTGCCGCCGGCGGTCGGACCGCCGACGACGACGATGTTTTCCCGGCCGTCCGGATCGCCCGCCGGCCGGTCAGCCGATGCGTTCAGATCCATCCGTTTCCCGACTGCGCCGCATGGAATTTGCCCTTCGGCGCCACAGATTTTGCCCGCAATGAGTCACTTCGTGACGCTGATAGCCAATCCGGCCCTGCCGCGCCTGTCCGACGGAACGGTTACGTCGGCGCGCTGGGCGCTGGAAGACGCCGGCGCCGAAGGCGGCGAACCGGATTGGCTGTCGCCCCAGGTCGCCTGCGATATCCCGTTCACCGGTGGCGATCCCGGCGCAGTGCAGGCCGCGGTCAAGGGATCGGTCGGCCGGTTGCCGGTCGATGTCGTCGTCACCGGCGCGGAGAACCGCCGCAAGCGGCTGCTGGTCGCCGACATGGAATCGACGGTGATCCGGAACGAGATGGTCGACGATCTGGCAGATCTGCTGGGCGTCGGCGACACCGTCCGGCGGATCACGCAACAGGCGATGAACGGCGAAATCCCGTTTCGCGAGGCGCTTGCCGTCCGGGTCGAATTGCTGGGCGGCCTGGAAAAGGAATTCCTTCAGGCTTTCTGCTACCGCATCGAATTTACGCCGGGCGCGCGGGCCCTGGTGCGCACCATGCGCAAGGGCGGGGCCATGACGACACTGGTCTCCGGCGGTTTCCGGATCTATTCGGAATTTGTCCGCCGCGAATGCGGTTTCGACATCGATGTCGCCAACGATGTCGTGCTGGACGGCGGCGTGCTGACCGGCCAACTGGTCCATCCCGTGCTGGGCGCCGAGGGCAAGCTGGAGGCCATGGACGCGTTTCTCGCCGGTCGCGGCCTGTCCCGGCAGGATGCGCTGGCGGTCGGCGACGGAGCGAACGATATCCGGATGTTGCAGGCGGCGGGCGCCGGCGTCGCCTTCAGGGCCAAGCCGGCCGCCGCGGCAGCGGCGCAGCACCGTATAGAGCACGGCGATCTGACCGCTCTCCTGTATCTCCAGGGCTACCGGCACGACGAAATCGCGGCCGCCGCTTCCGGAGACTGATTCCCGCGAGACTGATTCCCGCGAGACTGATTCCCCGGGAGTTGCTTTCCGGGGGCCCCGGCCCTGTCCGCCACAGCCCTTATTGCAGCTTGAACCGGAGCACGACGAAGCGCCGGTCATCCCCACGCTCGATCAGCAACAGGGCGGACGTCTTGCGCGCGGTTTTCGACTCCCCGATCAATTTCCTGACCGCCTCGGGAGTCGCAACGGCGGTGTGTTCCATTTCGACGATCACGTCGCCGGGCCTGACGCCCTTGCGGTCCGCGTCTCCCTCCGGCTCCACGCCCAGAACGATGACGCCCGCACGCGTCGCCGTCTTGTAGCGTTCCGCCAGTTCCGGGGTGATTGTGCCGAGCCGCAGGCCGAGTTCGGGGAAAAGGTCCGGCCGGATCCCTTCCGCGGGGAGATTCTCGACGGCGCCGCTCTCCTCGGCCTTCTCCAGTTCGCCCAGGACGACCGTGAGCGTGACCGTCCGTCCGCGTCTGAGCACGGAAACCGGCACGCTCTTGCCGACCGGCGCGGCCGCCACGATCTGCGACAGGCGCGAGGCGCTGGGCACTGTCTTTCCGTCGAACTTCATAATCACGTCGCCGGAGACAATGCCGCCTTCGGCAGCAGGGCTGCCGCTCACGACATTCGCCACCAGCGCGCCGGTCGGTAGATCCATGCCCAGTGTCCGGGCGAGTTCGCCGTCGACCGACTGGATCTGTACGCCCAGCCAGCCGCGCCGCGTGCGGCCGTAGAGCTTCAGCTGTTCGACGATCGGAGCCGCCAGGTTGGAGGGGACGGCAAACGCGATGCCGGCATTCCCCTGGCCGCGGGCAAAGATTGCGGTGTTGACGCCGATGACATCGCCGGCGCTGTTGAACAGGGGCCCCCCGCTGTTGCCCTTGTTGATGGCGGCATCGGTCTGCAGGAAATCGACGAACGAACTGCCCGGAAAACCGCCGAAATTCTGCAGATGCCGGCCGCGCGCCGAGAGGATGCCGGTGGTGACGGTCTGGCTGAGGCCGAACGGGTTGCCGATGGCGACGACGCTCTGGCCGATCCGCATGGCCTCGGAATTGCCCCACTTCACGAAGGGCAGGGGCGCCTTGGGCTCGACCTTCAGCACCGCCAGGTCGGCCCTGGGGTCGCGGCCGACGATCCGCGCCTCGAGCTGCCGTCCGCCGTCCAGCACCACACGCACGACCGTCGCCCGCTTGATGACATGGTTGTTGGTGACGACAAAGCCATCGGCGCTGACGATGAAGCCGCTGCCGACGGCCGAGCCGCGCTGCCGGTTCCGGCGCTTGTTGAAATACTCCCGGAAATAGTCTTCGAAAGGCGAGCCTTCCGGCGCCTGCCGACCGGCCGTCGGCTGTCCGCCCTGGGTCGTCGTTATGCTGACCACAGACGGCAGCAGCCGTGCGACCAGGTCAGGCAGGGAAACGCTCCGGGCTGTCAGGGTCTCTGCAGTGGCGGCGCCGGTCTTGCCGGTCTCCGCCCTGCCGGTGCCTGCGCTCAGGATCTGGCCGGCGGCGAATAGACAGGCCAGGGCGGCCAGGGTGGCCGGCACGATCCGGGCCCGATGCGAAGATTTCCGTTTCTTCATCCGATGCATCCGTCCTGCGGGGTCGCGGCGAGTCCCGAACCGGCGCCATCCAGGGGATATTCGTGCACCGACTTCGACCGCCAACCGGAATCGACTATACCCGAATTTGGGCAAAATTCTGCCGGCAATCGCGCGCAGCGTCACGCGGGATTTTCCCCCTCCGGCGGCGTTCCATTACGGCGTTACCAACGGAAGGCGGCTGCGGCCCAGGTCGGGCGTTGCCGGTACCTGGCATAGAGCGGCGGCAACGCGGCGGCGTGCGGCTCGCCGAGCGGCGCGATTCCCAGTTCCTCGGCCAGCAGGCCGCCGGTCACGAACAGCGAATCGATGCCGACCGCGTTGGCGCCGGCGATGTCCGTCCGCAGGGAATCGCCGACCGCGAGGATGCGCGCGGGCGGGATGCCGGGAAAACGAGCGAGGCTCAGCGTGTAGATCGGCCGGTGCGGTTTGCCGTGATAGCCCACATCGCCGCCGATTGCCGCGTAGCGCGCCGCGATCGCGCCGGCGCAGATCTCCCGGTTCGGGCCGCGCAGCACCTCCAGATCGGGATTGACGCAGAGCATGGGCAGGCGCCGCGCATGCGCCTCCGCGAGCAGGGCGGCATAGTCCTCGACCGTGTCCGTCCGCCGGAAAGCGCCGACGCAGAGCAGGAATGTCGCCCGTTCGAGGGAGGCGGTCTCCTCGATCGCCTGATCCTGCAGGACGGATTCGTCGCCGGCCTCGCCGATCAGGAAGGCCCGGTCGCCGAGTTTCTCGTGCCAGGGGTCGGCGCGGTCGCTCAGGGCCAGCCAGCCGGCCTCGCCGGACGACAGGACCGGGCCGTAGCAGTCCCGCGGAATGCCGACAGCGTCCATCCGGTCGACGACGGCGGCCGAGCGGCGGGGCGCGTTGGACAGGATGAGGACGGTCTTGCCCCGTTGCGCCAGGGCCCGCAGGCAATCGACGGCGCCGGGCAGGGGTTCGACCCCGTTATGGATAGTGCCCCAGAGATCGAGGATGAAACCGTCATACCGGTCGGCGATCTCCGACAGGCCGGCGATCAATTCGTTCGGTTCCGTCATGAGCGTTCTGCTGTGCCGCTGCCGCGCAATCCCGCCCCGATCGCAAGATCGCAAGATCGCCGGATCGCCATAGCATCCGGCGCCCCGCGGCGCCGTCCGACAGTCCGCCGCATTGCCCGGAGCGCCCCCCCGAATCCGCAGCTTTCGCAGGCTTGCCGGTCTATGGCGCCGCCCGTATAGTCGCCGCCGCTTCGTCCATTATCGATGGTGGCGCAATGAACCGGACCTGGCCGGACATTCCCGGATCGTATCGTCCCAGCCAGGACGAACCGTTCATGAATCCGGTAATGGCGGCCTATTTCCGCCGGAAACTCGAGCGCTGGCGCGACCGTTTGCTGGGCGACGCGGAAGAGACGCTCCACGCCATGCAGGTGGAGAGCCTGGCAGAGGCCGACATGTCCGACCGGGCGACCCTGGAATCGGACCGGGGTCGCGAACTGCGCGCCCGCGACCGCCAGCGCAAGCTGATCGCCAAGATCGACGCCGCCATGCAGCGGATCGAGGCGGGCACCTACGGCTTTTGCGAAGAGACCGCCGAGCCGATCGGCGTCGACCGGCTCGACGCCAGGCCGATCGCGACGCTCAGCATCGAAGCCCAGGAACGCCACGAACGCCGCGAGAGGACGCAGCGGGGGGATTGAGGGGGCATTTCTGTGACGTGTCACAGTTATCCGTATAGATCACGGACAACCAAAACCCGATAAATCCTTGAAAACATTGGTGGGCGCGGCTGGGTTCGAACCAGCGACCCCTGCCGTGTGAAGACAGTGCTCTCCCGCTGAGCTACGCGCCCCTCCGGCCGGTCCGCCGCGCTGCCTGCGCGGGGCCGGGCTTGCGTCGGCCCGACATCCGCGGGCCGGCGTCGCCTGCCGGAGGCGCTATCTATGGAGCGCGCTGCGCGGGTGTCAAGACGGTGGCGGCCGGCAGCGGGACGGCATCCCGGACGGCCGGTCCAGGGCCTTGAAATCGCGGGGAAATTTGTAAGAAAGATAATTTTTTCCAAAGAAAAGAATTTTCTCTTGAATTTCAAGGTGAAATTCCCTATATGGGGCTCATCAACGCCCGAGACGCGCCTGCCGCAGCCCATGAGCGTTCCCAGACATCCCCAATGTCGATCCCTTCGCGGCCCCCAAAGCGGGCGGCCCCCAAAACGGGCGGCCTAAGGCAGCGATTGTCCTGTCCGGCCGGTCGGGTCCATCGACCCGGCAGTCTCCTTCCGTTCGGGATGTCCGCTCCGCGATCGGTGGGCGCAGGGTCGAAAGTACAAAAAAAGACGTGTTGCCAGACCGGTCTGTCTCAACGAACCCGTCGCGGGCGTTCGGCGTGGCACCTCGGCGAAAATGCCCGGTTTTCTGCCATTCCGGCGCGGCTGCCGCCCCGTTCTTGGCATATTGGGCGGGTCTGCGCGTCCGCATAGCGAACAAATACGATAGAATAAAATCCTATCGCATACGGAATTGCACGGCAATGCGGGGGCCGCGGGCGCAGGATTTGTCTGTTCCGCGAACCCTTCGGCAAGCTCGGGGCAGGCTCTGCGCTCCGCTCCGGGGCCGGAGCGTGAGCGGGAAAAGCCCGGCGGTTTCCCGCCGGGCTCTTTTCCTGGGCCGTTTGCCTGAGACGCGCTAGTTCGCGATCCGCGCTTCGGGCTGCCCGCCGCGTCCGCGGCGGCCGAGCCCGATGCGCTTGGCGAACTCCGAACGCCGCTTGGCGTAGTTCGGCGCGACCATCGGATAATCCGCCGGCAGCCCCCATTTCTGGCGGTAGTCTTCCGGCGACATGTCGTAGGTCGTCCGCAGATAGCGCTTGAGCATCTTCAGTTTCTTGCCGTCCTCCAGGCAGACAAGAAATTCCGGCGTCAGCGACCGCCGCACCGGCACGGCCGGTTTGGGCGCCGCTTCAGCCGCCTGCGCTTCGCCCAACGCGTTGAGCGAACTGTGGACGGTCTTGATCAGGTCTGAAAGTTGGTTCGTCTCGGTCGAGTTATTGCCAACATAGGCCGAGACGACATCAGTGGTCATCCGGAGCATCCCCTCTCTGGAGATAGGCTCCGTGCTATCGTTACTCATACCCCGCATTCCTTTGTTTTGCGTTTTGATACGCTGACAGATTCACCTTTTTCGGTGTTGACCCTTCAGCACGCAGGACTGTCTATCGCACAATATTGACAGAAGGTCAATTGTCGGCCCTCCAGTTTCTTTTCAATAAATCAATCCGTTATTCTGCCTTCTTAATGCGATACTCATGTATCCTGCACTTCCGCTGTCCGATAACACGCCGGTGTTGCAGCCCTTTCGCCCCCGGATTTGGGGGATATTCGACTGCATTGATCGAATACACCGGCCGCCCGCGCGGAACCCGTTTTCGGACCAGGGCGGGCCCGGGCAGAATTGCCTTCGCGCGCCGGAAGGAGTATACGATATCGTGTTGGCGGATCGGCGCGATCCGCGATATCTGGTAGGGATATCCGGTAGGAACTTCCGGTAGGCAGGGCGGGAAACCGGTGCGGGCCGTCCGGTGCCGGACAACCCTGCAGCGGCCATCGAAGGAACGGCGATTGAAACCGAGAATCGTAGCCGTTGCGTCGGACCATGCCGGCTTCGCCCTCAAATCCGCCCTGGCCGAAGAGTTGGAGACCATGGGGCACAGGGTTGTGGACCTGGGACCGGCCTCGGCGGACAGCGTCGACTATCCGGATTTCGGCCATGCGCTCGCCCGATCGCTCGCCGCGGGCGACGCGGAGCTGGGCCTGGCGGTGTGCGGCTCCGGCATCGGCATCGGCATGGCGCTCAACCGCCATCGGGGCGTGCGCGCCGCGGTGTGTCACGATTCCCTCTCGGCGCGTCTTTCCCGGCAGCATAACAATGCCAATGTTCTGGCGCTGGGCGCGAGGCTGATCGGCGTGGAAACGGCCCGCGACGCCCTGCGCACATTCCTCGAAACGCCATTCGATGGCGGGCGGCATACGGCGCGGGTCGACAAGATCGACAGCGGCGCCGATTGACCGGCCGCCGGTCGCCCAACGGAAGACTCCGCGATGACAAGACCCGGCGCCGCAACGATCCTCCCCTTCGACGACGGCTTCTTCGCTGCCTCGCTGCACCAGTCCGATCCCGAACTGTACGACAGCATCCGGGCCGAACTTGGCCGGCAGCAGGAGCAGATCGAGCTGATCGCGTCCGAAAATATCGTCTCCCGCGCCGTGCTGGAGGCCCAGGGCTCCGTGCTCACCAACAAATATGCCGAAGGCTATCCGGCGCGCCGCTACTACGCCGGTTGCGACCATGTCGACGTCGCCGAAAGCCTGGCGATCGAGCGGGCCAAGCAGCTGTTCGGCTGCGCGTTCGCCAACGTGCAGCCCCATTCCGGCGCGCAGGCGAACACGGCCGTCATGATGGCGCTGCTCAAGCCGGGCGATACGATCCTCGGCCTGTCGCTGGCGGCCGGCGGGCATCTCACCCACGGCGCGGCGCCGGCGCTGTCCGGCAAGTGGTTCGATGCGGTCCAGTACGGCGTGCGCGAGGACAACCATCTCATCGACTACGACCGGGTCGCGGCGCTGGCGGAGGAGCACCGCCCGAAAATCATCATCGCCGGCGGCTCGGCCTATCCGCGCTTCCTCGATTTCGCCCGCTTCCGCGAGATCGCCGACAGCGTCGGCGCGAAGCTGATGGTGGACATGGCGCATTTCGCCGGCCTGGTCGCGGCCGGCGTGCATCCCAGCCCGGTGCCGTTCGCCCACATCACGACAACGACGACCCACAAGACCCTGCGCGGCGCCCGCGGCGGCATGATCCTGACCGACGACGAGGCGCTGGCGAAGAAAATCAATTCGGCGGTGTTCCCAGGCTCCCAGGGCGGTCCGCTGATGCACCAGATCGCCGGCAAGGCCGCGGCCTTCAAGGAAGCGCTCACCCCGGAATTCAAGGTCTATTGCGAGGCCATCGTCGCCAACGCGAAGGCGCTGTCGGCGCGCCTGGTCGAGCGCGGCTTCGCCATGGTGGCCGGTGGCACCGACACCCATCTGATGCTGGTCGACCTGCGGCCCAAGAAGGTAACGGGCAACATTGCCGACGAGAGCCTGGAGCGGGCCGGGATCACCTGCAACAAGAACGCCATCCCGTTCGATCCCGAAAAGCCGACGGTAACCTCCGGTATTCGTCTCGGCACACCGGCCGCAACGACCCGCGGTTTCGGCGTAGCGGAATTCCAGCACGTCGGCGACCTGATCGCCGATGTCCTCGAAGGGCTGGCGGCAAATCCGGAGGATAATTCGGCGGCCGAAGCGGCGGCCCGGGAAAAAGTCCTCGCGCTGTGCCGGCGCTTTCCGGTCTATCCGGGGATGTAGGTGCCGGGCAACGCAGCAGTCCTGCCGGCGGCGCGGCGTTTGGGGTCGAAGGCGCCGGGGGTCGAAAAGGAGAGAGGCCATGCGCTGTCCGTTCTGCGGAGGTGACGACACCCAGGTCAAGGATTCGCGGCCGACCGAAGACGGCTCGTCAATCAGGCGGCGCCGGTTCTGCGCCTCCTGCGGCTCGCGGTTCACGACGTTCGAGCGGGTCCAGCTCCGCGACCTCATGGTGGTCAAGAAGAACGGCCAGCGTGTACCGTTCGATCGCGACAAGCTGTTCCGTTCCATCTCCATCGCTTTGCGCAAACGGCCGATCGCCGAGGACCGGATCGACCGGATCGTCAACTCGATCACGCGCCGGCTCGAAAGTTCCGGCGAATCGGACATCCCCGCCAAGCATATCGGCGAACTGGTGATGGAGGCGCTCGCCGGCCTCGACCAGGTCGCCTATGTCCGGTTCGCCTCGGTCTACAAGAACTTCCGCGAAGCCAAGGACTTCGAGCAGTTCCTCGGCAGCCTGGGCGAGCGCGAAGAGGAAGCGGCAGTCGAAGATTGAGCGCCACCGCCGACCGCCACTGGATGAGCGCAGCGCAGGCTCTGGGCCGGCGCGGCCTCGGGACGACCGCGCCAAATCCGGCGGTCGGTTGCATTCTGGTCAAGGACGGCTGCGTCGCCGGCCGCGGCTGGACGCAGCCGGGCGGACGGCCCCATGCGGAGGCTGAGGCGCTGCGCCGTGCCGGGGAAGCGGCCCGCGGCGCGACCGCGTACGTTACGCTGGAGCCCTGCGCCCACCGCGGCGGCACACCGCCTTGCGCCGATGCGCTGATAGAGGCTGGCGTCGCCCGTGTCGTGACCGCACTGGAGGATCCCGACAGCCGCGTCGCCGGCTCGGGCCTGCAAAAGCTTGCGGCTGCCGGGATTGTCGTCGACTCGGGCGTTAGCACGGAGTCTGCCGCCTACGATCTCGGCGGTTATCTGATGCGCCAGCGCGCAGGTCGCCCGCGCATCTCCCTCAAGCTGGCGACCAGCCTGGACGGGCGGATCGCCACCGCAAGCGGCGACAGCCAGTGGATCACCGGTCCGCTCGCCCGGGCGCGCGGGCATGCGCTGCGTGCGTCCCACGACGCTGTGATGATCGGTATCGGCACCGCGCTGGAAGACGATCCGCTGCTCACCTGCCGCCTGCCGGGAGGCCGGCGCCAGACCCTTCGCATTGTCCTCGATTCGCAGGCCCGGCTGCCGGCTGAGAGCCGCCTGGCCCGGACCGCCGCCGAACATCCCGTCTGGCAGTTTTCGACTGCCGGCGAAGCGCCTGCCGCTTCACCTGTCCGCCGGTTTTCCGTTGTTGCCGACGGCAACGGCCGGCCCGATCCGGATGCGGTTGCCGCGGCGCTCGGCGCCGAGGGGTTGAACGATGTTCTGGTCGAGGGCGGCGGGCAGGTGGCTGCAAGCCTGATGCGCGCCGGCCTTGTCGACCGGCTCTACTGGTTCCGCGCCGGCCTTGTGTTGGGCGGCGATGCCCGGCCGGCCGTCGGCAATCTCGCCCTCGACCAGGTCGCCGACGCCGGCGGATGGCGCCTGCGCTCGCGCAAACCCTATGGCGGCGACCTGCTGGAGACCTGGCATCGCGGGTGGGAGGCGGGCGGCGGCCCGGCCTAAGACAGTCCATGTTCACCGGAATCGTAACCGATATCGGCCGTGTTCGCCGCCTGACCCGTCCGGAGGGCAGCGATACAAGGTTCGAGATCGAAACCGCGTACGATACCGCCGGCATCGCCATCGGCGCGTCGATTGCGTGCAGCGGCGTATGCCTGACCGCGATCGAGACCGGGCCGGGCCGGTTCGCCGTCGAGGCATCGGACGAGACGCTGTCCTGCACCACGCTTGGCGACTGGCGGGAAGGCCGGCGGATCAATCTCGAGCGGGCCCTGCGGGCGCAGGACGAACTGGGCGGCCATATCGTCTCCGGCCATGTCGATACGGTCGGCCGGGTGATATCGCGCGCGCCGGCGTCGGGCAGCGAGGTCTTCCGCTTCGCCGTCGACCGGGCGTTCGGCCGCTACATCGCGGCCAAGGGATCGGTTGCGGTGGATGGCGTGTCGCTGACAGTCAACGCCGTGGAAGACGGCGCAGACACGCAGTTTTCCGTTAACCTGATCCCGCACACGCTGGCCGTGACGACGTTGGGCGATTTGCAGCAGGGCGACCCGATCAATCTGGAAGTGGACCTGATGGCGCGCTACGTTCAGCGCATGTTGGCCTTTGGACCGGGGAAAGGGGAAACCCCGACGTGAGCAATCGCGATCATCTGAACCTGGTGTCGAAACAGGATGTGCGCCGCGCGGCGGACGATCTGGCCTTCCTGTCGCCGATCGAGGAAGTCATCGAGGACGCGCGCAAGGGCAGGATGTTCATCCTGGTCGACGACGAAGACCGGGAGAATGAAGGCGATCTGATCATTCCGGCCGAGAAGGCGACGCCGGAGGCGATCAACTTCATGGCCAAATTCGGCCGCGGCTTGATCTGCCTCGCCATGACGGGGGAGCGGGCGGCCCATCTCGGCCTCCAGCTGATGCCCCAGAAGAACAACAGCCGGTTCTCAACCGCGTTTACCGTTTCGATCGAAGCGCGCGAGGGGGTGACGACCGGCATCTCCGCCCACGACCGGGCGCATACCATCGCGGTCGCCATCGACGAAGCGTCCGACGCCAGCGCGATCACGACGCCCGGCCATGTCTTCCCGCTGGTTGCGCGCGACGGCGGCGTGCTGGTGCGCACCGGCCATACCGAAGCGGCGGTCGATCTGGCGCGGCTCGCCGGCCTTCATCCCTCCGGCGTGATCTGCGAGATCATGGACGAGGACGGTTCGATGGCGCGCCTGCCGCAGCTTGTGGCCTTTGCGCAGTTCCATGGCCTGAAGATCGGCGCCATCGACCACCTGATCGCCTATCGACGCCGGTTCGACAAGATCGTCGAGCGGGTCGAGGCGGGCGATTTTATCTCCGATTTCGGCGGCGATTTCCGCGCCATCGTCTACCGCAACCGGATTTCGGGCACCGAGCATATCGCGCTGGTCAAGGGCGATGTCGCCGACGGCGCGCCGGTCATGGTCCGGATGCACGCGCTCAACGTGTTCAGCGACCTCCTGTACCAGGCCGGCACAGGCAAATCCGGCGAGCTCCAGCGCGCCATGCGCATGATCGGCGAGGCCGGGCGCGGCGCCGCCGTGCTGATCCGCGAGCCGCTGTCGCTCGCCACCTCGGGCCATCTGGGCAACCGCGAAGCGGTGGGCGCCAGGGCCGGCGGGCCGCAGGGCGAGCTGCGCAACTACGGCGTCGGGGCGCAGATTCTGACCGATCTCGGCATCCGCGACATGATCCTGTTGACCAACAGCAACCGCACCGTGATCGGCCTGGACGGCTACGATCTCTCGATTGGCGAGCGCCGGCGGATACCGGCCGAATAGAGGCAGGAGCCCGCATGAAATCCCGCCCGCCCCACATTCTGATCGTCGAGGCACGGTTCTACGCCGATATCGCCGATATGCTGGTGGAGGGCGCCCAGGCGTCGCTGACCGAGGTGGGCGCTACCTGGGAACGGATCGAGGTGCCGGGCACGTTCGAAATCCCGGCGACGATCAATTTTGCCCTTGACCGGTTCGACGGATTCATTGCGCTTGGCTGCGTGATTCGCGGCGAGACAACCCACTACGACTATGTCTGCTCGGAAAGCGCGCGCGGGCTGCAGGAACTGGCGCTGCACAAACGCGCGCCCATCGGCTATGGCATCCTCACGACGGAGAACCGGGAACAGGCCGTCGTCCGGGCCGACCCGGAGCAGAAGGACAAGGGCCGGGACGCCGCCGTGGCCTGCTTGCGCATGATCGAGGTGAAGCGCCGCTTCACCGGCGCCTGAGCCCATGGCGGCGGCCCCGGCAGGGACCAGCGGCGCCACTCCCGATGCAGGGTCCGTCCGCCGCGCCGCCCGGCGCCCTGACCGGCGCACGCAAGCGCGGATCGCAGCCGTACAGGCGCTGTACCAGCTCAGCGCGACCGATGCCGCGCCGGACGAAGTCGTCGACGAATTCCATGTCCACAGGATGCGCGAGTCCGGCCCGGCCGCCGCGGCGGACAAGGACCTGTTCCAGGAAATCGTCCGCGGCGCCTGCGGCGACCGGGCCGCGCTCAACCGGATGATCGGCGAGTCGCTCTCCCAAAACTGGACCCTGGAGCGGATGGACCGCGTTCTGGTCGCACTGCTCAATGCCGGCGCCTGGGAACTGCTCGGCCGGGCGGAAACGCCGGCCCGCGTCGTCATCGCCGAATATGTCGATGTCGCCCGGGTCTTCTTCGACAAGCGCGAGCCGGCATTCGTAAACGGGGTGCTCGATCGCCTGGCCCGCACCTTGCGGCCCGGAGAATTCGACGACGACCCGGCAGCTTTCGAAGCGAAAGAAATCCGGAATTCCGCTCCGGCGGGGAACGAGGCTCGGTCGGCTGCAGGCGGAGCCGCCGAACCGGAGACCTGAGGCTATGGTGGCTCGAATGGCCCGGTCCGGCGAATTCGACCTGATCGCACGCCATTTTGCGCCCCTGGCGGCTGACCGGTGCGGCGCGTTCGGCCTGACCGACGACGCCGCCTTGTTCGAAGTTTCCGACGGCGCCGGCCGGATCGTTACAACCGACAGCCTTGTCGAAGGTACGCACTTCCTGCCGGACGATCCGCCCGACCGGGTGGCGCGGAAGGCGCTGCGGGTGAACCTGTCCGACCTGGCGGCCATGGGGGCGGCGCCGGAGGCCTACACCCTGGCGCTCCAGATCCCGGCAGAACGGGACGATGGCTGGATCGCCGCCCTTGCGCAGGGTCTGGCGGCGGACCAGGCCCGCTTCGGCGTCACCCTGATCGGCGGTGACACCGTGAGCGCCCGCGGACCGGCGATGCTGACGGTCACCGCGATCGGTCGGCTCGACCGCGGCAAGCCGCTGCGCCGCAACGGGGCAACGGCCGGCGACGATGTCTACGTCTCCGGGACGATCGGCGACGGCGGCCTCGGCCTGCGAGCGCGCCGCGGCGAAGCGGCGGGGCTCGATACCGTGCAACGGCAATTTGCCATCGACCGGTATCAACTTCCCGAACCTCGGGTCGCGCTCGGCCCGGCGCTGGTCGGAACGGCGACGGCGTGCCTGGACGTTTCCGACGGGCTGGTCGCGGACCTTGGTCATCTGGCGCAGGCCTCGGGGCTCGCCGCGGAAATCCTGCTCGACGATGTGCCCCGCTCGGACGCCGCGGCTGCCGCCATGGACTATCGGGAGAGCGAGCGCATCGCCGCCGGCGACGACTACGAATTGCTGTTCACGGCGCCACCGGCGCAACGCGACGCCGTAGCGGCGATAGCCCGGACGGCCGGAACCCCGGTTACCCGCATCGGCAGAATGCTGCCCGGCTCTGGCGTAGAGGTTCTGGATAGCGGCGGCAGGCCGCTCGCGCTCGCGCGGACCGGCTGGCGCCATCGCTGATCCGGCCTGGCCGCCGCGAAGTTGTCACATTGATAGCTCTTCAGGGTTTCGGCATTGTCCGGCCGCGTCGCCGGGAACGTGACTGCGCGTCCGGGATTTTCCCGCTGACCGCGCACAGGTGTAAGTCCGGCAAGGTTTCCGGACTCACCGGAAACCGCATGTTTTGGGACCGCAGGATCGGTAGAGCGACCCGAAACTGACTCCTCGAAGTAAATCTTGGGAAGAGGACACTCCTGAAATGGATTGGGTACCCTATTTCGCGCTGGTCTGCGCGCTGCTTGCGGTCGTCTACGGCATCGTCACCAGCCGGCAGGTGCTGTCGGCCGCCGCCGGCAACGCGAAGATGCAGGAGATCGCGGGCGCCGTCCAGGAAGGCGCGCGCGCCTATCTGAACCGCCAGTATATGACGATCGCCGTTGCCGGCGTCGGCATCGCCATCATTGTCGCCCTGTTGCTCGGTATCTGGGTCGCCGTCGGTTTCGCGATCGGCGCGATACTGTCCGGCGCGGCCGGATATATCGGCATGAACGTCTCCGTCCGGGCCAATGTGCGGACGGCAGAAGCAGCGCGGCAGGGGCTGGCCCAGGGCCTGAGGATCGCCTTCCAGGCCGGCGCCGTCACCGGCATGCTGGTCGCCGGCCTCGCCCTGCTGGCCGTTTCCGGCTACCTGCTGATCCTGTTCGAACTGGGCACGGACCAGCGCGGCCTGATCGACGCACTGGTGGCGCTCGGTTTCGGCGCCTCGCTGATTTCGATTTTCGCCCGTCTCGGCGGCGGCATCTTCACCAAGGGCGCCGATGTCGGCGCCGATCTTGTCGGCAAGGTCGAAGCCGGGATTCCCGAGGACGATCCGCGCAATCCGGCCGTGATCGCCGACAATGTCGGCGACAATGTCGGCGACTGCGCCGGCATGGCGGCCGACCTGTTCGAGACCTATGCCGTGACCGTCGTCGCCACGATGGTGCTGGCGCTGATTTTCGGGATGCCGATCGCCGGTCTGATGTATCCGCTCGCCATAGGCGGTGTCTGCATTATCACGTCGATTATCGGCACCTATTTCGTCCGCCTCGGCGCGTCCGGCAGCATCATGGGCGCGCTTTACGAGGGCTTTATCGCGGCGGCGGTCCTGTCGCTCGTCGGCATCGCGGTGGTGACCGAAATGGTCGTCGGTTTCGAAACGGCCTACAACGCGGGCGGCACAGCTTTCACCGGGATGGACCTGTTCTTCTGCGCCGTGATCGGCCTGGTTGTGACCGGCCTGATCATCTGGGTGACCGAATACTACACCGGCACCAACTACCGGCCGGTGCGCTCGGTCGCCAAGTCGTCGGAAACCGGCCACGGCACCAACGTCATCCAGGGCCTTGCCATCTCCATGGAGGCGACGGCCCTGCCGGCGATCATCATCTGCGTCGCCATTCTGGCGACCTACCTGCTGGCCGGCCTGTTCGGTATCGCCATCGCGGTCACCGCGATGCTGGCACTCGCCGGCATGGTCGTTGCGCTGGATGCCTACGGCCCGGTGACGGACAATGCCGGCGGCATCGCCGAGATGGCGGATCTGGAAGAGGAAGTGCGGAAGACGACCGATGCGCTGGACGCCGTCGGCAACACGACCAAGGCGGTGACCAAGGGCTACGCCATCGGCTCGGCCGGCCTGGGCGCGCTGGTGCTGTTCGCGGCCTATACCCAGGACATCGCCTATTTCAAGGCGGCAAACGTCGCCTTCTTCAAAGATGTGGAGGTGAACTTCTCGCTGTCCAATCCCTATGTCGTGGTCGGCCTGATCGTGGGCGGCTTGCTGCCTTACCTGTTCGGCTCCATGGGCATGACCGCTGTCGGACGCGCCGCCGGGTCGGTCGTGGTCGAGGTGCGCCGCCAGTTCCGCGAAATCCCCGGCATCATGGAAGGCACCGGCAAGCCGGAATACGGCCGCTGCGTCGACCTTCTGACCAAGGCGGCGATCAAGGAAATGATCGTGCC
>LXNI01001481.1_pt1 | contig 20047 bp, 19 predicted proteins | sample 809091 | NCBI WGS metagenome assembly LXNI01 (sample SAMN04870527, study PRJNA318959) | sponge metagenome | biome: 01000161; feature: marine sponge reef; material: water | host: Sarcotragus foetidus | place: Greece: Milos, Mediterranean Sea | collected 2013-05-29 | depth 5-7 m | reverse complement strand
GAGAGGCACTACCTAAATAGTTTTCGAGGAGAACCAGCTATCTCCGAGCTTGATTAGCCTTTCACTCCTAACCACAGGTCATCCCCCCATTTTTCCACATAGGTGGGTTCGGACCTCCAGTCAGTGTTACCTGACCTTCATCCTGCCCATGGTTAGATCGCCCGGTTTCGGGTCTACTCCTACAGACTGCATCGCCCTATTAAGACTCGGTTTCCCTACGGCTCCCCTAAACGGTTAACCTCGCCAGCAAGAGTAAGTCGCTGACCCATTATACAAAAGGTACGCAGTCACAGCCGTCGAAACGGCCGCTCCCACTGCTTGTACGCATCCGGTTTCAGGTACTATTTCACTCCCCTAAAAGGGGTACTTTTCACCTTTCCCTCACGGTACTAGTTCACTATCGGTCAGCTGAGAGTATTTAGCCTTAGAGGATGGTCCCCCTATATTCAGACAGGATTTCACGTGTCCCGCCCTACTCGACGTCACTACGGAGGTGTTTTCGCGTACGGGACTGTCACCCTTTCTCGTGCTTCTTTCCAGAAAGCTTCCACTAACACTTCCGCAGCTTGATGGGCTACTCCCTTTTCGCTCGTCACTACTAAGGGAATCTCGGTTGATTTCTTTTCCTCCGGTTACTTAGATATTTCAGTTCGCCGGGTTAGCCTTACGTGCCTATAAGAATCACTTCCTTTCAACACGTAATAATGTCCTAAGACACTGGGTTTCCCCATTCGGAAATCCCCGGATCAGAGTCCGCTAATCGACTCCCCGGGGCTTATCGCAGATTGCAACGTCCTTCATCGCCTTCAGCTGCCAAGGCATTCACCAGATGCGCTTCGTCACTTGACCATATAACCGGATGCCCAGCCAAAGCCAAACACCCAGGTAAATTCGATCGTGACGACGATCTTATTCGCCAGACACCAATGAACCGCTTACGCGGTTCGAGAAATAGTCAAATTCGAAATCGAATTCAACCATTTCTGGCATTTCTATTTGCGGTGAATCATTTGATTCCTGAATTGTTAAAGATCAAAAACGCGACCTTTCCGTCGCGTACCACTCTTCGTCATGACATGTTGGTGGAGCCGAGGAGGATCGAACTCCTGACCTGTTGCGTGCAAAGCAACCGCTCTCCCAGCTGAGCTACGGCCCCATCTAATTTAGCGTATTACGCTAGATGGTGGGTCAGGGTGGATTTGAACCACCGACCTCACCCTTATCAGGGGTGCGCTCTAACCAACTGAGCTACAGACCCCACTCTATGTCGAACGATTCAGAACAAAGCCATTCGTGTGGACACTCGAACGCATGAGTTTCGAGCTGGACCGTGCATTCCATCGCCGAGCGACAGATGCCGGTCGTTAGGTTAAGGAGGTGATCCAGCCACAGGTTCCCCTACGGCTACCTTGTTACGACTTAGTCCCAGTCATGAACCACACCGTGGTGACCGTCCTCCCGAAGGTTAGACTGGCCACTTCTGGTGCAACCCACTTCCATGACTTGACGGGCGGTGTGTACAAAGCCCGGGAACGTATTCACCGCGACGTTCTGATTCGCGATTACTAGCGATTCCGACTTCAAGGAGTCGAGTTGCAGACTCCTATCCGGACTACGAAAGGTTTTTTGAGATTGGCTCACCCTCGCGGGCTCGCTACCCTTTGTGCCTTCCATTGTAGCATGTTTGTAGCCCACCTTGTAAGGGCCATGATGACTTGACCTCATCCCCGCCTTCCTCCGGTTTATCACCGGCAGTCTCCTTAGTGTTCCCGGCATGACCCGCTGGCAAATAAGGACAAGGGTTGCGCTCGTTACGGGACTTAACCCAACATCTCACGACACGAGCTGACGACAGCCATGCAACACCTGTCTCACGGTTCTAAAAGCACTCCCTCATCTCTGAGGGATTCCGTGGATGTCAAAAGGTGGTAAGGTTCTTCGCGTTGCATCGAATTAAACAACATGCTCCACCGCTTGTGCGGGCTCCCGTCAATTCATTTGAGTTTTAACCTTGCGGTCGTAGTCCCCAGGCGGAGAACTTATCGCGTTAGCTGCGCCACATAATCCCGAAGGACCCTACGGCTAGTTCTCATCGTTTACGGCGTGGACTACCAGGGTATCTAATCCTGTTCGCTACCCACGCTTTCGCACCTCAGCGTCAGTGTTAGTCCAGAAAGCCGCCTTCGCCACTGATGTTCCTTGCCATATCTACGCATTTCACCGCTACACAGCAAATTCCACTTTCCTCTACTACACTCTAGACAGCCAGTTTGAAACGCAATTCCCCGGTTGAGCCGAGGGCTTTCACGTCCCACTTGACTATCCGCCTACGTGCGCTTTACGCCCAGTAATTCCGATTAACGTTTGCACCCTCCGTCTTACCGCGGCTGCTGGCACGGAGTTAGCCGGTGCTTCTTTAATGGTTAACGTCTACCCGGATCGCGGTATTAGCGCGCCGGCTTTCTTCACCACCGAAAGTGCTTTACAACCCTAGGGCTGTCTTCACACACGCGGCATGCCTGCATCTGGGTTTCCCCCATTGTGCAATATTCTCTACTGCTGCCTTCCTTAGAAGTCTGGACCGTGTCTCAGTTCCAGTGTGGCTGATCGTCCTCTCAGACCAGCTATGGATCGTCGCCTTGGTGAGCCATTACCTCACCAACAAGCTAATCCAACGCAGGCTCCTCTAATAGCGCGAGGTCCGAAGATCCCCCGCTTTCACCCCTAGGTCGTATGCGGTATTAGCGCCAGTCTCCTGGCGTTATTCCCCACTACTAGGTAGATTCCTACGCGTTACTCACCCGTCCGCCACTGGGTTGGCACTCCCGAAGGAGTCAACCCCGTTCGACTTGCATGTATGAAACCTGCCGCCAACGTTCAATCTGAGCCATGATCAAACTCTTCAATCAAAGATTGGATTGCTTACGCACCTGAACCTCAATAAAGAGACTCAAGCCGCAAGCGATTTGGTTTGTGCTCTAAGCTCACGTGAATCGAGCGCCCACACGAATGGCTTGTTCTGATTTTTAAAGAGCGACCCGGTTCGCTGAGGGCAACAGTGCCTGCCGCCTTCGGCAAAGGGGTGAGTGATTATAGATACTTCCACACCAGTTGCAACTATTTCGACGAGTCGTCCGCATGTACGAGCAATGCCCACGATTTCTTACCGCGTCTGAGCAAGTGATACTGTCCAAATAGCGCATCTGCCCTTGCTAACAGCTCGTCAACGTCGTTAACTTTTCGGCCATTCAATGTGATTCCACCTTGCTGGACAAGCTGACGGGCACGCCCTTTGGACGGAACCAACTCTACCGCTACCAAGCCATCTAAAAGACTGTCGTTCTCATGTACGTGTGCACTGGGTACGCCATCGAGTTCTAACTGCGCCAAATCAACCGCATTGAGACCATCAATGTCACCACCAAAAAGTGCTTGCGTAATGCGCTCCGCTGAACGCAACCCCGACACACCATGCACAAGCTCCGTGATCTGCGATGCCAAATGGCGCTGCCCATCACGTCGGGACGGTTCCACCTCATGAGCGTCCGCAATCGCATTGATGGTGTCAATGTCATCGTACGTAAAGTAACTTAGAAACGGTCTTACGTCCGAGTCGTCAACGTTTAACCAAAACTGGTAGAACGCATAGGGCGAGGTTAAGTTCGGATCTAACCAGATGGCGCCACCTGTGCTCTTGCCGAATTTCTTGCCGTCGCTGCGTTCGACGAGTGGCAGAGTTAACCCGTAAGTTGAACCTCGTTCCACGCGTCGAATTAGATCAATTCCGCTTACGATATTGCCCCACTGATCCTGGCCACCTACCTGTATAGTGCAGTTGAAATCTCGATACAACTGGAGGAAATCAAGCGCTTGAACCAGCGCGTAACTGAATTCTGTGTATGAAATACCACCGCCTTCGCGTCCAAGACGTGACTTGATTGCATCGCGCTGAATTAAGGCGTTTACCGAAAAGTGTTTACCTACGTCCCGTAGAAACTCGATCAAACTTGTGCTGCGTGCCCAGTCGTAGTTATTCACCATCAAAGCAGCATTCGAACCCTCGAAACTTACAAACCGGTTGGCCTGTTCCTGGAGCCGGTTCGCCCACTCATGTACGACTTCGGCCGGATTGAGTTGCCGTTCCTCATCACGACCGGACGGGTCGCCGATAAGACCCGTTGCCCCTCCTACTAGTACGATGGGCTTGTGGCCGCTCCGTTGGAACCGTCCGAGCGCCATGAGTGGAACCAGATTACCTACGTGGAGACTAGGCGCTGTCGGGTCAAATCCGCAATACACCGTTCTCGATGCGCCAACCAGGTGTTCGTCGAATTCCTGTTCGTGTGATCGTTGCATAAGCAAACCACGAACATCGAGATCTTTGAGTGTGTCGGGCATCAAAAGAGGTCTGTTGCAGACAAAAGAAACATTGCGAAGGAGATTATTTCGATATACTAACGCGTTTACCGGAATGTTTAGACGCACCGCGCATACGGTGAGGTGTGCTTTCGCCACTGCGGAAGCGTCATCTTACGTATCTGACGGGTGCTTGCTACACGAGCGGTGGTCCGGTAATTTTGCCGTCTACAAGGATGTAGGCCTCGGTTGACACAGGGAGTGCTGACGCGGTGAAACGTGCGAACGCCCAATCGGCGTATACAGGAGTAAGGTTCGTTATTTCATTCCTTAGGAAAATACCGATACGCGTCGCCTGCGGCGCCGTCGTCATGTGTGTCGTGTTCCTTTCGGCACAAGCCTACCTCGAATTTCCTTCATTCGATACCTACGAACCTGACGCATCCGATGTGTTGATTGAAGAGGCTGTACGTGAATCCAAGCCAGTTGAGATTCCTGTGTTGCCTCGGATAAACTACGACCATCCACTTGCTCCGCGCCTTCTGTCACACCAAATCGAACGCGGCGATACTTTAGGCAGACTGCTTACTTCGTTCGGCACAGACGAGCGAGATATAAACCGTATTGTTTCCTGTCGAGGTGAATGCCGAAAACTACACCGACTTATTCCCGGCGCATCCCTAACCGTTCGATTGACCCACGATGGTCGTCTGGTGTCCATCGGGCAATCACTACCGTACGGTCAGATTCGGCAGTACCACGTTTATTCAGGCGACATCCAGATCACGACGTCCGACGTCGAACGCCAAACCGTTACAGCCTACAAACACGTTGTCATTCGCGAAGGTGAGTCGCCGATCAGTGCAGCGTTACGCAGCGGCGGAATTAAAGAAGCGACGGTTTTACGCGCTACCCAGATTCTCGAGTATGACATTGATTTTTGGCGAAACGTCTACCCAAACGATGAATTTGAGATCTACTTCGATCAGATATTTGTGAACGATGAACACGTTGAGGACGGCAACATATATGCATTGCGCTTCGTCAACCGCGGTAAGCTCCACGAAGCGTACCTTCATACCGACGGACTTCACTACGAAGCTGACGGCTCGGCCATACAGAAACAGTTCTTGAAGGCACCATTACGCTACAAGCGGATTTCGTCCAATTTCTCAAACGCGCGAAAACACCCGATTCTGGGATACACGAGAGCACACAAAGGCGTCGATTACGCTGCACCGAGAGGAACTCCTATTCGAGCAACTGCTGACGGTGTTGTTAGTCGCGTGACTCGCAACGATCGCGCAGCAGGGAATTTCCTCGTTATTAGGCACTCAAACGGCTTCGACACGCGCTATCTGCACTTAAGCGGTTTCGCACCCGGGATCTCGAAGGGTACGCACGTATCTCGAGGTAGTACGATCGGCTATGTTGGTTCGACCGGTTATAGCACTGGCCCTCATCTACATTACGAAGTCATCAAGAATGGGCGCCACCTTAATCCGCTCTCCGTGCCAAACCCAAGCATTGAAAGTCTCGAAGGGACACAAAAGAATCTATTTTTAGCGAATGTAGAGAACTACCTAGTTACGATCGAACGGTTGCGCGAACAAAATTTGATCGTCGAGCCAGTCGCCGTCGCGGATTAGTCGAATCGTAATCCAAGATGCTGTTTGTCGGCGTCATGACCGGCACGAGTGTCGACGGTTTGGACCTCGCGCTGCTTGATCTTCCGAAGAATTTAAGACCTCAGGCCGCTTCTACTACCTCGTTTCCTCCGACCTTACGCGACCGTTTAATCGCGCTTACTTCACCTGGTCACGATGAAGTCGCTCGAATGGGTGCGGCACATGTTCAGCTCGGTGACTTTATCGCGTCTGCATGTCTCGACTTCCTTGCGAAGCACAACATTAATGCGAGTAAGGTACGAGCCATCGGCAGCCACGGTCAGACGATTCGCCACCACCCTACCTCGAACTACCCGCATTCCGTCCAAATCGGTAGTGGTCATGTGATCGCAGAGCGGACCGGCATTGACGTTGTCGCGGATTTCCGTGGTCGTGATATTGCAGCAGGGGGACAAGGCGCCCCGCTGGTACCCCGTTATCACGACGCGCTGTTTCGAGATCCTAATCTCTCACGGGTAGTCCTCAACGTCGGAGGCATCGCCAACGTATCGATTCTGGATCCCAAGAACTCAGCGAGTAGGGGATTTGACACGGGGCCCGGTAATGCGCTTTTAGACGCGTGGGTGCAGGAATGTCGTGGCGAGCTTTATGACCTTGGTGGGGCTTGGGCCCGATCGGGTAAGGTTCACGAACCGTTGCTAAAACAATTGCTGAGTGACCTTTATTACGAAAAGATACCACCAAAAAGCACGGGAAAAGAGCACTTTAATCTAAGCTACTTGCAGAAATCTCTCACCGAAATTGACGTCAACGATCAAGCTGACGTGCAAGCGACGCTCGTTGGATTAACCGCCAAAACCGTTACGTCAGCGATAGATCAGTATGCAGCCGCGAGTACTGACGTCGTCGTGTGTGGAGGAGGCCGTCTAAACGATTACCTTATGACTCGATTGCAGTCTCTAAATCCTGCTCGAGCAGTACGAACCTCCGAATCTCTAGGCATCGACGGCGACGCGATCGAGGCTGCGGCGTTTGCTTATCTAGCATGGCAGTTCATCGAACGCTTGCCTGGGAACGAGCCAGTGGTAACGGGTGCCGACGGATTACGTGTATTGGGAAGCCTGTATCCCGCTTAATGGCTTCTTAGGTAAATACGCTACAAGGCAAATGAATTGCCGCAACCACAGGTGGACGAAGCATTGGGGTTGTTCACAACGAATTGCGACCCCTGTAGATCTTCCTTAAAGTCAATCTCCGCACCGGCAAGATACGGATAGCTCATTGAATCAACAACCATCCGTACGCCACTGCGTTCAACTACAGCATCATCCTCAGCGGTTGCGTCATCGAACGTGAATCCGTAGGAAAATCCATTGCAGCCGCCACCGGTAATAAAGACGCGAAGTTTCAGATCTGGATCGCCTTCTTCAACAATCAAATCCAGTACTTTGCGCGCAGCGCGTTCGGAAAATTGGATATCAGTGCTCATAGTTTCTAAACCAAATTTTAGCGTCTCCTATGACTGAACAGCCTTCCGTGGCACGTGGGTCTCTAGATGTTCTACGGTACATAAGACTCATTGCTATTGCAGCACTCATTGCAGTCTTGGTGACTTTGGTGATCGCAGGCTTGTTTCATGCAATTCGACTCTTGTCGCTAGCTGCAGGCATGGAATTGGAGCGATACGAGGATGCACCGATATGGTTGCGATCGACGCTTCCGTTAGTTGGATTTCTGCTCCTTATGACGTACGTCCGTGTATTTCGGGTGGACGGTCGCGACGTCGGTGGTACACACACGCTCAACCGCATGGCGAACTTTAACGGCGATTTCCCGTGGCGAAATGCTGCCATGCAGTTTGTAAGTGCAGCAACCGCATTAGCGGCAGGATTCTCCGGTGGTCGTGACGGACCCGGATTACATCTTGGTGCTTGGGTGGCGTCAACGTTTCGACCGCGGTTCCGACTAACTCGAGCCGAGGCAGATTTATTGATTAGAACGGGAATGACTGCAGCCATCGCCGCAGGCTTTCACACGACGTTTGCCGCAGTTCTATTTGTGGCCGGCATCATCAAGACTGAACCGATGTCTGCCCGAAGTTTCATGCCACTGACTATCGCGGCAGCACTAGGTAGCGTTCTTTCTACATGGTTAGGCGTAGATCAGCTTGCAGTCGGCACTCGAATCTATTCAACGTTAGGTGCAATTGAATGGTTGTTCGTCATCGCGATGGCGGTTCCGATATTGCTCGTCGGAATCGCCACAATGCGACTGGTAATCGACTTCACGCGGGTACGCGGTCCGCTCTACGCTCGCATCATGGTGATGGCGCTACTGACAGCTGGACTTGCTGCGGTCTTTCCAGATGTTCTTGGTCTTGGCTATGACACACTAACTGCACTTGAGCAAAATGAACTCGAGGTCGGTGTCTTGTACTTAACCGCGTTCGTGACGATCAAACTACTCCTCACGTCCGCATCAGTTGCATTTGGCGTCCCCTTGGGAGTGATCGGACCCACGATCGTCAATGGAGGCGTTCTTGGCGCATTGTGCTATACCGCTTTCTCGATCGTATTCCCAGATCTAATAGTTGCTCCGGTAAGTCTCTACGTTCTCCTCGGAGCTGCTGCACTACTTGGTACCGTTTTCAATGTGCCGTTCGCGGCCATCGTATTCTTCTTAGAAATCACGATGAATCTATGGTTGACACTACAGGTCGCATTGACCATTCTGTTGGCACACGAGTGCAAAATAAAACTCTGGGGAACGCAATCAATCTTTGAAGCGCGCTTAGCCGCCCAAGGTATCAATGTGAGAGCGCGGGCCGATTTGATCTAGGGATAAATCTGTGTATTTAGCTATCAAGTCGCTACATCTGATCTCGATGGTGGCGTGGTTTGCAGCGATGTTCTACCTGCCTCGACTGTTTGTCTATCACTGTACCGCGCCGAACGTTCAAGCTGCAGAAATGCTCACGACTATGGAGCGTCGACTGTACCGCGCGATCATGACACCCGCGGCTCTACTCACATTGATCTTCGGAGTCTGGTTATCCGTTCTGAATTGGAGCGCATATCAAACGGCGGTTTGGTTCTGGGTTAAATTAGTATGCGTTCTGGCATTGTTCGCTTACCACGGCATGTGTGGTGGAATGGTTCGTGCCTTCCGCGACAACACCAATCAACGAAGCCAAAGGTTCTATCGTGTTTTCAATGAAGTGCCGCTGGTATTCCTCGTGTTGATCGTGTTTGTCGCGGTGTTTAAACCCACCTTCTAACTCTACCTTCAGGTTTCCTAGGAATGACACGTCCCACGTCTGACGCGCTGTATGAACGGGCGTGCAAAGTCATACCTGGCGGTGTCAATTCCCCAGTACGGGCGTTTCGGGGTGTCGGTGGCACACCTGTATTCTTCAAGCAAGCAAACGGCGCACATGTGACCGATGTGGACGGAAATCAATACATCGATTACGTTGCATCGTGGGGACCAATGCTTCAAGGATTCTCGTTTCAACCAGTGGTTGACGCAGTTCGTGAGCAAGCGGCACTTGCGCTTAGTTTCGGTGCACCTACTGAAATCGAAATTGACATGGCAGAGCTGATCTGTGAGCGAATGCCATCGATCGAGAAGGTCCGCATGGTCAATTCAGGTACTGAAGCGACTATGTCAGCTATTCGGTTAGCACGCGGCATTACGAGTCGAGACAAAATCGTGAAATTCGAAGGTGGATTCCATGGTCACGGAGACTCCCTGCTCGTCAAAGCTGGCTCCGGCGTCCTCACATTAGGACTCCCAGACTCTCCCGGCGTTCCTGCTGACCTCGCTCAACATACGCTTACGGTCGAATACAACAATCTCGATGCAATCGATCAGGTATTTGATGCGTATGGTCGCGAAATTGCCGCGGTAATCGTTGAACCTGTCGCTGGAAATATGGGTTGCATCCCACCTATTCCTGGTTTTCTAGAAGGTCTCCGCACACAGACCGCAAATCACGGCGCTTTACTAATTTTCGATGAAGTCATGACCGGATTTCGCGTTTCATCTGGCGGAGCTCAGCAGCTTTACAACGTGCAACCTGACCTCACCACTCTCGGCAAGGTTATTGGCGGTGGTTTACCTGTCGGTGCGTTTGGCGGATTGGCTGAATACATGGATCAATTGGCGCCAGTTGGATCAATCTACCAGTCCGGCACATTGTCCGGCAACCCACTCGCGATGCGATCAGGCTTTGCACTGTTAAGCTCCCTTGACGCGGATCAATATCGCTCGCTCGAACAACAATCCACTCGACTCGTCACCGAACTCGAGAAGGTCGCTGGAGCCAACGGTGTTGACGCGGTTATCAATCAAGTCGGCGCCATGTTTAGCATCTTTTTCACCGATCAGCCCGAAGTAACGTGTTTCAACCATGTGAACGATGCAGACGCAGAGCGCTATCGAAAATTCTTCCACGGTATGCTTGCCGAGGGTGTCTACTTGGCGCCTTCGCCCTTCGAGTCCGCGTTCGTTAGTACATGCCACACGGACGCGATCCTCGATGAGACTGTGATGGCTGCAGACAAGGTCTTTTCTCAACTCGCATGAACCAAGAACCAATAGACGTATTCGGCATCGGCAATGCGCTTCTTGATGTCGAATACCGCGTTTCGGAAGAGTTTCTCACCGAACATCGCATCGAGAAACGGCACATGACGCTTGTCGACAAAGATCACATGCTGCGCCTGACCCATGCACTCGACGGCCACGTTATCGCATCAAACTGCGGCGGTTCTGTTGCGAATACGATGTATGCGATGCGTGGTTTTGGCTGCCGAACGTACCTAACATGCCGCGTCGCGCCAGACGATGCTGGTCATCATTTCGTCTCCCAGCTCGAACAAGCCGGCATCGGTACCAACACGATATTGCCGACCGAAGATGGTGTCACGGGACGATGCCTTGTGCTCATTACGAGCGATGCTGAACGCACGATGAACACGTGCCTAGGCGTGTCGGACCAACTTCTACCGACGCAGGTCGACAGCGAGGCGCTTGCTCGCTCGCGAAGTATTTTCATCGAAGGATATCTGGCGTCGTCAGACACAGGGTATATTGCTGCACAACGTGCAAGAGAACTCGCTGACGAGCTTGACCTCGAAACAAATCTGACACTTGCCGACACCAGCATAGTCAAGATGTTTCGGCCACAGCTCGAAGCGATCATAGGAAATGGTCTGACTCGTGTATTTGCGAACATAGAAGAAGCTTGCGAATGGTGCGGTACGGACCGTCTCGATATCGCACTGACACAGCTACGTGATATTGCACGAGAAGCAGTTATCACACTTGGTCCGGGCGGATGCTCGATTAACACGGGCAAGTCGCGCACGCACGTTGACGCATTTCCAGTGACGCCGACCGACTTGAATGGTGCCGGAGACATGTTCGCGGCAGCGTATTTAAGTGCGATTCCTGATTCTGACACCGCAAGTGCGGCACGCTTCGCTAACTTTGCGGCGTCCCGAGTTATTCAGTGTACTGGCGCGCGTCTTGAATCAATTACTGCATACAACGCAATCAAACAACTGTACTTGACGAACCCAGAAAAGGAACAGACCGGTCAAGCGCGAGCGTCGTCGGCGTAATCTCACACCGATACGCGATCACTTCAACGCCCGCGGCTACAGCATCGCGGACCGCTGCGTCATATACCGGATCAATATCGTCTGCGATCGCAACTCGCTCGATCCCAGTATGCGCCACGCAAAAAAGCAGTACCGCACGTGTCCCGCGGTTCACGCATCGATGAAGAGCCTTGATGTGTTTAGTAGCGCGTACACTCTTAGCGTCGGGAAACACGCCGATGTCGTCGCGTAGGTACGTGACGCTCTTTACTTCAACGTAAACATCGTCATTCCCGAAATCGAATCGACCGGATTCGTCGGGAATCTTCACTTCGCTACGAAACTCTCCGTCGGCTAGCTCAGCGATCGCACGCCCAGCCAAAGCTTCTTTGACAATTCGATTTGCCTGCCCAGTATTAACGCAAACGAGATCATCTTCAGGGGTTTGCACGAGTTCTAGGCTTCTAGGCAGCTTTCGTTTGGGATTGTCACTCGTAGAGAAGTAGACGGTCGAGCCAGGGTAAACGCATCCTAGCATCGCACCGGTGTTCGCGCAGTGAATTGTGTCGCGCGTGCCATCAGGCAAACGGATATCTACAAGAAATCTCTTGTAACGACGCAACATGATCGCACGTTGCAGTACCGGTTCAAATTTCATACAGACGTCATGTTAGATCACCTTCAGGTCGCATGCCGAGTACGCAATTCAGTGACCAAGCCTTAAGTTCAGTTTCACTTCGTAACAGTTTTTGTGGCAATCTCATCGAGATGTTGCTATCGTTCCCACCTTTTCTTTACGGGGAGTGTCGAAATGGCGACCAGAAAAGCTACGCCGGCCAAGCCAAAAACGACGGCAACTAAATCGACAAAAGCAACTTCCGCTCGGAAGAAATCAACGTCATCAAAAGCTGCGAACGTCAAAACAACAGCAAAGCGCACAGCGCGTACGACGCCTACTCGCAAGTCAACGTCGGCGAGTAAAAGCAAGGCTACTTCGTCAACTAGGACCGTGAAACGCACTCCGAAGACAGCTGCGACAACTAGAAAGCGAACGCCGGCAAAGCCAACGAAAGCTACTACCAAATCGACGACCACGAAAGCGTCCGGTCGCTCGACGAAGAAGTCGACCACAGCCTCGCGATCCACCAAAACCAATAAAACAACAACAGCACGTAGCACCACCGCATCGAAGGCACGAGCTACTAAGGGCTCCCGAACGACAACAAAAACCACCAAAGCGGCAACACGGACCAGTAAGGCCAAAACCGCGACTCGGAGCAGCACAACCAAAGCGGCGACACGCAGCGGCACGACCAAGGCGGCGACACCGAAGACGAAACCACGTGCTCAGGCAAATAAGACGACGACTCGAAAGACCACAAGCAAGCCGAGTACACGCGCGAGCAAATCCGCACCGAAGAAAACAGTCTCGAAGAAGGTAGCTAAAACCTCGACGCCATCAAGAACGAAACAAAGCAAGAGAACGACTAAAGAAAAGACCGCCGCAACCAAACCAGCAAAGTCGAATACCGCTAAAACGAAAACGAACCGCACGCGTAAGACTCAACCGAAAGCTTCAGAAGTTAAGAAAACACGTGTTTCAACTGAAGCAGAAGTGGTCAGTATCGGCATCGTGGCACGGAGACGTCGACGTCCCGCAGGTGGGTCTGGTCGACGCAGTAAAAAAGCGGTAGACCTAGCACTAAGCCGCTTTTCGACAACCGACAAGCGGGATCAGTCACCGGACGTCCAAGAGGACGCCAAATACATGAATCCCGAGCAACTTGATTACTTCCGGCAATTGCTAGTTGATCAACTCAACAGCCTTGATGAAAACGCCGGTAATGCACACGGGAAACTCATTTCCGAGCCGAAAAATCTGCCTGACGAACTCGATCAAGCCGCGGAAGAGGATAACCGTCGAACCGAGCTCCGGATCCGTGATCGAGAGCGTAAATTGATCAACAAGATCAAGGAAACGTTAGAGAAAATCGACAATGGTGAATACGGTTACTGCAAGAGTTGTAGCTACCCGATCGGTCAGGCGCGATTGGAGGCTAGACCCACGGCAGATCTTTGTATTAACTGCAAGGATCTCGAGGAACAAGAAGAACGACAGTTCGGCGGATAGCCAACCCTAGCCGTGTATGTCGGCAGGTTCGCCCCAACCACTTCCGGCCCACTCCACCTCGGTTCCTTATTGGCGGCAGTTGCGAGCTACCTTGACGCACGCGCACATGATGGTCAATGGTTACTTCGCCTTGACGACATCGATAAACCGAGGGCTTCCCGGGACGCTGAGCAGATCGCGCTAGCAACGCTGAAACATCATGGGCTGAGTTGGGACGGCGTCATATCACGTCAAGTACACAATCGTGACCGCTATTGGGATGCAATCGACGCTCTACGAGATCAAGGTCTTACGTTCTATTGCACCTGCTCGAGGAAAAAACTAAAGAACGTGTCGACGTATCCCGGTTACTGTCGGACGCGTCACGAAAAACCAAAAGTACCTGCATCCATACGCGTTCTTGTACCTAACATCGAGTTTAGTTTTGTGGATCGCATTCAAGGTACGGTGCGTGGAAACTTGACCGATCAAGAAGGCGATTTCATCGTCTTGCGTAAGGAATCGATTGTTTCCTACCCTCTCGCTGTCGTCATCGACGACGATGTCACAGGTGTGACAGACGTAGTAAGAGGCGCCGACCTATTAGAGAACACGCTCGCGCAGATTTTCTTGATCCGGAAACTCGGCCTCTCTGAGCAGAGGTACGCACATATTCCGATCCTCAATCAACGGGACGGAATCAAACTCTCAAAACGTGATCAAGCCTATGCAATCGATAATCGCACGCCTGTACTAAACCTCGTTAGTGCATTGCACATGCTTGGATTGAATCCACCGGCACAATACCAAGACGTCCATAAATTACTATCGTGGGCTACGGAACAATGGGATATTCAGTCGGTTCCCAAAGGCCGTTCGATATTAGACTTCACGAGTATCTAGGTAGTCATGGTGCTATATCAAAGCAATCTCAGCACTAGTTAAGGCTCTATGTGTTAGCCGCCGTAACCAATCCATCGCGCGCGATTGGCTGAAAGCCTTCGCGCCAAAACATCGACAACCAATTCGTTGACCGCGCGAAAACCTAAGATCGTTCCGCTAGACGACTTCGATAGGGAATCTGTACCCTCACAACTAGCAGAAGTCCATCGTAGATTGCGACGGGGAGGTCACGACGCATTTCTCGTCGGCGGTTGCATACGTGACTATCTCCTCGGACTTACTCCGAAGGACTTCGATACGGCAACGGACGCCAGACCCGAAAAAGTCCGCAAGATCCTTCCACATGCTTTCATCATTGGTCGACGCTTTCGTCTCGTTCACGTGCGTCGCGGCGATGCTACGTATGAAATCGCTACCTACCGCAAAGAGCCACCTTCGATCAAAATTTCCAAGAGTGCGCGTAGATTCTCACCTGAAAACACCTACGGTAACCAGCGGGAAGACGCTTTTCGCCGTGATTACACGATAAATGCACTCTACTTGGATCTCAGTCGCAGCCAAGTCATCGATTACGTCGGTGGTTTACGCGATTTACAGGATCGGGTGATCCGCTCCATTGGCCCTCCAGAAGAGCGATTTAAGGAAGATCCTGTTCGAATGCTTCGCGCAGCACGATTTGCAGCGAAATTAGGTTTCACACTGGAACCATCGGTAACGGCTGCAATTCACGCGAATAAGGAATTGCTCAATCACGTGAGTAGACCCCGAATGCGAGACGAGTTGGTGAAGTTGTTTCTCACCGGCTATGGCGCCGCAAGCTATCAAGCGATGCAGGAATTGGATTTGCTCACGACCGTATTTCCGCAACATGAAGCAGCCGAACCGATGATCAAACAGGCGATGATTGAATCGGATGAACGTTTTGCATCCGGTCATAAGCTTTCCCCAACCTATCTCTTCGCGACCATGCTTTGGCATTTCTACTCCGATCGTCTTCTCAAGTTGGAGGCGGAACACGGCGAGCATGCCCAAGTTGGTGAATTGCGCCAGCAAGCATGTCATGACATATTTCAAATGACACGTCGTTACATTCCAATAAACCGCGAAGCGGAGCAATTCATCCTGAGCATCTTCGCGTTGCAGGTTCGCCTGGAACGAAAACGAAACGTCAGACGAACCCTAGACCATCCAAGGGTCCGCGCTGCCGTACATCTGTTGACGTTGCGAGCTCGAACAGGTGAGGTCGATCCGAATATAGTCGCATGGTGGGAGAAACGACAACCGCCAAGATCTGCGAAACGACCTCGAAAACGAAGGTCTAATCAGAGTCGACGACCTTACCAAAAAGAGAAACGTCCCTCTAACATCACTTGAAATTCAGGACATCACAGTTGCAATGAAACCGTTGATGTCCTATGCGCTGACTAACATTGTCGGAGCGCTAGTCAGACCTATCGAATTAATAGAACGTACCCATGAGCTCACAGTCAACGCGTGGTCCTATATCCATTAACACGCTGAACACCATGAAGGAAAACGGGGAGAAATTCGCGGCGTTAACAGCGTATGACGCACTATTTGCTGAGTTGATCAGCACGAGCGGAATCGAGGTCATCCTCGTGGGAGATTCGCTCGGCATGGTGCTACAGGGACACGACAGCACGTTGCCAGTGACGCTTGACGACATGGTCTATCACATGAACACCGTGCGACGCGGCAACAAAGGCAGCCTCATCATGGCGGATTTACCGTTCATGAGTTATGCGTCTGAAAACCAATCCCTGGAAAGCGCTGCATCGTTAATGCGCTGTGGCGCACACATGGTCAAGCTTGAAGGTGGCGCGTGGTTAGCCGCCAGTACGCGACTGCTTTATGAGCGAGGAATTCCCGTATGTGCGCATATGGGTCTAACGCCGCAGGCAATCAACCGACTCGGAGGGTATCGAGTTCAGGGTCGTAATCCGGACCAAGCTAATGCGATGATTGAAGAAGCGAAGATCTTGCAGGACGCCGGCGCTTCCATCCTCTTGCTTGAGTGCGTGCCGACGAATCTCGGGAAGGAGATCACAGAATCGCTCGACATACCTGTCATAGGAATCGGCGCAGGTCCCCATACGGACGGCCAAATCATGGTAATGCATGACATGCTGGGAATTACTCCGACGACTATTCGAGTGCCTAAATTCGTTAAGAACTTCATGCCCGAAAGCGAGGACGGCGGGATCAAGGGGGCGTTCGAAGCCTACTCGCGAGCCGTACATGAGAAACGCTTCCCTGGTTCCAAACACAGCTTCAAGTAGCCGACCGTATGGACGTCGCTGAGAGCATCCACGAGTTGCGCCAACGACGGCGCATCCAAGGGATAAACCGAGTGGTAGGTGTCGTCCCAACCATGGGTGATCTTCACGCTGGGCATCTACGCTTGGTAGATTTCTGTCGGGAGCGTTGTACGTTCACGATTGCGACGATATTTGTAAATCCGTTGCAGTTCGGTCCTAAAGAGGACTTTGCCAACTACCCACGAGCGCTAGCTCACGACAAAACTGAGTTAGAGCAACGCGATGTCGATGTGCTATTCGCGCCATCAATTGACGAAATGTATCCCGAAGGCCAATCCAGCCACGCCACCGTCGCTGTGCCAAGACTTGGCGATGAACTGTGTGGGGCTGCGCGTCCAGGGCACTTTAACGGTGTGACCACCGTAGTTACCAAGTTATTCCAAATCACACAGCCTGACATGGCATTTTTTGGCGAGAAAGACTGGCAGCAGTTAACCATCATCAGGCGCATGGTGCGGCAACTCAACATGCCAGTGGAGGTAATTGGGGTACCCACCTGCCGCGAGCGAGATGGATTGGCGATGTCAAGTCGCAATCGTTACCTCACGCGCGAAGAGCGCGAGGTTGCTCCAACTCTGTTCCAGACGCTTCGAGAGGTCGCCACCCACCTCCATGAAGGTTCGACTACATACGCCGACCTTGAAGACTCCGCGACGAACAAACTCCGTGAAGTCGGCTTTAGACCCGATTACGTTGCGATTCGAGACCCCGATACGTTGCAACCGCCTTCCTCCAATGAAGGTCCGGTGCGCGTCTTTGGTGCCGCTCGCCTAGGTCGAGCGCGCTTAATCGACAACATCGCTGTAGTACGCTAGATGGCAACCGACGTCGCACGTATTTGGCGTCGGCTTGAAGTGCTCGCATCAGACCACAGAACTCGAAAACCAAGCTCGTATCACGTTAACCCGCTCCAGCTTGACGACCGCATACTCTCCATCGAGGGTTTAACTCTAGACTGGTCACTACAACGAGTAGACGATGAAGTCGTCAAAACCCTCGTCGAATTAGGCGACGCTTTGAGTCTTCCAGCGGCCTTACGAGACCAGTTCGCCGGTGACATCGTGAATCCTTCGGAGCAACGTTCGGCGCTACATACTGCGATGAGAGGCACGCCTACGACACACGAATCATTCGATCAGCAAGCTCGAATTTCGCGCGACGAACTCAATCATTTCGCCAAATGCGTATTGGACGGACACACAAGGAGCTACAGTCAAGCGGTTTTCACAGATGTCCTGCATATTGGAATAGGAGGTAGCCACTTGGGGCAAAAGCTCCTATGTGATGCACTTGCTAGCACTCGATTGAACGTCCATTTCTTGTCGAGCAGCCATCCAGTCGTCGTCCACGACACACTTAAGAGGCTGCATCCAGCAACAACCCTCATCATCGTAGCATCCAAGTCCTTCACCACGCCTGAAACTCAACAGAACTTCCAATTCGTCAAGAACTGGTTCGCAGAGCAGACCGGTCAGCGCGACGGTCTCGCGAGCAATCTTGTATTGATCTCATCAAACGCCGCTCGCATAGCGAATTTACCCGGGCAGCACTTCGTCGTACCACAAGAAATCGGAGGGCGGTTCTCGGTCTGGTCAGCGATGGGGTTACCCGTATTACTCGCTCTTGGCGTGGAACGTTTTGAGCAGTTACTTGCGGGTGCTAACCATCTGGACCAGCATGCGATGACAGCTCCCAGTTCAGAGAACGCAGCTGTGCTGCTCGCTTTGCTCGCGCTTTGGAACGTAAATTTCATAGGAACGAGGACCCATACCGTTCTGTCGTACGTTCCTACGCTACGTTGGTTACCGGCGTACCTGCAACAACTAGAAATGGAGAGCCTGGGGAAATCCGTAACGATTGATGGTGAAGCCGTCGAACACCATACGGTCAGCGCGGTTTGGGGAGGCGAAGAAACCGATGGGCAACATGCGTGGCACCAGTGGCTCCATCAGGGAACCCACGCTTACAGTGCAGACTTCATCGCGAATGTCGAACGTCAAACCGATGAAGAGAGCTGGATCCTTGCGAATAGCCTTGCGCAGCACCACGTCTCCTTTTTCGGACATGAAGACACGGATTCGCCGGAAAAACACATCCGCGGAGGTCATCCATCGACTCTGGTCTTGCTTGACCGAGCAGATGCGAGAACGCTCGGCATGCTACTTGCGTTATACGAGCATAAGGTCGCATCCCTTGGTTATCTCTGGAACATCAACCCATTTGATCAGTGGGGAGTGGAGCGTGGCAAAGTGATGGCTGAGGAGATCAACCGTGCGCTGAGCAATGCCGATCGCACGCTAACAGACGCTCTTCTGGACGCACGCGTTCGTAAAATCCTGCCGCGCCAAAAATATGGGAAACCGCACCGCCATGCCTGATATTTACCCAGTGCCAGCGTCATTTCAGCGCAAGGCACATCTCAATGACGCGCAGTATCAAGCCATGTATACGGCTTCTCTTGAGGATCCCGATACATTCTGGACCGAGCAGGCTAACGAGTTCTTGACCTGGATCGAACCCTGGCAGAACTTGAACTCCGCAGATTTTGAGAACGGTCGGTTTGCATGGTTTGAGGGCGCAAAGCTCAACGCGTGTGTGAATTGCGTTGACCGCCATCTAGACGCACGAGGCGATCAGATCGCCCTGATCTGGGAAGGAGATGATCCGGACGATTCCACAAGCGTTTCGTATCGCGAACTCAGTGGTCACGTCAATCAACTTGCGAACGCGCTTCGCGCACGTGGCGTTGACAAAGGCGACCGAGTTTGCCTATACATGCCGATGATTCCAGAAGCCGTGTATGCGATGCTTGCGTGCGCGCGCATAGGTGCTATTCACAGCGTCGTATTTGGTGGTTTCTCGTCCCAATCGTTACGCGATCGGATTCTTGATTCCGATTGCCAAACGTTGATCACCGCCGATGAGGGTGTACGAGGTGGTGCAACGGTTCCACTAAAAAAGAACGCCGACGTCGCGCTCGAACAGTGTCCGAACGTCCATACGGTACTAACCGTCCGACGCACGGGCGCAGACGTCCATTGGTATGAAGGTCGGGATGTCTGGTACGACGAGTTAGTGCCTCCACAATCCACTGATTGCACCCCG
>LXNI01001480.1_pt1 | contig 20070 bp, 22 predicted proteins | sample 809091 | NCBI WGS metagenome assembly LXNI01 (sample SAMN04870527, study PRJNA318959) | sponge metagenome | biome: 01000161; feature: marine sponge reef; material: water | host: Sarcotragus foetidus | place: Greece: Milos, Mediterranean Sea | collected 2013-05-29 | depth 5-7 m | reverse complement strand
GGCGCTCATACTTCGGGCGAGTGATTTCGGTCCACATGTCGTGCCTCCTCGTTTGCTTTGACACAACCGAGTAAGGCACAACCGACTGAAATCACTCAACTAGTTTCGAGTTGAACTCTTAGGGAGAGCAAGATGTTCGAGGGCTCAATCACGGCGCTGATCACGCCATTCAAGAACGGCTCGGTGGACGAGGAGTCGTTCCGCAAAATCGTCAATTGGCAGATCGAAGAAGGGACCGAGGCCCTGGTACCCTGCGGCACCACGGGCGAATCGCCGACCCTCAGCCATGAAGAACACCGCCGGGTGGTGGAAATCTGCATCGAGGAGACGACGGGCAGGGTTCCGGTGATCGCCGGAACGGGCTCCAACGCCACCGCGGAGTGCATCGAGTTGACCCGGCATGCCAAGGACGCCGGCGCCGACGCGGCGCTGATTGTCACGCCCTATTACAACAAGCCGACCCAGGCCGGGCTCCACGCCCATTACAAGGCGGTGAACGACGCGGTGGATATTCCGATCATCATCTACAACATTCCGCCCCGCAGCGTCATCGATATGACCGTCGAGACCATGGCCGAGTTGGCCAAGCTGCCCAATATCCGCGGCGTCAAGGACGCGACCAGCGACCTGAACCGGCCGATCCTGACGGCGCTGGCCGCCGGACCCGATTTCATTCAGCTGTCCGGTGAGGACGGCACCGCGGTGCCGTTTCTGGCCGCCGGCGGGCAGGGGTGCATCTCCGTCACCGCCAACATAGCACCGCGCCAGTGCTATGAAATGCAGCGCGCGTGGCGGGACGGCGACATCACCAAGACCCTGGAGATGCAATCCCGGCTGATGCCGGTCCACTCGGCGCTGTTCTGTGAATCGAGCCCCGGACCGGTGAAGTATGCCGCCGAACTTTTGGGCCTCTGCGGCCGCGAGACCCGCCAGCCGCTGACCGAGATCGCCGATAGCAGCAAGGAAGCGGTCTCCGGCGCGCTCCGAAGCGCCGGCCTGCTGAATTGAGCGCCGCGCAACGGCACTGAACCGGGTGCCCGGGCGATCGGGGACCTTGCGAGCCCCGTGAACCATGGCCAAGAAACCCAAAGACACCGGAAATATCGCTGCCCGCAATCGCAAGGCGCGGCACGACTATTTCATCGAGGAGACCCTGGAGGCGGGAATCCAGTTGGTCGGCAGCGAGGTAAAGTCACTCCGCGAGGGCCGCGCCAGCATCGAGGAAAGCTATGCCTCCGACGACGGCGGCGAGCTCTATCTGGTCAACGCGCATATTTCGGAATACGCCGCCGCGGCCACGCCCCATGAGGTCCGCCGCCCCCGTAAGCTATTGGTACATAAGAAGGAATTGCGCCGGCTGACGGGTGCGGTGAGCCGCGAGGGCATGACCCTGGTGCCGCTCCTGATCTACTTCAACCGCCGCGGCATTGCCAAAGTCGAACTCGGCCTCGCCAAGGGCAAGCGGAAGTTCGAGAAGCGGGCGTCGATCAAGGAGCGGGAATGGAAGCGGGATCAGGCCCGGCTGATGCGGGAGCGGGGCTAAGGAAGAGGGGGATTCGATGAGTGACCGGAAATCCACGGGCCATTGGGAAAAATTGGGGGTCGACCCCCGGACCTTCACCGCGCCCGAGCAGTTCAACGAATTCGGCAAGAACCATCTGCCGGAAACCGCGGGCGTGGAGATTACGCGAGTGGATAGGGATCGCTTCGAGGGACGGATGCCGGTCCGTCACGGATTGCTGGCGCCGAACGGCTTCCTCCATGCGGCCAGTGTGGTGGCGCTCGCCGATACGCTGACCGGCTACGCGACCATCATCAGCCTGCCCGAGGGGGCGGCGAGTTTCACCACCGTCGAGCTCAAGTCCAATCACACGGGCACCGCGACCGAAGGCGTCGTCACCGGCGCGGCGACACCGGTGCACCGGGGCCGCACCACCCAGGTCTGGGATTGCGTCGTGACGCCCGAAGGCAGCGATAAACCGATCGCTCATTTCCGCTGCACCCAGGCGATCTTGTGGCCGCGGTGACGACGTATTCCGTCACGTATCCGGCCTTGGCCCGGCGACGGATTCGCCGTTAGACTACGTTTGACGACGTGAGCCCGCTATTTCGCGAGCATGTCCCGCCAAGGAATATTGGATGCACAATTCATTGAAATTATTTGGTTTATTTTCGCTGGCCGCGTCTTCGATGCTGCTCCTCGGGCTGTCCAACCCGGCCCAGGCGCAATCCGGCATCAAGCTGATGAGTGCCGTCGACGGCTGCAAGGAGCGGCGTCACTTCGTCGATGTTTCCACCTTCAGCCACAACGGCCGCTACGAGAACCCGAGGCTCGACGTGACGTGCGACGATGATTTCATCACCGTCCGCACCAACTCGATCATCAACTATGAATATGTGCAAATCACGCCCACGGATCTGGCGGTGCGCAACAAAACCTACCGCATTCCCCGCAAGCCGCGGCTTGCCGCAGGCGAGCGCCAGCGGGTGCCGCTGCTGGGCCCGATCGGGGTGGCGGTCAACGGCATCCCGATCTTCTCGGCCAACGAGTCGCCCAGACACGGATGGGGCGATCCGATGCCCCGCGGCATTCTCGATTTTTGCAACGGGCATACGGCGCGCGGTTTCTATCACTATCACGCCCGGCCGAACTGCCTGGTGGTGGACAAGAACGGGTCCGTCGGCCAGGTCCTGGGCTACGCCTTTGACGGTTATCCCATCGTCAGCCCGTTCATCTGCATGGCCCGCAACTGCAAAGCCAAGATCAAGCTGCGCTCCAGCTATCGCCTGATCGACGGCGCGCCCGACGCCAACGCCTGGCAGGCGAATCGCTATGAGCCCGGCTACGGCGACCTCGACGAATGCAACGGCAAGAAGTTGCCGGGCGGCGGGTACGCCTATTTCTTCACCGAAAGGTTTCCCTATTCCCTAGCCTGCTACGCCGGTGAGCCGCAGTTGGAAGGCAATGCCAATACCCGCGCGCCCCGGGACACGAGCGCCCGCGGCAACCGCCGGGGCGGCCCGGGCGGCGGCGGCCCCCGCGGAGAGCGGCGGCGCGGCGGACCCGGCGGACCCGGCGGATTCGGCCCACCGCGCCGCGGCGGCGGGCGGCCCGATTTCGCCACGCTCGGTGGACGGCCGGGAGAGGGCGGGCGCATCGAGCCCGATGACGGCGGCCGGGCGGGCCTTAAAAACCTCGCCGACATCCTGAATGGCGAGGGCGGCAACTGAAGCGTCTCGCCCCATTGATCGCGGCCGCCGGGCTATTGGTTCCGGCGGCAGCGGTCGCTCAGCAGGGTTCGTCTCCCGCCACCCCGGGTATCGTCATAAAATTGGCGTGGAAGGACCCAATCCCGAACCTGGACGGCGCCGAGTTCGACAGCGCGATGGGGCCGGTACGTCTCGACAAGGCCGCGATTACCAACTTCAGCGTCGCTTTGGTGCCGTGCGGGGAGACCTCCCGGAACACCCGGGCGCCGGCCGCGCTGCACGCGGTACTCGGCATCGGCCGTGCGCAGGCCGGTCATGGGGGGACCCCGTCGCCGTTTCAACTGGTGCACTCGGCCGCCGAAACCATCGGCGTCGGTGAGACCTGGACGTTCGGTACCATCAATCTCCCGGATATCGAATACTGCGCCGCGCATTATCTGGCGGTGCGGGCGTTCAGCGGGTCCCGCGCCATCGAGACCCATCCGGAGGTGCGCGGCCTGACCTTGGCCCTCGACGGCGGCGTCCGCGGCGGGGGAGGCAAATGGACCCGCTTTCGAATCCTCACCCCCGAAGCCTATGGCCGGGTCATCCCGTTGACGACAAATGAAGGCAAACCGTTCCGTGGCCGACTGCCAAATGGCGCGGTGCTCACGTTGATTCGGGATTTTAGGTTTATTTTCCGGGAGTTGGATGTCTCCCGGCGCGGCGCCAAGACGGCCCGCCAGATACTGCGCAACCTCATGGAACATACGGTGGCCGAGGTCGTGGCCGGCGGCTAGCCCGCATTTCTCATCAGGGTCATGGTCCGCGCGGCGCTGTCTGGTCGGCGGAGCAGGAGAGGCGCGCCGCGCGATAATGCGGGCTGGGCCGGTCTTCGTTTCGGGCGCCGTCGGACATAGGCATCACTTAGTGTGCACTAAAAATAAACTTGCACCCTTTACAAACACATAATATATTCACTAATACATATTACTAAAAAGGAGACATAAATGTTCATAATCGATACATTCACCCGGCTGTTTGACAACCGGCCGACATCCCTGTTTCCGCCTGAGAACTGGGATACAAGCCTTCGCAGGGAGTGGCGCGAGACGCGGGCGGGCGTCCAACGAACCGACCGGGACCGCCTGGTTGAAACATACCTGCACACTATCATATGATCACTAACAATTTCACTAAAGAGAAAGGGGACATCAACTTGGGATTGCTCGACAAATATGAGACCGCGGATATCGGCCGGACCCCGCAACGGGACGGACTGTCCATCGCCAAGAAGAAACTGACCAAACGGTTGGAGCACCAGATCGCGCTGCTGCATGACCCGGACACCAAGGACCCGCGCGGCCGCCCGCTGAGCCCATGGTGGTTCGTCCACGAGGACGGGGAGATCTATACCCACGTCCGCTTCGGCACTCGGCCCATGCAGTTTTCGGGCGGCAAGGCGTTTCGCGTCGGCGATGTCGCGGGCCTCGAGGCATTCTATCGCGACGTCATCGCCGCCATCGCCGCCGGCGAACTCGACGGGGAAATCGAAGCCGCCCGAAAGATAGGCATTCGCGGCCACCGCCGCCGGCACGGCGGCCGTCGCCGTCGTCGGGGCGGGGGTTAACCGGTCGCAACTCAGTGAAGATGCGGGCCCGAGAATAAGCCTCGGGTCCGCTGTTTCGTCCGCACCTCTTCGGGCCAACGGCTTTTGATTAATGCCAGGATCGCCCGGATATCGGCGCTTTCCAGCTTATCCTCGAAGGACGGCATGGCGCTCTTGACGCCCGGCCACGAAAACCGGGCGCCGCCGAACTGCACCACCTCGAATAATTGCCGGTCCGAATGTTCCGAGGCATGACCGGTCCCGTCCGCCGGCGGCGCCGGAAACGTGCCGTCGGCATTCCGGGTCTCCCAGTTGGGCTGGCCCTCCGGATCGGTCCCGTGGCAAGCGGCACAGTGCTCGCCGTATAAGACCTCGCCCCGGGCCACCAAGACCGGATCGTTGGGGTCTCCGCCGGCACCGCTAACCATGGCGACCGGCCCGACCCCGCCGACGAACAGGACGAGATAGAGAATTGCGGCGAAGACGATCCAGGTGACGGCCCTGTCGGACAGCATGCCTCATGCCGTCATCCGGATTCATCACTGCCAAGCCACAAAAAAACCGGCCCCAAAGGGCCGGTTTCCTTGGCTTTTTGGCAAATTACTTCCACCAAATCTGGTTGGGAAGCGCGCCATAGGTCTCGTCGGAGCCGACCTCACTGATGTGCAGATCCTTTGCGTGCACGAACACCGGCGGCGTCGTCGCCACGGGCATGATATAGGCCTGTTCCGTCACGCGATCGAAGAGCTGCTTGTAGATTGCCTTTCGGGCGTTGGGATCAAACGTGCTCGCACCTTGCTGTGCCAGCTTGGTGATCACCGGATCGCGGGAATAGTTCCGCGCGCCCGGCGCAAAGAAAAAGTTGGCCGTGCTCTCCACCTCGGGAAGCCCGCCCGATGCCCACGGGTTCACCAATGCCTGGATCTTGCCCTGAGCCTGCTTCTTACGATAAGGCGGGAAGGGGAGCCGGGTGACCGATGCCTTGATCCCGACGGCCCGCAAATAGCCCGCGATAGCTTGCGGAACCGCCGCCGGGGCCGTCGTCACCGAAGTGATCTCGAGGCTCAGATCGCTCACGCCCGCCTCGGCGAGCAACTGCTTGGCCTTGGCCGGATTGAACTCGGGCAGACGGGCGGAATAGTCGCACCCCGCCTGATTGCGGAAACACATGGATTCGACCATCGGTACATCACTGCCGCCGGCGATCAGGGTCGTCTGGATGGCCCGCCGGTTGACCGCGTGCATAATCGCCTTGCGGACCCGGATGTCCTTGAGCGCGGGGTTCTCCGAACGTCCCGCCGCGTCTAGGAGCAGGTAAGCGATCAACAGACCCTTGGACTGGGCGGTGAAGCCGTAGTTGGGATTGTTGCGCAAATTGTCCACCTGATCCTTCGGCACCCGGAACATCATGTCCAAATTGCCGGTCAGGAGTTGGGCCACCTGGGTCTGGACGGAGGGAATTTGCTTGATCACGAAGCGCTTCACCTTGCCCGCCGGGCGGTAGTCGGCGGCCAATTGATAGTTATCCACCCGCTCCAGCACGATGCCCTTTTCCGGGTCCACCATCGCCGCCCGGTAGGGACCGGACCCGACGGGGTTGCGGCCGAAGGTGTTCTTTTTCGCCAGGGCGCCGTGAACGTCGGCGGGATAAATGGAAATCGAGCGCGCGAAACGCATCATGGCCGCGACCGAGGGCCGCTTGGTGGTGATGCGGACGGTGTGCTGGTCAATTTTCTCGGCCCCTTTGATGAACAGGAACCGGGACTTGATGCGGAACCGCACCTTGGGGTCGGCGACAAAATTGACCGAATAAACCACGTCGTCCGCGTCGAGGCCGGAGCCGTCATGGAACTTCAGACCCTTTTTGAGCTTAAACTCATAAGTCGTTGGGTTCACACGGGTCCACGATTCCGCGATCCGGGGCCGGAATTTGCCGGCGGCGGAATCATAAGTCATCAGACGGTCGTAAATGGCGTTGGTCGTGAAGCCGGTTTCGGGCTTTGGGTCGTAGACCGCATCGATCATCGAGATGGGGTCGAAAAAGGCGACGCGGACGGTGTTGTCCTTCTTTTGCGCCAAAGCGGGTCCGGCGGCCACCGCCATTACTGCCCCCAAGATGGTGCCGGTAAACAGACTGCGTTTGAGCATGAAATTTCTCCCTGTAACTGCCTCGGGGTTTTCCCGATCGAATCTATTGGAAAAAAGTCTAGCTCAATCTCGCCCGGCTAAATATCCCATTTTTGCGAATTGGCGAAAAAAGCCCGCTCCGCGGACCATCCGGAGCCCTGAATGCCGGAGCCCTGAATGATTGGTTCGGTCCGTCTAACGCCTCTCGTATTGGGTGGCACCGAACATGTTTTCGAGGGCCTCCTTGGACGGCCCCTTGCCCTCGGTGCTGACGTTGGTGAGGACCTTCATGCCCTTTTGTACGGCCGGCCGCGCCTCGATCCCATCCAGCCAGCGCTTCACGTTGGGGAGTGCGTCGATGTCCACTTTGCGGCGTTCGTGGTTTCGCACCCAGGGGAAGGTGGCGATATCGGCGATGCTGTACTCGGCGCCGCCGAGATAGGCGGTCTCGCCAAGCCGGCCGTCCATCACGTTGTAGAGCCGCGCCACTTCATTGTCGTAGCGGGCCTGGGAATAGGCGAGTTGGGATTCATCGGTGAGGTTCGGGGCATAATTGTTGAAGTGGTTCTGCTGGCCGCACATGGGGCCGATGCCGCCCATCTGGAACATAAGCCACTGCACCACGTCGAAGCGGGCCGCGCTCCCCGATGGGGGAATGAATTTGCCGGTCTTATGGCCGAGATAGATCAGCATGGCGCCGGTTTCGAAGACGGTAATCGGCCCGCCATCCGGGCCGTCCGGGTCGACCAGGGCGGGAATCTTGTTGTTTGGACTGATCTTGAGGAATTCCGGTTCGAACTGGGCGCCTTTCCCGATATCCACCGGAATCAGGTTGTAGGGCATCTCAAGTTCTTCCAGCATGATGTGGACTTTGTGACCATTGGGCGTCGGCCAGCTGTAAAGATCGATCATTTCTCTTCCTCACTAGAATGCTCGGTGCGGGCTGTTGGCCGCCCGGCAAGCGGTTATGAACTCCGGACGCATGGTGGCCTTCCAGGGTTGGCGTCACAAGCAACTATAGAGAACCCAAATGGGCAATCCGCTTCTTCATCCGGTTTTCGGGGGCGCCACGGAAAATCCGGCCCCGTCTCGTCAACCGGATCCCGGCTTCGCTCTCCAAACGGCTCGGGGATCGGGCCACGATCGTCGAGACCCGAAGAAGGGCCGGCCGCGGCTCAACGGCCGAGCGCTTCTTCGGCCTCCAGCCAGGCGCTTTCGGCGGCGGAGATCTCATTGTCGATCTTCGCCAGCTTCCTGCCCAGTTCCAGCATGTCGGCGGTCGAACCTTCATAAGTGGAGGGGTCGGCCAGAACGGTCTCGATTTCGTCGCGCTTTCGGCCCAGCCGCTCCAGCCGTTTTTCGGCCTCTTTGGCCTGTTTACGAAGATCGGCGGTCGCTTCACGCGCCCGGGCGCGGGCGCGGCGCTCATCCTTCCTGCTGATGGTGGGGGCATCACCGTTTTGCGCCCTTTTTGCGGTCCGGGTGCGCTCAATCAGATGGCGGCGGTAATCGCCGAGATCGCCATCAAACCGCTGACAGCCGCCATCCTCCACCAGCCACAGTTCATCGGCGACGATCTCCACCAGGTGAGGATCGTGGCTCACCAGTACGACGGCGCCCTGATAGGCGTTGACCGCGTGCGCGAGGGCTTCGCGGGCATCCACGTCCAGGTGGTTGGTGGGTTCGTCGAGCAGCAGAATGTGGGGTGCTTCGATACTCATCAGGCAGAACAGCAGCCGGGCTTTCTCGCCGCCCGATAGGTCGGCGACGTTGGTTTCCGCCTTATCGGCGCCGAAACCGAAACGCCCGAGGTGGGCGCGCACCTTGGTCTCGGCGGCATCCGGCAGGGCCCGGGCCGCCAGCACCAGGGGTGTCGCCTTCAGGTCGAGTTCGTCGGCCTGGTGCTGGGCGAAATAACCGACTTTGAGTTTCCTGGGGCGGCGCATCTTGCCGTCCAGACAATCGAGCCGTCCCGCCAGCAGCTTGACCAGGGTCGACTTGCCGTTGCCGTTGGCGCCAAGGAGTGCGATCCGGTCCTCCATGTCGATGCGGAGATCAAGGTCCCCCAACACGGCTTTCCCGTGGTAGCCGACGGCAACCTCATCCATGGTGATCAGCGGTGGCGGTGCGGGATCCGGATTGGGAAATTCGAACGTGGCGGTGCGCTCCTCCATGACCGAGGCGATGGGTTCCATCCGCGCCAGCATTTTGAGGCGGCTCTGGGCCTGACGGGCTTTGGTGGCCTTGGCCCGGAACCGGTCGACGAAGGTCTGGATGCGGCGCTGTTCCGCCAGTTGCTTGGCGCGCAGGCCGGCTTCCCGGGCCAGCCTTTCCCGGCGAGTCTTTTCGAAGGTGTCATAGCCGCCGCCATAAGCGGTGAGCTTCCGGCCGTGCAGATGAACGATCCCGTCGGCGACCTGGTTCAGGAGCGTTCGCTCGTGGCTGATCACCACCAGGGTGCCCGGCCAGGAAGCGAGATAACTCTCAAGCCACATTGTCGCCTCAAGGTCCAAGTGGTTGGTGGGCTCGTCGAGGAGCAACAGATCGGGCCGGGCGAACAGCGCGCCGGCAAGCGCCACCCGCATCCGCCAGCCGCCCGAGTATTCCGCGCACGGGCGCCGTTGCGCCGCGTCGTCGAAGCCGAGACCGGCAAGGATCGCCGCCGCCCGGGCAGGGGCGGTATGGGCGTCAATGTCGGCAAGCCGGGTATGGATCTCGGCAATACGATTGGGATCGGTCGCGGTCCCGGCTTCGGCGGTCAGTGCGGCCAACTCGGCATCCGCCGCCAGCACGGTGTCGAGCAAGCTCTCAGGCCCGCCGGGCGCCTCCTGAGCGACGGTTCCGACGCGGGCCCGGCCGAGCACCGACACCTCGCCGTCATCCGGGGAAATCTCTCCGGTGATCAGGCGGAACAGCGTGGTCTTGCCGGCCCCATTGCGTCCGACGAGGCCGACCTTCCGTCCCTTGGCCACGGAAACCGTGGCGTGATCGAGAAGCGTCCGCCCGCCGATCCGGTAGGTAAGGCCGCTGATCTGGAGCATGGGGCGGCCGCGCGGCCTAGAACCGCGGGCTCACGTCGCGAAAGGACGCCAGCAGTTCGTCGAATTCGCCGCGGGCCGGGAATTGGGGAAACTCCGCGATGACGTTGTCCGGGGCATGAAACAGAAACCCGGCGTCGGCCTCGTCCAGCATGGTGGTATCGTTATAGGAATCACCGGCGGCGTAGACCGTGTAGTTGAGCGCCTTCAACGCCTTGACCGCCTCGCGCTTGTGGTCCTTCATCCGCAGATTGTAGCCGGCGATCCGGCCGTCTTCGGCGATGGTAAGGCGGTGGCAAAACAGCGTCGGCCAGTCCAGTTGCCGCATCAGCGGCTCGGCGAAGTCGTAAAACGTGTCCGACAGGATCACCACCTGGAACAGGGTTCGGAGTTCGTCGAGGAACTCCCTTGCGCCGGGCAGGGGGCCGAGCCCGGCGATCACCTCCTGGATGACCGGTAGCTTGATCCCATGTTCGTCCAGGATCTTCAACCGCTGGGTCATCAGCACATCGTAGTCGGGAATATCGCGGGTGGTGGCCCGAAGGTCCTCGATCCCGGTGCGTTCGGCCACACCGATCCAGATTTCGGGGACCAGGACACCCTCCATATCGAGGCAGACGACTTCCAACGAACTTCTCCGGAGACTCAATTCAGGGGACCCGAAACGCCGCGGGGTATAACACATGTGGGGCGTAAACCAATCCCCGAGTTTGGGACGGGAATACAATTTACATTAATATTTTGTTTATTAAAATATATTCCATTTATATGTTGTTGATTGATATCATATCACCTATATCAACCGTGAAATATGCGAGGCCGGGTTGGCCTCAAGGGGAAATTTTATGTCCGTGGCCGTTCTAGCCTTTCCCGCCGGCAATCTGGCGTTCTTTCAATCACCGACCTTCGAACTCAACCCGAGCGGTCACGCGCCGCTCGCCGGACAGGTGTGTTTCTCCACCTCCCTGCCGACCCGGGCCGAAATCGAGGTCAGCGACGGCGACCGGACGTGGCAAATCCCCACCGGCGAAGAATTTGTGCCGCGGCATGAGCATGTCATCCTGGGTATGCGGCCGGGCCGCGCGCACACCTTGACCGTGGCGGCCGTCGACGAATACGGCGAGCGGATCGAAGGCGGCGAGGGGTTTGAATTCGAGACCGATCCCTTGCCCGAGGATTTTCCGGTCTTCGAGGTGAGGGTCAGCAAGCCCGACCGAATGGAACCCGGCTTCACCGTCTTCGGGATCCGCAAGTCGGCGTTCTCGGGCGCCAAATATTATGGCGTCATCGTCGCGGTGGATGCCGAGGGTGAAGTGGTCTGGTACCGGGACGTCGGCCATACCACCGGCGACATCATCCGGGCGCGGAACGGCAACATCATCTATCTGTCTTTCGACCATAAGGCGGTCGAACTGGACATGCTCGGCAATCAGGTGAACCACTGGGCCGCCGCCCGGCGCTGGCCCGATCTGCACCGGGACGGGACCGCCGTGCCTGTCGATGCCGAAGGGTTTCACCACGAGATATTCGAGACCGAAGACGGCAATTTCCTCGTGCTCTCCATCGAGGTGCGGGAGTATCAGGACTATCCGGCAAGCGAGACCGACCCCAACGCCCGGCCCCGGCCGGCCAACGCGGTCGGCGACGTGGTGGTGGAGTTCAACCGCGAGGGACGGGTGCTCAACGAGTGGAAGCTCCTGGACATTCTCGATCCGTACCGTTTCGGCTATGACTCCCTCGGCGGCTACTGGGAGCGGAAAGGCATCCCCGATTCCCGCGATTGGAGCCACGCCAACGCCGTGGTCCACGACACCCGGGACGACTCGCTGATCCTCTCGGTCCGGCACCAGGATGCGGTGATCAAGATCGATCGCGCCTCGGGCCGGCTGAAATGGATCCTCGGCACCCCGGACGGCTGGCGCGAACCCTGGGCGGGCAAGGTGCTGAAACCCGAAGGCCCGCTGGAATGGCAGTTCCACCAGCACAACTCCGTCATCACGCCGCACGGTACGCTGATGCTGTTCGACAACGGCAACTACCGGGCCCGGCCCTACGAAGAGAAGCTGCCCGCCGGCAAGAACTACTCGCGCGTCGTCGAATACGACATTGACGAGGAGGCAATGACGGTGCGGCAAGTGTGGTCCTACGGCGGTCCGGGCGAGGAGGCCTACTACTGCCCGTTCATCTGCGGCGCCGAGGTGCTGCCGGTGACCGGCAATGTGCTGGCCTGCTTCGGTGGACTGCTCGGCGATGAGGACGGCGGCGTTTCGGAAGACCCGGGCCGAGGAATCGGTTCGGCGCGGATCGTCGAGGTAACCCACGACGACGACCCGGAGGTATTATTCGAGTTGTTCCTCGATCAACGGGACGAAAAGAAGGGCTGGGACGTCTATCGGGCGGTCCGGTTCGCTGGTCTCTACGGTTGATTCGGGTCACGGCAATCAACCTCGGGGATTGTGGTTTTCCACTGTTGTGACGCGCCGCGCCAGTCCCGGATGCCGCCCGGAGGCCGCGGAAGTCACCGGTGACGTTCCGTATCCGCTCTTGGGGACTTTTGCCCGATCAGCCGGAAGACGTCCTCGAACATTTCGGTGGTCAACCGCCCCGTATTGGTGTTGTAGCGGGAGCAGTGATAACTGTTCACCAGCCTGTAGCCGGGCAGGGAATGTTCGGCGGCATGACCGAACTTGTAGGCGCTCTTCCTGAGCCCGAGGGAGGCAAGAATAGCCCCGTGGGCCAGCGAACCCAACGCCAGAACCGTCTTGAGGTTGGGCATCGCCGTGATCTCGGCGGCGAGGAATTCCCCACAGGCCCGCACCTCGGCGCCGACCGGCTTATTGGCCGGCGGGACGCAGCGGACCGCATTGGTGATCCGGCAGTTCTCGAGCGTCAGCCCGTCATTGGGGTCGGCCCCGAACCGGCCCTTGGCGAACCCGAACTTGATCAGGGTCGGATAGAGCAGGTCGCCCGCATAGTCGCCGGTGAACGGCCGGCCCGTGCGGTTGGCACCCTTGAGCCCCGGGGCCAATCCGACAATCAGCATCTCCGCACCCAGGGGACCGAAGGCGGGGACCGGCCGGTTGAAAAAATCCGGGTGGGCGGTCCGGTTGGCCGCACGAAAATCCGCGAGCCGCGGACACAGCCCGCAATCCGGCGAAGGTTCAATATCGTCGGTCATCGCAATTGTGGATGGGAGCAGGCCTAGGCCGCGCCGGCAACTTCTTCGTCGGGGCCCGGTTCATCGTCGTCGTCGGCGTACTCGGGACCAAATTCATCGTCCTCCAGCGGACCGCTGTCCCGGGAAATAGCGTCCTTGAGGTCCAGGAGTTCGACGAAATAATCGGCCTGACGGCGCAGCTCATCGGCAACCATGGGCGGCCTGGAGCGGACCGTGGAAACAACGGTGACACGGGCGCCATGACGCTGGGTGGCTTCGACCAAACGGCGGAAATCACCGTCGCCGGAGAAGATCACCACATGATCCAGGTGCTCGACCATCTCCATCACATCGACGGCGAGTTCGATATCCATATTACCCTTGATCTTCCGCCGGCCCGCCGTATCGGTGAACTCCTTGGTCGGCTTGGTGACCATGGTGTAGCCATTGTAGTCGAGCCAATCGACCAGCGGCCGAATGGGCGAATATTCCTGATCCTCGACCAAGGCGGTGTAATAGAACGCGCGCACCAACCGCCCCTGGTCGGCGAAGACCCTGAGCAGCAGCTTGTAATCGATATCGAAACCGAGCGCCCGTGCAGCGGCGTATAGATTGGAGCCGTCAATGAACAGCCCAATCCGTTCCTGGGGGTAAAAATTCATAATAAATCCTTTATTATCAATTATTTTTTTATTTAATCTCACGCACATTCTCAGGGAGAAATTGCCCCGGCCGGGGTATAACAAACATCGATCACCCTAACCCGGGAAGTATACCGACATCCCAACCCTGCACAATTTGTTCGGGGACCCTACAGTCGTGATATATCAGCATGTCCACATTTCGGACACAATAGTACAGGAGCGGACATGATAATCATCGGTCTCGGCGCGAATCTTCCAAGCCCTGCGGGTCCGCCTCGGGCGAGCTGCGAGGCGGCACTTGACCAGTTGTCCCGGCTGGGCGCCGAGACGGTTCGGGTTTCCCGGTTTTACCGCTCAGCGCCCGTTCCGGCATCCGATCAGCCCGACTTCGTCAATGCCGTCGCGGAGGTCGCGACGGAGATGACGCCGGAAACGCTTCTGCAAACGCTGTTGACGGTCGAGGGACAGTTCGGCCGGGTTCGCGGCGCGCCGAATGCCGCACGGACGCTCGATCTGGATTTGCTGGATTTCGATGGTTTGGTTCGCGCCGACGATGGCCTTCAACTGCCCCATCCGAGAATGACGTTGCGGGCCTTTGTCCTGCTTCCCTTGGCGGAAATTGCCCCGGAATGGCGACACCCGCAATCGGGCCAAACCGCCGGTCAACTGCTCGCCGCGCTGGAGGACGAACAAGTCATTATCCCCATTGAGTAAATCACCGCTTCCAGACGCGGGGCCAGGCGCAGGGAATGACTTGCCTTTGTCAACCTCCGGCATATATATTCTGCGCCTCGAATCGACCGGCCCGGATTGCGCGGCCGGTCATCTGTCTGGAGAGCATTGAATGGCCCGAGTTACCGTCGAAGATTGCATCGAGAAAGTCTCCAACCGGTTTGAACTGGTGATGCTTGCCGCCCACCGGGCGCGGGCATTGTCATCGGGCGCACAGCTGACGGTCCACCGGGACAACGACAAGAACCCGGTTGTCGCGCTTCGCGAGGTCGCCGACGAGACCATCGATCTCGGGGAGGTCGAGGAATCCTTGGTTAAGGGTCTTCAGAAGCACGTCGAGGTCGAAGAGTTCGAAGAAGAAGAAATGGAGCTGCTCGCCGGCGACGCCTATACGGGCGAATTGATGCCGCCCATGGAACCCGCAACCGTGTCGGCGGATGACGTCAAAACTGCAGCGCCCGTTTCGCTGGCGGCGGAAGACGGCGGCGGCGAGGCGGCGGCCGGTGCCCCTGATTTCAGCGGCCAAGATATCGTCGATGAGGAGTAATGGGCCGGTCTCCGCTTAGGGACCGATCCCCTGCGCCCGGAATCGGCGCCAGACTGAATTTCGGGGCAACCTTTTCTTCATGGCTTAAATTTATCATGATTCCCCAACGGGACGTTGGAGGAGCGTCATGATCCGTCAGTTCGAGCTGGTTGAACGGGTGCGCGCCTATGACCGGATGGTCGATGAGGACGCGCTCAACCGTGCCTATGTGTTTGCCATGAAGGCGCACGGCTCGCAAAAGCGCGCCTCGGGCGATCCCTATTTCTCTCACCCGATCGAGGTCGCGGGCATCCTCACCAACTACAAGCTGGACGGCGATTCCATCGTCACCGCGCTGCTGCACGATACCATCGAAGATACCGACACCACCCGCGGCGATATCGCCGAGCAGTTCGGCGAGGAGATTGCCCAGTTGGTCGAGGGGGTCACCAAACTCACCCAGATCGAACTGCAATCGAACCACACCTCGCAGGCGGAGAATTTTCGCAAGCTGGTGCTCGCCATGTCGGAGGACATCCGGGTTCTCCTGGTGAAGCTGGCCGACCGGCTCCACAACATGCGGACGCTGATCCACATCCGCGATCCCGACAAACGGCGCGCCATCGCCCTCGAAACCATGGAGATTTACGCGCCGCTCGCCGAACGCATCGGCATGCACGAACTGCAGAACGAGCTCGAGGATCTGTCATTCGCCGAACTCAATCCCGATGCACGGGACTCGATCCTCGCCCGCCTCGATTTCCTCCGCGAGCAGGGCGGCGACATCGTTGACCGGATTATCGATGAGCTGAAGACGACCCTGCAAATGTCGAAGCTGCGGGCCGAGGTCATTGGCCGCGAGAAGAAACCCTATTCGATCTGGCGAAAGAGCCAGCGCAAGAACATCTCCTTCGAGCAACTGGCCGACATCATCGGCTTCCGGATCGTCGTCGACACCGTCGAAGACTGCTATAGGGCGCTCGGCATTATCCACAGCACCTATCCGGTGGTGCCGGGACGCTTCAAGGATTACCTCTCGACCCCCAAACCCAACGGCTACCAGTCTCTGCATACGGGCGTCATCGGCCCGCACCAGCAGCGGATCGAAGTTCAGATCCGCACCCGGGACATGCACGAAATAGCCGATTTCGGCGTCGCCGCGCACTGGCGCTACAAGCAGGGCGGGGATCGCACCGCGGGGCGGCAATACCGCTGGATGCGGGAACTCCTGGAAATCCTCGAGCACGCCGCGACACCGGAAGATTTTCTCGAACACACAAAACTCGAGATGTTCCCCGATCAGGTTTTTGTCTTCTCGCCCAAGGGGGATGTCATCGCGCTGCCCGTCGGCGCAACACCGGTGGACTTCGCATATGCGGTGCACTCGGAGGTCGGGGACACCTGCGTCGGCACGCGGATCAACGGCAAGATCATGCCGCTCCGGACGGAACTCGGGAATGGCGACCAGGTCGAGATCATTACCTCGGCCGCGCAGACCCCGTCGCCGCTGTGGGAGAACTTCGTCGTCACCGGCAAGGCCCGGGCCAGCATCCGCCGGTTCGTGCGGATGAAGCAGCAGGAGGAATACACCTCACTCGGCCGGGCCATCCTGGAACGCACCTTCGACAAGGAAGGCTATGAGCTGTCGGACAAGGCGCTTGGCGAAGTGTTGACGGTATTTGCTCTCGATACGCCGGACGCACTGTGCGCCGAGGTGGGCGCCGGCCATCTCACGGCACGGCAGGTCTTCGAGGCGGTCTTCCCGGGCGCGCGCGCCGAAGCCGACGAGGACAACATCGTTTCTCTGTCGCAGGTCCGCGACAAGCTGAAGCCCGAAGGCGCCGGATCGGTGCCGATCAAGGGATTGATCCCCGGGATGGCGGTCCACTTCGCGGTTTGCTGTCACGCCCTGCCCGGCGACCGCATCGTCGGCATCGTCACCAAGGGCCGGGGCGTCAACATCCACACCATCGACTGCGGGGTCCTGGAGGAATTCGTCGATACGCCGGAACGCTGGCTTGACGTGTCGTGGGAAGAAGAGGTGGCGCAAGGCGCGGGGCACGTGGGCCGGATCGAAGTGGTGATGACCAACGAACCCGGCACACTAGGCGAACTGTCGATGATCATCGGGCGCAACGGCGGCAATATTTCAAACTTGAAAATAACCCACCGCAGCACCGATTTCTTTGAGATGTCGATCGATGTGGAGGTGCGGGATTTGAAGCACCTGACAAATATAATCGCGGCGCTTCGTGCCGCGCCGGTGGTCAACTCCGTCGAGCGCGCCCGGGGCTGATCAGGGATTGGAATTGAGGGGCCGGCTTCCGGGCCGGTGGAGAGATACGGCATGTTTCGGCGGCGACATCGGCGCTCACCGGTAGATCAGATCCGGAACGCTTTTTGGCCGGCCATCGGCTGGCGGCGGACCGCGGTCTATCTCGGCCACCGCATGGCCCGCCTGAAGGGCACCCCCCATTCGATTGCCGTCGGCTTTGCCTATGGGGCCGCGGTCTCGTTTACGCCGTTCGTCGGACTGCACCTGGTGGCCAGCGCCTTCCTGGCCTGGATCACCCGCGGCAACGTCCTGGCCGCCTGGATCGGAACCCTGGTGGGAAATCCCTGGACCTTTCCCATCATTTGGGTTTGGACCTACCAACTCGGCCGGATCATGGGGATCGGCGAACACCCGGAAGGGGGCAGCCCCAATTTCACCGCTCTGTTCGGCAACATGGTGAAATCGCTGCTGCAGGCCGATTTCCAGTATCTCCAGGATTCTGCATGGCCGATTTTCGGGGCCATGTTGGTTGGCAGCATCCCGACCGCCATTGTAGCCTGGATCGTCAGCTACTATATCGCCCGCGGGCTGCTCGGCGGATATCGGGCCGCCCGCGCCGCGCGGCGGAAAAAGACACTTGCCGTCAGCCGCGACCGGCAGGCGCCCCAGACGGAGAACACAGCATGAGCCGGTATTTGCGGCTGGGCGTAAACATCGATCACGTCGCCACCATCAGGAACGCCCGGGGCGGCGAGCACCCGGACCCGGTGAAGGCGGCCGCGGCCGCCGCCGCCGCGGGGGCCGACGGGATTACCGCCCACCTCCGCGAAGACCGGCGGCACATCTCGGACGGCGATATTTCGCGCCTGATGGCGGAGATCGATCTGCCCCTCAATCTCGAGATGGCGGCCACGGATGAGATGCTCGACATTGCGCTGCGTCATAAGCCGCACGCGGCGTGTATCGTCCCGGAGAAGAGGGAGGAGATCACCACCGAGGGCGGGCTGGATGCCCGGCGGCTGCACAACCAGTTGACGCCGGTCGTCCGCGAATTGTCCAGTGCCGGCATAAGGGTCTCCCTGTTCATCGAGGCCGACCCGGCTCAACTCGATGCGGCCGTTTCTCTCGGCGCCCCTGTGATCGAGATACATGCCGGCGCCTACTGCGAAGCGGCCGGCGCCGGGCGGGCGCGCGAACTTCAACGGATCGTCGAGGCGGCGGCCTACGCGGAAGGGCTGGGGCTCGAATGTCACGCCGGCCACGGGCTTGGTTTCGACACTGTCGGCCCCATCGCCGAAATCGAGAGCATCGTCGAGCTCAATATCGGCCATTTCCTGATCGGCGAGGCTATTTTCGGCGGCCTCGACAGCACCATCAAACGCATGCGCGCCCTGATGGACAACGCCCGGGCCGGCGCGGCCGGAGACCGGACCGCGTGATCATCGGCATCGGCAACGACCTGATCGACATCCGGCGGATCGAAAAGACCCTCGACCGGTTCGGCGACCGGTTCGTTCAGCGCTGCTTTACCGAGATCGAAAGGAAGAAATCCGACAAACGGCGGCTCCGCGCGGCCAGCTACGCCAAGCGTTACGCCGCCAAGGAAGCGTGCTCCAAGGCACTGGGCACCGGCTTTCGCAACGGCGTTTTCTGGCGCGACCTGGGCGTGGTCAACCTGCCGGGCGGCAAACCCACCATGGAACTGACCAACGGCGCCCGGGCCCGGCTGGACGAAATACTTCCCGACGGCATGGACGCCCGGATCGACCTCACCATCACCGATGAGTACCCCATCGCCGAAGCGACGGTGATCATCTCCGCGGTTCCCAAATCCGGCTGACCCGGGAATGCGTTTGATTTGGCCTATAGCCCGTTGCTGGGCCGCCGCAGGGTCCGCCAGATGTGCGACGCCGACGTGTTGTCATTGCCGAGGCCTTCCTCGGGCGCGTGGAAGTGGTCCGCCAGCACGTCCGCGAATTCATCCCACTCCAGGACCAGGCTGTGGTCGAAGGCGTAGTGATCGTTCTTGCAGATCTCCAGGGCCGCGCCGTACCACTTGTGGTTCCGGGCGTATTCGTAATCACGCTTGATGTAGTCCTCGGGCTCGTAGCCTTCGCCGAAGAATTTGATATAGAGCTCGGGATACTCGTAGCCGTTCTCGGGATCGGCGAAAAACCGCACGCACTGGTGATAGCGGATCGCCCAGGCGACCTCTTCGTCCACATAGGGCCCGATCATCGCCGCGCCCCAATAGCCGTGGTCCGAGCGGATGAAGCTGGAGACGGCCAGATCGTGGAGCAGGCAGGCCAGGATCATCTTGCCGGAGACGCCGTTCTTGCGGGCCAGCCGGGCGCTTTGCAGCAGGTGCTGCTGACCGCCGATGGCGAACCGGCAACGGACGAAGTCAAGCAGGCCGGGTTCATCGGGCATCGCCGGGAGGCGGGGATCGTCACCCATGAAGACCGTCCTGCCGGGTGTCAGCTGCCCGCCCCTCTGGCGGTAATGCCCGTGTTCGCCTTGGCCCAGGGCGTAGAGATTCTGGCGCAGAAAAATTTTGTTCTCGAGCTCTTTGATCGCCGCTTCTTCGGCTTCGTCGGCGAGCTCCGACAACGTCTGTGTCATGTCGTTCACCCCAATGAATTACCGTGATGCTAGTGGATTGATCGGATCAAAAGAGTCCGATTTGGGATTCCTTGTTTGGTTGTGGCGTGCGAGTCTGGCGCATGCGCAACGGTATCTCCTTCACCATATCTTCTCGCGACCGTCAGCGATT
>LXNI01001479.1_pt1 | contig 20084 bp, 17 predicted proteins | sample 809091 | NCBI WGS metagenome assembly LXNI01 (sample SAMN04870527, study PRJNA318959) | sponge metagenome | biome: 01000161; feature: marine sponge reef; material: water | host: Sarcotragus foetidus | place: Greece: Milos, Mediterranean Sea | collected 2013-05-29 | depth 5-7 m | reverse complement strand
TGGGCAGCGCGGCACTGACACTGCTGATCACCGGAATGCTGGGTCAAGTCGGTGCACTTGCCGCCGGCGCGTGTGTCGTGCTGATTGGTTCGGCGTCGGTGGGGGCGGTCCTGTGGCGCGCTCGACGCATGCCAGCGTGGTCCGGCAGCCGGGTTGGCCTGGGACATCTCGGGACTGTTCGCGTTGCGTGGCCCTCGCTCCCCGGGTCCGCAGCGATTGTCCTCTTGGTGGCTGGATTGGCCCTCTCCGCTGTAATTGCCGGACCGCTGCCCTCGCTCGCGCTCTCGGTGCTCTTGCTCATGGCCGTAACGGCGGCAATCCTGCGCCTGGTCGTGCCGGTGTTCCACGCACGACTGGTGGCGGGCGTGCTGGTCGCGCTGGCTATCGCTGCCGTCCCGTTTCGCGGGCTGGCCGAGATTCAGGTCAGCGGTGTCGCGTTTGGGGCGACCGAAGTCTTTTTGCTCGGGGCCCTGGTGGTCTGGACATTCGGCCGGGGCGCCCGAGTTCGAACACCCTTTCCGATCTACACGCTCGGGCTGCTGATCTTTGCCGGCTGGCTGATGGTGACGGCGCTGGCGGCCGCGAATCCGGCGCTGGTGCTCAAAGAAGTCCTGAAGTGGATTCAGATTGCCGCGGCCCTGCTGATCCTCACCGACCTGATGCGCGAGCCGTCCAGCCGCCGAATCGTGGCCTGGGCCGTTGGAACGGCCGTGCTGCTCCAAGCCGGACTGGGACTAGTCCAGACAGCGGCAGCGGCAGGCCCCGCCGGACTTGTCGTGGGGGGTGTCCTGCGAGCCTTCGGAACGTTTGATCAACCTAATCCCTATGGGGGCTTTCTCGGAATCCATGTACCCCTGGTCCTGGCCGCCATGATTTATGCACGCGGCTCTCGGCGGCGCTGGCTGATCTTGTTGGGACTCGTTCTGTTGGCCGCAATCGTTGCCAGCCGGTCGAGGGGCGCCTGGCTTGGGGTTGGCGCCAGCTCACTGATCGTGGTGCTGGCCGCCGGTCGCCGCGCAAGGCCGTGGGCCCGCGGCTTGCTGGCGCTGGGCGCCGTCGCGGTGCTGGCATTTTCCGCGGCGATGTTCGGCGGCGTGTTCGACCGCGCCTTGCCGCCGGACATTGAGCGAACGATTCAGGGCGAGCATCCAGTGGACGACCTCGTGCGCCACCGCGCCCATGACGACTTCGCCATCGCGCAGCGCACGGCGCACTGGGCGGCCGGCTGGCGGATGTTCCAAGATCGGCCGCTGCTCGGCGTTGGAGCTGGGAATTTCGACGATGCTTATCGCGCCTTCGCGTTGCAGCCCTTCGACGAACCGCTTGGCCACGCGCACAATGTCGCGCTGAACTTCGGCGCCGAGTCCGGACTGGCTGGCATGCTCATGTTCGCTGGCCTTAGCCTTTGGGCGTTTGGAACTGCGGTGGCTGCGGTTCGTCGCGCGCGCGGCACGGCGTTCGAGTGGAGCGCCGTTGGCGCGCTGGGCGCCCTGGTCGGCTTTACTGCGCACAACCTGGTTGACAGTCTTTTCGTGAGCGGGATGGGAGTCGTGTTCGCCTTGATACTTGCGCTGGCACTCGTTGTTCCCGTGCGCGCGCGCGGCTCGGGTTCCCATACACGACGGGCGGCGGCGTGACCGATACCAAACAAGAGGTTGCCGAGTCGGTCGCGGACGCCACGCGGACGGACCTTCGTGGCCGGTTCCTCAGTTCACGAACGCTCCTCAGCTTCCTGGTAGCCGGCGCGCTGCTGGCGCTTACCTGGATTCTGGCCGACCTGAGGCTCGAGGACATCGTGTCGCGCATCCGATCCGCCAACCCGTGGCTGATTGTTCTGGCCTACCTGGTCTTTGCCTTCACCTTCCCGATCCGTACGCTCAGGTGGCGGATCCTGTTGACCAATGCCGTTCACCGCGAGGACGTATCCCCGCACTATCGATCGATCGACCTCGCGCAGATTCTCTATATCTCGTGGTTCGTCAACGGCGTGGTGCCGGCCAAGCTGGGCGATATCTATCGCGCCTACATGGCGCGGGCGAACTACGGAACGTCGCTCACCCGCACTCTAGGGACCATTTTTTCGGAGCGTGTGTTTGACGTTGGCGCGCTGATCATCATGGTCATGGCATCGGCCGCCTGGATTGCCAGGTCACCTGAGACCAGCGAGGAGGTGGGCCGAATCCTGGCCATCGCCGCTCTTGCGCTTGCCGTGCTGGCGTTGGGCGTGCTGTTCCTACTGCTTGTTGGCACCCCGCTCTTCGCTCGGCTCCCACAATCAGCCGCGGCGGTCTACGAACGCTTTCACAGCGGTGTTTTCGACAGTTGGACCTGGCGCACCGGACCGCTTTTGTGGCTGGCCAGCTTTGCGATCTGGTCGATTGAAATGGTCCGTCTGGCGATCGTGATGCGGGCGCTCGGACTGGAGTTGAATCCAGCCGAGATCGTTTTTATCGGCACGGCGGCGTCGCTGCTGCTCGCAGTGCCGACTCCTGGTGGGCTGGGTGCGGTTGAGGGCGGTCTGCTGGGCCTGATGCGGCTGATTGGCGTCGGTGGCGGCGTGGCCGGTGCGGTTGCGATAGTCGACCGGGTCATCACGTATTGGTCGGTCATCCTGACGGGTGGCCTGCTGTTCGCACTCACCCGCCTGAAGCGCCGGTAGCTGTGCGCGTCGCGATCGACATTACCGCCGCCGCGACGCAGCAGGCGGGGATTGGCCGTTCGGTTCGAGAGCTTGTGAAGGCGCTTGTCGTTGCACCCGACCGCCCGGACCTGACGCTGGTCTATACGCGTCGCGGGCCGTCGCGGGCCGCGGACGCCCTGGCCGTGCATGAACGGGTCCGGGTCCGCCGCATTCCAGTGTCACCACGCATTGCACTGGCAACCTGGTTCAAGGCGCGGGCGCCGCTGCCGGCAGAGGCCATTGCCGGTCGGGCGCAGGTGTTCCACGGTCCGGACTTCACCCTTCCGCCGTTGGTGGCCGCCCATGGCGTGCTCACCGTCCACGACCTTTCGTTTGTCGTGCGTCCACAGGACGCGCATCCGCGCCAGCGACGCTTCCTTGAGCGAGCCGTGCCGACGTCGATTGATCGGGCCAGGATGGTTATCGCCGTATCGGAGGCCACCAAACGCGACCTGATGCAGCGCTATGGGGTGCGCCCTCATCGAATTCGAGTGATTCCCAACGCCGTGCCCGATTGGTTTGGCCCGGTCACTGATCCCGATGAACTGGACGCGGTCCGCCGGCAGCTTGGACTTCCTCAACGCTTCGTTCTCTCGGTAGGTACTGTGCAGCCGCGCAAGAACATCGAGGGTTTGGCGCGGGCGGTGGCTCTAGCGTCCGCGCGGGCGGAAATATCCGACATCGAACACGTACATGCCGGTGCCGAGGGCTGGCTCTGCGACCGCGTCTACGGGGCCATTGAGCGGGCCGGTGACCGCGTTCGTTTTCTGGGACGCGTCGACGACAAAACGCTGCGCGCACTATATTCGCTGGCCTCCGTCTTCGCCTATCCGAGCCACGGCGAGGGATTCGGCATTCCGATCCTGGAGGCCTTCGCTTGCGGATGCCCGGTCCTGATCTCAGAATCGCCCGCCACCAGCGAGGTGGCTGCCGATGCGGCCCTGGCGGCGGATCCGTCGGATCCTGAAGCACTTTCGGACGGACTGATCACTCTGCTGACTGATGAGTCACGTCGTGCCGAACTGATCGCCCGCGGTCGCAAACGGCGCCGTCACTATTCCTGGCGCGAATCCGCGCAGCGCTTGATTGCGGTTTACCGTGAGGCAGCCGCCGGTCCACCCCAGCCAATGCCCGGCGGCGCGATCCAGAGTGGCTAGCTAGAATGCGGCGGAGCCCCCGCGTTGAACCCTGAACACATTCCTACGTACGCCCTTGTAGGCGTCATTGCCTACGTGATTGGCAGCGTACCGGCGGCGTTGCTCGCCACCGCGATCCTCAAGCGATCGGACCTGCGCAATACCGGGTCCGGCAACCTGGGAATTCAGAACACGTTCTTCCGAGCCGGCAAGCTTCCCGCGACTATCGCCCTGCTCTGGAACGTGGCAGCCGCTGCCTCGTCGGTGCTGCTGGCGCGCGCGCTGGCGCCAAACGAACCCGTGGTTGAACTCATCGCCATTACGGCGGTGACAACGGGAAGCATGTGGCAGGTTTTCGTGCGTTTTCGCGGAAGCCGGGGGACGACCACCATGGGTTTCGGGCTGCTGGTGGCCCAACCCGCGATCTGGGCCGTCTGCCTGGGCATCTGGCTGGTGGCCTTGCTGCCACGTCGCCGGACAACTGACGCAACTCCCACCGTGCACGCGCTGCTACCGGCAGTCTTCGGTCTCTACGCGCTGTTCGGGCAGCCCGAACTGTGGTGGATCTACGCGATCTGGGGCGCCGTATTGGGCGGGCTGCTTGAGTTGAAGCGGCGAACCAGCCCGGACGACGCCATGGCGCTCGGCTTGTATCGACGCTTCGGCGTCAACGTGCACGAGTAGCCGCCCGGGGCCCGCGCGCTGCGCGTCGTATTCAACGCCTACTTCCGGCGCTTTCCAGATACGGGATCTGGCCAATACCTCAGTTCGCTCATCCAGGCGTTGCGGACCGGGTTTCCCGACCTCGTGGTCAACGAGATCGAGGCGCCGCGGCCGTTTAGCGGCCGAGTTGGGAAGGTGGCGTGGGAACAGGCGCTGTGGCCATGGCGGGCCCGCAGCGGCCTTGGGCACGTGCCCTACCTGGCCCCGCCCCTCGTGGCGCCGCGAACGGTGGTGACGGTGCACGACCTGATTCCGCTGGCATTGCCGGCCTACGCCGCCGGTCGAGGCCAGACTCTCTACTTCCGGTTGGTCAAGGCGGGCCTGCGCCGGGCCCAGACCTTGATCGCCGACTCTGAATGGACTCGTCACGACCTCGCCCGACTGGCCGAAGTCTCGGCGGATCGAGTCCGCGTCGTTCCGCTGGGCGTCGATGAGCGATTTCGTCCAGGCGACCGGAAGGCGCGCGCGGCCGCGCGCCAGCGACTGGGTCTCCCGGATCGTTTCGGGCTCTTCCTGAGCACTCGTGACCTGCGTAAGAACCTGGGCGTGGTCCTGGAGGCCTGGCCGGAGGTGTGGCGCGCTTGCCGTCTGCCCCTGGTGATCGCCGGACGCGCTCCCCGTCCCGGCAGCCGGGTCTACGTGGACTGGTTCCGTGATCTCGATCCGAGCTCCGAGTCCTGGCTTCGCGTCGTCGGTCCAGTGGACGAGGGCGACAAGCCCGACCTCTACCGAGCTGCCGATGTCTTCGTTTTCCCGTCTCGCTACGAAGGATTTGGACTCGACCCGCTCGAAGCCATGGCCAGCGGGGTTCCGGTGGTAGCCGCCAACACGACCTCGCTGCCGGAAGTGGTGGGGGACGCAGGGCGCCTGCTGCCACCCGACGATGCCGCGGCATGGGCTGAAGCCGTTACGGCAATCGCCACGGATGCGGGACTGGCCAATGACCTGCGTGAGCGCGGGATTGCGCGGGCCGCCACATTCAGCTGGGCGCGCACGGCCGAGCTGACCCACGCCGTGTACCAGGGCGTTGCTACGTGAGAGTTCTGCTGGCATCCAAGGCGCTGGTGGTTGGCGCGCACCACGACAAGCTGCGCGCGCTGGGGGCCAACCCCGATCTTGACCTGCTCGCGGTTTCGCCGGATCGGTGGGTTGAGCAAGGTCGGGCCCAGATTGCCGAGCGTCCGCCGCCGCGCGGTTACGAGATTGTGCACACGCCGCTGGCCCTGAACGGGCGCTACCACCTGTTCTGGTTCCGCCGGCTGCGCAATTTAGTCCGCCGCTTTCGCCCGGACGTACTCCATATCGACGAGGAGCCCTACAACCTGGCGACGGCCATTGCCTGCCGCGATGCGGTCCGCTATGGCATCCGTCCGGTGTTTTTTGCGTGGCAGAACCTGCACCGCCGCTATCCGCCGCCCTTTCGCTGGCTTGAGCGCTACGTGTTGGAACGCGCGGATGCCATTGTTGGCAGCGAGGCGGCGGGCGAGGTGCTACGCCGAAAGGGGCACACGCGGCGCATCGAGGTCATCCCGCAGTTCGGCGTGGACCCGCAGTTGTTCGCGCCTCATCCGCGGTCCCGAGATTCGCAACCGTTCGTGGTTGGCTATGCGGGCCGGCTGATCGCAGCCAAGGGCGTGGACGTGCTGATACGCGCCGTCGGATCGATTGGAGGCGACGTGACCCTGCGCCTGGCTGGAAGTGGACCAGCCGAGCCTGACCTGCGTCGCATGGCGACCGCCATGCCGGGCGTGGCATTTGAAGGCGTGATTCCCAGCGCTGAAATGCCGGCGTTCTACAACGGCCTCGACGTTTTTGTACTTCCCACCGTGGGTCGCCGGGGCTGGACCGAGCAGTTTGGCCGCGCCGCGGTCGAAGCCATGGCCTGCGGCGTGCCTACCGTCGTCTCATCCTCTGGCGAACTTCCCCACGTGGTTGACCAGGCCGGCATCGTCACACCCCCCGCCGACGTGCACGCGCTCGCGGATGCGCTGAAGCGTCTGCGCGACGAGCCGGCTGAACGCGAGCAACTCGCCAAGGCGGGCCGGGCACACGTGCTGCGGCGTTACACAACTCAGGCCGTCGCCGATGCAACCGCCGCGTTCTACCGTCGGATCGCCGGCGCCCCGAGTTAGGGCGATCAGCCGCTGACGACGTCGCCTTCGACCGGATCCGCACGAATCCCCTGCGTCTCCACCCACTCGATTGCGGCTTCGATTTCGGAGCGTTCACCCTCCAGCATCAGTTGCACCCAGCCGATTCCGGCATCGATATCGGCTCGCCGCACGTTGAACTTCAGGTGAAAGCGCCGCGCCAATTCGTAGAGGATCGGCTCCTGGATGCGATCCGACGGATACGTGAGCTGGATGCGAATTCGCGCCGGGACCTGATCAGCCGGGCGTCGAGTGATTCCGTGCAGGTCGTCGTCCACGTCCAGCGACACGCCGCGTTCGGCCGACTCGCGGAGTGCGTCCAGCACTCGCAATGTGCGGATCGCGTCGTGCCCGTCGACGCTGGGCGGACGCCCGATATGCACGGCGGACGCGAACTCAGCCATCTCGGCGTCGTACATCGGTTGCATCGGGTCCGACTGCACAAACTCGACGGTGGGGAGCCGGTACTCGTGAGCGCCCGAGCTCTCTATGTCAATCTGGCCGCTCTTCCAGTCGGACCGGATGCGTCCGCGGTCGCCGGTGATTTCGAGATGGTCGTAGGCGACGCCGGCGGCCTGGCTGAGGCTGATCGTGGCGCTGACGCCGTCGGCAAACTCAATGACGCCGGAGATTGACTCATCGCTGCCCGTGTCGTCCCGGAACGTGATGTGGGCGTAGGCGCGGACTACCGGTTGCCGGTGCAGCCAGAGCAATTGGTCGACCAGGTGGGATCCGAGGAACAGCAGCTGTCCCCCGCCGCGCTCCGGATCGGCCAGCCAGCCGGGCAGCGGTGGGCTGCCCTTGGCGGCCGCCAGGGTACGAATGTTGCCGACCACGCCTCGTCGAACCAGGTCACTCGCCCGGGTGCGAACCTCGTTGAAGCGCAAGCAGTACGCGGGCATGTAGGTCACCCCGCGCTTGTGGGCGGCTTCGACGACGCTGGACGTTTCGGCGGCATTCAGTCCCGCCGGCTTTTCGACCAGCACGTGCAGGCCGGCCTCAATGCAGGCGCGCGTAACTGGCGCCAGGCCATCGTGCGGCACGGCGATCACTGCCGCGTCGGCATAGGAGCCTGCGGTCAGCGCCTCAACGCTGGTCAGCACTTCGGCCACGCCATGCGAGGTCTTGCGCGCGGCGTCCGCGTTCACATCAACACAGGCGCTCAGAGCCAGGCCGTCCGTATGCCAGATGGCCGGCGCCAGCCGCGTGGCTCCGTGGTTGCCGCACCCGATCAACGCGATGCGCAAGTCAGTAGCCATAGATGATCGGAGCCTGGGCGAGACGCGGCCGCATTCTAGGCGACGCTAGAAGTCGCGACGCTCAAAGGCTCGCAGCGCGAACCCGATGGTCAACGCGAGGTGCAGGGCCGCGACGAGCAGCATCCAGCCCGACGGCGGATTGCTTGCGCCAAACGGCCCCGCGCTCAGTTCGCCGGCGAATCCGCCCGTTGCCAGTTGGGCGCTCGCCATGTCCCAGATGGCACGAGTCGGGATGAGGATGCTGCTGAAGACGCCGATGTTGAACATCACGGCGCTTTCCAGCACGTCGCCGATCTGCTCGATGACTCCGCCGATCAGCGCGGTGGAATAGAGCGTGAACACGATCACGCCGTTTGGTAGCGGGCTCAGGCGCGAGCTTCCCGCCAGCGCCAGTCCGATCAAGATCATTGCGGCCAGCAGCATCAGCAACGGTCCAGACCAGCTGGCGCCGACAACCTCGCCGGTGATGACCGCCACGATCAGAATCATCAGGCTCGCCGATACGCCGATGAAGACGGCCAGCATCAGCGTGAAGCCAAGGAACTTTCCAAGCACGATTTCACTACGCCGGACCGGCCGAGCCGCAATGGCGTGCAGGGTGCCCTGGTCAACTTCGCCTGACAGAGCACCAACCGAGATAAACACCGCCAGGACGGAAGCAATGAAATTCAGACTCCACAGGCCGCCCACCAGCATCAGGCTTACGACGCCCTCGGTCAGTCCCGGCGGCCCGCCCTGGGTTTCTTGCAAGTCCCGGTAGCCGAACCACACGCCGACGCCGTAAAGCACCAGGTATCCGAGCGTTAGCAGCGCCGCCGCCAGCACCACCCGGCGCCGCAGCGCTTCCCGCAGCGTGAAGAACGCGATGAGGTGCGTGCTCACACGTCCCCCCGTTCCGCCACCCGAACGAACAAGTCCTCCAGCGAGTCGCCAACCTGCCGGACGTCGTAGACCGGAACGCCGGCTTCGACCATTCGACGTATCAAGCTGGCAGTCTCGGCGTCGTTGGCAACCCGAACTCGCAGCCGCCCGTTGACCGGCCGCACCTCAGTGTCTCCGAGGGCTTCACGGGCAGCCGCCTCGACGCCGTCGCCGGCGCGTATCTCGAGCTCCTGTGCGCTCAGCAGCTCGTCCAGCTTGCCCTCGGCCACGATCGAGCCGTGATCGATGATGGCCACCCGGTCACAGACCTGTTCGACTTCCGACAGCAGGTGTGAGTTCAGGAACACGGTCACGCCCTGCTCGCCGAGTTCCCGGATGCGGTCCCGCACGTCGCGGCGCCCGATCGGATCGAGCGCCGAGGTCGGCTCGTCGAGGATGACCAGTCGCGGCTCGCCTACCAGGGCCTGCGCCAGGCCGACCCGCTGCATCATTCCCTTGGAGAACGTCGAAAGCCGGTCGCCTTGCCGATCCTTCAGCCCCACCAACTCCAGCAGTTCGCACACGCGTTCGGCGCGCTGGTCAGCCGGCACGCGAGCCAATCGCGCGTGGAAGTTCAGCAGTTCGGACGCCGTCAGCCAGTCGTGGAACCGGAAGGTCTCGGGCAAGTACCCAACCTCGGCCCGCGCCGCCAGGCTGCCAACGGGCTGACCCAGGACCTCGATTTCCCCGGCGGTGGGATGGGTCAGGCCCAGGATCATCTTGACCAGGGTGCTCTTGCCGGCCCCGTTGGGGCCAAGGAACCCAAATACCTCGCCGTGCGCGACCGACAAGCTGACGTCATCAACGGCCAGGTTGTCGCCGTAGCGCTTGCTGACGGCCTCGAGGCGGATGGCGACCTGGCCGCTCAAGACGCGTCCCTTGCGGTACTTGCCAGTTCCAGCAACGCCTCGGGCGGAAGAGGTCCTGTGAGAACCAGCTGGGATCTGTCTCGGGTCCAGGTAACCGCAGGCTCACCGGTCGGAAGTTCGGTCACTGCCGGTTCAGTCGGCCTGGCCTCGGAGTCGACCTCTAGTCCCAGCGCGATCCGAACTAGCGGTAGGTCCAGCACGTCGACCTCCTGACTGATGATTGGCGGAAGGAATGCCTGGGTGATCAGTTCAGCCAACAACTCCAGGTCGCGCGGTGGTAGACCCGTCACGAGCGGCGCTTCGATCTGATAGAGCGTGAGCGCATTGTTGTCGGAGACGTCGGCCGTCCATGACGTGACCACCAGCGCCCCGCCGGCGACGGTGACTTCGTCCGTCCCGAGGCGACGCGCAAGACTGCGGGAGGCGAATCCGGGCGCCAGCAAGGCGGCCAGATCGGCGGTATCCATTCCGAGCGTCAGCGTTCCAAGCGTTGTGACGCTGCGGGTGGGATCGCCGGAGAACTCGGTCGGGGGATTGATAGCGACGACCTCGAACGGAAGCTCCTGGATGTCAGCCAACGTGGCGTCCGGAATCGACGTGCTGGGCTCCGCGCTGATGACCTCGATGACGTCGGCGAGGGTCGGCGCTGGGGTTGTGGGCTGGTTGAGAATCGAGTCGTCGGCGGGTGTGTCGCCGCTGTCGAGCTCAAGCGCGGACACTCGCAGCCAGCCGAGCACCGTGTGCGTGACGTCGCGCGCCGGAGCCGCGGTTATCAGAAGGACGACCGCCAGCGTGATGGCGCCGATAGCGCCCCAGAGGGCGCGTGATCGGACGACCTCTCTCATACGCGGTCAGCAGCGCGCGCGCGGGCGCCGCGTACGGCCAGCAGCAGACCCAGGAACAGAATCAGCAGTCCCAGGCTACGGACGGATAGTGCAGTCATGGATATATTGAAGATACTCCCAAAAAGCCCGTCGTAGGCGTCCAACGGCAGCGAGGCCAAGGCCAGTCCGGCCCCGCTGAGAACTGCTGACCAGCGGCTGGCCAGCGTAGGCCAGTTGAATGCCAGGCTGAGTCCTACGAGTGGAAGCAGCCAGGCCAGATAGTGCGGCCATGTGACTCCGCTGATCAGCAGCGCGACAACGACGGCAAGGCTGAACTCCAGCACGTGCTCCCGTCCGGTTCGCGGCGTGCGCCCCAACGCCAGCGCCGCGACAACGAGGGCGGCGAGCACGGCAATAGCGCTCAGAACCCGTGCGACCGCAATCTCGGGCTGCAAGTCCAGAAAGCCCTGGGCGAGTTCGGGTCCCATGAATACGCGCAGAATCAGTCCTGGCAGCGAGAGATTGTTGAACAGCGCGCTTCCCGCCAGCAGATCGGGTAGCCGGTCTGTCAGGTAGTAGCGCCACGTCTCGGCGCCGGCGAACCCCAGGCTCAAGAGACCGACCGCGGCCACCGTGAGAGCCAGTCCGGCCAGCGCCCGCCAACGCCCCCGCCATAGCAGGTATATGGCCAGCAGACCGGGTGCGACCTTCAGCATCGCCGCGATTCCAATGAAGCCGCCGGCCCAGGCATCGTCGCCGCGGCGCAGTCGGTATGCCGCCGCCGCCAGCGCGAGGCCAATGACCAGGTCGACCTGGCCGAGACGGAACGCCAGCAAGAACGGGTCGAGCAGTGCCACGACGCCGAGAACCAGTCCCAGCCACACCGCCGGCGGCAGACCCGGCCGAACCATTCGCCACGTCAGCGCCGCGGTCGCGAGCAGCGCGATGTGGTTCGCCGCGAGGAAGACGAGACGCGCCGCCGCGAGCGGCATGGCCGAATACGGCGCGAAGTACAGCATGGCCGTCGGCGGGTTGGTCACCAATGCCCAGAGTCGCGTGCCCACATAGGGAATCGCCTCGCGACCGGCAACGCGCAGGGCAACTTCGTTGTCGTAGGGGTTGAGGCCGTCCCGCAGCGCGAGCGCGCCGATGTAGTTGACGCGCAGGTCCGACGGCACCTCGATGGCCAACACGTCGAGCAGAGCGAGTCTCAGGTAAGCCAGTCCACCCACCGCGGCTACGACGATCAGGCCACCGCTCGAGAGCGCGGCAAAGCTCGAATGCTGTCCTTCCCGGGTCGCAGCGAGAGCCCTGGATTCGGTCGACAACGTGTGTGCGGTCAACCACGGCCAGCCGACCCACAGCAAGGCCAAAGCGACAAACTTGACGGCAAGCCACTCGGTGACCGACGGCCGGGCAAACAGATCGGGCGTCACCAGCCCGACGGTCAGCAGATGGTTGGTCGGCTCGTGCGCGTACTGAAACGCGACGATGATCCAGCCGTCGAGCGTCGCCAGCAGCGGAAGGCCGGCTCCGCTCCAGTCCGTGTCCTGGCCGGCTCGGTGGCGAATCCAACCCGCCGCAGACCAGACCAGGATGGCAGCGCCCAGGCTGCCGGCGGCCGTTGCCGCCCAGGTCGCGCTGGGCGACGCGAGGTCGGCTCGACCGATCGAAGCGCCGGCCATTGCGATGGCCATGCCGACGAGGCTGGCCCATCCCAAGGCGCCGAGCACCGCTCGCAGCGGCGGCGATTCAGGCCACAACCTATGCATGAGCGGAATCCGGCGCAGTCGCGGGCTCGGCCTCAGCCGACCGGCCCTCAAGCCAGAGCCGGCGTGCAAATACGATGCCCAGTGCCAGGATCGCGAGAGTCCGCATGACAACAATGACCCACAGCGTCCACGGGTGGAAGTCCGACCACAGCACGGAGTACACCGGGTATTCCAACAGGGCCAAACCCGAGAGCCCGGTCGCGATTAGAAAGCCGCGGCCGCCCGGATAGGCCAGCAACACGAAGGGCAGGAGCCAGACCATGAATTGCGGCGACCAGCCGCGCAGGTAGAGGGCAAAAGCCGCGAGTGCCAGTCCTGCCGTCCAGACGACTCCTGCCGGAGTCGGCTGCGACCGGCGCAGGGCCAAGACGGCGTAAAGCGCCACCACCAGGCCTGCCGCGCCCCACCAGGCGGCGGCGGGGAGATCCGGGGTGTAGTTGAACTCGAGCGCAGTCTCCGGCGTCTGCCGGTAACGGTGAATCCATCCGAAGCCAAAGTAGCCGTCGGCCAGGGCCCACAGGGTTTCCCAGGCTGGCCGATGCAGCATGTTATGCAGCGAAGCCACAAAGAACTCGCGCCCAACCACTGCCAGCGGGGCAAGTGCGCCGACCACCGAGGCGACCAGCAAAGCGACGTATCGCATCCGTCCCGTCCATGACTGTCCCGCCAGCAACCCGGGCAGCGCCGCCGCGGGAAACAGCTTGGTGAGCATGCCCAGCGCAATCGCCAGGGTTGCGGTGTGCCGGCGTTCCCGGATCACCAGGTACACCCCGAGGAGCAGAAAGAGCACGGCAATGGACTCGAAGTGCCGATTGGCGATGTACATCGGATAGAAAAGCGCGGCGTAGGCCACGGCCGTTACGAGCCCGCGCGGCTCGTCCCAGACGCGCACGGCGATGGCGTGCAGCAGCCAGAGGATGCCGGCCTCGACCCCCACCATCATCAGGCTGAACAACACCTGGAAGGCGGACTCGTTGCCGCCCAGGGGCACGCTCAGCAGCTTCAGACCCGAAGCGATCCAGGGAAACACGGGTGGGTATTCGACCCAATAATCCAGGTACGGGTGCAGCCCCTGCAGCGCCAGGCGGGCGCGTTGCTCGTACGCGCCAACATCACTACCACGTTCGAAGAGTCCGATCGGGCGCCACAACAGCGCCAGCCCGAGCCGTAGCAGTACGAATTGCACGAAGATCAGGCCGAACGTCAGCCGTGTGAATCGTCCGCCGGCGAGGGCGGCAATGGCGTCGCGCACCGTGCGTACCGGGTCGATCCGCACCCGATCCAGGCTCAGCACCAGCCACAGCACCTGTCCCGCTGCCCAGAGCCCGACCGGCGCCGCCCACACCCAGCGCAGGCTGTCGGTCTGGGTCAGGTCGTGGTTTACGTCATCAAGAACAAACGCCATCACGGCCAGCGTTGCCGGTGCGAGAAGCGGGCCGTGGGTCCAGACATGGCTTGCCAAGACGTCGTCGACGCGGCGGTGCGCGACGAACGCCACGGATAGGACGCCCACGACGCTCCAGCCAGCGGTGGCCGCGAACGGAATCAGGACGTAGAGCGCCCAGGTCACGCTGATGCCAGCGAATGTGGTGCGTCCCTCGCGCATCAGCGCGATGAATAGCGCCAGCCCCAGGATCAGCACCAGCGTGACGACGAGCGCGCCAATCCCACGCCAGCGCAGCGCCGGATCGGTGGTGCGCGGGACGGGCGCCACGTCTCCGGTGGCGTCGCCACTCGCAGGCTGCGACGGCGTCAAGCTTTGACGCTCAGCCTGGCGCGATGCCAGTCAGCAACGTACTTGCGAAGTGCTCGGAGATGGGAACACCAAATGCCTTCACCTCGGCATGGGCGCCTTGGAAGTCGTAGTCCACGCGCCGCAGTTCCGCCGACCAGCGGCCGCCAGAATCGTCCAGCACCGCGTAGGTGGCAAGTCCCGGCTGACCGTCGTGCGAACGCCCCACAGCTCCGCAGTTCACCGCCAGCACGTCGCCGGCGTGTCGAACCATGGCCGTGTGCGTATGCCCGCTGACCACGGCGGCCGCTTCGGTTGGTCCGATGACTTGAGCAACGGTCGCCTCATCGTCGTCGCGACTCCAACCGGTCTCGTCGTCGCCTGGCGACCCATGCACGACCAGTAGCGTGCCGGCCGGTGACTCGATGCTGGCCTGCCGGGCCATTGCGCCAAGCCGGCGGACGAGTGCCGGACCGAGTCGATCGCCGGCCCAGGCGACGTTGGCGCGCAGAAACCGCGCCTGTGCGCTCGCAGGATCGCCGATGGTGGCGAGCTTGGAGGGCAGATCTGCGATGTAGCGGTCGGTATTGCCCTGCACGCAGCGCCAGCCGAGGTCCAGCACCCGTTCCCAGCACTCGCGCGGCCGCGAGCCGAACAACGCGGCGTCGCCGCCAAACACCACCTCGTCCGCGCCCACCCGCCGCAGGTCGGCTAGCACCGCAAATAGGGCGTGGCGATTGCCGTGAATGTCCGTGACGACTGCGATCCGCATCGTGCCTGCCAGCGTGCCCTACCGGTCCCGACTCTGCCAGTGGGTCCCGGATGCGGGCCTGATTCGCTGGTCCGACGCCGACCACATTGACCCGCTCTCTCGAGTTCGCGAACGAGTGGTAGCGTGGTCATGCGCGGCGGTGTTACATGGTCGCCGCCGGGCGTGGCCGTGCGAAAGGAGAGCCCGCCGTGGCGACCATTCCCTTCGAAGAGCGCGTGACTCGCCTTGAGGCCAACTACGCGCACCTGGCGACCAAGGCCGATCTGCAAGAACTGAAGGCATCGCTCACGCGTTGGGCCGCCGGTCTGCTGATTGCATGTCTCGTCTCGGCCCTCAGCGCCGCGGGCGCGGCCATCGTCACCCTGATCGTGCAACTCGCCAACTAGCCCAAGTCGGCGTGGTTTGGCGCCCGTCCGCGCTGGGCTCCGATGGCAGCCCGATGATTCCTCGGTTGACGGCTGCAACCTGGTTTCAAGCCTGCTTTGATAGCTTGAGAGCCTGCCGCTGCTGACCAGACCTATCGAACAACTCCACGCGGCGAATTGGCGAAGTCTTGGACCTAACCGGACCCTCCCTTGTAGTTGCTGCGATTTTCGTAGCCGTCGTCTTACTGGCAGTTGTCGTTGGCTGGGCGCTCTTCGGAGCCGCCGCTGTCTTGGCCGTGAACGCCGCGATTCACTTCGTCAGGAGTGCGTTTCACTGGATTCACTATGTGATTGGCGGTCGCGAACCTGAGCTTCCGGACGCGCACGACACGGCTCGCGAGCCCGTGGTCAGTCGCGCAGCGCCGGTCCGCCGCGACCCGACCGTACGAGCACGAGCGGCACAGGCCATGGAGTATCGCCAGCGTCGTAGTCGCCGCATGTTCGGGGCGCTGGCTCTCGGGGTCGCGCTCATGGGGGTGGCGGTCCTGGGCTACAACCTCTGGCTGAATATCCTGGCGGACCGGCGCGAGATTCGGGTGACGCACAGCATCTCGGATGGAACCGAGAACCTTCCCGAATACCTCACCACGCGGATGACGCTCGTCGCTCAAGAGCCGGGCAACGCCGGTTTACTGTGCACGGTCAAGGTCACGTGGATCGAATCGGGCGGCAGCCGCAACCAGAGCCGCGTCATCCAAAGCCCCGACCGGCTCAGTATTCGAGACCTGGCCTTCAGCGACGGAATCCGCGAGAGTCCCCATTATCGAGATCTGCCGGTCACCCTGAGCACCGAGGGCTGTCAACCATGGCGCGTGGAAACGTCCGGCTGACGCGGATCGCTGAATCGGCGGGTCGTCCAAGCGCCGCATCCCGGTCGCTGACCTTGCTTGGCTAGACTGCGCCCATGTCAGCCGCCGCGCCCCAGATGCACCTCGTCCGCCAGGCCTTCGAGGCGCTTGAGTTGGAAGATCTCGAGGGATACCTCACGGCCGGGCTGAATCGGCAACTCGAACGAGCCGGCTTGCCGCGTGGCGCCTCCGTGGCTATCGCCGTTGGCTCTCGCGGCGTCTCGCCGGTCGTCCAGGTCGTTCGCACCCTCGCGCGCGGTCTGCGGGAAGCCGGGTTGCGACCCTTCGTCGTACCCGCCATGGGCAGCCATGGCGGCGGCACGGCCAAGGGCCAGGAATCGGTATTGGCCGACTACGGCGTCCACGAGCAGTCCGTGGGCGCTCCCGTTCGGGCAACCATGGAGACTGTGGTGCTGGGCAAGACGGCTTCCGGAATCACCGTGCACCTGGACGCCGAGGCCGCGTCCGCCGATGGCGTGATCGTCATCGGCCGCGTCAAGCCCCACACCGGGTTTCGCGGACCGATCGAAAGCGGCCTTTGCAAGATGAGCGTGATTGGCCTTGGCAACCGGCGCGGGGCCGAATCGCTGCACGCCCATCCGCTGGCCACCGGTATTCCGGAGACGGCTGCCCTGACGGTGGCGTCCGGCCACCTGCTCTGCGGCGTGGCCCTGGTCGAGAACGCCTTCGACCGGCCGGCCCGTGCCGAAGTCGTGCCGCCCGAGGCCTTCCACGCTACCGATGAGGCCCTCCTCAAGCTCGCACGAAAACTGATGCCCCGGCTCCCGCTGGACAAGCTCGACGGCCTGCTCATCGACCGTATGGGCAAGAACATCTCCGGCTCCGGCATGGACCCGAATGTCGTCGGCATGTGGCGCCGCCTGGGCGAGCTTGACCGCAAGCCCGACTACGGCTGGCTGGCAGTCCTGGGCCTGACGCCCGAGTCCCACGGCAACGCCGTCGGCATCGGGCTGGCCGACCTCTGCAGCCGCAAGCTGGCCGAGGCCATTGACCACGAAGCCCTGGCCATGAACACCCTCACCGCGATGGCTCTCCACGCGGCCAAGGTTCCGCTGACGCTGCCGACCGACCGCGCCTGCTACGAAACGGTGCTGCATTTGGCCGCCCGCTCGACCAGCGAGCCGATACGTATCGGTCGTATTCGCAACACCCTTGACCTGGAGACCTTCTGGGTCAGTGAAAGCGTGCTCGGCGACTTGCCCGGCAACTGCCAGGTGATTGATCCGGCGACCCCGTTCGGCTTCGATGCGGATGGCGCAATCGTCGAGACGTGCGCGTTTGAACCGCGCGCCTAACAGCTCACCTACGTCTCGGCACCTGGCTACCGCATGAACATCGGCGGACGACGCTCCGTCGTGCCTCGTTCCATGCCGTTCTATTTCACCGTTGGCCTCCTGCTGGCGATGCCGGGCCCGTCGCTCGAGGCGGTGCGCGCTGACTTCAACCTCAGCTATGTGCTGGTGGTCCTGACCTTGATCGTTCCCGCGATCTCGTACGCAAGCGGAACGATCATGGGTGGGCTGGTGGCGGATCGGCTTGGACGACGTTCCACGCTCACCACGGGGGTGACCCTTCTCGTCGTCGGGTTGCTGACTTCCGGCTTCTCGCCGGCGTTGGGGGTGCTGCTGCTCGGCGCCTGTCTGAATGGCTTTGGCTTCGGGCTCACGGAATCGCCGCTCACGGCAACCATCTCGGACGTTGCGGGTGACGCCACCGGGCGCGCCATGACGATCTCGCAGATGCCGTTCGGCTTTGGCGCCCTCACCGCGCCGCCGCTGATCGGTGTGCTGCTGCAGACGCCAATCGGCTGGCGCGGCGGCTATCTCGCCGCGGCCCTGCTGTTCATGCTTGCGTCGGCCGTGCTGCTGTCTGCACGAATTCCGGCCGCTCCCGGGCTTCGCGCCAGCGGTGGAGCGCTTGTCACCGCCGTCATGCGCCCCGTCCCAATCCTGCTCGGCACCGTGGTCATCGGCTACTTCAGCATGCAACTCGGGCTCGGTGGGTTCCTGGCTGCGTACCTGGAGACCGACCATGGCTTCACGCGCTCGGTCGCGGCCACCCTGGTCGCGTCCTTTTGGGTCGGCATTTCGCTGGGGCGGATCATTGGCGCCTGGCTGGCGCTACGAGTTCAGGCGTATAGCCTGGCCCTTGGCAGTTTGGGTCTATCGCTACTCTGCGCGGTGGTGGTGGCCAGTGTTCCCCAGCCCGCGGCCATCCTCGTCGCCGCGGCGCTGGCGGGTCTGACCGCCGGTCCGCTGTTTACCACGGTGGTCGGGATTGGGGTGCGCTACCGACCGTCAGCCGCCGGCATGATCGCCGGACTCATGCTCGCCATGGGTGGCACGGGATTCGCCGGACTCTCGCTGCTCGCAGGCGCCGTTGCTGACGCGCTTTCCGTCCGTGCGGCCGTGACGCTGATGCCGGTCACGCTTGGCGTTGCCTTTCTCCTGCTGCTGCTTGCCCGCCGGTTGCATACGGCCGAGCTCCGACTTTGATGGCTTCCGGATCAGCGTACGCCTGGCAAGTCCCATGATCCTCGCGGCCAGCATGTGGTTCTATGCCGCCGGCGGCGCCGCAATCAGCGTTTTCGGGCCGTCGCTGGAGTCGATCAGCGAAGACTTCGGCATCACCTATAGCCAGATCGGTCTGGTGATTACTGTGATGTCCGCCGGCTTCATCGCAGGGTCATTGGTCGGCGGTGCGGCGTCCGATCGCTGGGGGCGTGGCGCGGTGTTGATGCCGTCGGCGGCGGCTTCGGCGCTGTCCATGTTCTGGTTTGCCGCCAGTCCCACGTTTGGCTCGCTGCTGGCGGCGGGCTTCTGCATCGGCGGCTCGTTCGGGCCGGGGCTTGCCGCCGCCACCGCGTTGGTCGCTGATCTTGCACGTGAGCGCAGCACCCGGGCCCTGAACCTGTTCAACACTGCATTCGCGCTGGGGGCTATCGTCGCGCCGCCGCTCGTGGCGATCTGCCTGGCGACATTCGCGAGCTGGCGCGTCGCCTACCTGGTTATTGCCGTCTGGTTTGCCACCAGCGGCCTTGCATTCGCGCGCCTGGCATACCCACCTCGCAGCGGTCCGGTCCCGTCGGTTCGAGCCGTGGTGCGTGGGCTTGGCTCGCCGGCATCGGTCCTGCTGGGGCTGGTCCTGATGCTCTACGTCGGTGTCGAAATCGCCTTTGGAGACTTTGGCGCGGCATTCATGGAACGCGTGCAGGGCGTCCCGCGAGCGCTCGCCGCCGCGTCAGTCACCGCCTTCTGGGTCGGAGTCCTGCTCGGGCGTTTGGTGGTTGTGCGTCTCGCAGGTTCGTGGCGGGCCGCCAGCATCGTCCGCTGGTCGCTCGTGCTGGCGCTGCTCATGTCGGCACTTGCCGCGACAGCCCTCTCGGCGCCGCTGGCCGTTCTTGGGTTCGTCCTGACGGGCGCGACTGTTGGCGCGGTCTTCCCCACGGTGCTTGGAATCGGCCTGCGCATTCGGCCCGAAATCGCCGGGGCCCTTGCCGGCGCGTTGACGGCACTGGCCAGCGTCGGCGGTGCGCTGCTGGCGCCCATGATCGGCGCCGTGTCCGACGCCGTTGGCCCGCGTGGTGGCATGCTGCTGGCGCCCGTGTTCATCCTGGCGGCCATGCTGCTGTTCGAGTGCGGTCAGATCCTGCAACGCCGACGCGTGCGCGAGACGGCCAGTCTTCGGGCGCCGTCAGTCGAGGGTTCCCTTGACGCCTGACGCGCCACCGCCCGTCGGGGCAATCGATCTTGGGGGTACCAACATCCGGGCTGCGGTCGTTGACGCGCAGGGCGGGCTCAGCGGTTTCGTGACGCGTCCCACGCATGCTTCGGGTGGGCCCGACAGCGTGATCGACCGAATCGTCGCAGCGCTCCATGAGGCCCTGGCGTGCGCATCGGTAGGTCTTGAAAATCTGGCGGCCGTCGGCATCGGCGCGCCGGGACCGCTCGAC
>LXNI01001478.1_pt1 | contig 20098 bp, 16 predicted proteins | sample 809091 | NCBI WGS metagenome assembly LXNI01 (sample SAMN04870527, study PRJNA318959) | sponge metagenome | biome: 01000161; feature: marine sponge reef; material: water | host: Sarcotragus foetidus | place: Greece: Milos, Mediterranean Sea | collected 2013-05-29 | depth 5-7 m | reverse complement strand
TTCGTTCTCCGTTGCCTAGATCTTCTATTATCCAACAGATGGTGGGCTTGTTTCCACCCGGGCCAGCGCCCCTTGCCCCGCAACCCAAAAAACCGCTATCTCGCTAATTTTGCAAAAGGCTCCGATGAGATCAACCGCATTGGCACGGCGAGGCGAGCTTCCGCTGCTCAGGTGGTCGGCAAGACCGCCAGGACCCCGTTCTTTCCCCAATACTCACGAGGAAGCGACGGGCGCTGTTTCGACTCGCAGCGGTCCAACGGAATGAAACTCGACGCATTGAGCCTGTTCGCTGGTGCCGGCGGCTTGGACATCGGCGTGGACCGGGGCGGTTTCAAGACTCGTTGTGCTGTTGAGCTTGACCCGCACTGCGTCTCGACGTTGAGACTGAACGCCAAGGGCAAGACGGTGTGGCAGGTCGACCTGCGTGCTTTGGATGCCCGTCGTCTCGCAGACTGCCTGAGTCTACGGCCCGAGCAGCTCGCCCTACTATGCGGTGGCCCGCCGTGCCAGCCGTTCAGCCAGATCGGCAAGCGGCGAGGTGTCACCGACCCCCACGGACTGCTGGTATTCGAGATGGTTCGTTTCGCAGCAGCTTTGCGTCCCTGTGCCGTCATGATTGAGCAGGTTCCGCGTTTCTTAGACACGCAGTTCTCGCCGTCTGCGAGCATGCGCGATGTGCTGGCAGAACAGTTCCATGCCATCGGCTACGACGCGTACACGTCTGTGCTTGACGCCGTTCATTTTGGCGTGCCGCAGCGTCGGCGGCGAGCATTCGTCGTCTGCGTGCCGCGGGGCAAACCTTACGCATTCCCAGTCCCGCTATTAACGGCGACGGGGACTGTTGGAGACGCCATAAGCGATCTTCCGGCTGCGACCCTTCCCGAGGAGCAGCCGACGGTGCCGAATCATATCGATATCACGCCTGCCCGGGACCGGCAACGGATCTCGTTCGTGCCGGAAGGTGCGTGGCTTTCAAGAGCCGACGTCCACGCACCGCCAGACATAGTCCAACGACTGACCCGCAAAGACACCACCAAGTACAGGCGCGTCCACCGCAACCAACCGTCGATTGCACTGCGGTGTGGGGAGGTGCCATATCACCCGACACAGAACCGCTATCTCACGCCGCGCGAAGCGGCCCGCATCCAAGGATTTCCAGATCACCACGTGTTCGCTGGGCCGATCCGAAGACGAACCGGAACGGTCAGGGATCTGGACCAGCACCGGCAAGTTGCGAACGCTGTCCCCCCGCCCCTCGCCACCGCCGTGGCCGCGAGTATCGAAGGCGCACTGTGCCTGTCGTGAGGTGACGGATCTGTCCGGCCCACTCGGCGACGGGGTCCGACAGGAACATCGGGATCCGTGTCGTAGTGCGTGATCTGATCCCGAGCTTGATCGGTATTGCAAGTGGCGATTCCCCGACGAGAGAGTTCGGAAACCGTAGACTTCGGCCGCAGCCGAGGGGCTTACTGCCACATTCCATGCAATATGCGATGTCTCCGGACTCACTGGCGCAACACCGTCTGGCAAATGCGCAAACTACGCGACCTCTCGGCTACGCTCGGTTTCTCCGCTCAGTGTCAAGGCCTACCCGGACAGCCTGCAACAGGGACCAGCCCCGTTTCGGCAAGCTACGCGACCAAGCCTTCAAGCGGCGAACTGGCCGACGCGTAGAGTCTCCTCTGCATGCGGCCGGCCTCGTATGCTAGCCGCCCGGCACGGACGGAGAGTTGCATGGCCTCCGCCATCTTCACCGGATCATCGGCGAGCGCGATTGCCGTATTCATCAAGACGCCGTCAGCGCCCAGTTCCATAGCGAGAGCTGCATCCGAAGCAGTCCCGACTCCGGCATCGACGATCAGCGGTACCGACGTGATCTTTTCGCGCAGGATCCGCAGCGCCGCCGGGTTCTGCACGCCCAAACCCGAGCCGATGGGCGCGGCAAGCGGCATTACGGCCGCAGCGCCTGCGTCGACCAAGCGCCGTGCCACGATCAGGTCGTCGCTGGTGTACGGCAAGACCACAAAGCCCTCTTTGACTAGCTGACGCGTGGCATCCAAGAGCCCCTCGGTGTCGGGGTAGAGCGTGTCCTGATCGCCAATGACTTCCAACTTGATCCAATTGGACAGACCGACTTCGCGCGCCAAGCGCGCCGTTCGCACAGCCTCGTCGGCGGTGTAGCAGGCAGCGGTGTTGGGCAAGATGAACATCGCGTTGCGGTCGATGTAGTCGATCAGCGATTCCTTCGATTTGTCGTGCAGGTTGACGCGCCGCACGGCGACCGTGACCATCGAGGCGCCCGAGACCTCATGGCACCGCCGCATCTCCTCAAAGCTGCGATATTTCCCTGTTCCGACGATCAGGCGCGAATCGAACTCCCTGCCAGCGATGCGTAGACTCATGCTTCGATGTTAGCCTGTGCGGATACGCCTGCCCAGGTTCAAGCTGGCAAGATAGCAACAGACGCATGTTTGTCGACGAAGCACAGATCAAAGTCCGCGCCGGCAAGGGCGGAAACGGCTGCGTCGCGTTCCGCCGCGAGAAGTTCGTTCCGAAAGGAGGTCCGTCCGGGGGCGACGGTGGCAACGGCGGCAGTGTCGTGCTGGAATCCACCAGCCGCATGAACACCCTGACCCACTTCCGCTTCCAGCCGGAGCAAAAGGCCGAGAACGGCCGACAGGGCGAGGGCAGCAAATGCGCGGGACGGGCCGGCAAGGACCTTGTCTTGGGAGTCCCGTCCGGAACTCTGGTCTACGATGCAGAATCGAATGAACTGCTGCACGACTTCGGCGGCCCGGGCCAGCGCTTCGTCGTTGCGCGCGGCGGCCATGGCGGTCGCGGCAATACCCACTTCAAGTCTTCCACGAACCGGGCACCCCGCTACGCCGAGGACGGCACCGAAGGCCAGTCGCTGACGCTACGCTTGCGCCTCAAGCTGTTGGCCGACGTGGGCTTGGTCGGCTTCCCCAACGCAGGCAAGTCGACCTTGATCTCCAAGGTTTCCGCAGCGCGGCCAAAGATCGCTGACTACCCCTTCACCACGTTGCAGCCGAATCTCGGCGTCGTCAGCCTGGGAGAGTTCGACAGCTTCGTGATGGCTGACATCCCCGGACTGATCGAGGGCGCCCACGATGGCCACGGCCTAGGGGACCGCTTCCTGCGCCATATCGAGCGCACCAAGATCCTGCTGCACTTGGTCGATCTCAGCGACGCGACCGGGCGCGACTGCGTGCAGGACTACGAAGTCGTCGCAAGCGAGCTATCGAGCTTTTCCCGCAAGCTTGCAGAAAAGCCGTGCATCGTCGCGGGCACGAAGCTAGACGCCATGCAGTCGCCGGAACGGATGCAAAGGCTGCAGGACTATTGCGAATCCTCGGGACTTCCGTTCCAAGCCATTTCTTCGGTGACAGGCGAGGGCATTGACGGGCTCTTGGGAACGGTGGGGGCGCGCGTTCGCGAGATGCGCGAGGCCGCGGCAGACGCCGCTGGTTCGGCGCCCGCAAACCCGGCGTACTTTCCAGTGCCGAGCGCAGAGGCCGCCAAATGAAGCTCGCACTCTTCGGGGGCACCTTCGACCCGATCCACAGCGGGCATATCGAGGCAGCCGCGAAGGCAGCCGACGCGTGTGCGCTAGACCGCATCCTCGTCGTCCCAAGCGGCGTTCCTCCCCACAAGCAAGCAGCCTGCCACGCAGACTACGAGCACCGCTTTCGAATGGTAGACCTGGCGTGCCGCGCCGACCCGAGGCTGGAAGCGAGCCGACTGGAGCAACCCCTGCCCGGCGGCCAGCCCCACTACTCCGTCGATACTATCGATCGCATTCGCACGACCGAGCAGTTCGACGGCGCGCTGGGCATGATCGTGGGGGCCGATGCGTTCTCGGAGATTGACCTGTGGCGCGACATTGACCAAATCTGCGAGTGGGTGGAATTCATCGTCGTGGAGCGGCCCGGGTTTCAAGCGGGCAGCGCGGCACGGCCGTCACAGACCGTCCAGTGCTCGCATCCGGCCTCGTCCCGAACTGTCCGGCATCGCGCCAAGATTGGCGGTTCGCTGGCAGATCTAGTGCCGGCGGCGGTGTGCGAGTACGTCTGGCGGCACTCGCTGTACCGCGCCTAGGCATCGCGCTCGAGACACTCCCGCGGCATCAAGGCTCGTCCTACAATAGGGGCGTGAAGTCCCGACGCCATTTCCTGTCCATGCTCGCCGCGGGGCCGCTAGCCGCCGCATCGCCGCGGCACTGGCCTCAATTCCGCGGGGCCGAGTCACTCGGCACATCACCCGACGATCCGCGCCTGCCGGAGTCTTGGAGCGCCACCGAAAACGTTCGCTGGAAAACACCGCTTCCCGGTATGGCTTGGGGTTCTCCAGTGGTCTGGGGTGATCGCGCTTTCCTGACCAACGTGACCAGTGAAGGGCAGGTCGAAGCAGTCAAGAAAGGGCTGTACTTCGGCGGGAACCGCCCGGAAATCTCTTCCGATCCGCACCGCTGGGACGCAGTGGGAGTGGACTTCAACACCGGCAGGATCGCGTGGCAAACCGAACTGCGACGAGGTACTCCGCCAGCTCCGAGGCACCTCAAGAATTCATACGGTTCCGAAACGCCCGTCACGGACGGCGAGCGAGTCTACGCCCACTTCGGCTATCTGGCAACCTGGTGCCTCGATATGGAAGGCAAGATCCAGTGGATGCGGGACTGGGAGCCCTATAGGGTCCGCAACGACTGGGGCACGGCGGCGTCGCCGGTCCTCCACGAAGGCCGCCTGTACCTGGTCAACGATAACGAGGAGCACTCCACGCTGACCTGCCTGGACAAGCTCAACGGCAAGACCATCTGGGAAGTCGAGCGCGACGAGGGGAGCAACTGGTCGACTCCGTTCATTTGGCAGAACGAGCTGCGAACCGAGATCGTGACCACAGGCACCGGCAAGGTCCGCTCGTACGACTTGGACGGCAAGCTGGTGTGGGAATTGGGCGGAATGTCCTCGATCGTGATCCCGATGCCCTTCGCCGGCCACGGCATGCTCTACATCGCCTCCGGTTACGTGGGCGACCAGAAGCGCCCGGTATTCGCGATCCGGCCCGGCGCCGCAGGCGACATCAGCCTCCGGGAGGGCCAGACTGAGAACGACTACATCGTCTGGCATCAGCCACAGGCGGCTCCCTACAATCCGTCGCCGCTGCTGTACAAGGACCTCTACTACACGCTGTACGATCGCGGCTTCCTGACCTGCCACGACGCGCTGAGCGGCGAGCAAGTCTACGGCAAGCAGCGTTTCGAAACGGGCGCCAACGCTTTCACGGCCTCGCCGTGGGCCTACAACGACCGCATCTTCTGCCTCAGCGAAGACGGGGATTGCTTCGTGGCCGAGCACGGTCGCGACTACCGGCTGATCGGCAAGAATTCCCTCGGCGAACTCTGCATGTCCACGCCGGCCATCTCGCAGGGCAGCCTGCTGCTCAGGACCGCCGAGAACTTGTACCGTATCGGCGGTTGACGGGCTCCGCCTCAGTGCGCGTTGACGGTCGTTTTGGACGCTAGCACCGCGCGCAGGCGGCGCATCCGATCCGGGCTGCGCAGCGAGCGCAAGGCTTTGGACTCGATCTGGCGGATCCTCTCCCGCGTAACCGAGAACTCCTGCCCGATCTCCTCCAAGGTGTGCTCGCGCTCGCAATCGATGCCGAAGCGCATCTTGATGACCTTCTCCTCCTTGGGAGAGAGCGTCTTGAGCACGTCGCCGGTCTCTTCCCTGACGCTGCCATCGATCACAGTTTCTACAGGCGATGCGACCCACTTGTCCTCGATCAGGTCGCCTAGCGCGGATTCGCCATCCCGTCCCACCGGCGTCTCGAGCGAGACCGGGTCGCGCGAGATACTCTTGAGTTTCTGCACCTTCTCGGCGCCGATCTCCATGCGCTCGCCGATTTCGTCGTTGGTGGGGATGCGGCCGAGTTCCTTCTCAAGCTCGCGCGAGGCGCGCAGGAACTTGTTCATCGACTCGTTCATGTGTACGGGGATCCGGATCGTGCGGGACTGGTCCGCGATAGCCCGTGTGATCGCTTGGCGAATCCACCAAGTCGCATAGGTGGAGAACTTGAAACCCCGGCGATATTCGAACTTCTCGGCGGCGCGCATGAGGCCGATGTTGCCTTCCTGCACGAGGTCGAGCAGGTGCAGGCCGCGGTTGACGTACTTCTTCGCCACCGACACGACCAGCCGCAGGTTGGCCTCGACCAGCGCTTTCTTGGCCTTCTCGGCTTCCACCTCGCCGGCGGCGATCATCTTGACGCACGCCGACGCTGCCCTGGCGGCCTCCTCCGCGTGCTCGGTCGTCTGCACGCCGGCAATGTCGCGCAGGCGCTTGCACAGATAGCGGTTCCGCGAATGAAAATTGTGCGGACGCTCGGGGAGGGCCCGTAGTTCGCTCAACTCGCCGGCCAACTTCGACAGTTCTCCGTGATCCTTGCGGATCGCCTCGTACCACTCGTCCCACACTGCCTGCTTCAGGCGAATCGCCTGAATCGCCTGCGAGACACGGATGGTCTGCCGCATGCGCTGCCAGTTCATTTCGCGGAAGCGCTTGCGCCCGCCGCGATGGTTGCGATTGACCTTGGACTGGTCGGCTTCGATCTTCAACAGCGCGTTGTGCTTGCGCTTGACCTGGACGAACTGGTTCCGAACGTCCTTCTCCTTCCTGGCTTGGGCTTCGGGCCCCTCGTCGTGGTGGGGGATGTCGACCATCGATGTGAGCTTGACCTCGCCCCGTTTGATGCTTTCGTGCAGGTCCAGGAACCGCTGCATGGTATTGCTATCACGTGAGATCGCTTTCCACATGCGAAACTTGCCGCGCTCCATGCGCCGCGCGAGATCGACCTCCCCTTCCCTGGTTAGCAGCGGCACGGATCCCATTTCGCGCAAATAGACGCGAACGGGATCGTCGGTATAGACGGCATCGTCGGCTTCCTGGCTATGAGCGCTTAGGCCATCGTCGCCATCGCTGCTGTCCTGAGTCGCCTCGAGAAAACCGGCCGCGCCGTCCTCAAGGCTGCTGGGAATGCCCTCTTTAGCGACTCCGATCGAGTCCTCGAATTGATCCATCACAACGCACCTCTTTTGCCACTCCGACAGGGCGGCCAACGCTGCACCGAGAGGTAGTGCAGGGGTCGGCGCTGTCGGTGGGTTGATCGTCTTGTTACCCAGCAGGTCCGGAACTGGTTTTCGCGGTCGGATGCGTCTGTGGCTCGCCTGATCGGGTTTCAGGCCTGTTTGTCCGCGCCAATGTCCGGGACTCGGAGCAACCGCGGCCCCTCCGAGTACACTTGCCAGCTCATTCAGTATGGGGCATTCATTGCGTAAACGCAATATCTCCGCCAAAAAAGGGACGCTGCGCGGCCCATGCAGCCCGTGCGGGGTCCCGCACTGGACCGCGACCCGCCTCACTCAGTCGCTTGCGCCACCCATTCCTTGCTGCGGCGATCGAGCTCCTCGGGCGTGACGTCCTCAATGTGCGTGGCGATCGACCACTTGTGACCGAACGGGTCTCGGAGCGTGCCCGAGCGGTCGCCATAGAACTTGTCCTCCACAGCCTGTAGTTCGGTCGCGCCGGCGGCCAGCGCGCGGGCGAACGTGTCGTCGACATCCTCGACATACAGCAGGAGCGACACCGGAGTGCCGCCGATCGTCGCGGCGGACAGGGCGTCCAGTTCCGGGAACTCGCCGGCGAGCATCAAGCGCGAGTCGCCGATGCTGAATTCGGCGTGCCCGACCCGGCCATCGGGCATCTCCAGCCGCTCCAGTTCAACGGCGCCGAACGCTTTGGCGTAGAAATCGAGTGCCGCCGCGCCGTCCTTGACGATGATGTAAGGGGTGACCGAGGAGTAGCCATCCGGGATGTGGTGAACCGCCATGATCTGAAGCCAGCCTCAACCCTACGATAGCAGTCTAGGCCGAATGGCCCGGAACGCCCTGAAGTAGACTCGTAGAATGTTCAAAGTCTGGTCCGAGCGGGCGATCCTGCCCGACTGCGTGCCCCTTCTCGATGGCGTGGCCGAGCCGATTGGCCCCGGATCGGCCACGCCCGACAACCCGCTGGCCTGCCTTCCCAGCGCCCATTGCGTGCTCGCGGGAGGGATGCTGTACGACGCCCGCACGATGGACACGGCTCCCCACTTGCTGGTGATCTCGCGCATGGGCATCGGCTTTGAGAACATTGACCTCGGAGCCGCAACCGAGCGCGGCATCGCGGTAACGTACACACCGGACGGTCCGACTATCGCCACGGCCGAGCACGCGGTCGCGCTGATGTTCGCCATCGCCAAGGATCTCAAGAAAGCCGCGGACGGCCTGATTAACAACCGGCGGCCCGACTACTACGGGCGGCACTCGGCCGTCGAGATCTGCGGGGCACAAGTCGGCTTGGTCGGTCTCGGGCGCATCGGCTCCCGCGTGGCCAGCGTGCTCGCCGCCACCGGCACGCGCGTAGCAGCATACGATCCGTACATCGACGAGCAGAAAGCCGCGGAGTTGGGGGTGGAGCGGGTTGCGGACCTGCCCAGCCTGCTGGGCAGGTCCGACATCGTGTCGCTGCACCTGCCCCTCAACGACTCAACGCACCACCTGATCGGCCCGGCCGCGCTCGCGCAGATGAAGCCCGGCTCGATCTTGGTGAATGTCTCTCGCGGAGGCTTGGTCGACGAGGCGGCCCTGCTAGCAGCGCTGGAGAGCGGGCACGTGCGCGGGGCGGGCTTGGACGTCACCGATCCCGAGCCGGCCGAGGCGGACAACCCCCTGCTGCACCGCACTGACGTGATCGTCACTCCGCATGTCGGCTCGGCTTCGTACACCGGCAAGCGCCGGATCCTCTCGCATGCGATCGAAAATCTCCGCCTGACACTGCGGCAAGAGCGTCCGGAGCACCTGCTCAACCCCGATGCTTGGGAGCGGGCTTGCGCCCGCATAGCAAGCGCAGCCTGATCAGGGCGGATTGATCGAACGGGCGCTTGGCCCGGCTTTGCTATGGTGTGGGACAGCGCCAGACGCTGGCCGGCACTGGACGCTGCCGGCTAAGCGCCATGTCGGAATCGGAGCGCTGGCAGCCCTGCGCATTTGCACTCTAGGAAGCGGCTCGAGCGGCAACGCCACGTTCGTTGCCACGGGCGAAGCACGCGTATTGTTCGATGCGGGATTCAGCTGTCGACAGATCCAACTGCGCCTGGCCGCGATCGGCGAAGACTACACGACGCTTGACGCGGTCGTGATCTCGCACGAACACTCCGACCATGTGCAAGGGCTGGAAGTGTTGGCCCGCAAGACCGGAGTCAGGGTCTTGGTTTCACAGCCGACGTCAGAGAAACTGACTTGGAAGAAAGCGGCACCTGCGCTGGAAATCTTTGAGGCCGGGCGCGAATTCGAGATCGGGGACCTTGCCATAGAGACCTTCACGGTTTCGCACGACGCTGTCGATCCGGTCGGTTTCTGCGTCAGGCAGGGCGGCCGCAAGCTCTCGATCGCCACCGATCTCGGCTACATGACAGATTCGGTCCGCTACCACCTGTTGGACTCCGATCTTATCGTGCTGGAATCCAATCACGACCTAGAGATGCTCAAGTCAGGCCCCTACCCCTGGGATCTCAAGCAGCGGGTCCTGAGCCGCGCAGGCCATCTCTCCAATGCTGCCGTGGCCGAATTCCTCTCGCAGCACTGGGACCGCCATGCCCGGACCGTGGTGCTGGCACACCTGAGCACGAACAACAACCACCCGGCAATCGCGGAAATGGACGCGTGCGGAGCGATTGACTCAGTGCGGGCGAACGACACCCGCGTCGTCGTGGCCTCGCAAGCCGACCCCACGCCGGTGTTCGAGCTATAGGGCCGGCGGCGAAGCCCGCACTCGATTCGCCACCTGCCCGGCCACGGCGCGGGCGCAGAGCGAGCCAAGCTCACTGCGCGGAAGATTCAGCAGGCCTGCCGCGAACCGGTACATCGCGAAAGCCTGCCAGCCGAACAGAGGCAGCACCGCATACGCCGCCCAAGGCAGCTCAAAGAGCGTCCCAGCCGACGTGAAAGTCCAGAGGCTGTGCCACTTCGAGCGCGAGAGGTAGTTCAAGGCGTCGAGCCAGAGTCCGCAGAAGAGACCAGCGCCAGCGAGGGCTGCCGGCAGCGAATAGTTGCCGGACCGCGCCTGCAGCCAAAGGCCAGTGCGTCCGACCATGGCGTTCCAAGGCTCGAGCAAGAGAAGGAAGCCCGCACTCGCCAGCGGCAGCAGATACTCGCCAAGATCCAGGCGAGGCACGGCCAACGGCGCCAGCAGCAGCATCGCACCAGTCGCGGCGATGCCGCAGGCAAGGGACAAGCCGGGCGGTCGGGTCGGATCGTGGCGACGGCTGTTGTTGAAGAAGAGCGCCAGTAGCAGGTCGGCTGTCTCGAGCAGGGCCGGCCAGACACACGCGAAGGACCATCCCAGCAATAGGTAGCGCAAGAGATTCGGCGGCAGTCCGGAACGATACCATCCGGCCAAGCGCAGGTTGTACCACTCGAACGGCAGCCACAGGAAGACCGACAATACGGCCAGCCACAGCAGGGCGTCCGGGCGCGACCGTAACAGCGACCTGCCGCGAAGAGCAAACACCGCAGCATCAACCGCCAAGACATAGCCGGTCCATGCAAGCGTGCCAACTGCGGCGTGCTCGGACAGCGGCGAAGCCAAGATTGCAGCACAACCACCGAACACGCCGAGCCCGGCCCAGCCGACCCGCCCGTACGCACAGACACGAGGCGCGCGCAGCCACTGGCCAGCCAGTGCCAGCGCGGCCCCGACCGCCACCGCCAGACCGATAGACGCCACCTTGGGTTAATGTAGCCTCAAGTGCCGGACAGCGTTCCGATTGCCGATTTCGAAGAAGTCCCGGACTGGCGGCGGGACGGCGCCTTGGACGCGGTGCCGACGAGCGCGGGCATTTTCCTCGTCGAGTTCTCCCAAGGGCTGCCGTACCTGGGGCGGACGGCCGCTCTGCGCAAGCGCTTGCGCCGCCTGCTCCGTCCCGCCGACGGCGCGTCAACGCGCCTCACGCTGCGCGAGATCGCCACACGGGTGCACTACCGCCGCACTGGTTCCGCGTTTGAATCTGACGTTGCGCTATACCGTGCGGTGAAGCGCTACCGGCCCGGTGAGTGCCGGGACTACCTCAAGATACGCCCGGCATTCTTCGTCAAGCTCCTGCTGGGCAACCGGTTCCCGCGCAGCTGCGTGACGCGGAAGCTTACGCGGGGCAAGTCGTTGTTCTACGGGCCGTTCCCGAACCGCAACGCTGCCGACGAGTTCCAAAACGAGTTCCTCGACCTGTTCCTAGTGCGCCGCTGCACCGAAAACCTGGAGCCCTCCCCGTTCCATCCGGGCTGCGTTTGGGGAGAGGTGGGGCGCTGCATGCGCCCCTGTCAAGCCGCCTGCGGCGACGACGCCTATGCACGCGAGGTCCAGCGCATGGCGTTGTTTCTCGAAACCGACGGCGAGTCGCTGCTGTGCGAAACCGAGCTATTGAGAGACAACGCCAGCAACAGTCTCGACTTCGAGGCGGCAGCCAGGTTCCACAAACTGCTGGGCAAGACGAAACAAGTCCTGCGCTCGCGAACTGCGCTGTCCACCGAACTAGGCTCCCTGCACGGGATCATGCTGCAGAGGTCCACCGTCCCTGCACGCCTCCAAATGACGGCACTGTACAGGGGATCCTGGCAGGCTCCGATTCAGCTGCAGCATGACCGAGATGCGCCGACCGCTGCCGCTTTGAGCTCCCAAATCCGGGACGCCCTGTCGAACTTTGAGTGGCGAGAGGCGAATACCGACGAACGTCAGGACCATCTGTCGCTCCTGCAGCGCTGGCACGCCAGCAGCTTCAGGAAGGGCGAATTCGTGCCCTTCGCAGACATCTCTGCCCTGCCTTGGCGCAAGCTTGCAAACGCGGCGCTTCGCATTGCCCTTGGGACGGATCGCTCACCCAAGGACGCCACGCCAAGACCAAGCCATCCCGCCGACAATCCTCCGTCCGCTTCCGATGGTTTGCCGTAGCGCAAGTTCGGGGGCAAGCAGCGGCACTGCACTGGGCAGGCACCGCACCGCAGCAAGCAGTCTCGGCTCCACCAGTCGCAAATGTGAGCAACGACGGCCGCGACAGCCCAATGCTTGGACCAGTCCAGTTGGCCGGGCGTGTCAAGAGTGTACGAGGCCTTAGTACAATACCGAGCGATGTCAAGCATTCGCTCCGCTGCGTTCGCAGTCCTCGCTGCAGCTGCCTTGGTGCTGTGGGTCTCGATGGGGCGCGCCCAAGACCCGAATGACCGAGATTATCTCTCCTCGGACCTGCGCGCGCAGGTCGAAGAACTCCAGCGCACAGCATCCAGCGCGCCCACCAGCGCGGCGAATCTGCAGCAGCGGCTCGACACGCTGTGGCCCTGGATCAATGCGTACGCCCTGGCAGGCGGGCCGATGCCGGTCAACGCCACGCTACAGATCGCCACCGCCTATCGCGCCCTCGAAGCCCTGCGCTTGGATGGTTTACAGCCCACCGCAGCTGTGGTTGGGAGCGTAGACGGGCTAGTCCACGAATTCACCATCAAAGACAAGCAGCCGGGAGCGCTTGGCAGCGTGCGCCTGGAGACCGAAGGCCCGGTTCACGTCGGCGCTTGGACGACCATCAAGCAGACCTACACCGTGGGCGAGACGCCGCTGGGACCCGGCGCCCGAATCATGGTCGCGAAGCAGTTGCAAGCCGATGGCGGTTACGTGCAGAACTCCGACCCCGACGGGCCGCATTACCTATCGGCGAGCGCTTCGAACCCAGCGGTAAAGCTGGGCATTACATCGGTCCCTTGGACAGGGATGCACGGTGGCTTCCGAGCACCGATGGGCATGCCCTCGTTCAAGGTGGAGTCCGGGACGCTCGAGACGGGCGACACCGTGACGATCGTCTACGGCGATCGCAGCGAGGGATCCGAAGGCTGGCGCATGCAAACGTTCGCTACAGATCAGGCCATGCTGCCGATCTACATCGACTTGGACGGCTCGGGCAACTTCCTGACGCCGCGCTGGCCAGGGTTTGAGGTCTTGGGCAACCGCGCCGCAGGGGTGACGGCAGTCGTGCCCTCGATCGTCGCGCCGGGGGAAGAGTTCGACCTGTCGATCCGTTGGGAGGACGACAGCGGCAATCGCGCCACCGGGGCGATGCCGGGCGCTACGGTCACGCTCAATGGCGAGCGCTTCCGGAGGTTGGACGCCGACGGCGACGCCGTGCAACTCGTCGAGGCTGTCCGCCTCGATGACGAAGGTGTCTACCGTTTCCAAGTCACCAGTTCCGATGGCCGGATCGAAGCGCTGAGCAACCCCGTTTGGGTGCGCAAGGATCCGCCCTACCGCCTGTACTGGGGTGAGACCCACACCCATACCGGCATGGCGGAAGGCCAAGGTTCAATCGTCCGCTCCTACCGGTTCGCCCGCGAAGACGCCCGGCTGGATTTCATGGGACTGTCCGAGCACGACATCTGGCTGGACGATCTGGAGTGGCAGACCATGCGGCGGGCAGCCGAGAGCAATACGGTGCCGGGCGAGTTCGTCGCCTTCCTTGGCTACGAGTGGACGCTGAGGCGACAGTGGGGAGGGCACCACAACGTCTTCTTCCGGTCGCCGGACGCCGCACGCGTGGGGGCACAGGTGGCGCCTACGCTGACCGGTCTATACGAAGGCCTGCGCTCGAAGTATGCGACCGAGGACGTGCTGATCATTCCGCACGCACACCAAGCCGGTGATTGGCGAACGAACGATCCCGAGATGGAGACCATGATCGAAATCATGTCGATGCACGGAACCTTCGAGTGGTTCGGCAATTACTACCTGCGCCAGGGCCACCAAGTAGGCTTCCTCGCCGCCTCGGATGACCACCGCTCCCGGCCCGGCTACAGTTGGACCTCGAGCCGCCAGCCGAATTCCTCTCTCAGTCAGTTCGGCGGCCTGGCAGGCGTGCAGGCATCAGAAAAGACTGCCGATTCGATCTTCGATTCGCTCAAGCGCCGGAGCGCCTACGCCGTCACGGATGCGCAGCGCATCATTCTGGAAGTGGACGTGAACGGCACCGGCATGGGCAACCGCTTGGATTACAGCGATAGACGCAGGCTCCGCGCCAAGGCGGTCGGCACCTCGCCCATCCGTCGGGTTGCAGTCGTGAAAAACGGCGCCACGGTCTATACCAGCCGGCCATTGAGCGCTATGCTCTCGAGCAACGCACAAGTCGTCGTAGGCTTCGCCTCGTCGTCGGAACCGTTCTTCCGCGACAATCCACGCGGCTACCGGCCTTGGATTGGTTCCCTCAAGGTTGACGGGGCGCGGCTGGTCGGCATGCGCACGCTGCACTTCGACAACAAGCACAAGGAATGGGCCAAGATTTCCGCCAACGACGCAAACACGGTGCAGTTCAGCACGGGCACGCGCGGCCAAGCCGACACGCTCTTGCTTGAACTCGACGGCGCATCGCCTTCGACCACGATCACCTTCGACCTAGAGGCGGCCCAGGAATGGGGCAAGTCGCCCGTGCCGGTGCGCCCGACGCGTAAGGTGGCGGCGAAGCATTTCAGGGTCGCGCTGAGCGACCTCTCCGATGGCTTCACTCGCAAGGACCTGTCCGATACAGTGGATCGCGACGCGATCACGCTGGAGCTGATCGGCCGGGACCAACCCATGGAAGCCGAAATCGAGTTCGCCGACACCGGCGAGATGCAGCACGGGGACTACTACTACGTGCGAGTGGACCAGATCGATGGCGCAAGGGCTTACTCGTCTCCGGTGTGGGTCGGGGGAGAGCCTCGGCGCTGACCTCGAATTTGGCTGCCACGCGGTCATGCTGATCATCGACACCCACGCTCACTTGTTCTCCGAGGACGAGAGCGCCTATCCTCCTAAACCCGAGCCGTCCAGGCCACCGGCCGGAACGGGCACGCTCTCGCGGTTGACCGAAGAGGTGGAACGCCACGAAGTGCGGGCGGTGACCATCGTGCAGGTCAGTGGCTTCTACGGCTTCGACAATCGCTATATCCGGGCCGTCGCACTGCAAAACCCGCATTGGACCGCAGGGATCTGCACGCTGGACCCACTCGACAGCGCGGCCCCCAGATTGCTCCGCCAGTACGCCCGCGAGGGCAGCATGCGCGGGCTGCGCAGCGTGCCGGTCGCAGGCAATCAACTCGACCACCCCGGGGTCAGGGCCCTATGGCGCGCCGCCTGTGACGAAGGACTGCCAGTCAACCTGCTTGGCGGACGGGTCTTGGAAGAGCAGCTGGATCGCATGCTGAAAGCCTTTCCAAGTCTGCCGGTCGTGCTGGATCACAGCCTCGGCCTCCGGGCGGGCAACGACGCGCACGAGGCGCTGCGCGCACTGGAACGCCTCTCCCAACACCGCCACCTGTACACCAAGCTCTCGTTCATTGCCAACGGAGAGCAGGGCTGTGCCGAGGGGCACCCCTGTCCGAGCATGCACGGCTCGGTTCTGCGCGTGATCGAAACCTTCGGTGGCGAGCGCTGCGCATGGGGCTCGCACTTCCCCACCGAGCAGTATGCCCGACCGCTCAGCTACGGCGAGCACTTGGACATCTTCCGCGAGCACCTGTCGCTTTCGGAACGGGATCGCAGACTCGTGCTGGGCGAGACGGCACGCCGCATTTGGTTTCCAGAAATGGATCGTCGCCCGTGAGCGCATCCCGCCTCTCCCCGGGAATCGTTATCGTGGGTCCGACCGCGTCGGGCAAGAGCGCGTTGGCGTTGCACTTGGCCGAGCGCTTCGACGCCGAGATCGTGAACGTCGATTCGGTCCAGGTCTATCGCGGCTTTGATCTCGGCACAGCCAAGACACCGCTGTCCGCCAGGCGCGGGATCGCGCACCACCTGTTGGACCATGTCGACCCGCAGCAACCGTATTCGGCAGGTGAATTCGCGCGCGACGCTCGGGCCGTGCTGTATCGGCTGCGGCGCCAGCAGCGACTCCCCATCCTAGTCGGCGGCACGGGCTTCTATCTGGACGCCGCAATCGACGGGCTCTTCCCGGGCCCTCAGCGGGACGCAAGTTTGCGCGCACGCCTGGAAAAATCAGCCGCCAAGCACCGAGCGGGCCATTTGTGGCGGATGCTGGCCAGACTCGATCCGCAGGCAGCCCGAACCATCCATCCCAATGATTCGCCGAAGATCGTTCGGGCGATCGAAGTAACGCTGCTCGGTAAGAGGCCCATCAGCGACCAATGGAGGGATGCCGGCGAGCGCTTGCAGGGTTACCGCATGCTCCTGCTGGGGCTCGACCCGCCTCGCGAAGCGCTGTACGCCCGCATCAACGAGCGCGCTCGGAGGATGTTTGCCGAGGGCTTGGTGGAAGAAGTCCGAGGGCTGCTGGAACGGGGCGTTTCCAAGCGGTGTTGGCCGTTCCGCGCCCTCGGCTACGCTCAATGCTTGGAATTTCTGGCGGGCAAGTCCACCTTAGAAGAAGCGATTGCGGCGACGGCCATGCATACACGGCGCTATGCCAAGCGCCAGTTGACCTGGCTGCGCGGCAAGCGGCCGGAGATTCGTTGGCTGGACGAATTCGGCAATTCCGGCCGGGCCGTTGAGTGGGCCGCGACCCAATGCGCAAACTGGCTCTAGATCGGAAGACAGGGCAGCCCGGGGGCGAAATGAGTGGCAAGGCGCTGATCGTAGGCTGTGGGTTTACTGGCCAACGCGCTGCCCGCATGCTGCTGAGAGTCGGTTGGGACGTGACAGCGACAAGTCGGTCGCCGGAAAACCTTGGCTGGCTCGAAGGCTTGGGGGCTCGCCTGGAGCGGTTCGACGCCGCCCGCGACGGCTGCATCCAAGCCGCGGCGGAGGGAGCACACGTGCTGCTGTCCGTGCCGACGCTCAGGCTCGACGGCCGGCTTGTCGAGCCTACTCCAGCCTTGCTCGCCGCCCTGCGGGGAGTGCCGCGGCACCTGACTTATCTGTCCACCAGCGGCGTGTACGGCCCCCTGCGGGACGTGAACGAGCATACGCCCGTCTCACCGGAAACCGAACGCCAGCGCCTCCGCGCCGCCGCCGAGGATGCCGTGCGGTCCCACGCATGCGCTGCGCTTGTGCTGCGGCCGGGTGCGATTTACGGTCCCGGGCGCGGAGTTCACCAAGCGATGCGCGAAGGCCGCTTCCAACTATCGCCTGACCCCTCCCGCTTGGTTTCCCGGATCCATGTCGACGACTTGGCAGCGATCGTTGTCCGGGCGCTGCGGCAAGGCGTCGAAGGGGCGTATCCGGTGGCGGACGAGTGTCCTGCGGCCTCCGCTGAAGTCGCCCGCTACTGCTCCGAATTGCTGGATCTGCCGTTACCAGAGGTCGTACCGGAGGCATGCCTGAGCGAGACTCGGAGAACAGATCGGCGGGTTGACGGCAGCGCCATTCGGCGCGTCGTGGGGGTTCGCTTGCGCTACCGCAGCTACCGGGAAGGAATCCCCGCCTGCGTCGCCGCCGAAGCGGCCGCCTGACGCGCGCCCCCGGTTACTCGCCGGTGGCTAGCCCGGGACCTGATCCTGCTGCCAGCAGGCGATGTACGTGCTTGGCGAGCATGTCGCACTCCAAGTTGACGGAGCCACCGATTTGCAACGAGCGCAGCGTCGTGACTTGATACGTGTGCGGAATGATCGCGACCCCAACTACGTCCGCCTCGAGCGAAGCGATGGTTAGGCTAATGCCGTCAATGGCGATGCTGCCCTTGTACACCAAGAATTGCAGCAATTCCTCTGGAGAACGCACCGACAGCCACCAGTTCCCGTCGCCGACCGCGTCAAGCGCCAGCACCTCGCCAGTGCCATCGACATGACCCAGGACAAAGTGCCCGCTCAGCCGACTCGTTGGCAGCAGGGGCCGCTCCAAATTGACGATGGATCCCGGCTCGAGAGCACCCAGGCTAGTCTTGTCGAGAGTCTCCGGGGACAGGTCAGCGGCAAATCCGCGCTCGTCAATCTCAACTGCCGTTAGGCAGCAGCCGTTGACAGCGATGCTGCCGCCGGTGGCAAGATCAGCGACAACCTCCCGCGCCGCCACGACGATGCGGGCGCCCGCCGAAGAGTGCGCCATCTCTAGCACAGTCCCCGTCTCTTCAACGATTCCCGTGAACATCTATTGGTCTCGCGCCGCGCTTCACTGGCGCGACTCGCGGGCGTCATTGATCACATCGGCCTCGACAGCGAACTCGTCAGCGGCCACAGGTATCGTGCGCAGGTTCTGGAGGCGAATGGCTCCCGAGCGCGAGCGCCGCCCGGCGCCCCCCACCATGGGCAGGGACTCCAATCCGCCTAGGATCTTGGGCGCGAAATACAGCAGGACCTTGTTGACAATTCCAGCCTCGAGCACGGCCCAGTTCAACTTTGCCCCGCCCTCGATCATCAGCGAAGTGAGCTCTCGCTCGCCGAGCCAGTCCAGCAGCGCATGCAGGTCTACGCGCCCGTTCGGAGAATCGAAGTCTTGGACCGTGATGTTGCGCTCCAACAAAGGCCGCCGCTTCTCCTGCCCGGCGGCGGAAGTCGTCGCGATAACTAGGTCATCGTTAGCCGACTCGACGATGCGAGAGTTGAGCGGGATGCGCAGCAGCGAGTCGGCGATCACTCGCATCAGGGCGCGCCGCCGCGGCAACCCGGTGCGGTCCGTCAACAGGCAGTCATCCGCGTGCACGGTGCCGATGCCGGTCATGATCACGTCATGGCGGTGCCGCACCTGCTGCACGTGAGCGCGCGCCTTTTCGCTTGTGATCCAACCGGTGTTGTCGTCCGGCGCAGCGATCTTGCCGTCCAATGTCAGGGCCGTCTTGAGAGTCACAAGCGGCCGCTTCGTGCGGGAAAAATAGAAGAAGGCTTCGTTGAGCCTCTGCGCCGAGGCGGCCAACTCGCCATCGGCTTCTTCGACCTCAACGCCGTTTTGCCTCAGCGCTGCGAAACCGGAGCCGTCCACGGCCGGGTTGCGGTCCCGACTCGCGGCGACGACCCTCGCGATGCCGGCCGCCAGAATCGCGTTCACGCAGGGCGGGGTCCTCCCCTGCGTGCTGCAGGGTTCCAGCGACACGTACAATGTTGCCCCGCGCGCGGCCGCGCCGGCTTGCTCCAACGCCAGTACTTCCGCGTGCTTGCGGCCTTCGTAGGCGTGACAGCCCTCGCCCACCTTGGCGCCGGCGGCATCGACCACAAGCGCGCCGACACCGGGGTTCGGGCTGGCGAGGGCGTACCCTGAGCGAGCCAGATCGAGCGCCTGTCCCAACCATTCTCGGTCTTGCGTCGTCATCGTTGACCCCCGCCGTCGAACAGTGAACGCACAAATGTGCCGGGCTCGAACGCGACCAAATCCGCGGCCTGCTCGCCAACTCCGACCCAGCGGATGGGCAGGCCGAGTTCCCTGGCAATGGCAACCACGATTCCACCCTTGGCCGTGCCGTCCAGCTTGGCCAGAACGATCCCGGTTACTCCGGAGGTGGCCGCAAATTGGCGAGCCTGCTCAAGACCGTTTTGGCCGGTCACGGCATCGAGCACCAATAGCACCTGGTGGGGCGCCCCGGGAACAAGCCGCGTGGCCGTTCGGCGGATTTTCTCCAGCTCGCCCATGAGGCCGGCCTTATTGTGCAAGCGCCCAGCCGTATCGACGATCACGGCGTCTGAACCCCGCGCCTTAGCCGCCTCCAGGCAGTCGTAAACCACAGCGCTCGGGTCGGCGCCGGCTTGCTGGCGAATGACGGGACAGTCAGCTCGCTTGCCCCAGATCACGAGTTGCTCGGCAGCGGCGGCGCGAAAGGTGTCGGCGGCGCACAGTAGCACGTCCCGGCCTTCGGCCCGCAAGCGATGCGCGAGTTTGCCGATGGTTGTGGTCTTGCCCACGCCATTCACGCCCACAACCAGAATGACTTCAACAGCCGGGCGCTCGGCGCTCGGGCCCGCCGCGCTTTCAGCCTCCTGCAGGATCTCGAGCATGTGATTGGCGATCAGGCCCTTCACCGCCGTGCTGTCGTGCAGTTGATCGCGGGCCAGCTTGGAGCGCACATCCTCGAGGATCTCGTTAGTGGTCTT
>LXNI01001477.1_pt1 | contig 20165 bp, 15 predicted proteins | sample 809091 | NCBI WGS metagenome assembly LXNI01 (sample SAMN04870527, study PRJNA318959) | sponge metagenome | biome: 01000161; feature: marine sponge reef; material: water | host: Sarcotragus foetidus | place: Greece: Milos, Mediterranean Sea | collected 2013-05-29 | depth 5-7 m | reverse complement strand
GGTGTCGAGAATGCGGCTTTGCGTGTGCATCGGTTCGGGTCCGGTGTGTTAAGATCACCGGATTACACACCAGCGGAATCATAAAGTCCAGTATCGTTTATGGGTACAGGGCAGGGCTAGCCATTAGTGGCGGATTACACATTCAATAAAAGGTGTTCCCTCTCCCAGGCACTGATGACATTCAGGAAAACATTGTATTCATGCTGCTTGACACTACCGTAAAGACGGACAAATTTCTCACCGAAAATCGGATGCAAGGCCTGGCATTCAAGCAATGCATTGATGGCTTCTTGCAGGGTATGCGGCAGTGTTGATTCAGAGTGCGCGGTATCGCCCTCAACCGGTTCCCCCGGCTGGACCTGTTCCATCATGCCGAGGTAACCGCACGCCAATGAGGCGGCAACCGCCAGATAGGGATTCACGTCTGCCCCGGCAATCCGATTTTCCACCCGCCTTGCGCCCGGGTCGGAAAAGGGGATGCGCAAGCCGGCATTGCGATTGTCATAACCCCAATTGGTATTGACCGGGATACCGAAATCATTGGGCGCCAGTCTTCGATAGGAGTTTACATTCGGCGCAATTAATGACATGACCGAGGGCAGGTATTTCTGCAGGCCGCCGATATACCATCGGAAATACTCGCTTTCATCACCATTACGATGGCTGAAAATATTGCTGCCTTGCCCGTCAATGATACTTTGGTGTACATGCAGCGCACTCCCGGGTTGTTTTTCCATGGGCGCTGCCATGAAAGTGGCATAAATCTTATGCCGCATGGCGACCTCACGAAGTCCTCGCTTGAACAAAAAGACCTGGTCCGACAGGTCCAGCGCGTTCCCGTGAACCAGATTGATCTCCATTTGTGCCACTCCGGATTCATGGATCAATGTCTCGATATCAATCTCCTGGGTTTCGCAGTAGTCATAGAGGTCTTCGAAAAGTGGATCAAACTCGTTCAGTGCATCAATGCTAAATGATTGTCTGCCTGCCTCTGGACGGCCTGACCGACCGACGGGTGGCTCCAGTGGATAATCCGCATCCGTATTGGGTTTGACCAGGTAAAATTCGACTTCGGGGGCAATCACAGGTGTCCAGCCCTGTTGCTTGTAAAGATCCAGCACACGTCGCAGTACCTGCCTCGGGGCAACCTCGACCGGTTGGCCGTCAAAATGATAACAATCATGGATGATGACGGCAGTCGGGTCTTCCGTGAAGGGCACCATTCTGACCGTGGTAGGATCGGGTTTGAGGAAAATATCGCCATCCGAATCGCCCAGCACATCCCATTGCGTTGGATAATCCCCATCCACGGTCAATCCGAAAATACTTTCCGGGAGTCGCAGCCCCACATCTTCCTGATATTTTTTTGCCGGCAGAATTTTACCTTTCGCCACCCCGGTCATGTCCGGAATCACGGCTTCGATTTCTTCAATCCGGTTGGCATTCAACCAGTTTCTGAGGTCTCTGGGCAGTTTCCCTCGTGCCTTGTTTTCGAGATTCGGAGTAGTGGACATACCGGTTGTGATGCGTGTTGAAATGTGGATATTATTATACAAATTTGTGATCACATGCGAAAAACCAGATTATTTGGCCAGTGAACCGCCTTCTTCATCCGTCGGGACCCCTGTACCGGATCATCGTGGGTGCAAAAGACATTGAAAAATAGGATGAACCCCAATCAGATGACGTTGCAAAATGTACCGGAATAACACACAGGCCGTCCAATCGTATTACGAATTTTCCCGTCGCTACCCGATTGAAGCAGGCAGATTGGAGCAGTGCGGCAAAACGGATGTAGTCATTATTGGCGGGGGGATTACCGGTGCATCAACAGCCTTGCACCTTGCAAGGCGTGGCGTCGATGTGGTGATGGTCGAGGCACATCATTTTGGATGGGGCGCGTCAGGACGCAGTGGTGGGCAAATTATCAATGGCTATGCTGCCGAACAACCCGTTCTCGAAAACCTGGTTGGCTTTCAAACCGCGAGGGAATTGTGGGAGCACTCCGTCAAGGCGGTTGACTATACCCGCCAGCTGGTCAAGGACTGTCAGATTGAGTGTGATCTGGCGGACGGCTATATTCATGTTGCCGACAAGCCACGACAGGCACAGGACCTGCAACAATGGGCCGAGCATCTGTCGAGGAGATACGGTTACGAGCACTTGGACTACCTCGACCGAGGGCAGCTTCAGTCGGTGCTTGGAACCCAGCGGTATCACGGCGGGGTGACGGATACTGGCAGCGGGCATCTGCATCCACTGAATTATTGTCTGGGCGTGACCCGCGCCGCCCAGCTGGCCGGAGCCAGATTGTATGATCAGTCTCCCGTCACCCGTGTAGCGTCCCGTTCCGGTGGCAAGCGGGTGTACTGCGGCACGATGACCCTTGACTGCCATCATGTGGTCTATGCCTGTAATGCATATCTGGAGAGCCTCGAACCCTGGCTGGGGAAAAGAATCATGCCGGTGGGAACCTATATTGTGGCCACCGAACCGCTTGAGAAAGCAGTGGCTGACAGCCTGATCACCAATCGAGCGGCGGTAGCGGATACCAATTTTGTATTGGACTATTATCGGTTGTCCGCTGATGACAGGCTGCTTTTTGGAGGCAGGGTCAGCTATTCGACATTGCAGCCCGTGCGATTGGCACGGTCACTTGAACGTCGGATGCTTCGGGTGTTTCCCCAATTGGCCGGAACAAAAATTGCGTTTTCCTGGGGAGGCCATGTGGCGATTACCCGAAATCGTGCGCCGCATATTGGCCAACTGGAGAGTGGCGAGTGGTATGCACAGGGATTTTCCGGTCATGGCATGGCATTGACCGGTTACGTCGGAAAACTGCTGGCCGAATCGATATTGGGTAATCACAAGCAAATCGGCTGCTTTCAAAAAATCGCGCACAAACCCTTTCCCGGTGGTCGCTGGCTCCGTATGCCGGCGTTGGTGGCGGCGATGGGATACTATAAACTCAAGGATCGATTCTAGTGCGTTCACAATCAACCCTATCTCCTCATTCCACCCGGTGAAAACCCCCTCCCCGGCGAAAGTTCGTATTATAGAAATTACCGCCGACTCGGAGGGACAGCGGATTGACAACTTCCTGCTCAAGCGATTGAAAGGGGTCCCCAAGACTCGGATTTATCGTGCGCTGCGCACTGGTGAGGTCAGGGTCAATGGATCCCGCAAAAGAGCACCTTACCCGTTACAACTCGGTGACAGGGTCCGCATTCCGCCGATTCGTCACTCGGTATCAGCCTCTGCGGCAAATATTCCTCCGGATGTGTTAAAGCACGTACCGGTCCTGTATGAAGATGATCATCTGTTGGTGGTCAACAAGCCCGCCGGCCTGGCGGTTCATGGGGGAACCGGAGTGCGTTTTGGGTTGATTGACGCGTTTCGGGCATTGAGGCCTGAATCCGGCTATCTTGAACTGGTTCATCGGCTCGACAGAGAGACCTCGGGATGTTTGATGCTGGCAAAGAACCGCCCGTGTTTACGTGCGCTACATGAAAAACTCGGTCAAGACAGGGCCGTGGTGAAGTTGTATACCGCGCTGGTTAAAGGGATCTGGAATGAATCGAGAACAGTGATTCGACAACCACTTCGAAAGCACGCAGGGGGCAATGAGAGCGCAAGAATGATGGTCGACCCTGGGGGGCAAATGGCGATTAGCGTGGTTCAACCGATGCAGCATTTTGTTGACAGTACCCTGATCAGCATTCAGCTCAAGACTGGCCGGACACATCAGGCACGGGTCCACTGTGCCAGTATGGGGTATCCCATTGCGGGAGACAAATTATATGGAGAGGATGTATTCAACCAGACAATGAAAAAGAGAGGACTGGGGCGACTGTTTCTGCATGCCCGTGAAATCAGGTTGACTCATCCAATGACCCGGTTATGTCTGATTGTAAAGGCAGACCTGCCGGGCCAGATGGAGCAACTGTTACAGTCGATGTGTGAATAGGGGTGGGCAACAGGTCTTGGTAGTACGATGAATAATGTCTGTAGTCCACATGGTCTGCCTGGCCGTCAGGTGATCTTGATTGCCCCAGGCTTCCCGATACGATGCCGCAGACATCCCCGGCTCAAGAGTGACTCAGCACTCCGATAACGTCCAATCCCAGAGAAGCCCATACGTAGCGGCCCGTCAATGGCGACTGCCAGAAATTCTCCATCTTTGTCAGCCCATTTAAGCGCCTGCGTTCGGCTCCGGTCAGATGCACAGAACAACCGAAACTGTGTCAGTCAACCTCATGAAGATTCCAGGACAATCGGCACACAGTGCTTAATCGACGATTGAGAGACCAGCCAACATCAATACCCAGACCCCTTCTTTGTAAAGCCAGATTCATCATCGGCTCAGAACGGGTTCATATCAACTGATCTAAAGCCTCTGATGTGTGCCGTCACAGTAGGGGCGTTTGGCACTGGCCTTGCATTGACACAAGAAAACGGTACCGGATTTTTCGGCGGTCAAGCGAACGGGGGAAAGTCCGGTCTCTTTATGGGAGCCATCACAAAAGGGTTGGGATTTTGATCGTCCGCAGCTGCACCAGAAGTAGGTTTGGCCTTCGGTCAGTTCGATCCGCACCGGTTCTTTGGCAGCGACAACAGGTTCTTTTTTCATAATCATTTTTGGCCGGTATTGTAAAGCTGAAGTTTGCGGGAGTTCGTCTTTTTCTGCAACTCGGGGTTATCCATGCACAAAGTGAGTCCCACAGTCATCAGCGCAGATTCGATACGAACCGGTACTTGGCTTTGATCGAGACTGATCGACAATGAGGCTGCATCTTAACTGGTTTTTCAGATGGATCACTTGCCAGACAGGAACGGTTACCCTGTCAATGGGGCATGTATGGAAATGCGCTCAGCTTGTCTGCAAGTGAATCATAATCAAGCCCCGAATACCCTGAAATGGTGGCTAGGCCAGCAGATTGGCTGCGGCATCCTTGAGTTCGTCATACTGATTCTCGGTCAGGGGCTGCGCGGGACGCCGGCATTCGCCGAGGTCATGACCGAGCAGGTTACCAAGTGCCTTGACGCTTGGATTGAAGGGGTTTCGCCAGACGCAGTCATTGACCGGGAATAGGCGGTTCCACAATTCGATCGCATCGGTCCACTTTCCAGAGACGCACAATGAATACAGTGCTACGGCCTGAACCGGAATCGCATTGGATGTTCCCCAGAAACAACCGACGGCCCCGGCCATGAGACTATGCAGCATCAGCGGTTCGGCACCATTGAACACGTTTACCCCTGCACGGGTCAGCCTCTGGATGCGAAGAAAATCTCCGGTACTGTCCTTGAGGTAGCGAATCGTTGGAATCTGCATCAGACGAACGACGAAGTCCGGTGTCAGGTCTATCCCGGAATGGACAGGGATGTTATAGGCCATGATTTCAGTGCTGACGGAGCCGGCTACCTTTTCGTAGTGTTCGAACGTGCCTTCGAGAGTCGGTCCCTCGAAGTACGGTGGCAGGACCAGCAGACAGTCTGCTCCGCAGCCCTCGGCATGTTTGGCGTACTCGATGGTTTCTTCTGTCATGACCGCGGAAACATGGACGATCAGATTCACCTGACCGGCCAGATGATGGGCTGCAAGCTCGGTCAGCCACAACCGTTCCGACCGGGTCAGAAACGAAAATTCACCGGTCCCACCACAGATGCAGATGATGTCCACTCCCGTTTCGAGCAAGTGGTCCAGGTGTTTTTTTTGTCTGACCTCATCAATCTTTCCGTCATCTTGCCTGAAAATTGTACAAACCGGGGTGCAGATTCCGGATAGTCGGGAAATTGCTTGATTCATGGGTTGGTTTCCAGGTCGTCTATTTTAGTACAGGGTTACATTTTATCGGTCATCAGAGCGCGCCGTATAGGTTTATAACGTAATATCAGGTGACTGTGCTGCTTTTCTTTCAAAGCTGTAAGGAAGAAGAAATGAAATGTTCAGTCAGCCGGGTTCGTGATTTTCGGTTACAGGAAGCCAGTATTCCTTCCATGAGAATGTTTGTTTCGACAATAAAAGGCAACAGGATAATGTTGACTGAGAAGTGGGTGGCGCGATGTCCGCGCCAATCTGTTCGTACATGTTAGAATTGCCCCTGAGCTTTTTCGAACATTCAACCCTGTGGTGAAGGTGAAAAAACGTAGAAATCCAACCGCTGATACCGGAGTGACCGTGCTCGGGAAACTGGTTACCTTGTTACGAGAAGCGGTGTGCATCACGCTGTTTTCTGTGGCCGCGTATCTGTTTGTCTGTTTGCTGACCTATTCTCCCGGTGACCCGGGTTTTACCCACACCGGGAGCAATGCCGAAGTGATGAACAGCGGAGGCAAGGTCGGTGCCTGGTTAGCGGATTTAATGTTTGCCCTGTTTGGACGAATGAGTTATTTCCTGCTGTTTCTGCTGAGTGTGGTGGTTTGGAGATTTTTCCGGGGACGGTCTGCAACCCAACCTGCGAGATGGGTTCATGTATTGACGCCGCTCGGGTTTATTTTGGCGATCACGGGCACCAGCGGTTTGGAACATATCTATTTCCCATACCAGGACCCCGACATCCCGCTCACCGCAGGGGGCATCACGGGAATGTACGGTGCCAGGTTTTTTACCGACAGTTTTGGCGTGGTTGGCGGAACGGTGATTTTGTTGACGCTCCTCATCACCGGGGTCACGTTTGTGGTGCGATTCTCCTGGTTTGATCTGATGGACCGGGTTGGATATCAGGCGTTTGTGTTGGCCGGGTATCTAAAAGTGGTATTTGAACATCAGACCGACCGGAGAAAGGGGGCTAAACTTCGCAAGCAGCGCCAGGCGACTGTCAAGGAAATAAGGGCAGTGGTCAGGGAGAAAAAACCACCAAAAATCGAACCCAAAATCAATGCGCCGGTGGAAAGTGGCCGTAAACAGAAGGAACGCCAGACGACATTATTCAAGGATCAACCGGTCAGTGGCGTTTTTCCGGATTTGTCGCTGATGGATGAACCTCAACCCGATGCTCACGGTTATTCCAAGGAAATGCTTGAGTCGATGTCCCAGTTGCTGGTTAAAAAACTGAGAGATTTCAATGTGGAGGTCACCGTTGTCGCGGTGCAGCCCGGTCCGGTCATTACCCGATTCGAGATCGAACCTTCACCGGGCGTCAAGGCCAGTCAGATTGTCGGGTTGTCCCGTGACCTGGCGCGGTCGCTGTCGGTTGTCAGTGTCCGGGTGGTGGAAAATATTCCCGGCAAAACGGTTATTGGTATTGAGATTCCAAACCAGAAGCGCGAAGTGGTCCGGTTGGTTGAAGGGCTGTCTTCCCTGGAATATGAAAAAAGCAAGTCCCCGTTGACCCTGGTTTTGGGGAAGGATATCGCAGGCAATGCCGTGATCGCGGACCTGATCAAGATGCCCCATGTGCTCATTGCCGGCACAACGGGAGCGGGTAAATCGGTGTGTATCAATGCGTTGATTCTCAGTCTGGTCTACAAGGCTACGCCGGAGCAGGTGCGCATGATCATGGTGGACCCCAAGTTTCTGGAGTTGTCCAATTATGACGGCATTCCCCATCTGCTAACGCCCGTTGTGACCGATATGAATGAAGCGGCCAACGCCCTGCGCTGGTGTATCGGAGAAATGGATCGACGATTCAGGCTGTTGGCCTCGGCGGGGGTGAGAAATATAGCGGGTTTCAACAAAAAAGTGGAGATCGCCGATCAAGCCGGACAGCCGCTGTTCGATACGTCGATTCAAAACGAGGACGGCGTGGAACCCGAACCCCTTGGAAAACTGCCTTATATCGTGGTGATTGTCGATGAGCTGGCGGATCTGATGATGGTCGTCGGGAAGAAAATTGAAGAAATCATCATTCGCATTGCGCAGCGTGCCCGGGCCGCCGGCATTCATCTTGTCCTTGCAACCCAAAGACCGTCAGTTGATGTGGTGACCGGCCTGATCAAGGCGAATGTCCCGACCCGCATCGCTTTTCAGGTCTCCTCGAGAGCCGATTCACGCACGGTACTGGACCAGATGGGGGCCGAGCAGTTGCTCGGTCAGGGGGATATGCTGTACTTGCCGCCCGGTTCGGGATTCACACAGCGGGTGCATGGCTCGTTTGTCTCGGACGAGGAGGTTGCGAAAGTAGTGGTGCAATTGAAGGGAATGGGAGAGCCGGTTTATCTGGATGAGGTGACCACCGGCGACGGTGGGGTCCTTTCAGAGGGAGGCGAGCGTTCTGAAGAAGACGGTGAATCCGACCCGCTGTATGATGAGGCCGTCCAGTTTGTCATCCAGAGCCGCAAGGCATCCATTTCCGCGGTGCAAAGGGCGCTGAGAGTCGGATACAACCGTGCCGCCCGGATGATTGAGACCATGGAAGCGGCGGGCATCGTGTCGACCAACGAGAATGGGAAAAGAGCCGTGCTGGTGCCGGCTTCTGAATAAAGGGCCCTTCGACAACGACCGCAAATGCCGATGAATGTCATTTTTGCAATCGTGATCGGATTGCTCAGTCAACCGCTTTATGCCGCCAGCCCCGGGATGCAGGCACTGACTCATTTTTTCAGCGAGATCGAGACATTCGAGGCCAGATTTGGACAGGTCGTCCTCGATGAGTCATTAACCTCGGTGGATGATGGCCGAGGCAAGGTGTGGATTCAGCGCCCCGGCCTGTTTCGCTGGGACTACGACCCGCCGGATGCACAGGAAATTGTCGGCGATGGCGATCGTGTCTGGGTCTATGATGTTGAACTGGAACAGGTCACCGTTCAGGATCAGCAAGCCGCATTGGGGGATACACCGGCGATACTGCTGTCCGGCTCGGGGCATCTGGAAGATCGCTATGAGGTCGAGGATATCGGCACACAGGGCCGGTTTGATTGGGTCAACCTGATTCCGAAACAAGAAGACAGCAGCTTTACCGAAATCAGAATCGGTTTTGAGGATAATCGACTTCGATTGCTGGAGTTGTTGGATCATCTTGGACAGCGGACGAGACTCAGTTTCGTCGACCTGAAAGAAAATGTCGTCATTCCCCCCGCGGCGTTTGAATTCAGTCCTCCCGCGGGTGTTGATATCATTGACAATACCGGGGAATAGTGGTTCTTTCTGTCTCTTTATCAGCGAAAAGACCCGTCATGACCGTCGATTGGAACATTCCATTGGCCGAACGTATGCGTCCATGCAAACGGGACGAGGTGGTCGGGCAATCCCATCTGCTGGCCCCCGGCAAGCCCCTTTATCTGTTATTGGGCCAGCGAGCGGAAGAGGCTCCCTGTTCGTTGCATTCACTGATTTTCTGGGGTCCCCCCGGCACAGGCAAGACGACGCTGGCCCGACTGCTCGCCCGCATGACCCACGCCGAGTTTATTGCCTTATCCGCGGTCACAAGCGGTATTCAGGATATCCGCAAGGCGATTGCCGAAGCGATGCAGGTGAAGGCCCGGTCGGGCCGGACCATCCTGTTCATTGACGAGGTTCACCGTTTTAACAAATCGCAGCAAGATGCCTTTTTGCCCCACATCGAAAACGGCACCATCGTGTTCCTGGGTGCGACAACGGAAAATCCTTCTTTCGAATTGAACAACGCCTTGCTTTCGCGGGCTCGGGTTTACCGGCTGAAACCGGTCGATGAAACGGATATCCGGGCGGTGGTCATGAACGCCTTGCAGGACCGGGAACGGGGGCTCGGTTCATTCGCACTGGACATGGATCCCGAGGCACTGGAGCTGCTGTGTCTGTCTGCCCAGGGCGATGTGCGCCGGGCGCTGGACTTGCTTGAAACCGCGGCGGATCTGGTGGTCCATGGCAAATCGGCCTGTTCGCTGATCGACGTGCCACAGGTCGAGCGCGTTTTGTCACAACGCCTGGTCCGGTATGACAAGCACGGGGATCATTTCTATGACCAGATATCCGCCTTGCACAAGTCGATTCGGGGTTCGGATCCGGATGCCGCTGCCTACTGGGCGATGCGCATGCTTAAAGGAGGCTGTGATCCGCATTATCTGTTTCGACGGCTGGTCCGTATCGCGAGCGAAGACATCGGCAATGCGGATATCCGGGCGCTCGGCCTGGCACTGGATGCCTGGCAGGCCTTCGACCGTCTGGGCTCTCCCGAGGGGGATTTGGCACTGACGCAGGCTGTCTTGTACCTGGCCGTTGCACCAAAAAGCAATGCCGCTTACAAGGCGCACAATCGGGTGGTCAAGACGGTGTTCGAGCATGGTGATGAAGCGGTGCCGAATCACTTGAAAAATGCCCCCACCCGATTGAGCCGGCAATTCAAACACGGCCAGAATTATCGCTATGCGCACGATGAACAACATCACTACAGTCCGGGACAGACCTACCTGCCCGATAACCTGATCGGTCAGCGGTATTACGATCCGACGGCCAATGGACTGGAACAGAAAATTTCGGCCAAGTTGCGGTGGTTGAAAACGCTCGACAGGGAGCATGATCACCGATGAACTGGTTGGCGGTCGCACTGGGTGGCGCGGTTGGTTCCATGTTTCGATATTGGGTATCCACCGGGATAGGTCACCGTTGGCCGGTTGGTTTCCCTTGGGGTACTATCGTGGTCAATGGCGTCGGTTCATTGTTGATCGGATTTTGCTATGTCATCATTGAACAGCGTTTCCCGGGCAACGAACTGATCCGAACACTTGTGATTGTCGGCCTGTTGGGTGGATTCACCACGTTTTCCGCTTTTTCAATTGAAACGGTACAGCTTTTCCAGTCAGGACTGGTCGGCAGAGCGGCCGGCAATGTGATTGCGAGCTTTGCCCTTTGTCTCCTTGCCGCCGTTGTGGGCATACAAATCGGTCGTTGGGTGACCGCAACCTGAACGTTCAATGTGCGGCGTGATTCACCATTTGCTGATCGATTTGACACGGTCTGCTCCAATTTTCATTTATCGTCTGTGAGGAATTTTATGCTGGATCATCAGTTGCTTAGAAAAGATATCACCGGGGTTGCCGAACAATTGGCCCACCGGGGATATCAACTGGATGTCAATCGATTTGCTTTTCTGGATGGTGAAAAGCGACGTCTGCAACAGGACACAGAATCACTGCAATCACAACGTAACAAGACCTCAAAACTCATCGGGGTCGCAAAGTCTCGAGGTGAAGCGACACAGCCGATCATTGATTCGGTTGCGAGCCTGGGTGAATCGCTCAAAACGAGCCAAGACCAGTTGAATGAGATCCAACAGCAGTGGGATGCCCTGATGAGCAGCATGCCCAATCTGGCGCATCCATCGGTACCGATTGGAACGGATGAACAGGAAAATGTCGAAGTCAGGCGATGGGGGACGTGTCGCGAGTTCGATTTCAGTGTCAAGGATCATGTTGACCTGGGGGCGGCGGTTCGGGGGATGGACTATGAGTCGGCGGTCCGGCTGACAGGCGCCCGATTTGTGGTGATACAGGGACTGCTGGCACGGCTGCATCGCGCGCTGGCCCAGTTCATGCTAGACCTGCATATTCATGAGCATGGATATACCGAAGTCAATGTGCCGTTACTGGTCAATCCCACAACGCTGTATGGCACCGGCCAACTGCCGAAATTCGAAGAAGACCAGTTTTCCACCAGTGATGACATTCCCCTTTACCTGATCCCCACTGCCGAGGTTCCGTTGACCAATCTTGCGGCGGACCAGGTGATTGATGCCTCCAGGTTGCCGCTGTGTTATGTGGCCCATACACCCTGCTTCAGACGCGAGGCAGGGTCCTATGGCCGCGACACTCGCGGGATGATCCGACAGCACCAGTTTGAAAAAGTCGAAATGGTCAATATAGTGAAACCGGCGCACTCTTACGAAGCCCTTGAGCAGATGACCCGACACGCCGAGAAGGTGCTTCAGGCGCTGGAACTTCCGTATCGGGTGCTGACACTGTGTACCGGGGATATGGGTTTTGCCGCGGCTAAAACCTATGATCTGGAAGTGTGGGTGCCGAGTCAGCGCCGCTATCGGGAAATTTCCTCGTGCAGTAATGTCGAGGCCTTTCAGGCACGCCGGATGAAAGGACGATGGAGGAATCCTGACACCGGGAAACCGGAACTGGTGCATACGCTGAACGGGTCGGGCGTTGCGGTTGGCAGGGCGCTGATTGCCGTCATGGAAAATTATCAAAATGCGGATGGCAGTATCACGATCCCCGATGTGCTGAGAAATTACATGGGGGGGTGTCAGAAAATTGCGGTTTGAGCAAACGGATTGCACTGAACATTATTTCACGCAACTGATAATATCATCGTCCATGTCATTGTATTTTTTAATGCATCATTTCCCCAGCCATCTCCCTGTTGTTCAATGGGAGAGGGCAGGTAGTTCGTTTCGCAGTCTGGGTGATTGATCCATGGGTGAAGGTGATACGGTACTGGTGACCGGCGCAAGCTCAGGGATTGGTCTTGCGGTGGTGCGATCCCTGCTTGCACAGTCCGTCTCTGTCATTGGCGTTGCGAGAAAAGCCAACCCGCTGGCCGGTGAGGGGGCTGGGTCGGTCAGGTGGGTTCGATGTGATTTGGCTGATTTTGATCAGTTGTCGGCCACACTCGGTCCGATGTTGAGAAATCAGCCGGCATTGCGTGCCACAGTACTGTGTCATGGTTATGGTGATTTCGGTTCCCTGGAGCAATTTTCGGTCGAACGGATTGAACGACTGATCAGCACGAATCTGACCAGCCATCTTCTGGTTACCCGACTGGTTCTTCCCATCATGAAAACCCGGGGCCAGGGAGACCTGGTGTTTATCGGTTCTGAATCCGCCCTCAGGGGCGGGAAAAAGGGCGCGGTTTACTGTGCCGCCAAATTTGGTTTGAGAGGGTTTGCACAGTCTCTGCGTGCGGATTGCGCCAGCGCCAACGTACGTGTCTGCATGATCAATCCAGGCATGGTCGATACGCCTTTTTTCGATACGCTTGATTTTTCACCGGGTCATTCTGCGGACTGTCGCATCTCATCGGATGAGGTCGCAAGAACCGTGTTGACCGCGTTGCAGTCCCCCGCAGGAACCGTGATTGACGAAATCAATTTATCTCCCATAAAAACAATTATTTACAATAAATAATTAAATTATCACTGTAAATAATATTTTTCGATTCCACTGCAGTTTGATTTGCCGTGGACTCGTTGTATGATTCGAGTTCACACTCACCAACGGTTACAATCATGATCAATCTTGCCATTGCCGGTGTCACCGGGCGCATGGGCCGGGCCATTGTCAGGGAACTGGCATCCAGTGAAACGATGCGTATCCGTACCGCGTTGACACATTCGAAGAGCCGTTTTCTTGCGAAAGACGTTGGCCTGTTGTCGGGAGGTGCTGCACTGAATGTGCTGGCGTCGTGTGAGGCGGACGACACCCCCTTCGAGGTCATGGTGGATTTTTCCCATCCGGCCGCGATTTCCGAACACCTGTCTTTGTGTCTGCAACGCAATGCAGGGATCGTCATCGGCCTCACCGGACTTGCCGAGAGACAGCACGAGGAGATCGCGCAGGCTGCCAGGACGATACCGGTGTTGCTGGCGCCCAATACCAGCGTCGGTGTTCACTTATGTGCGGCACTGGTGGCGACAGCGAGTGGTGTTCTTGGCGGGGACATGGATATTGAAATTGTTGAAGCGCACCATAAACACAAGGTTGATGCGCCGTCAGGGACCGCGCTGTTACTGGGTGAATCGGCGGCAAACGCGCTGAACCGGGATTTGAAACAAGACGGGGTTTTCAGCCGTGTTGGTCCGATTGGCGAGAGGCGGCAAGGAACCATCGGGTTTTCGACGATTCGCGGAGGTGATATTGCCGGAGAACACACGGTGATGTTTATCGGCGAGAGTGAGCGCGTCGAGATAACGCATAAAGCGACAGATCGAAAAATATTTGCCAGAGGGGCAGTCCGTGCGGCCAGCTGGCTTTCCCGGCAGGGCCGGGGGCTCTATGGCATGAAAGATGTGCTTGGATTGAACCGGTTCGCTGAATAGACGAGACGCATTCGCGCCGACCGGCTCGGAGCCACAACATCCGTTCAGATACGCTCTCGGTGACCTGTGGGCACAACGTGACGAAGGGTACTTTAGTCACAGTTTGACCGGAGAATCCGGTTGGGGCAGGCTGAATTCAACGGTCTGCCAGAGCTTGTCTGGTCCCCCATTGTCCCTATCTTGACCTGATCTTGTCGCGTTCCCACTCACTTGTCCGGGTTGAAAGCTGGGGCCGCTGCGAGGGCTCTTTGACAGGAAATAGGCCACTTCTCATCTTGAGTGGCATGCATTTTCTATAACAAACGGCAATCGCACACATCATGGGTGTCTCGAATGACCAATACCTTGGTCAGCTTGATCTCGACGCCGTACACACAGCGTCACAGAGATTGATAGCAATCAACTTAGCAGGTAAAATCCGGCCTATCTGAACTGATACGAACTGATATCAGCGGGGAGGAACCAAGAGATGGGTTTCTCCCTTTTTTTGGGTGTGCTTTGCTTGAAGCCGACTCTGTTGCTGCGTGTGTTGAGGGAGAAGAATTTATTGAATCATTCTGCTTTACTTGTGCTTGAGGATGGAACGACTTTCTATGGAGACTCAATCGGTTTCAATGGAGTGACCGTCGGAGAAGTCGTCTTCAATACGGCGATCACCGGTTATCAAGAAATCCTGACGGATCCGTCTTATGCCCGACAGTTGGTGACCTTGACTTATCCCCATATCGGCAATGTGGGGGTCAATCCCGAAGACGAAGAGTCGAGAGCCGTATTTTGTGCCGGTCTCATCGTCAGGGATGTTCCGAAACGGTTTAGTAACTGGCGATCCGAACAAGGCCTGAATCACTATCTCGCTGATCGCCGTGTCGTCGCGATCAGCGGCATTGATACCCGAAAACTGACCCGCCACCTGCGTATGCACGGGACACTGCGCGGATGTATTTATGCGCAGGCGGATATGGACCGTCAGCAAGCGCTGTCGCTGGCCAGGGCCTTTCCCGGATTACAGGGGATGGATCTGGCAAAGGAGGTGACGGCCGATTCGGTCTATCAATGGCGCGGTGGAGGATGGTCACTGGAACACGGTTACCGGGAACCGCCACCGTCCAGATTCCGTATCGTTGCCTGTGATTATGGGGTGAAACACAATATTCTCAGGCTGTTGGCAGAGCGGGGATGTGATATCACTGTGGTGCCGGCAACCACGGACATCGACGACATAGTGCACTATCAGCCCGATGGTGTTTTTCTTTCGAATGGGCCGGGAGATCCGGAGCCCTGTGACTACGCCATTGACACCATCGCTGCGCTGATCGAAAGGGGAATCCCCCTGTTTGGAATCTGTCTGGGACATCAACTGCTTTGTCTGGCGAGTGGCGCAAAAACGCAGAAAATGAAGTTCGGCCATCATGGGGCCAATCATCCGGTGCAGGATTTGTTGACTCGACAGGTGTTGATCACCAGTCAGAATCACGGGTTCACCGTGGATGAAGCGTCGGTCGGGTCGAATTTGCGTATTACCCATCGCTCGTTATTTGACGATACCATTCAGGGTGTCGCGCGGACGGACAAGCCGGCTTTTTCATTTCAGGGGCATCCGGAGGCCAGCCCCGGCCCGAGAGACATCGGTTATCTGTTTGATCGTTTTATTTCCCTCATGGAACAAGTCAAAGGAGTGCACGACCGTGCCGAAACGTAAAGACCTGAAGTCGATTTTGATTGTTGGCGCGGGTCCGATCATCATCGGTCAGGCGTGTGAATTCGATTATTCCGGTGTGCAGGCCTGCAAGGCGCTCAAGGAAGAAGGGTTCCGCGTGATTCTGGTCAATTCCAATCCGGCGACCATCATGACCGATCCGGATTTTGCCGATGCGACGTATATCGAACCGATTCACTGGCGGACACTGGAAAAAGTGATCGAAAAGGAAAGGCCAGACGCGATTTTGCCGACCATGGGGGGGCAGACCGGGTTGAATTGCGCATTGGACCTCAATCGCCACGGGGTCTTCGAGCAATATGGCGTTGAAATGATTGGCGCAACCAGTGAGGCGATTGACAAGGCCGAAGATCGGGAACTGTTTCGCAAGGCGATGGCCAAAATCAATCTGGAGACGGTCAGGGGATCGATCGCCCATTCACTGGAAGAGGCCCGCCTGGTTCAACAGCAAATCGGTTTCCCCGCGATTATCCGTCCGTCCTTCACCTTGGGGGGAACCGGCGGAGGCATTGCCTACAACGCGGAGGAGTTCGATGAAATCTGTCGACGGGGGCTGGATGCTTCGCCAACGAATGAACTGCTGATCGAAGAGAGCATCCTGGGTTGGAAAGAGTACGAGATGGAAGTGGTGAGGGACCGCAATGACAATTGCATCATTATCTGTTCAATTGAAAATTTTGATCCGATGGGTGTGCATACCGGGGACTCCATCACCGTGGCGCCGGCTCAGACGCTGACGGACAAGGAGTATCAGATCATGCGCGATGCCAGTATTGCCGTCCTGCGCGAAATTGGTGTTGACACCGGCGGCTCGAATGTCCAGTTTGCCATCAATCCGGACAATGGCCGGATGATCGTGATCGAGATGAATCCCCGGGTATCGCGCTCTTCTGCACTTGCCTCCAAGGCAACCGGGTTCCCGATCGCGAAAGTGGCTGCAAAACTGGCGGTGGGTTTTACGCTGGACGAGTTGCGCAATGAGATTACCGGGGGAGCGACTCCGGCCTCCTTCGAACCGAGCATCGACTATGTGGTCACCAAAATTCCCCGATTCGATTTCGTGAAATTCCCGCAGGCCGATGCGACCCTGACGACCCAGATGAAATCGGTGGGGGAAGTCATGGCAATCGGGCGGACGTTTCAGGAATCCTTTCAAAAAGCACTGCGCAGCCTGGAGATCGGGTCTGACGGACTTGACAGCAAGGCACTGCCCCCGGATCAATCCCATGAGGAATTTCTGCAGGCCAGGCTCCGGATACCCGGAGAAAGCCGGGCCTGGTATCTTGCCGAGGCCTTCAGGTTCGGCATGTCGCTTGACAAAATACATCATCTTAGCAAGATCGATCCATGGTTTCTGTCCGAAATCCAGGAGTTGATCGAAATCGAACAGGTGGTGACCACACTGTCTCTCGAAGCGGTGGATGCGAACTGGATGCGGGCGTGGAAACAAAAAGGGTTTTCGGACAGGCGGTTGGCCATCTTGCTGGATACCAGCGAACAGGCGGTCCGGGAATTCCGATATCGGCATGCGATCCATCCGGTGTTCAAGCGAGTCGATTCATGTGCCGCTGAATTTGATACGTCGACGGCATATATGTATTCCAGTTACGATGAAGAATGTGAGGCCATGCCGACCGATAATCCCAAGGTGATTGTGCTCGGTGGCGGGCCCAACCGGATCGGACAGGGGATCGAATTTGATTACTGTTGTGTTCATGCGGCCATGGCGCTCAGGGAAAACGGTTACGAAACCATTATGGTGAACTGTAATCCGGAAACCGTCTCGACCGACTACGATACATCGGATCGGTTGTATTTCGAACCGTTGACGCTGGAAGATGTCCTGGAAATCGTGAGGATCGAAAAGCCGATCGGCATCATTGTGCAGTATGGCGGGCAGACGCCGCTGAAATTGGCGCGGGCCCTGGAAAAGGCGGGGGCACCGATTATCGGCACTTCTCCAGACTCGATTCATCAAGCGGAAGACCGGGCCTTTTTTCAACAGTTCTTGTTGGATCTGGGGCTGTCCCAACCGCCGAATCGGACTGCATCGCAAGCCGATCAGGCGCTCGCCTTGGCCTCAGAGATCGGTTATCCCCTGGTGGTTCGTCCGTCTTACGTATTAGGGGGGCGGGCGATGGAGATTGTGCACAATGCGGACGATCTCACGGCCTATATGTCGACCGCAGTCAGTGTCTCGTTTGATTCTCCGGTGTTGCTGGACCGATTCCTCAATGATGCGGTGGAGGTGGATGTCGATGCTGTTTGTGATGGCAAGGAGGTGGTCATCGGCGGCATCATGGAGCATATTGAGGAAGCCGGGGTACACTCGGGTGATTCAGCCTGTTCGCTTCCTCCGTTCAGTTTGTCCGAAGCATTGCAAGATGAACTGAGGGAGCAGGCGAGGGCGTTGGCCCTGTCGTTGAATGTGGTCGGATTGATGAATGTCCAGTTTGCCGTTCAGGACAATCGGGTCTATGTTCTGGAAGTCAACCCCAGGGCATCGAGGACAGTGCCTTTCGTCTCCAAGGCAACGGCCAGGGCATGGGCCAAGATTGCCGCGCTGTGCATGGTCGGGAAAAGTTTGCCGCAACAGGGTGTGACCGAGGAGATCAGACCGGAATTTTATTCCGTGAAGGAAGCGGTGTTTCCCTTCATCAAGTTTCCCGGCGTGGATACGGTACTCGGTCCCGAGATGAAAAGTACCGGGGAGGTGATGGGTATTGGCGACACCTTTGGTGAAGCCTTTGGTAAGGCACAAATGGCAACGGGCTATCATGTCCCCCAGACGGGTAAGGTGCTTTTCAGTTTGCGCAAGGAGGACCAGCAAAGTGCCATTGAAATTGCCAGATACTTCAGTGAAGCCGGTTTTCAACTGTTTGGCACGGAAGGCACGGCAAAAACAATCAGTCGTGCCGGACTGTCCGTGTCGAGAGTGAATAAAGTGGTCGAAGGTCGGCCGCACATTGTGGATCGTATCAAAAATGATGAGTTCAACCTGATTTTCAACACCACGTCCGGAAAACAGAGCCTGAAGGATTCCTATACAATTCGAAGAGAGGCACTGCTGCACAAGGTGACTTACTATACAACGCTGGCAGGAGCAAAGGCGGCCGTCGAAGCGCACAAAAAAGCCGGAGAAATTACCGTCAATCGACTGCAGTCATTACATCAACAACTGAACTAGATGCCCGGGTCAATGGTCAACGGTGTGTATTTGGAATGGTATTATGAATAGCGAAAGAGTCATCCTGACTACCAAGGGAGCGGAAGAGCTGAGGCTTGAGCTCAAACAATTGAAAAGCGTGTCGAGGCCCGCTGTCATTGCCGCGATTGCCGAAGCCCGTTCGCACGGCGACCTGTCGGAAAATGCAGAATACGATGCGGCCAAAGAGCAGCAGGGGTTTATTGAAGGGAGAATTGCGGAATTAGAAGCGAATTTGTCTGTCGCCGAAATCGTCGACCCACGCAAGATTGCGATCCCGGGCAAGGTCATTTTTGGGGCGCAGGTTCATCTTTATGACGAACAGAAAGATGCCGAAGTGCGCTATCAATTGGTGGGAAATATCGAGGCAGACATTGAAAAAAGCCGTATTTCGATCAAGTCGCCCCTCGGACAGGCATTGATCGGCAAGGTGGTGGGTGACGAAATCGTTGTCGACGCCCCCGCGGGAAAACAACTGTATGAAATACTGGATATTGTCTACGAGTAAGTCGGGTTGGCTTGATTCGGGACTGGCTGCGTTCTGAGACGAAAGCACCGCGATGAAACCGGTCGATGTCCTGATGGCGGTTGCTGTCGCGGTTATCTGGGGAATGGGTTTTATCGTTGCCAAGGCGGCGATGTCGCATTTTTCGCCGATTTTGCTGATGGCACTCAGATTCACGGTGACGGCCAGTTGTCTGATCTGGTTTTTTCGCCCCCCGGTCCGCATGTACAAGAATCTGTTCTGGATTGCACTGGTCAGCGCGGCCATCCAATACAGCCTGACTTTTAGCGGTGTGGCAAAAATCGATGCCTCGACGGCCGCGCTGCTGGTGCAGCTCGAAGTCCCCTTTGGCCTGTTACTGGCCTGGTTTGTGCTGGGCGATCGATTGTCGGCCAAACAGGTTATCGGCATGGCGATCGCTTTTGCTGGTGTTGTGCTGATCATCGGGGAACCCCGGCTGTCGGGCAATATCGTGTATGCCGGCATGGTGGTCGGCGGTGCCTTTACCTGGGCGGTTGGGCAAATCATGATCAAGAAGCTCGGCAGCCCAGGGGGCTTCATGTTGATCAGTGGCGTGGCGGTTTTTGCGACACCGCAATTGTTCGTTGCCTCCTTTCTCCTGGAAAGTGATCAGTGGGTGCAGATCAGGGAATGTCAGCGCAAATCTGTAATGTCCCCTTTTAGCAATTCTAAAATGTCCCCTTTTTCATTGAGGGGACATCATGCCAAAGGAGACCATTACATTGAGTATGGGGGAGCTGGACCGGGTCTCGG
>LXNI01001476.1_pt1 | contig 20182 bp, 17 predicted proteins | sample 809091 | NCBI WGS metagenome assembly LXNI01 (sample SAMN04870527, study PRJNA318959) | sponge metagenome | biome: 01000161; feature: marine sponge reef; material: water | host: Sarcotragus foetidus | place: Greece: Milos, Mediterranean Sea | collected 2013-05-29 | depth 5-7 m | reverse complement strand
TGCGCCTACTGCCCCCAGAGCGCGCGTTACGACACCGGCGTCGTTGCGGACAGCCCCATGCCGCTCGACGCGGTGCTGGCCGAGGCCCGGCGCGCCCGCGACGCCGGCGCGACCCGCTATTGCATGGGCGCCGCCTGGCGCAGCCCGAAAGACCGGGACCTGGACGCAGTCGTTCCCATGGTCGCCGGCGTCAAGGCGCTGGGCCTGGAGACCTGCGCCACCCTCGGCATGCTGAGCCGGCCCCAGGCGGCGCGGCTCGCAGACGCCGGCCTCGACTACTACAACCACAATCTCGACACCTCGAAGGCGTTCTACGGGGAGATCATTACCACGCGGACCTACCGGGACCGGCTCGAGACCCTGGCGCATGTCCGGGATGCCGGCATCCGGGTCTGCTGCGGCGGTATCGTCGGCATGGGCGAATCCCGCCGCGACCGCGCCGACATGATCGCCACGCTCGCCAGCCTGCCGAGCCATCCGGAGAGCGTGCCGATCAACATGCTGGTGCAGGTCGAGGGCACCCCGCTCAATGGCGTGGAGGCGCTCGACCCGTTCGAGTTCGTCCGTACGGTGGCGGCGGCGCGGATCACGATGCCGCGCTCGGTGGTCCGGCTTTCGGCGGGGCGCGAGCAGATGTCCGACGAAATGCAGGCGCTGGCCTTTCTCGCCGGCGCCAACTCGGTCTTCGTCGGGCCGGAGTTGCTGACGACACCCAATCCGGCCCCGGACCGAGACGCTGCCCTGTTCGCCCGCCTCGGAATCCGGCCGATGGAGACTTGACCGGCGGCTGCGCTCCGGGTCACTCGTCCATGCGGCGCAGTCCGGCGCGCAGATAGGCTGCGCCGGTGACGACGGAGAGCAGCGCCGCCAGCCAGAGCAGCGCCGCGCCGGCCGGCGACAGGGGCAACCCCGGAACCGCGCCGGCAATCAGCAGGACGGCGATGGCGATGAACTGCACCGCCGTCTTCCATTTGGCGAGCCGCGACACCGGCACGGCAGCGGTTCCGGCCAGAAATTCCCGCAGCCCGGAGACCGCAAGCTCGCGGACCAGGATAATCAGCGCAGCGATGACCCCGGCGTCCGACAGCCGGTCCGTCGCCGCCAGCATGAGCAGCGCAGCCGCCACCAGGATCTTGTCGGCGACCGGGTCCAGAAAGCGGCCGAAATCCGTGACCTGCCCGCTGCGCCGGGCCAGCCAGCCGTCGAACCAGTCGGTGGCGCCGGCGAAGGCGAACAGCCCGAACGCGGCCCAGGAAAGCGCCGGCTCCGGCAGCCAGAAGGCGGCGACGAAGAACGGCACGAGGGCCACCCGGCCGAGGGTCAGCAGGTTCGGCGCCAGCAGCAGGGTGGATCGGGAGGGGGGCAAGGGCGGTGTCTCTTGTCGGTTTGCGGGGCGGGCCGCCGCCCGCGCTATGTCCGGATCAGGTGTCGGCGTGAAACCACTCGAACACGGTCCGGGCGACGGTCTTGCTGATCCCTTCGACGGTCTCCAGATCGCTCAGGCCGGCGCGCTCGATGTTGCGCACCGAGCCGAAATGGTTGAGCAGCGCCCGCTTGCGCCGGGCGCCGATGCCGGGAATGTCGTCCAGGGCAGAGCGGATCCGGGCCTTGGCGCGCCGGGCGCGGTGGGCGCCGATGGCGTAGCGGTGGGCCTCGTCGCGCAGCCGCTGCAGGAAATAGAGCACGGGATCGTTCGGGGGCAGGCAGAAGCTGCGGCCATCGGCCGTGTGAAAGGTCTCCCGGCCGGCGTTGCGGTCCGGGCCTTTGGAGACCCCGACCACCGGAATATCGTCGATCCCCAGGTCGGCCAGCGCCGCCAGCGCGCTGCCGAGCTGGCCGCGGCCGCCGTCGACCAGCACCAGGTCGGGCCAGGCGCCGGCTTCGCGTGCCGGGTCCTCCCGGACCGCCCGGCTGAAGCGGCGGGTCAGGACTTCGCGCATCATCGCGTAGTCGTCGCCCGGCGCCAGTTTTGTCGAGCGGATGTTGAACTTGCGGTAGGCGTTCTTGACCGGGCCTTCGGCGCCGGCGACGATCATACCGCCGACGGCATCGGTCCCGGAGACGTGGCTGTTGTCGTAGACCTCGATCCGCTCGGGCGGCGCGTCCAGGCCGAAGGCGTCGACCACCCCTTCGAGCAGGTGCCGCTGCGAGGCGTTTTCCGACAGCCGGCGGGTCAGGGCCGCTTTCGCGTTGGCCAGCGCGTGCTCGATCAGCTTCCGCTTGTCGCCGCGCCGGGGCACGGCGATCTCGACCTTGCGGCCGGCCCGGGCGCCCAGCGCTTCGGCCAGCAATGCCTCGCCGGCGACCGGCCGGCTGGTCAGGACCAGGCGGGGCGGCGGCTTGTTGTCGTAGAACTGGCCCAGGAAGGCTGCGAGGATTTCGGCGTCGCCGGCGGACGCGTCGTGCCGCGGATAGTAGGCCCGGTTGCCGTAGTTGCGCCCGGCGCGGAAAAAGAACACCTGGATGCAGCTGTGCCCGCCCTCGCGCCACGCCGCGACGACATCGGCATCGTCCGGCACCGGCAGGTTGATGTCCTGGCGCGCCTGGATATGGGCGAGGGCCTGGATGCGGTCGCGCAGATAGGCGGCGGTCTCGAATTCGAGCGCGTCGGCGGCGGCTTCCATCCGGCCGGCCAGCTCGCGCTGGATCGCGCTGTCGCGCCCGGAGAGGAACGCCTCGGCCTGGGCGACCAGGGCATCGTAGTCGGCCTCGCCGATCCGGCCGACGCAGGGCGCGCTGCAGCGCTTGATCTGGAACAGCAGGCAGGGCCGCGTGCGCGACGAGAACATAGAATCGCTGCACGAGCGCAGCAGGAAGGCCCGTTCCAGCGCATTCAGCGTGCGATTGACGGCGCCGGCCGATGCAAAGGGGCCGTAATAGGAGCCCGGCTCGCGCCGGCTGCCGCGATATTTGGTGATGCGCGGCCAGCGGCCCGGCTTCTCCGGCTGCGCGCGCAGGTCCTTTTTGCCGATCCGGATGTAGGGAAAGGACTTGTCGTCGCGCAATAGGATATTATACCGGGGGCGAAGCCGCTTGATCAGGTTCGATTCGAGCAGCAGCGCCTCGACCTCCGTATGGGTCTCGACGATTTCCAGGAGGGTCGTTTCCGCGACCATGCGGCGCAGGCGCTCCGGCAGCTTGGCCGGCGTCGTGTAGCTGGCGACGCGGCGGCGCAGATTGCGCGCCTTGCCGACATAGAGCGGCTCGCCGCGCCGGTCGATCATGCGGTAGACGCCCGGTCCGGCGGAGAGCCGGAGCAGCTCGCCCTTCAGATAGGCCGCGCCGGCCGCGAGCGAGGCCGGCAGGGCGCCGGCTGCGGGCCGGTCGGGCGCAGCCGCCGGGATCGCCGGTGCGCGTTCCTCCCGCGCCGCTTTCGGTCTGGTGGTCGACGCCATGGCGCTAATGTTGCGCCCCAAACCGGCAGGGTCAATTGAAGGATGAGGCATCCAATCGGGCTAGCCGATTGAATCGGCTGCGATTTTTCCGCGCCGCGCCGGCCGACCGCGCTTGTCCACGATTGCTGTGGATAAGTCTGTGGGATAACCTTCGGCGGTCTGGAGAATCCGCAGAATCCCGCGTTGCGGAAAGCTATGCCGTTTTTTTTAGGCAGATTCGGTTAACGCCCTGAAAATATGAAATTTTTATACCGTTGCGATGCCATCGTTCGGTGACAGGGCTGTCATACCGGTTGAAAACCGGTTCAGCGGCCGGCTTCGGACAGCGTGTGAACAAACGGCGTAACCCACGACGCCATATCATTTTTCCGGCCTGACTTTACGCGGCCTCTCGATCTCGACGCCGACAGCGCCGGTGTTGGCGAAGACATCGAGCTTCTCGACCCGGATGCGGGCGACGCGCACGCGCGGATCGTCCAGGCACATGGCCGCCAGCGCTTCGGCCAGCGTCTCGACGAGATTGTAGTGCCGGGCGTCGACAGTGGCGCGCGCGCGGTCGACGATGCCTTCGTAGCTCACCGTGTCGTCGAGCCGGTCGGTCGCGCCCGCCGTGTCATCGGCGATCGCCAGGTCGATGTTCAGCCGGACCCGCTGCGGCGCATCGCGTTCATGGCGGTAGACGCCGATGTTGCAGCTCAGAACCAGGTCGCGCACGAAGATGTGGCGCTGTCCGTCGAGCCTTTCGCCCGGCCGCGGCGAGTCGTTGCCGGCGGCAGGATGGGGGGCCATCGCTTCCAGCGGTCGCGTCATCGGATCCCGTCCACTCTATGAATTAAATCGCACAAATTGGTGCCGGCCCGGATCATTCCCTGTCTCCGCCGGCCTCGCGCGGCTGCGCCCAACCGAGATGCTGGCCGCCGTCCAGGGCGATCATCTGGCCGGTCATCGACGGCATGGCGAGGATAAACCGGATTGCCGCGGCGATTTCCTGCGGTGTGCCGGCGCAGCGCAGCGGCAGCCTGCCGATCTGGCGGTCGAAGTCGGCCCGGCTCTGGCGCTTGCTCGGCAACGCCGGCCCCGGCCCGATCGCATTGACCCGGATGCGCGGCGCCATCGCCATCGCCATGGTCCGCGTCAGGGTCCACAGCGCGGCCTTGCTCACCGTGTAGCTGACGAAATGCGGCGTCAGGTTCAGCACACGCTGGTCGAGCAGGTTGACGATGACACCCTTGCGGCCGTCCGGCAGCAGCCGGGCCATGTCCTGCATCAGCAGCGCCGGCGCGCGCAGGTTGGTCTCGAGATGCAGGTCCCAGCTCGTCCGGGTCATGTCGCCGATTTCGTCGCGTTCGAACTCGCTGGCGTTGTTGACCAGGCAGCCGACCGGCCCGACCTCCCTGCGGACCAGCGGCAGGAGCGCGGCCGCTTCGGATTCGACCGAAAGATCCGCCTGGACCGGCTTCGCCCGGCCGCCATTCTCCCGGATCAGGCCGGCGACTTCGAGCGCTTCGCTCTCGGACTGGCGGTAATGGACCGCCACGGTCCACCCGTCGCCGGCCAGGGCGAGGGCGATGGCCCGGCCGATCCGGGTGGCGGCGCCGGTGACGAGTGCGGTCGTGGGGACGATTTCCGAGCGGTCTTCGGTCATGGCGGCGTCGGCGGATCGGCGGTCGCGGCGTGAGAGTATGGCGTCAGGCCGGGCGGTACATCGCCGGCATGGCCGACAGCCCGGTGAACTGGGAGACGATATAGGCGGCGTAGCACAGCAGCATAATCGCGCCGATTGTCCGGCCCAGCCGGGGCGTCGCCCGGACCAGCGCGATGAAGCCCAGTGTCACGCCGCCCATGATCCACAGATCGAAAGCCAGGACTTCGTCCGGCACGGCGAGCGGCCGGACGATGGAGACGATGCCGATAATCGCCAGGAGATTGAAGATGCAGCTGCCGATCACGTTGCCCAGCGCCAGTTCGGTATGCCGGTTGCGCGCCGCGGCAACGGCTGTCGCCAGTTCGGGCAGGGATGTCCCGACCGCCACGAGGGTGACGCCGATTACAGTCTCGGAAATGCCGAAACCGGCGGCGAGCCCGGCCGCGCCGAACACCAGAAATTCAGCTCCGGCGATGACGCCGGCAAATCCGGCGATCAGATATACGGCGATCCGCCAGGGCCCGAATGCGCCGCCGAGTTCGACGACCTCTTCCTCGATTTCCCGGCGCGCTTGCAGGTCCTTCCTGTCGAGGCGGTAGGACCGGGCAAGGTAGGCGACCAGCCCGAGCACCATGAGCAGGCCGAAAATCCGGCCGATTTCGCCCAGGCTCGCCAAAGCGCAGAACACGACGGTGGCTGCGATCAGAACCGGACTGTCCCACCGGATGACGCTCTTCCGCGCAACGACCGGCCAGATCAGCGCCGCCATGCCCAGCACCAAGAGAATGTTGGCGATATTGCTGCCGATGACGTTGCCGATGGCGATTGCCGGCTTGTCTTCCACGACAGAGATCAGGCTGACGAACAGTTCCGGCGCGCTGGTTCCGGCGGCGACCACCGAAAGGCCGATGATCAACGGCGATGCGCCCGACCGGTCGGCAAGCGACACGGCGCCCCGCACCAGCCATTCGCCGCCGAAATAGAGCAGGACAAGCCCGCCCACCACCTCTGCAACAAGCAGCATCAGGCGGCCACCGGGAATTCCGGACGGGTCGATAAGGCGCTGAGACCGAACGGTGGCCCGGCGGGTGTCTGTACCGAAGTCTTCATGATTGCCTTTTTGGGGCCGCCGGCGCCATCCGAAGGGTCTGTCCACCAGCGCTCTGTTACGCTCGCGGCGATCCCGCATCCGGAAGGCGCGGCACTCGGCGGAACCTGCTATTGCCTGTTATATGGCCCGTTGCGGCGGGATTTGAATGGGAAATCGGTCCGGTCCCGCGCATGTCCGGCATGCCCGGCGCGCCGCGGCACCGCACCGGTGCGCCGGCGCCCGAATGACACTTCGGCGAAACGCGCAGTCTCCGCTTGCGCGTCCGCCGCCGAATCCTGATATACTCGACTCGGAAGACTGGCGCGGACGGGCGCCTCGCCAACCCGGTCAGGTCCGGAAGGAAGCAGCCGTAACGAGTTTTGCCCGGGTCGCCGTCCAGTCTTCCACCGACTTCCTTTCGCGTCCGCTCGACGAACCTCCCGGCCAGCGCGGCGCGGCAGCTTGGCGACGCCCCCGGACCTGAATGGCCGAAAACAGCGAAACCGACGGGAAAGCGCCGCAGGGCAATGCGGAATACCGCGTTCTCGCGCGCAAATACCGGCCCGCCACGTTCGACGAGCTGATCGGGCAGGACGTTCTTGTCAGGACGCTCACCAACGCCATCCGGCTGAACCGGGTCCACCACGCCTTCATCCTCACCGGCGTGCGCGGCATCGGCAAGACGACGACCGCCCGGCTGATCGCCCGCGCGCTCAACTGCGTCGGCCCGGACGGCGCGGGCGGCCCGACGATCGAGCCCTGCGGCGCCTGCGTCCACTGCGTGGCGATCGCCGGGGACCGCGACGTCGACGTGCTGGAGATGGACGCCGCCTCCAATACCGGCGTCGACGATGTCCGGGAGATCATCGACAGCGCGCGCTACCGGCCGAACGCCGCGCGCTTCAAGATCTACATCGTCGACGAAGTCCACATGCTCAGCCGGAATGCGTTCAACGCCCTGCTGAAGACGCTGGAAGAGCCGCCGGAGCATGTGAAGTTCGTCTTCGCGACGACGGAAATCCGCAAGGTGCCGGTAACGATCCTGTCGCGCTGCCAGCGCTTCGACCTGCGCCGGCTCGACGAGGCCGAGCTGGCGGGACATCTGGCGGATATCGCCGGGCGGGAGGGCGCCGCGGTGTCGGACGAGGCCATCGCCCTGCTCGCCCGGGCCGCGGACGGCTCGGTGCGCGACGGGCTCTCCCTGCTCGACCGGGTGATCGCCCAGGCGGGCAGCCCGTCTGACAGCGTATCGGACGGCGCGTCGGACAGTTCGGGGGCGCCCGTCACGGCCGACCGGGTACGAGCCCTGCTCGGCATGGCGGACCGGTCGCAATCCCTCGACCTGTTCGAAAGGATCGTGGCCGGCGACGCCGCGGGCGCGATCGCCCAGGCCGGCGGCATGTATCGCGACGGGGCCGCGCCGCTGCTCATGATCCAGGACCTGATGGACATCGCCCACAGGCTGACCCGGCTGAAACTGACGCCGGATGCCGCGGCGTCGGGCGCCGGTGCGTCGGCAACCGATGCGCAGCGCGCCGCCGGCCTGTCCGGGCGGCTGAAGATGGGCGCGCTGAGCCGGATCTGGCAGATGCTGCTCAAAGGCGCCGGAGAGGTCCAGCTTGCGCCCCAGCCTGTGACCGCGCTGGAAATGCTGATCGTCCGGCTGTGCTACGCCGCCGAACTGCCGACGCCCGCCGACCTGATCGAACGGCTGGACCGCGCCGCCGGACCGGCAGCGGGCAACGGACCGGCAGCAGGCAACGGACCGGCGCAGGCGGGGCCGGACCGGACCCGCCGACCACCGCCGGAAGCTTCGCCACCTGAAGCGCCGCTGCCCGAAGTGCCGCTGCCGGCCCGCCCGGTGGCGGAAGCGCCTGCCGGCACACCGCAGTCGCCCCCGCACGCAGAGACGCTGCCCCAACCTTCTGCCGCCGGATCTTCCGGTGGGTCTCCCGTCGAACCTCGCGCTGTATCTCGCGCCGGGCCGCCCGAAACGCCTTCTGCCCCTCCGGCCGCACGGGCCGCCGCCACGGCCCCCGCTCCGCACGGGCTGGCGGAGCCCGCGGTGGCGGCAGAGCCTGCGCCTCCGCCGGAAGCCGCCGCCGAACCGGCCGAACCGGCCGAACCTGCGCCTTCCGGCGCTGCATCGCCGGCGGACTTCCGGGCGCTGGTCGACCTGTTCCGCGATCGCAAGGAAATGCTGCTCTACGGCCAGCTTTACGGTTCGGTCCATCCGGTGTCGTTCGATGCCGGCCGGCTGGAAATCCGCCCGTTGCAGGGCGCCGGCCGCGAGCTGCCCGGCAGGGTCGCCGCGCTGCTGCAGAAATGGACCGGACAGCGCTGGATCGTCGTCGTCTCGGACGAGGCCGGCGGGCCGACGCTCCGGCAGGAAGACGAAGCGGCGCGGCAGCGCCTGATGCAGGAGGCGGCGCAGGATCCGCTGGTGCGCGCCGTGCTCGACCGGTTCGAGGGCAGCGCGCTGACGAATGTGTCCGGTCCGATGCCGGTTCCGGGACCGGATTCCGGCGAACGCTCCGATCCGGGGGGAGACGCGGCATGAAGAATTTCGGCGACCTGATGAAGCAGGCCGGCCAGATGCAGGCCAAGCTGGAAGCGATGCAGCAGGAGCTGGCGGACACGCAGATCGAAGGCCGCGCCGGCGCCGGCCTCGTGACGGTCACGATGAACGGCCGGAATGAGGTGACCGCGGTCCGGATCGATCCGTCCGCAGCGGTCGCCTCGGAGGTGGAGGTGCTGGAGGATCTGATCGTCGCTGCCTTTGCCGACGCCCGGACCAGGGTCGAAGCGCATCAGCAGGAACAGATGTCGAAGCTGACCGGCGGGCTGAATCTGCCCGGCGGATTCAAGCTGCCGTTCTGACGGCCGGTCCGTGGCCGGCGCCGAAATCGAACGGCTGATCCAGCTGCTGGCAAAACTGCCGGGGCTGGGCCCGCGCAGTGCGCGCCGGGCCGCCCTCCAGATGGTCAAACGCAAGGACCAGCTGATGGCGCCGCTCGCGCGGGCCATGACGGAAGCGGTCGGCAAGGTTGGCGCCTGCAGCCTGTGCGGCAATGTCGATACCGCCGACCCCTGCGGCATCTGCGCCGACCCGCGCCGCGACCCGGCGGTGCTGTGCGTGGTCGAGGAGGTCGGCGACCTGTGGGCGATGGAGCGCGCAGGCATATTCCGGGGCCGCTATCATGTGCTCGGCGGGGCGCTCTCCGCGCTCGACGGCGTCGGCCCGGACGAGTTGCGCATTCCGGCCCTGGTCCGGCGGGCGTCCGACCCGGCGGTCGGCGAGGTCATCCTGGCGACCAACGCCACGGTCGAGGGCCAGACGACCGGCCACTATGTCGCCGACCGGCTCGCCGATGCCGGGGTGACGGTGACCGCGCTGGCCCACGGCGTCCCGGTCGGCGGCGAGCTCGACTATCTGGACGACGGCACGCTCAGTGCCGCCATGAAGGCCCGCCGGGCGCTGTAGCCGATTTGGGCGCAGCGCCTATCCGGTGTAGCGGCGCCAGCCCTCGCCTTCCCAGCCGAACCCGAAATGCGCCGGGTGCAGGATTTCGGCGAGGATCTCCAGCGATTCGGCAAGGCGCGGACCGGGCCGGTTGAAAAACCGGTTGCCGTCGGTAACGAACACCCGGCCGTTCCTCACGGCGCTCAGTCCGGTCCAGCCGGGCTGGGCCGTCAGCGCCGGCATTTCGGCGACGCTGCGCCCGATATCGAAACCGCAGGGCAGAACGAGGATAACCTCAGGATCGGCCGCCCGCAGATCCTCCCACGATATCCAGGGGGCGTGGCCGCCGGCCTCGCCGAAAAGGTTCTGCCCGCCGGCCATGTCCAGCAGTTCGGGCATCCAGTTGCCGGCGGCCATCGGCGGATCGATCCACTCGATCGTTGCGACCGTCGGTTTTTCCGGCGTTCCGGCAGCCGTCGCCGCGATCGCATGCATCCGCGCCTGCAACTCCGCGACGACCCGCTCCGCCGCGTCGCCGGCGCCCAGCGCCGCGCCGACATTGCGGATATCGGTCCATACATCCGCCAGACCGAGCGGCTTGCAGGAAACGATCCGGACCTCGGTGCCGGTCCAGTCGCAGACTGCGGCTTCGACGTCGGCGAGGCTGGCGCCGCAAACCTCGCACTGGTCCTGGGTGACGATAACATCGGGCCGGAGGTCGCGCAGCAGATCGGCGTCGATGCCGTAGATCGCCAGCCCGTCGCGCACGAGATCCTTCACGCGCCGGTCGATTTCGGCGCTGGCGCCGCCGAGTTCGAACTGCGGCGCGGTCAGGACCGGCAGTGCCTCGATGCCCGGCGGGTAGTCGCATTCGTGGGACCGGCCGACCAGATCGGCGCGACGGCCGAGGGCGCAGACGATTTCAGTGGCGCTGCAGATCAGGGAGACGACGCGCATGGCAACGCAGTCCCCAGCTCAGCGCGGCGCCATGACCATGGTGATCTGGCGGCCTTCCAGCTTGGGGAACTGTTCGACCTTGGCCTGTTCGTCCAGCGCGTCGCGGACTTTTTCAAGCAGGACCAGACCGAGCTCCTGGTGCGCCAGTTCGCGGCCGCGAAACCGCAGGGTGACCTTCACCTTGTCGCCTTCGCCGAGGAATTTCGTAATGGCGCGCATCTTCACGTCATAATCGTGCGTGTCGATGTTCGGCCGCATCTTGATTTCCTTGACCTCGATGGTCTTCTGCTTCTTGCGGGCCTCGTTCTTCTTTTTCTGCTTCTCGTATTTCAGCTTGCCGTAGTCGATGATCTTGCAGACCGGCGGCTCGGCATTGGGCGAAACCTCGACCAGATCGAGACCGACGTCCGAAGCGCGGTCGCGCGCCTCGTCCGTCGGCACAATGCCGACCTGAGTTCCCTCCTCGTCGATCAGGCGAACCGCGGGGACACGGATCATGTCGTTGATGCGCGGTCCTTCGTGGACCGGCGCAATGGGACCGATTGGGCGTCGTATGGGCTGGCTTCCTTTCGTTTATGCTCAGGCCGGCCCGGCCACGGGCCCGGCGCACGCCGATAACAGCGCCCCGCACGATCCGGAGCACTGTCTATACTGAAAACTTCGGCTATTGTTGGATCGGCGACGCAGCGTCATTGACCAGTGTATCGACAGCAGCTTCCAAGGCAAGCACTTCCTGCGATTTTCCGCCCAAGCGGCGCAGGGAAACCGTATTTTCCTCCGCTTCCGACCGGCCGACAACGGCAATCACCGGGATTTTGGCGGTCGAGTGCTCGCGGACCTTGTAGGCGATTTTCTCGTTGCGCAGGTCCGTCTCGACCCGCAAGCCCGCCGCCGCCAACCGTTCGGCCACCTTCTCTGCGTAGGCGTCTGCATCGCCGACGACCGTGGCGACCGTCACCTGGACCGGCGCGAGCCAGAGCGGCAGGCGGCCGGCGTTGTTCTCGATCAGGATGCCGATGAAGCGCTCGAAGGAGCCCAGGATGGCGCGGTGCAGCATCACCGGACGGTGCTTCTCGCCGTCTTCGCCGACATAGGAGGCGTCGAGCCGCTCCGGCAGCACGAAATCGACCTGCAGCGTGCCGCACTGCCAGTCGCGCCCGATCGCATCGCGCAGCACGAATTCCAGCTTGGGGCCATAGAAGGCGCCTTCGCCGGGGTTCATCTCGAACGGAATGCCGGCCGCCTCGACCGCCTGCATGAGCGCCGCCTCGGCCCGGTCCCAGGTCGCGTCGTCGCCGGCGCGCACCGGCGGCCGGTCGGCGAAGTTGATCAGGACATCCTCGAAGCCGAAATCGCGGTAGACCGATGACAGCAAGTCGCAGAACGCCTTGGCCTCAGTGTTGATCTGTTCCGGCGTGCAGAAGATGTGGGCGTCGTCCTGGGTGAAGGCGCGCACGCGCATCAGGCCGTGCAGCGCGCCCGACGGCTCGTTGCGGTGGCAGGTGCCGAATTCCGCCATGCGCAATGGCAGGTCGCGATAGCTGACGATGCCGAGATGCCGGAAAATCTGAACATGGGCCGGGCAGTTCATCGGCTTGAGCGCGAGGACGCGCTCGCGCTCGTCGTCGGCGGTGAACATGTGCTCGCGGAATTTCTCCCAATGGCCCGAGCGTTCCCACAGCACCCGGTCGATCATCTGGGGCGTCCTGACCTCGACATAGCCGGCCCGCTCCAGGCGCGCGCGCATATAGTCCTCGCACAGGCGGTAGAGCGTCCAGCCGTGGGGGTGCCAGAACACACTGCCGACGGCTTCCTCCTGGATATGGAACAGGGCCATCTCCCGCCCGAGGCGGCGATGGTCGCGCCGTTCGGCTTCTTCGAGCAGATGCAGATAGGCCTTCAGCTCCTTCTCGCTGCGCCAGGCCGTGCCGTAGATACGCTGGAGCTGCGGGTTGGCGGCGTCGCCGCGCCAGTAGGCGCCGGCCACCTTCATCAGCTTGAAGGCCTTGGGCAGCTTGCCGGTCGACGGCAGGTGCGGGCCGCGGCACAGGTCCGTCCAGGCGCCCTGGCGGTACATCGTCAACTCTTCGTCCGGCGGCAGTTCGCCGACCCATTCGGCCTTGAAGCTCTCGCCGGCCTGCCGGAAATGGTCCTCCGCTTCGTCGCGGTCCCAGACCTCGCGCACGATCTCCTCGTCCCGGTCGACGATCTCGCGCATCCGCGCCTCGATCGCCTCGAAATCGTCCGGCGTGAAATGTTCCTCCCGGTGGAAGTCGTAATAGAAGCCGTCTTCCGTCGCCGGGCCGAAGGTGATCTGCGTGCCCGGGTAGAGTTCCTGCACCGCTTCGGCCAGCACATGGGCGGCGTCGTGGCGGATCAGCTCCAGCGCGTCGCCATCCTTGAGCGTGACGATTTCGACTGCCGCATCCGCCTCGATCGGGCGGGCGAGGTCGCGCAGTTCGCCGTCGACCCGGATCGCCAGGGCCGCCTTGGCGAGGCCCGGCCCGATCGAGGCCGCGACCGCCGCGCCCGTCACCGGCGCCGGATAGTGCCGGACGCTGCCGTCCGGCAGGGAGATATCGATCGTCCGGTCCGCGGCGTTCCCGTCCGCCGCCCGTACCCTTGCGGGGGCCGGTTGCGCCGCCAGTTCGGCCGGGAGCTGTGTCTGGTGGTCCGCCATCGTCTCGTTCTTCGTTTCCGGCCGGGCTGCGCGATCGATTTCAATCGCATCCCGGCCGCAAGGCATCAAAAAACCCTCCGGGCGTCTGCCGGGAGGGTCGCGTGTCCGGTCCGGTGTCACACCGGACGTCACGGCCCTCCGCAGGAGGTCCCGGTGGTCGTCTCGATCATGGTCGTCCGCGCCGTCATGGGCGGGAATATCGAAGCGGGGCCGCGCCCTGTCAAGGTCGCGTAAGTCGCCGCGTCGCTTGGCCAGCCTCCCAACGGGGTTGTTTACAGCCGCCGGCCCTTCCCTACAATGAATCGGGCAGCATGCTCGATAAGCCGAATCCTCCGCCAGCCTCCGATTCGCTCGTCCTTTCCGAAAAAGAACCGTTCGCCAAAGGCGGCAAGCGGCATTGCTACGTCCATCCGGCCAATTCCGCACTGTGCGTCACGGTCTTGTGCGTCACGGTCGCCGCCCGCGCCAACGACCGGGACTGCGATGCCCGGCAGAGGCTGGATATCGAGGACCTACGCGCTGTTGAAAATGCGCGGTCGCGAAGCGGTGTTCGAGCGCATCCCGGAGATCGCAGGCGTTGTCGACACGGACCTGGGTCCGGGTATCGCCATGCAGCTGTACCGCGATGCCAATGGCCGGATCTCCCGAAAACTCGGCGATGTCATCCGGGAGCGCGGCCTCACACCCTCTTTGATCCGGGCGACAGAAGAACTGAGGGCGTGGCAACGAAAACAGCGTCTGCTGACCCGGGACACCGGTCCGCACAACGTGCTGGCTGCACCGCAGGCACCGCTGGCTCGCCGCGGTCCACCCCTTGTTCGAGCGCTACCTGATCGGCCGGCAGCTGCGCAAATCGGATCGGCGCGTGGCGCACTCGGCGAGGACGCGCCGTGCCGGGTCCGACGCGGGAGATGCAGACACCGCCGCCCATCAGGGTTGATAGCGCACAGTATAAATAGAGGTGATAAATTGAGGGGCTTGGATTGAGGGCCCGGACAAAATTGGAGGGGCCGGCCGGCGGGCCGCATCGCAGGCCCATTTCCAAGAGAAAGCCGAAAGGCCGGGCCGTCGCCGGGCGCCCCGATCCGGGGCCGCGGTTCCGGGTCAGCCGCGCCGGCCTGCCGCCCCCGGGCCGCGCTTCTGCACGAGGTCGGCGTAGACCTCCAGCGTGCGGTCGGTCATGATCTGCTTCGAAAAATTGCGCCTGATGTGCGCGACCGCCGTCCGCGCCATGTGCTGCCGGTCGGCCGCCGTCATCGAAAGCGCGGCGTCGAGCGCCTGCGCCAGCGCGTCGGTGTCGCCCGGCGGCGTCAGCCAGCCGGTCTTGCCGGGCAGTACGGTTTCGCGCACCCCGCCATGGTCGGTCGCGATCACCGGCCGGCCCATCGCCTGGGCTTCCGCGGCGATCCGCCCGAACGCCTCCGGCTGCGTCGAAGCGCTGACCACGACGTCGGCGAGCATGTAGGCGGCGGGCATGTCGTTGCAGTGGCCGACGAAGCGGACGGCGCCTTCCAGGCCGCTGCGCTGCACCCTTTTGAGCAAATCATCGCGATAGCCCTGCCGGCCCGCGTCCGCCCCGACCAGCAGCGCAATCGCGCCTTCCCGCTGCAGCAGCGCCAGGGCGTCGATCAGGACGGCATGACCCTTCCATCGCGCAAATCGCCCGGGCAGCATTACCACATGGGCGCCATCGGGCAGTTGCCACGCCTCGGCCAGCTGGACGATCCGCGCTTCGGAGACAGCCCGGACGTCGAACAGGTCGAGGTCGACGCCGCGATGGATCATCACGACGCGCTCCGCCGGCGTCCGGTAGCGCCGGATCACATGGTCGGCGACATAACCCGATATCGCGATCGTCCGGTCGCCGGCAGTCATGATCCGGTTCCAGGCTTTTTTCAGCGGAAAGCCGGTGCCGTAGACGCCGTGGAAGGTCGTGACGAAAGGGATTCCGGCGCGCCGGGCCGCCATGCGCGCGCTCCAGGCCGGCTCCCGCGACCGGGCGTGTACGATATCGACCCCTTCGCGGCGGATCAGCCCGGTCAGCCGGCCGGCGTTGCGCAGGATGTGCCCCGGCGTCTTGCGGTCCACGGGCATCGCCACATGCTCCGCGCCCGCGCGCTGCAGCTCGACTTCCATCCGGCCGCCGGCCGAGACGACGAGTGCCCGCCCGCCGGCCGCGACGACGGCTGCGGCGATATCGACCGCGCCGCGCTCGACCCCGCCCGACTCCAGCCGGGGCAGGACCTGGAGCACTGTCAGGCCGAAGCCGTCCTGCGGGACAGATGAACTTGTGCCCGGCTTGTCCATTGCTGTCCGTTATGCTTTCGTGCGCCGTTCCCGGCCGCTGCCGCCCGGCGCCGCCGGACGTCCGGGACCGAAGGCCAGTGCCGTGGACGCACCCAGCATTTTATCGCGCGCCCGCGACGGCGCGACAATCGCCTATCGGCGGACAGAGGGCCGCGGCGCGGCGGCCTCTCCCGCGGTCGTCTTCCTGCCCGGCTTCCGCTCCGACATGGAGGGCGGCAAGGCGCTGGCGCTCGAAGCCTGGTGCCGGGCCGAGGGCCGGGGCTTCCTGCGCTTCGACTATACCGGCCACGGCCTCTCGTCCGGGCGCTTCGAGGAGGGGACGATCAGCCAGTGGGCGGACGACGCCGTCTTCGCCATCGAGGCGCTGACCTCAGGGCCGCTGGTGCTGGTCGGCTCGAGCATGGGCGGGTGGATCATGATGCTGGCCGCACGCGCCCTGCCGCACCGGGTCGCCGGACTGGTCGGCATCGCGCCGGCGGCGGACTTTACCGAAGACCTGATCATGGCGAACGCGTCTGCCGAAATGCGCGCGGCGCTGGTGCGCGACGGCATCTGGTGCGAATCCTCCGACTACAGCGACGAGCCGACGCCGATCACCCGCCGGTTGATCGAGGACGGCCGGGAGCGGCTCGTCCTGCGCGCGCCCTTTCCCTTCGCCGGGCCGGTGCGGATCGTCCAGGGCATGGCGGACCCGGACGTGCCGTGGCGCCATGCCCTGAAAGTCGCCGACGCCTTCGCTGGCACCAATGTCGAAATCCTCCTGGTAAAGTCCGGCGACCACCGGCTCTCGGAGCCCGACGACCTGGCCCGGATGATGCGCACGACCGGGGAGGTCTGTCTGCAGGTGTCGGCCCGCACGGGCTGAACGGGCTATATCCGGCCCTCTTCCTCCGCAATCGCGCGCAGCCCTTCGCGATAGGTCGGGTAGCGCAGGCGGACGCCCAGCTCGTCCTTGATGCGCCCGTTGCGGATGCGCCGGCAGGATTCGTAGAACCGGCGCAATCCTGCCGGCAGCGCGTCCGGGTCGTAGCGCGCGAGCGGCGGCGGCTCGGCGCCGGCCAGGCCGGCGGCGAACTCGACCGCGGCGCGCTGCGGGGCCGGAAGGTCGTCGGCGACATTGTAGATCGGCGACGTCCCCGCGCCGGCCATGGACCGCAGGAGCGCAGCGCAGATGTCGTCGACATGGCAGCGGCAGAACACATGGCCCGGCTTGTCGATGCGCCGCGCGGCGCCGGCGGCGAGCGCGTCGAAGGCGCTGCGCCCCGGCCCGTAGATACCGGACAGGCGAAACACGGTGACCGGCAGGCCGCGCCGCCCGCCGGCCGGCCGGCCCGCGTCCAGCCACCGGGCCTCGGCCTGCGCCCGGCGCTCCGCGGTCGGCCCCCGGGGGCGGAGCGGGGCATCCTCGTCGATCCAGGCGCCGTCATGGTCGCCGTAGACGCCGGTCGAGGAAAGATAGCCGATCCAGCGCAGCGCCGGCAGCGCCGCCAGCCGGCCGGCGTCCAGCCAGCGCAGCGTCGGGTCGCCGGTCTCGTCGGGCGGCGCGGATATCAGGAGATGCGTCGCCTGCGTCAGCAGCGGCCCGGCGGCGGCGTCATCGCCGAACCGGATATCGCCCGGATGCCGCGGTGCGCCGTCCGGCCGGTGCGTCGCGCCGATAACGGCAATGTCCTGCGCCGGGCCATCGCTGCGGGCGCCGGCCTCCGGCCCCCCGGCGGGCAGCCCCGTCAGCCGCCCCGTCAGCCGCCCGGTCAGCCACCCCGCCAACCGTCGGGCGACATAGCCGCGGCCGATCAGCAACAGGCGCGCGCCGGTTTCCGGATTCGCATTTTTTTCGGCCCGATTCATGTCATACATTAATTTCTGAAATTACAGATACGATCGAGCGGTTTCCGGGCCGCAGGATCCCGGCGCCGGCGGCAGATTAGCACAGGCAACGGCGATGCGGGACAGGACCCCGGAGAAGGCCGGCCGCCGGGGCCCGCCGCAGCAGATTTCCGGTTCGTTTCGTCATCTTTGCCGTTGCGCGGTGCCGGATTCTGTATTACAGTTCTTTTAAATTTCGGCAGAAATTAAGTAAAAGCCTGCTGGAGTTAAATAAAAATAGGGGGATGGGGTGTAATGGCTATCTTTTATTTGACGTACATGCCCGACGGGCCGGAACCGCCCCCAAACACCTGAATTGGCAGCAACTAGTCCGCCGCCAAGACTGTCGTTCCTACCGCTCCACTATTTTTTCGCCCTGGCCGCATGTCACGAGTTGTCGGTTATGCCGGCGATGTATCGCCGGAAGCAGCATGGACTGCCCTGGCTTCGGATGCCGATGCCCGGCTGATCGATGTGCGCACCGTTGCCGAATGGGCCTATGTCGGACTGCCCGATCTCGCCCCGCTCGGCAAGTCGGCCGTCACGGTGGAGTGGAAGCGCTATCCGTCGATGGCGGTCAATCCCGGCTTTGCCGAGGCGGTCGCGGCGTCCGGCGTGGAGCGGGGTGGAGCGCTGTTTTTCCTGTGCCGGTCCGGCGTGCGGTCGCGCGACGCGGCGATCGCCATGACGGCGCTGGGCTACGGCCCGTGTTTCAACGTCGCCACGGGCTTCGAGGGCGACCGCGACGCGGCGGGCCATCGGGGAACGCTCGGCGGCTGGAAGTTCGACGGCCTGCCCTGGGGGCAGGGCTAAACTCCGGACGCAACCGGGGGGCCGGCCGGGCCGTATGACAAGGAGCGGACCGCCGGCAAAAGGCGGACCGCCGGGAAATGAAGCTGCGGCCGCCGAAGCCGGTCGCCACGGGGAATGAGGTGCCGCGGCCGCAACCGGTCGCTGCCCGCAGAGCGCCGCAGCGGCAGGCCACAGGCCGCTGCACAACGAAACGCTGAATCCGGGACCGGCTGGAGCCGGCCGCCGGGACGGAGTGAGGATTCAAAGGGATGGAGAAGGAAACGGGCGACATGCGGTTCGCAGGCGCCGTCGCAGAAACGCCGGGCAAAGTGGCGCCCGGAAAGGTGGCGCCCGTCAAAGAGGCGCCGGTCGACCCGACGGTATCGAAAGCGTGGGCGCGCGCCCGCGCCGGGTTGCGCAGCGAATTCGGCGACGAGGCCTTCCGGAGCTGGATCGGCCCGCTGACCCTGGAGGCCGTGCGCGGCAAGACGGCCATCCTGTCGATCAAGTCGCGCTTCCTGCGCGACTGGGTGTCGACCAACTACCGCGACCGCATCCTCGGCCATTTCCATGCCGAACTGCCGGCGATCGAGGCAGTCGACCTGGTGGCCAAGGTGTCGGCGCCCGAAACCGGTCCCCAAACCGGCCCAGATTCTGGTCCCAATTCCGGCCCCAATGCTGGCAGGGCGGCGGCCTCCGGTCTCCGGGGCCCGGCCCGCTATCTGGCCGGGGGCCCGGCTCACGCCGATGGCGCGGCGCAGGACGAGGACGCCGGCAGCACGCCCAGCCTGCCGCTGGAGCCCCGCTACACCTTCGACAGTTTCGTCGTCGGCAAGCCGAACGAGCTGGCCTACGCCGCGGCCCAGCGGGTCGCCGATTCGGAGGACATCCCCTTCAATCCGCTGTTCATCCACGGCGGCGTCGGCCTCGGCAAGACCCACCTGATGCACGCCATGGCCTGGCGGGTTCGCGCGCGGGCGCCCTGGCGGCGCGTCGCCTATATCTCGGCCGAAAAATTCATGTACCAGTTCATCCGGGCGCTGCGCTTCAAGGATACGCTGGCCTTCAAGGAGCAGTTCCGCTCGGTCGACGTGCTGATGATCGACGACGTCCAGTTCATGGCCGACAAGGGCGCGACCCAGGAGGAGTTCTTCCACACCTTCAACGCGCTGATGGACGAGCGCCGCCAGGTCGTCGTGTCGGCCGACAAGTCGCCGAGCGAGCTTTCGGGCATCGAGGAGCGGCTGATCTCGCGTTTCAACTGGGGGCTTGTGGCAGACGTGCATCCGACGACCTACGAGCTGCGGCTCAGCATCCTCCAGGCCAAGGCGGCGCGGATGGACTGCACCTTCCCGGACAAGGTGCTCGAATTCATCGCCCACAAGATCCAGTCCAACGTGCGCGAACTCGAAGGCGCGCTGAACCGGATGGCGGCGCATGCCAGCCTGGTCGGCCGCACGCTCACCATCGAGATGGCCGCAGATACGCTGAAGGACGTGCTGCGCGCCAACGAGCGCCACATCACGATCGAGGAAATCCAGCGCAACGTCTGCGCCCATTTCAACATCAAGATGACCGACATGTCCTCGGCCCGCCGGGCCCGGGCGGTCGCGCGGCCGCGCCAGATGGCGATGTACCTTGCGAAGATGCTGACCAGCCGCTCGCTGCCCGAGATCGGCCGCAAGTTCGGCAACCGCGATCACACCACGGTCATGCACGCGGTCCGCAAGATCGAGGAGCTGCGCGCCGTCGATCCGTCGATCAACGAGGATGTCGAGATCCTGATCCGCGCGCTCCGCGGATAGGGGGCGGAACCCCTCAAGTCCCCAAAAACCGATTTGCCGCCCCGGACGGAGCGCAGCGGAGATCCGTGTGTGGACGCCTCCCTGGATGCAAGCGGTTTTTTGGGCGGTTCGGGTCATGCGGTCAGGTGCAGTCGTGTGTCCGGCCTCTCGATGCGGCGCTTTCTGTGCCGCGGGCCTGTATG
>LXNI01001475.1_pt1 | contig 20188 bp, 31 predicted proteins | sample 809091 | NCBI WGS metagenome assembly LXNI01 (sample SAMN04870527, study PRJNA318959) | sponge metagenome | biome: 01000161; feature: marine sponge reef; material: water | host: Sarcotragus foetidus | place: Greece: Milos, Mediterranean Sea | collected 2013-05-29 | depth 5-7 m | reverse complement strand
GATTCCGCGCGCCTGCCGGCCGCCCTTTGATTCCGCGCGCCTGCCGGCCGCCCTTTGATTCCGCGCGCCTGCCGGCCGCCCTTTGATTCCGCGCGCCTGCCGGCCGCCCTTTGATTCCGCGCGACTGCCGGCCGCCCTTTGATTCCGCGCGACTGCCGGCCGCCCTTTGATTCCGCGCGCCTGCCGGCCGCCCTTTGATTCCGCGCGCCTGTCGGCCGCCCTTTGATTCCGCGCGCCTGTCGGCCGCCCTTTGATTCCGCGCGCCTGTCGGCGCGACCTGTCCTGCGTTCGTCAAATTTGGATGCGCTCCAGCCCCGCACCATGGTGCTGTGCACGACGCGGGCGGTTCGCGGGAAGATCGGGCCATGCAGCGATCAGTCAACCGCCCGCGTATCCGCGCGACGCAAGAGCACACGGTCCGAGGCAGGCAAAGTCCGGACAAGCGGACCTCGTCGCCTGGACGGTCGACGGCCGCTGTCAGCATCGCCGCCGCAGAATTCGAGTTCGGGCGCCGCCCGTCGCGTTGCGTCTCACTTTGTCTCGCTTTGTCTCGCCTTGTCTCGCCTTGTCTCGGAATATCTCGGATAAACACCCAAAAAAACTCCCAAGAAACCCTCCAAAAACCCCCGAAAAACCGACGTGGGACTATACGTGTGAGACAGTCCGCGGCGTGTAGAGCGTCCGTGCATGTCGGACGCGCTCTAGCGCGGGGCGGGCGATGGCCTCGCCCTATATCACGCGTACCGCATCGCCCCTCTTCACCGTTCCGCCCTGGATGACGAAGGCGTAGACGCCGGCGCACGGCAGCGATTCGCCGTCGAGCAACGGGACGGGAAGGCGGTTGTGCTCGACGATGGTGCGCAGCACCTGCGGGTCCTTCGCGAGGTCCTCCTGCGCGAGGGTCGGGATCGAGCAGCGGGGCGTCGGGTCCGAGATGCGGAGCCGCACGGCCTCGCCGATGGCAAGCTCGCGGCCGACCCAGTCGTTCTCGACGAAGCCGGTTTCACCGTCCGGCGTCGCGATCGTCACGTTGGGGCGGAAGCGGCGCGCAGTGAACTTGGACTCGGGGCTTAGAGCGGCGAGGCGCGCCATCGTCGCCGTGGTGATGAGGTGCAGCGCCGCATAGTCCGAGAACCGGCCGGCCATCATCAGCTCGCCGATGTCGACGATGGTCTCCTCCTCGGCGAGCGGGTCGAGGCGCTCGAGGCTCACGGTCTCGGGCCGCTCCGTGGTCAGCGTCACCGGCCGCCCCAGCGTATCGGAGAGGCGCGCGTCGGCGTCTCCGCCGTCGCTGGCGGCCTCCGTGCCGTCGGGCCAGACGATGCAGACCGGCGGCAGCGGCGCGCCGGCCGCGGGCGGCGTGACGAAATCGGCGGCAAGCGCCATCAACGCGGCCCACTTCTTGGGGGTTTTTGCGCTCCCCACCCGCCCGCTGGTCCCGTCGATCACGGCGTAGGCGCGATCGCCCAGGATGCCGCCCTCGGCGATCACGGCCTCGTCGAGCTTGCTGCCGGCCATCGACTTGACCGGATAGCGCCAGAGCGCCTTGACCGTGCCGCCGTTCGCGCCTTGCGATGCCATGATCGATTTCTCCGTGCTGTCCGCGTGCGGTGGCCGGAAGTTTGCCACATTATCGGTCGAGAAGACCGCGGCTGTGGTGCCAGTCTTCCAGCGACTGGTCGGGATACTCGGGGAAGTGCGGGTCGCGTTTGCCCGACGGGATCCTGACCCAGCCCGGCGCGTAATCCACCATGATGTGGCAGCGCTCGGGCGGCTTCGGCAGGGCCGTGTCGATGGCCGAGGCGAAGGGGTGGATCAGCTCCGGCCAGCGCGGGTCCCAGACCCAGAGCGCGCTGCCGCAGCGGCTGCAGAACCGCCGCTCGGCCAGGCTTTCGCTGCCGTCCGGGAGCGTGGCCCGGTAGACCCTCAGGTAACGCTTGCCGCGCACGCTGAGCGATTCTGCCTCGCCGCCGAGATTGATGGCATAGCCGCCGCCACCGGCGGTCTTGCGACAGATCGAGCAGTAGCAGTGCATGTAGGGGCACGGCGTCTTGGACTGGAGCGAGAACCGGACGGCGTCGCAGTGGCAGGAGCCTTCGAGCAGCATGGGATCCCTCATGGAGCGGTTCGGCGTTGCGGGCACGTCGGCACAGTCTCGCGCGCCTCTGCTCGGAAAGCGATTTCGAGCGTTCCCATTCCGCGTCCTGGACAATTCCAACATTGGAAGGGACAGTCTTGCCCCTTCGGAAACCATTGGCCTTGTGCAACATGCCGCCCACAATCAGCGAATCCGAGACACCGCCGCCACCGGTCGAGCTTCGCTTCTCGCGCGACGAGTACGCGGCGCGGATCGCGAAGACGCGCCGCGCGATGGCGGAGAGAGGGCTCGAGCTGCTCGTCGTCTCCGACCCCTCCAACATGGCGTGGCTCACCGGCTACGACGGCTGGTCGTTCTACGTGCACCAGTGCGTGCTGCTCTCCCACGAAGGCGATCCGGTGTGGTTCGGGCGCGGCATGGACGCGAACGGCGCGAAGCGCACCGTATTCATGGCCCACGACGACATCGTGGCGTACGAGGACCACTACGTGATGTCCACCGAGCGCCACCCGATGGACTACCTGAGCGAGGTGATCGCGGCGCGCGGGTGGGGCGCGTCGCGGATCGGCGTCGAGATGGACAACTACTACTTCAGCGCCGCCGCCTACCGCTCGCTGGAGACGCACCTCGGCGATGCGACGCTATTGGACGCGACGGGCCTCGTGAACTGGCAGCGCATCGTGAAGTCGGAAGCGGAGATCGCCTGCATGAGGAACGCGGCGCGCATCGTGGAGAAGATGCACGCCCGCATCATGGAGGTGATCGAGCCCGGCATGCGCAAGAACGACCTGGTGGCGGAGATCTTCCACGCGGCGATTGCGGGCGTCGACGGCGCCGGCGGCGACTACCCCGCCATCGTGCCGATGGTGCCGACCGGCATCGACGCATCGGCGGCGCACCTCACCTGGGACGACAAGCCGATGCGGGCGGGCGAGGCGACGTTCTTCGAGATCGCAGGCGTCTACCAGCGCTATCACTGCCCGCTCTGCCGCACGGTGTTCCTGGGCAAGCCGTCGGCGCGCGAGCGCAACACGGAAGGCGCGCTGCTGGAGGCTATCGAGGCGGGTCTCGAAGCCGCGAGGCCGGGGAACCTGTGCGAGGACATTCACCGCGCGTTCGCGGACTCGCTCGCGCGCCACGGGCTCACGAAGAAGAGCCGGTGCGGCTACTCCATCGGGCTCAGCTATCCGCCCGACTGGGGCGAGCGCACGATCAGCCTCCGCCCCGGCGACCGCACGGTGCTGCAGCCCAACATGACCATCCACTTCATGCCGGCGCTCTGGTTCGAGGACTGGGGCCTCGAGATCACCGAGAGCATCCGCATCACCGAGACCGGCGCGGAGACCCTCGCGAACTGGCCCCGCAAGCTGCAGGCGAAGGGGTAAGAGGCCGCGCGCTCACGTCTGCGAGGAGCCGGGGTCGGGCTGCTTGCCGTAGGACTTCATGAACGCCAGGACCTCGGCCATCTTTCGCTGCGAGAGGATTTTCGGGTCGTTGCCGGTGGCGCCGCCGATGGCGAGCGTGCGGATATAGAGCTCCGCCAGGTACTCGACCTCGACGAGCAGGTCCACGCAGGCGTCAGGCGTCTCGCCCAGCACGATGCACCCGTGGTTCTGCAGGAGGCAGGCCTTGCGCCCTTCGAGCGCGGGGAGTGCGACGTCGGAGAGCGCCTGGGTGGTGGGCGTGCGGTAGGGCGCACAGCGGATGGTGGTGCCGCCGGCGGCCGCGACCATGTAGTGGACCGCCGGAATCTCCATCCCGTGCACGGCGAGCGCGGTGCAGTGGACGGCGTGGCTGTGCAGCACGGCGTCCACCTCCGGCCGTGCGGCCAGGATATCGCGATGGAAACGCCACTCGCTGGTGGGGCGCCGGGTGCCGGCGTGGGTGCCGTCGAAGCGCATCTCCACGATATCGGCGGGCGTCATGGCGTCGTAGTCGAGGCCAGAGGGCGTGACCAGGAAGCGCTCGCCCACGCGAAAGCCGACGTTGCCGGAGGTTCCGTGATTGAGGCCGAGCGCGTTCATCCGCCGCGCGGCGTCGATGATGGCGCGCCGCGCCTTGAGATGCGTCAGTCTCTTGCCCGGCATGGAGGTCGGCCGGCGGTCTCGCGCTAGCGCCCGCCGGCCGCGCCCGCGCCCTCGAGGACTGCGACGATGGCCGCCGAGATGGCCTCGATGCTGCCCGAGCCGTCGACCCGGGCGAAGCGCCCGCCCGCCTCGTAGTGGGGGATGATCGGGGCGGTCCGCTCGCGGTAGGCAGCGAGGCGCGCGATCATGGTTTCACGGTTGTCGTCAGCGCGGCGGGTGAAGTTCGTGCCCCCGCACTGGTCACAGACGCCCTCGGTGCCGGGCCGGTTGAACTGGTCGTGGTAGCCGGCGCCGCAGTCGCCGCACGAGAAGCGGCCGACGATGCGCTGGATCAGCGCCTCCTCGTCAACCTCCATGGCGACCACCTTGTCGAGCGCGAGGCCGCGCTCGGCCAGCATGCGGTCCAGCGCCTCGGCCTGGGCCACGGTGCGCGGGAAGCCGTCGAGTATGAAGCCGGTGGCGCAGTCGGGCTTGTCGATCCGCTCGGCGATCAGCGCCACCATCAGGTCGTCCGGCACCAGCTCGCCGGCCTCCATGATCGCCTTGGCCTCGGTGCCGAGCGCGGTGCCCGCCTTCACCGCCGCTCGCAGCATGTCGCCCGTGGAAAGCTGAACGATGCCGAAGCGCTCGACCAGCCGCTGCGCCTGTGTGCCCTTGCCCGCGCCCGGAGGGCCGAGAAGGATCAGGTTCAACGCCGGCTCCCCCTGAGCTTCGCCTTCTTGATGAGACCTTCGTACTGGTGCGCGAGCAGGTGGGACTGGATCTGCCCCACCGTGTCCATGGTGACGGTGACGACGATGAGCAGACTCGTGCCGCCGAAATAGAACGGCACCGCGTACTGCGAGATCAGGAGCTCGGGCAGCAGGCTCACGGCGGTGAGGTACATCGCGCCCCAGAAGGTGAGCCGGGTCAGCACGTAGTCGAGGTATTCCGCGGTGTTCTTGCCTGGACGGACTCCGGGTATGAAACCGCCGTTCTTCTTCAAATTGTCGGCCGTGTCCTCGGGATTGAAGACGACCGAGGTGTAGAAGAAGGTGAAGAAGATGATCGCGGCCGCGTAGATGATCATGTACATCGGCTGGCCGCGCCCGAGGTAGCTCGTGATCGCGATCATCCAGTCGGGGCCGGTGCCGGCGTTGATGCTGAGCGCGGTGATCGGCAGCAGCAGGATCGAGCTTGCGAAGATCGGCGGGATCACGCCGGCGGTGTTGACCTTCAACGGCAGATGGGTGCTCTCGCCGCCGAACATGCGCCGGCCCACCTGTCGCTTTGGGTATTGGACGACGATGCGCCGCTGCGCCCGCTCGATGAAGACGATGAAGCCGATGACGGCGACCGCCATGGCAAAGAGCGCGATGAGCACGACGGCGGACAGCGCCCCCGTTCGCCCGAGCTCGAGCGTGCTCGCGATCGCGCCCGGAAGCTCGGCCACGATGCCGGCGAAGATGATGAGCGATATGCCGTTACCGACTCCTCTGGCGGTGATCTGCTCGCCGAGCCACATGAGGAAGATGGTGCCGCCGGTGAGCGTCACCACCGTGGTGAGGCGGAAGAAGCCGCCCGGATCCAGCACCAGGTCGCCGCTCTGGCCGGTGTAGCCCTCGAGGCCGGAGGAGATGCCGAAGGCCTGCAGCGCCGCAAGGAAGACGGTGCCGTAGCGGGTGTACTGGTTGATCTTCTTGCGCCCGGCCTCGCCCTCCTTCTTGAGCTGGGCGAGGTGCGGCGAGACGGTCGTCATCAGCTGGATGATGATCGCCGCCGAGATGTACGGCATGATGTTGAGCGCGAAGATCGTCATGCGCCCGAGCGCGCCGCCGGCGAACATGTTGAACATGCCGAGGATGCCGCCGGCCTGCTGCTGGAACACCTCGTCGAGCACCACCGGGTCGATCCCGGGGATGGGGATGTAGGTGCCGAGCCGGTAGATGATCAGCGCGCCTAGCGTGAACAGCAGGCGCTTCTGAAGCTCCTTCGCCTTGGCGAAGGCCCCGAAATTGAGGTTCGCAGCGAGTTGTTCGGCCGCCGAAGCCACGTTCGTCAGGCGTCCTTAGCCGTTTCCTCGGCCGTGGTGTCGGCCTTGGCCGGCGCGCTGAGGGCCACCGAGCCGCCGGCCGCCTGGACCGCGGCGATGGCGGCCTTCGACGCACCGGTCACCTCGACGGTAACCGCGCTCTCGATCCGGCCCTTGGCGAGGAGGCGCACGCCGTGGCGCCCGCGCGTGAGCCCGGCGGCGGCCAGCGCCGCCTCGGTCACCGGCGCGCTCGCGTCGATGCGCCCGCCCTCGATCGCCTCCTGCAGGCGGCCGATGTTCACGGTCTCGAAGGTCTTGCGGAAGCGGGCGTTGGTGAAGCCCCGCTTGGGCAGCCGCCGGTAGAGGGGCATCTGGCCGCCCTCGAAGCCCTTGATGGCGACGCCGGCCCGCGACTTCTGGCCCTTGTGGCCGCGGCCCGAGGTCTTGCCCCGGCCGGAGCCGATGCCGCGGCCGAGTCTACGGCCCTTCTTGGACGAGCCGGTGCGGTCAGCGAGTTCGTTCAGCCTCATCACTCAGCCTCCACGTCCACCGTCTCGGCCCGCACGAGGTGCGAAATCTTGTCGATCATGCCGCGCACCGAGGGCGTGTCCTCGAGCACGCGGCTGCGGTGCATCTTGTTGAGGCCGAGGCCGACGAGCGTCGCGCGCTGCTCCGCCGGCCGGCCGATCGGACTGCCAATCTGGGTGACCCGCACCCGGGTCGATGACTTGCTCCCGGCCATGACCTACGCCTGCTCCGTCCGCTCCCTGGCGGACTCGTCCTGGCCGAAGATCTGGCCCACCGTGCGGTTGCGCTTGGCGGCGACGGCGCGGGGCGAATGGCAGCGCCCGAGCGCGTCGAAGGTCGCCTTGACCATGTTCTGCGGGTTCGACGTGCCGACCGACTTCGCGACGACGTCCTTCACGCCCAGCATCTCGAACACGGCACGCATGGGCCCGCCGGCGATGATCCCGGTACCGGGCGGCGCCGCGCGGATGATCACCTTGCCCGCGCCGAAGCGGCCTTCCACGTCGTGGTGCAGGGTGCGCCCCTCGCGCAGCGGCACGCGGACCATGCGCCGCCGGGCCTGCTCTGTGGCCTTGCGGATCGCCTCCGGCACCTCGCGCGCCTTGCCCGAGCCGCCGCCCACGCGACCGCGCTGGTCGCCGACGACGACGAGCGCCGAAAAGCCGAAGCGCCTGCCACCCTTCACCACCTTGGCGACGCGGTTGATGCTGACCAGCTTGTCGAGCAGCTCGGGCTCGTCGCGGTCGCGCCCGCGGCCGCCGCGATCCCGATCCATGGATGGTCGTGCCATTCCGGGCCCTTCCCCCTAGAAAGAGAGGCCGCCTTCGCGGGCCGCCTCTGCGAGCGCCTTCACGCGCCCGTGATACTGGTATCCGCCGCGGTCGAACACGACCTCCTTGTGACCGGCGGCCAGCGCGCGCTCGGCGATGAGTGCGCCGACGCGCCCTGCAGCCTCGCGGTCCGCCCCGCTGGTGCTGCGCAGCGCGCCTTCCACCGTCGAGGCCGCGGCCACTGTCCTGCCCTCTCTATCGTCGATGAGTTGGGCGTAAATGTGGCGGTTTGAGCGGAAGACCGAGAGCCGCGGCCTGCCGCCTGCGGCGGTGCGCAGCTTGAACCGCACCCGCTGCTTGCGCTTGTTGAATTCACTGGTGCTCATCGCTACTTCTTCTTGCCCTCCTTGCGCCGGACGTACTCGCCGACGTAGCGGATGCCCTTGCCCTTGTAGGGCTCGGGCTTGCGGAAGGCACGAATCTCGGCGGCGACCTGGCCGACCGCCTGGCGGTCGTAGCCGGCGACCCTGATCGCCGTCGGCCGTTCGCACGTGATCTCGATGCCGTCGGGAATGGGATAGCGGACCCTGTGGCTGAAGCCGAGATCGAGCGTGAGCGTGCGGCCCTCGACCGCGGCGCGGTAGCCCACGCCCTCGATCTGCAGGCTCTTGTGGAAGCCCTGGCTCACACCCACGACCATGTTGTTGATGATGCTGCGGGTCAGCCCCCACACTTGGCGCGCGCGCTTGGTCTCGCTCCTGGGCGTGACCACGACCGAGCCATCGGCCAGCACGGCGTCCACCTCCGGCCCGATGGTGGCGGCGAGGCTGCCGAGCTTGCCGCTCACGCTGACCGCCGCGCCGTCGATGGAGACCTCGACGCCTTCGGGTATGGAGACCGGGTTCTTGCCGACGCGAGACATCTCAGAACACCCGGCAGAGCACTTCGCCGCCGACCTTCTGCTTGCGCGCCTCGTTATCGGAGAGCACGCCGCGCGGCGTCGAAAGAATTGAAATCCCGAGCCCGCCGTAGTGCTTTGGCAGGTCCTTGATGCCCGAATAGACCCGGCGGCCCGGCTTCGAGACCCGGTGAATCTCGGCAATCACCGGCCGGCCTTCGTGGTACTTGAGCTCGATGGAGAACGCCGGCTTGCCGGTGTCCGATTCCGCCGCCGCGTAGCCGCGGATGTAGCCCTCGCGCTGGAGGACATCGAGCACGGAGCCGCGCATCTTTGACGCCGGCGTGAGCACGGAGGACTTGCGCGCCTGCAGCCCGTTGCGAATGCGGGTCAGCATGTCCGCCAGAGGGTCGGTCATCATGGCGTCAGCCTCACCAGCTCGATTTCACCATGCCCGGAACCTGGCCCGCCGAGGCCAGCTCCCTGAGCGCGATACGCGACAGCCCGAACTTGCGGTAGTTGCCGCGCGACCGGCCGGTGAGCCCGCAGCGGTTGCGCACCCGCACCTGCGCGCCGTTGCGCGGCAGCTCTGCCAGCTTGAGCTGCGCCGCGAAGCGCTCCTCCGCCGGGAGCGAGCGGTCGCGCACGATGGCGCGCAGGTCCGCCCGCTTGGCCGCATCCCGCTTCGCCATCCGCTGGCGCCGCTTGTTCTTCTCGATCGTGCTCTTCTTCGCCATCTCTCAGCCCGAACCCTCCGCGCTCACTGGCCGACGAACGGCATCTGAAAGCCGGCAAGCAGCGCGCGGCCCTCGTCATCGGTCCTTGCTGTCGTGCAAATGACGACGTTCATCCCCCGCACCTGATCGACCTTGTCGTAGTCGATTTCCGGAAAGACGATCTGCTCCTTGAGGCCCAAGGCATAGTTGCCCCGGCCGTCGAACGCGCGCCCGGAAAGGCCGCGGAAGTCGCGTACCCGGGGCAGCGCGATGGTGATCAGCCGGTCGAGGAACTCGTACATCCTCTCCCGCCGGAGCGTCGTCTTGCAGCCGACCTGCATGCCCGTGCGTACCTTGAACGCGGCCACGGACTTGCGCGCCTTGGTGATGATCGGCTTCTGGCCCGCGATCAGGGTCATGTCCTGAAACGCGGCGTCGACCTTCTTGCCGTCGGTCGCACCCTCGCCCACACCCATGTTCAGCACGATCTTCTCGAGCCTGGGCGCCTGCATGGTATTGGTGTAGCCGAACTGCTCCATGAGCTGAGGCTTGATCTCGCTCTCGTAGAGGAGTCTCAGCCGGCTCTGCTCCCTGGCTCCGCCGTTCGACTGGCCGTTAGTTTCAGACATCGATCACTTCCCCCGAGCGGGCGGCGACGCGCACCTTGCGCCCGTCCTCGAGAGTCTTGTAGCGGACACGGGTGGGCCGGTCACTTTCGGGATCGATCAGCGCCACGTTCGAGATATGGATCGGCGCCTCGCGCTCGACAATGCCGCCCTGCGGGTCGGCCTGCGTCGGCTTGACGTGGCGCTTGGTCACGTTGACGCCCTCGACGAGCACGCGGTCGGTCCTGGTCACGACCCGCAGCACGGAGCCGCGTTTGCCCTTGTCCCGCCCGGTGAGGACGATGACTTCGTCATCCTTGCGTATCTTTCGCTTGCGCATGGCGGCCTACAGCACCTCGGGCGCGAGTGAGATGATCTTCATGTACTGGCGCTGACGGAGCTCGCGGGTCACCGGCCCGAAGATGCGGGTCCCGATGGGCTCTCCCTGCGCGGTGATGAGCACGGCGGCGTTGCGGTCGAAGCGGATCGCGCTGCCGTCGGGCCGGCGGATCTCCTTCGCGGTGCGCACGATGACGGCGCGGTGAAGTTCGCCCTTGCGCACCTTGCCGCGTGGGATCGCCTCCTTGACGGTGACGACGATGGTATCACCCACCGAGGCGGTCTTGCGCTTGGACCCGCCCAGCACCTTCACGCACTGGACGCGCCGCGCACCGGAATTGTCGGCGACGTCCAGATTCGTCTGCATCTGAATCATGGGACCCGACCTTTCCGCTGCCTACCGTGCCGCTCAGCGCTGTTCGGCGCCGGCATCGTCGAGCACGATCCAGCGCTTGCGCTTGGAGATGGGGGCACATTCGCGAATCTGCACGATATCGCCGATCTTGTGCTTGTTGCCGTCGTCGTGCGCGGCGTAGCGCTTGGAGCGGCGCACGACCTTCTTGTAGAGCGGGTGCATGACGCGGCGGTCGATGCGCACGATGACGGTCTTGTCCGCCTTGTCGCCGACCACGGTGCCTCGCATTACGCGGCGCGGCATGTCAGCCCTCCTTCATCCATCGCTCTCACTTTCAGGCCTCGCCGCCGGCAGCGCTCTTGCGCTCGGCAGCGATCGTCTTGATGCGGGCCACGTCGCGCCTGACGGCACGCATGCGCGCGGTATTCTCCAGCTGGCCCGACGCTCGCTGGAAGCGCAGGTTGAACGCCTCCTTCTTCAACGCGAGCAGCATGGTCTGCAGCTCGTCGTCGGTCTTGAGGCGGATCTCCACGCCGTTCATCACGATGCCCCTTCGCCGAGCCGCGCGATCACCTTGGTCTGCACCCGGAACTTGGCCGACGCGCGACGGAAGGCTTCTTCCGCCACCGCGCGGGGCACGCCGTCGACCTCGAACATGACGCGACCGGGCTTGACCCGCGCCACCCAGTATTCCGGCGAGCCCTTGCCCTTGCCCATCCGCACCTCGGCAGGCTTGGTGGAGACGGGCACGTCGGGAAAGACGCGAATCCAGATCTTGCCGGTACGCTTCATGTGGCGCGTGATGGTGCGCCGGCCGGCCTCGATCTCGCGCGCCGTGATGCGGCCGGGCGTGATCGCCTTCAGCCCGTAGGCACCGAAATTGAGCTGCGTACCGCCCTTGGCCGCGCCATGGATGCGGCCCTTGTGGGCCTTGCGGTACTTGGTGGACTTGGGCTGCTGCATGATCCGGCTCCGGTCCCGGCCCTAGCGCGGCGTCGCCTGCTCCATGGCGCGCTTGTCCTGCGCCATGGGGTCGTGCGCCATGATCTCGCCCTTGAACACCCAGACCTTGACGCCGCAGGTGCCGTAGGCCGTGCGCGCCGTGGCAATCCCGAAGTCGACGTCGGCCCGGAGCGTGTGGAGCGGAACCCGGCCCTCGCGATACCACTCGGTCCGTGCGATCTCGGCACCGCCGAGCCGGCCGCCGCAGTTGATGCGGATGCCCTGCGCGCCGAGCCTGATCGCAGACTGCACCGCCCGCTTCATGGCGCGGCGGAAGGCCACGCGGCGCACGAGCTGCTGGGCGATGTTCTCCGCCACCAGCTTGGCCTCGATCTCGGGCTTGCGGATCTCGACGATGTTGAGGTGGACGTCGCTCCCCGTCATCGAGGTGATGTCGGTGCGCAGACGCTCGATGTCCGCGCCCTTCTTGCCGATCACGACGCCCGGGCGCGCGGTGTGAATGGTGATGCGCGCCTTCTTGGCCGGCCGCTCGATGACGATGCGTCCGATGCCCGCCTGGTTCAGCCGCTTGAACAGGAACTGCCGGATCTGCAGATCCTCGTGCAGCAGCCGGGAATAGTCGTCGTCGGCGTACCAGCGCGAGTCCCAGGTGCGGTTGATGCCGAGGCGCAGCCCGACGGGATTGACCTTCTGACCCATCAGGCCCCCTTCGCGCGTTCGCGCACCACGATGGTGAGGTGGCTGAACGGCTTTATGATGCGCCCGACCCGCCCGCGGGCTCTCGGCCGCCAGCGCTTCATCACCAGACCCTTGCCGATCGTTGCCTCGGCGACGATGAGCCGGTCCACATCGAGCTCGTGATTGTTCTCGGCGTTCGCGATCGCCGACTGCAGGCACTTGCGCACGTCGCCCGCAATCCGGCGGCGCGAGTTGGCCAGCGTGATCAGCGCCTCGTCCACCGGGCGCCCGCGGATGGTGGCGGTCACCAGGCCGAGCTTCTGGGGGCTGACCCGGAGGTTCCGGATCCTGGCCTGGGCCTCCGTCTCGCCCAGCTGCCGGGGACGCGCCATCTTGCCCATGCTCAGCCCCGCCGCGCTCGCTTGTCGCCGGCATGGCCGTGGAAGACCCGCGTCGGCGAGAACTCGCCGAACTTGTGGCCGACCATATTCTCGTTCACCAGCACGGGCAGGAACTTGCGCCCGTTGTAGACCCCGAAGGTGAGGCCGACGAACTGCGGCAGGATCGTGGACCGCCGCGACCACGTGCGGATGATGTCCTTCCGCCCGCTCGCCCGCGCCTGCTCGGCCTTCTTGAGCAGATAGCCGTCGACGAAGGGGCCTTTCCATACGGATCGCGACATCGATCGTCCCCCGCCCTATTTCTTGCCCCGACGCCGCATGATGAAGCGGTCGGTTCTCTTGTTGCTCCGCGTGCGCTTGCCCTTGGTCGGCACGCCCCAGGGGGTGACCGGATGACGCCCGCCCGAGGACTTGCCCTCGCCGCCGCCGTGGGGATGGTCGACCGGGTTCATGGCGACGCCGCGCACCGAGGGCCGGCGGCCCTTCCAGCGCATGCGGCCGGCCTTGCCCTGGTTGGTGTTCTGGTTGTCGGGGTTGGAGACCGCGCCGATGGTGGCCATGCAGCGCCCATGCACGATCCGCTGCTCGCCCGACGGGAGCCGAAGCTGGGCATAGCCCTGGTCCTTGCCCACGAGCTGCACGTAGTTGCCGGCGGAGCGCGCGATCTGGCCGCCCTTGCCGGGCTTCATCTCGACGTTGTGGATGATGGTGCCGACGGGGATGTTGCTCATCGGCATCGCGTTGCCGGGCTTGATGTCGCAGCGCTCGCCGGAGACCACCTTGTCGCCCGGCGAGACCCGTTGCGGGGCGAGGATGTAGGCCTGTTCGCCGTCCTCGTAGCGCACCAGGGCGATGAAGGCCGAGCGGTTGGGATCGTATTCCAGCCGCTCCACCGTCGCCGGCACGTCGAACTTGCGGCGCTTGAAGTCGACATTGCGGTAGCGGCGCTTGTGGCCCCCGCCGCGGTGGCGCATGGTGATGCGGCCGTCGCTGTTGCGCCCGCCCTTCTGGCTCAGCCCCTCGGTGAGCTGCTTGACCGGCTTTCCCTTCCAGAGGTCGGAGCGGTCCACCAGGACGAGCTGGCGGCGCCCCGGCGTGGTCGGCTTGTAGTTCTTGAGTGCCATTGCCTAGAGCCCGGTCATCACGTCGATGGTGTCGCCCTCGCCGAGCGAGACCGTTGCCTTCTTCCAATCCGAGCGCTTGCCCGGCCGGCCGCGCCGGCTGCGCTTGACCTTGCCCTTGACCACGCTCGTGTTGACCTTCTTCACCTTGACCTCGAAGAGCCCTTCCACGGCCTCCTTGATCTGGGGCTTGGTCGCATCGGTGCGCACCTTGAAGGTGATCTGGTTGTGCTCCGAGCCCTGGGTCGACTTCTCGGTCACCACGGGGCCGAGGATCGTGTCGTACCAGCGCTCTTTGGGCTCGACGCTCATGCGAGCCTCGCTTGCAGGCTTTCCACCGCCCTGCGAGTCAGCACCAGGCGATCGCGGCGGAGGATGTCGTAGACGTTGGCGCCGAGCTGCGGGAGCACCTGAATTCCGGTCAGGTTGCGCGCCGCCTGGGCGAAGCCGGCATCGATCTCGTCGCCGTCAATCACCAGCGTCGACGACCAGCCGAGGCCCGCGAGACGCTCGGCAAGCACGCGGGTCCTGGCAGAGCCAAGGTCGAGGGTATCCACGATCGCGAGCTTGCCGTCGGCCTGCTTGCTCGAGAGCGCGGACTTGAGCGCGAGCTTGCGGACCTTCTTCGGCAGCTTGTGCGCATGGTCGCGCAGCACCGGGCCGAACTGCGCCACGCCGCCCCGGTGGTGCGGCGCCCGGCGCGAGCCCGCGCGGGCGCGCCCCGTGCCCTTCTGCTTGAAGGGCTTGCGCGTGGACCCTCTGATCTCGGCGACCGACTTGGTCTTGTGCGTGCCCGCACGGCGCTTGGCGAGCTGCCAGCGCACGGTGCGGTGCATCAGGTCGGGCCGCACCGGCGCGCCGAAGACCTCGTCGGCAAGCTCGATCTTGCCGACCCTCTTGGCGTCGAAATCGATGACGTCGACCTTCACGAGGACTCCTCCTCGCCGCTCTCCGCAGCGTCCTCTTCGGCCTCGGGCCCGGCCTCTTCGGCGGCCTCCGGCTCATCCTCGACCCGGAGCCCGGCCGGGAACGGAACGTCGTCCGGCAGGCTTCGCTTCTTCGCGTCCGACAGCAGCACGACGCCGCCCTTCGGGCCCGGCACGCCGCCCTTCACCATGATCAGACCGCGTGCGGCGTCCGTCGTCACGACCTCGAGGTTCTGCACGGTCGCCCGCGCGTTCCCCAGCTGGCCCGCCATCTTCTTGCCCTTGAACACCTTGCCGGGGTCCTGGCACTGGCCGGTCGAGCCGTGGGAGCGGTGCGAGACGGAAACGCCGTGGCTCGCGCGCAGGCCGGCGAAGTTGTGCCGCTTCATGCTGCCGGCGAAGCCCTTGCCGATGGACGTGCCGACCGCATCGACGAACTGGCCGGCGGCGAAGTGGTCGGCGCCGAGCGTGGCGCCCACATCCACCAGCGCATCCTCGCTCACGCGGAACTCGAACAGGTGGCGCTTGGGCTCGATCCGCACCTTCGCGAAGTGGCCGCGCACGGCGCGCGTCGTGTTCTTGACCTTCACGCCGCCGGCGCCGAGTTGCAGCGCCACGTAGCCGCCCCGATCCCGGGTCCGCTGGCCGATGACCTGGCAGTTGTCGACGCGCAGCACGGTCACCGGCACGTGCTCGCCGGCGTCGTTGAAGACGCGCGACATGCCGAGCTTCTCGGTGATCACGCCCGTGCGCCTGCGCTCTGCAGCCTGGCCCGCCATGACGCCCTCCTACAGCCTGATCTCGACGTCGACGCCGGCGGCGAGGTCGAGCTTCATCAGCGCGTCCACGGTCTGCGGCGTGGGATCGACGATATCGAGCAGCCGCTTGTGCGTGCGGATCTCGAACTGCTCGCGCGACTTCTTGTCGATGTGGGGCGAGCGCAGCACCGTGTACTTCTCGATCCTGGTCGGCAGCGGAATCGGTCCGCGAACCTGGGCGCCGGTACGCTTGGCCGTATTCACGATCTCGCTCGTCGACGCGTCGAGCACCCGGTGATCGAACGCCTTGAGGCGGATCCTGATATTCTGGCTGTCAATGGCCATTGTGGCTTCCCGGCCCCTTCCCCTGCGCGCTCTGGTCTATTCCACGATTCTGGCGACGACGCCGGCACCGACGGTGCGCCCGCCCTCACGGATGGCGAAGCGCAAGCCCTCGTCCATCGCGATCGGCGCGATCAGGTCAACCTTCATCGTCACGTTGTCGCCCGGCATCACCATCTCCGTCCCGTCCGGAAGCTCGATCGTCCCCGTCACGTCCGTCGTCCGGAAATAGAACTGCGGACGGTAGTTCGAGAAGAACGGCGTGTGACGGCCGCCCTCATCCTTCGTCAGGATGTACGTCTCAGCCTCAAAGCGCGTGTGCGGCGTGATCGTGTCCGGCTCCGCCAGAACCTGGCCGCGCTCGACCTCGTCGCGCTTCGTGCCACGCAGAAGCACCCCCACGTTGTCGCCCGCCTCGCCCTGATCCAGAAGCTTCCGGAACATCTCGACGCCCGTGCACACCGTCTTCGTCGTCTCCCGAATCCCGATGATGCCAACGTTGTCGCCGACCTTCACCACGCCGCGCTCGATCCGACCCGTCACAACCGTGCCACGACCCGAAATCGAGAACACGTCCTCAATCGGCATCAGGAACGGCTGGTCCTTCGGACGCTCCGGCTGCGGCACGTAGTCGTCAACCGCCGCCATCAGCTCCATGATCGAATCACGACCCGTCGCCGCGTCGCCATCCTCAAGCGCCGCAAGCGCAGAACCCCGGATCACCGGAATGTCGTCGCCCGGAAACTCGTATATCGACAACAGCTCACGAACCTCAAGCTCCACCAGGTCCAGAAGCTCCTCGTCGTCAACCATGTCCACCTTGTTCATGTAGACGACCAGCGCAGGAACGCCCACCTGGCGCGCAAGCAGAATGTGCTCCCGCGTCTGCGGCATCGGACCGTCCGCCGCAGAGACCACCAGGATCGCACCGTCCATCTGCGCCGCGCCCGTGATCATGTTCTTCACGTAGTCCGCATGGCCCGGACAGTCCACGTGCGCGTAGTGGCGGTTCACCGTCTCGTACTCGACGTGCGCCGTCGCAATCGTGATCCCGCGCTCGCGCTCCTCCGGCGCCTTGTCGATCTCGTCGAACGACACGAACTCCGCGCCGCCCGCCTCGCCCAACACGCGCGTGATCGCCGCCGTCAGCGTCGTCTTCCCGTGGTCAACGTGACCGATCGTGCCAACGTTGCAGTGCGGCTTCGTACGCTCAAACTTCTGTTTCGCCATCGGTACTCTCTCAGGGGGTTCTTGTCGCGGCTACGCGTTCAGGCGTAACGGGCGCGGACTTCGTCCGACACCGCCCGGGGCACCTGATCGTAGTGGTCGAACTCCATAGTGAACTGCGCCCGCCCTTGGGTGAGCGAGCGCAGGGTGTTGACATAACCGAACATGGTCGCAAGCGGAACCATGGCGCGAATGACCTGGGCGTTGCCGCGCGGCTCCATGCCGCCGACATGCCCGCGCCTGGCGTTGAGGTCGCCGATGACGTCGCCGAGGTAATCCTCCGGCGTGACGACCTCGACCTTCATCATGGGCTCCAGCAGCGCCGGCGCAGCGCTCTGCAGGGCGTCGCGGAACGCCGAGCGGGCTGCGATCCCGAAGGCGAGCGAGCTTGAGTCGACGTCGTGCGAGGCGCCGTCCACGAGCCGCGCCTTGAAGTCGATGACCGGGAAGCCTGCGACGATGCCGGCCTGGCGCGCTTCCTCGATGCCCTTCTCGACCGCGGGGATGTACTCCCGGGGCACGGCGCCGCCGACCACCTCGCTCTCGAAGGCGAAGCCCGCGCCGGACTCCATCGGCTCCAGCACGATCTTGACGCGCGCGAACTGGCCCGCGCCGCCGGTCTGCTTCTTGTGCGTGTGGTCGATCATGGCCTCGCGGCCAATGGTCTCGCGGTAGGCGACCTGCGGCTGGCCGACGTTCGCGTCCACCTTGAACTCGCGGCGCATGCGGTCGACCAGGATGTCCAGGTGAAGCTCGCCCATGCCGCGGATCACGGTCTGTCCGCTTTCGGGATCGGCGGTCACGCGGAAGGAGGGGTCCTCCTCGGCAAGGCGGGCAAGCGCGATGGAGAGCTTGTCCTGATCGGCCTTGGTCTTGGCCTCGACCGCGACCTCGATCACCGGATCGGGGAACTCCATCCGCTCCAGCACCACCGGATGCTGAGGCTCGCTCAGGGTCTCGCCGGTCGTGGTGTCCTTGAGGCCGGCGATCGCGACGATGTCGCCTGCGCGGGCCTCCTTGATGTCCTCGCGGGAGTTGGCGTGCATGAGCAGCATGCGGCCGACCCGCTGCTTGCGGCCCTTGGCGCTGTTGAGCACCTGCCTGCCGGTCTGAATCATCCCGGAATAGACGCGCACGAAGGTGAGCGAGCCCACGAAGGGGTCGGTCATCACCTTGAAGGCGAGCGCCGCCATCGGCTCGTCGTCGTTGCAGGCGCGCTCCACCTCGTTGCCCTTGCCGGGCACGACGCCATGCACCGGCGGCACGTCGGTCGGCGCCGGCATGAAGTCGCAGACGGCGTCCAGCAGCGGCTGCACGCCCTTGTTCTTGAAGGCGGAGCCCGTCAGCACAGGAACCAGCCGGCCCGTGAGCGTGCCGATGCGCAGGCACCGCTTGATGGTCGCCTCGTCCGGCTCCTCGCCCTCGAGGAAGCGCTCGAGCACGGCGTCGTCCATCTCGACAACCGCCTCGATGAGGGCCTGACGCGCGGCCTCGGCCTGGGCCTTCATGTCGTCCGGCACGTCGCCCTCGACGAACTCAGCGCCGAGCGTCTCCGACTTCCAGACGACGCCCTTCATCGCGATCAGGTCGACGACCCCGATGTGCTTCGCCTCGGCGCCGATGGGCAGCTGGACGGCGATGGGATTGGCGCCGAGGCGCTCGCGAATCATCTCGACGCAGCGGGGGAAATCGGCGCCCACGCGATCCATCTTGTTCACGAAGCAGATGCGGGGGACGTTGTACTTGTCCGCCTGGCGCCAGACCGTCTCGGTCTGCGGCTCGACGCCTGCCACCGCGTCGAACACGGCGACCGCGCCGTCGAGCACGCGGAGCGAGCGCTCCACCTCGATGGTGAAGTCGACGTGGCCCGGCGTGTCGATGATGTTGATCCGGTGGTCGCGCCAGAAGCAGGTCGTCGCCGCGGACGTGATGGTGATGCCACGCTCCTGCTCCTGCTCCATCCAGTCCATGGTGGCGCTGCCCTCGTGGACCTCGCCCATCTTGTAGGACTTGCCGGTATAGTAGAGCACCCGCTCGGTCGTGGTCGTCTTACCGGCATCGATGTGCGCCATGATGCCGATATTCCGGTAGCGTTCGAGGGGCGTGGTCCGAGCCATGATCTTCTTCTTGTCCGCGGACGCCTTCGCCTACCAGCGGTAGTGCGAAAAGGCCCGGTTGGCCTCGGCCATGCGGTGGGTATCTTCCCGCTTCTTGACGGCAACGCCGCGGCTTGCCGCGGCGTCGAGGAGTTCGTTGCTGAGACGGTCGACCATCGTGGTCTCGGAGCGGTCCCGGGTCGCGCCGATGAGCCAGCGGATCGCCAGCGTCTGGCGGCGGTCGGGCCGGACCTCGGTCGGCACCTGATAGGTGGCGCCGCCGACGCGGCGCGAGCGCACCTCCACCGCCGGCTTCACGTTGTCCAGCGCCTCGTGGAACACCCGGACGGGATCCTGCCCGGTCTTGTCCCGGATGCGGTCGAGCGCGCCGTAGACGATGCGCTCGGCCGTCGATTTCTTGCCGTCGAGCATCAGCGAGTTCATGAACTTCGCCAGCACCAGATCCCCGTGGCGGGGATCGGGGTTGATGGTTCGACGCTCTGCAGCGCGACGGCGAGACACCGGCCAGCTCCCTCTCTTGCTCTATTTGGGGCGCTTGGCGCCGTACTTGGAGCGCCGCTGGCGGCGGTCCTGGATGCCTTGCGTGTCAAGCGAGCCGCGAATGATGTGATAGCGGACGCCCGGCAGATCCTTCACCCGGCCGCCGCGGATCATCACCACCGAGTGCTCCTGAAGGTTGTGCCCCTCGCCGGGAATGTAGCTCGTCACCTCGAAGCCGTTGGTCAGCCGCACGCGGGCGACCTTACGCAGCGCCGAGTTCGGCTTCTTCGGCGTCGTCGTGTAGACCCTCGTACAGACGCCGCGCTTCTGCGGGCAAGCCTGCAGCGCCGGCACCTTGTTGCGTACGGCAGGCGCCGTGCGCGGCTTGCGAATCAACTGGTTGATCGTCGGCATCGCGGCGGTTCCATGTTCAACAGCGTATTCAGCAGACAGTGCGGCGCGTGCAGGTGGACCGGGACAAGCGAACTCAGTCCGCTTCCCCGCCGCCGGCCTGCGCCGACACATCGGAATCTCTCTCGAACACGAGGCATGATGGCGGGCGCCCTGGCACGCGCCGATCAGCCCCGCTGGCAAGAGAGTGGCGCATCCTAGTGACGCGCCTACCCACCGTCAAGCGGCAAGAACGGCCCCGATCGGCGAGCTGATTTATTTGCGAGCGGATTTCCGCCTTCGGCAGGGCCGTCGGGACCTGCCGGGTCGTCACTGACGCTGGCGGCAGGCGCTTGATGCGTGTGCGGCGCGGGGCGG
>LXNI01001474.1_pt1 | contig 20196 bp, 13 predicted proteins | sample 809091 | NCBI WGS metagenome assembly LXNI01 (sample SAMN04870527, study PRJNA318959) | sponge metagenome | biome: 01000161; feature: marine sponge reef; material: water | host: Sarcotragus foetidus | place: Greece: Milos, Mediterranean Sea | collected 2013-05-29 | depth 5-7 m | reverse complement strand
TCGGTTTCGACCGAGGCGGTCCAGCCCAGATCGTCGAGGATCATGTAGAACGCCGGCACCACGAACAACATCAGGATCGTGGTGGCCGCGAGGCCGAAGGCGATACTCGTGACCAGCGGAATCAGCACTTGTGCCTGCAGGCTGGTCTCGGTGAGAAGCGGCAGCAACCCCATGACCGTGGTCAGCGAGGTCAGCAGGATGGCCCGGAACCGGCGCTTGGCGGCGTTGAGGGCGGCCGTGGAGGGATCGCGGCCCTCCCGGCGCTCGATCTTGATGAACTCGACGATCAGGATGGCGTTGTTGACCACCACGCCGGCCAGCGAAGCAAATCCCACCACGCTGGGCATGGACATGTTGATCCCGAGAAGCATATGGCCCCAGATCACCCCGATCAGCCCCAATGGGATGGTCATCATGACGATGATCGGCTCGAGGTAGTTGCGGAACATGAAGCTCAGCAGGATGAAGACGCCGACAAGCCCGAGGATGAACCCGCTGCCGATGGACTGGCCCGTCGTGTCGCCTTCGGCGGCCTCTCCTTCGAAGGTGACGTTCACGCCGGAAAATCGTTCCCTGAACTCGGGCAGAAAGCGCGCCTGGAGGTCGTTGATGACTTCCACGGCGTTGGCCCGGGCCGTATCCACCTCGCCCTGAACGCTGACCGTGCGTTTGCGGTCGATGCGGTGGATGCGGGCGAAGCCGCGGCCCTGTTCGAGCACCGCGACCGCGCCCAGCGGCGCCTGCTGGCCGCCCGGCAGGGTGACGGTGAAATATTCGAGATCGCCAAGGCTGTCCTTGTCGGCGGGGTCGAGCCGGACATCGATCTCGTAGGCCTCGGTACCGACCTGAATCTCGTTGGCGGTGCGGCCGTGGAAGGCGGACCGGAGCTGGGTGGCGACGGTCCGGGCCGACAGCCCGAGTGCCGTCGCGCCCTCGCGGAGGCGTATCCGGATTTCGGGCTTGCCGGGGCGAAGGTCGTCGGTGAGATCGGTGACGCCTTCGTAGCCCTTCATCCAGGCAAGCAGCGCGACCGAGGCGGCCTTGAGTTCATCCAGGTCCTCGCCGCTCAGGCGGATGTCGATGGGCCGGCCCGCCGGGCCGATCGTGGGTTCGGAAAACTTCAAGCCGATCACGTCGGGGGGCGTCCCCGCCAGCTCACGCCATCGGTTGAGGATGGTGTCCACCGGGGTGTTGCGGATTCCGGTGCCGAGCACGTCGCCGGTGACCGTGGCGATATGGGGGCCGCTTTCGAAGGCGTCGATGTTGCGATTGAACTGAATGTTGATGTTGCGGATCAGGTTCCGGCCGTCCGGCTGATCAGGCGCAAACTCCCGGTTGACCTCCTGCAGCGCCGCACTGAGCCGGTCGACCAGCATGGTCGTGCGGCTGAGCGGCGTCCCCTGGGGCATCAGCAGGCGCGCTTCGACCACGTTGCCCTCGATATCGGGAAACGGTTTGAATTTGATCACCCCGCCCGCCAGCAGCGACACGGAGCCCAAGAGCGCCATCAGGGCGAGGCCGAGGGTCAGGTAGCGCCACCCGATGGCGGCGGTGACGATGCGGTGGACGACCACGTCGCGCATCCATTCGATGCCGCTATCGAGGCGCGCCCGCAGCGGATTGGGTTTCGGCGAGGCGCGCGACAGGGCGCCCTTTATGTGATGGGGCAGCACCAGAAACGCCTCGACAAGGCTGATGGTGAGCACCAGGATCAGAATGATCGGCATCCATTTGAGGATCGAGCCGATGTCGCCTTTGAGGAAGGCGAGGGATCCAAACACGCAGATCGTGGTGGCGAACGAGGCAATGACGCCGGGAGCCACCTGCCGCGTGCCCTCCACCGCCGCCTTCAAGGGCGCGGAGCCGCGGCGCACGTGGGCGGCGATGTTTTCCGAAATGACGATGGCGTCGTCGACCAGGATGCCGATGCCGATCAGCAGCGCCACCATGGTGATCATATTGAAGCTCAAACCGGCCAATGCCATGACCACGAAGGCGCCGGCGAAGGAAACCGGCAGGGCCGCCGTCACCCAGAACGAGAACCGCCAGTTGAAGAACAGCAGCAGCGTCAGCGCCACCAACACAAGGCCCGCCCCACCGTTATTGACCAGCATCGACAGCCGGTCGCGGACGATGGAGGCGATGTCGCGGGTAACCTCGAAGGAGACGCCGGGGGGTGCGGTCCGGCGCTTTTCCTCGACGAAGGCGTACACCTCGTCGACCACGTTCAAGGTGTCCTGGGTCTTGGTCTTGATGATTTCCAGGACCGCCGCCCGCTTGCCGTTGAACAGCACCTTGTCCTCGGCGAGCTCGAACCGGTCGGTGATCGTGGCGATATCGCCCAAGCGCACCTCGCCGCCGGTTTCGGCGCCGACGATGATCAGCCGGTCGAACTCAAGCGGATTTCGGCGTTCGTCGTTGAAGCGGACCGTGACGTCGGTATCCGAGGTCTCGATCGTGCCGGCCGGCAAATCGACGCTCTGACGGGCCACGGTGGCGGCGATGTCGTCGACGCTGATGCCGTACTGACGGAGAATTTGGGCCGGTATCTCGATGCGGATCTGGCGGTCGGAAAAACCCTTGATATCGACCCGCGAAACGGCACCGGTCAGCAGGAGTTCGTTCTTGAGCTGCTCGGCATAGGCCTTGAGATCGGTGGGCGCCATCGGGCCGGTGACGGCAATTGCGGCCACGAAGTCGGTCCGGCCGAGCTGACGGACCACCGGATCTTCCACCTCGTCCGGGAACTCGCCGATGGCCTCGACCTCGGTCTTGATGTCGCTGAAGAACAGGTCGAGATCACCGCCCTCGACCATTTCGATGGTGGTGGTGGCGCGGTTTTCGCGGGCGTCGCAGCGGGTCTCGAAAATGCCCTGGACGTTCTCGACGGCATCCTCGATACGCTGGCAGATGGCTTCCTCGACCTCTTCCGCGCTCGCTCCCGGATAGACCACCCGCACCTCGACGTTGCGGGGCGGGATGTCGGGGAAGGTCTCGCGTTTGATGGATGAGACCGACAATGCGCCAATCGCCAAAAAGGCGATCATCAGCAAATTGGCGGCGGTCGGGTGGCCGGCGAAGTAGCGGATCATCGCCCGCCCCCGGGCGTGGCGCCGGAACCGGCCATCTGACGGTCGCTGGCCGCCTGAGCCCTGAGCCAGGCGGCGGTGGCCTCATCGGTCTCGGGCGCCAGCTTCATGCCGGCGATGGCCGGAATGAGGTCGGAGACCACGATCCGCTCGCCGGCCCGGAGGCCTTCACCGACGACCAGGACATCTTCCTGCTCGAAGGCGATCGACACCTTGCGCAGCTCCAGCCGGTCTTCACCGTTCAGCACGTAGACCCGGCCGGCATGAACGGCGGCGCGGGGGATCACCACCCGCCCGGGCTGCGGCAGGCCGCGGAGTTCCACCTCCACATACATGTTCTTGGCCAGCGCCGGACGGGCCGGGATACCGTCATCCCGCGTCCGGGCGGCAATGGCGTAGGGCCGGTCGACGGCGACCACCACCCCGACGGTGCGGGTCTGCGGATCGATCCGGTCGCTGACCCGGGCGACCCGGCCCGGCCATTCGGCTTCCAACGCGCCGGTGCGCAGCCGGACCAACGGCTTGAGGCCCAGCGCCCGGGACGCCTCGGCGGACGCGGTTGCGGGCGTGACGCCGGACAGGTTTTCCGCCGAGATCAGGTTGATCAGCTTGTCGATCTGCACCTGCGCCGTGATTTCGGCGACGTCGATGGAATCGGCCCGGACCATGGTTTGGCCCAGCTTGACCACCTGATCGGCCTCGACATTGACTTCGGATATGCGGGCATCGAAGGGCAGCGTGATCACGGTGCGGGCGAGGTCGCGCCCGGCCTCGGCCAGACGCACCTCCTGCGCGGCCAATTGGGCGCGCAACTGCTGGCGTTCGGCGGGGATGAGATTGAGGGTGTTTTCCAGGTTCTGAACACTCTGCCGATATGCCAGCAAGTTGCGTTCCTCCTGATCGGCCGCCGCCTGGGAGACCGCCTTGCGCTCAACCAGGGCGCGCTTGCGTTCCAGGTCCTTGGCGCTGAGAGCCAGGACGCGCTTCGCGATTTCCAGGGAGGCGCGGGTGTTCCCGACCCGGGTCTCAAGCTCGGTGAGCCGTGCATTCAGCGCCAGAATGTCGGCTTCGGCCAGGTCTACGGCGAGCCGGTAGTCGGTGGGGTCGATGCGCAGCAGGACCGTTCCCCGGGGCAGTATCTCGCCCGCCCGGAGGTCGTCCCGAAACTCGACGATCTTGCCGTCCACCTCGGCCACCGCCGCCCAGACCTTGGCGGGTGCGACCGTGCCGAAGCCCAGGGCCCGCGGCGTGAGGGTCAGTTGCGGGACCTCGATCACCCGCACGCGGGTGACGTCTTCGCGGGCTTCGCTGTGCGCCGGCGGTTCCTTGCCGCGGACCATGACGGCGACGATGCCGATGCCGATCAGGATGGGCGGGACGATCAGCAGCCGGCGCCATATGGATATTTTTTTTCCGGTCATTGTCGGTCTCCGTTGTCCGGATGAGGCAGCCGCAGGGAGTTCAGCACCGCCTCGGTGATCAAACGCCGGACCATAGCGATCCGGTCGGGCGTGTACGTCTCCCATCCCGTGCGTTTCATCAACAGGTGTTTGGCGATCTCGAACACCACCAGGTTGCCCATAACGGCATGGGCGCGGATTTTGGCCTCCGGGCTGTCCGGGTCCATGTCGAGGGCCGCCGCCGCCAAGGCGGCGACGTTGCGGTGGATCGGACCAAGCCGGCCCTCATAGAGGATGTCGAAGTCCTCCGAGGGATTGGCGAACTCGCGCATCACCATCGGCGCCCGGCAGACCATGAAATCGCCTTCGAGGAATGTGCTGGTAAACCCGTGAACGAAGCCGACGACCACGCGGGCGAGGGCCGGCCTGTCGGCGCCCGCGGCGGCGATGCCTTCGGCCATCCTTTGGGCCACCGGCCCCAGGAGAGGCTCGGTGTCTTCCACCAGTTGATGCAGCACCGCCCGGTAGAGATCCCGCTTGCCGCCGAAGTGGTAGGCGATGGCGGCGATATTGGCCCCGGCCTCGGATGCCAATTGCCGGGTGGTGACCGAGTCGTAGCCGTATCTGGAAAACAGGGTGAGCCCCGCATCCAGAAGCTGGCCGCGGGTTTCGTCGCCCCGGCCGGGGGACGCATCGGGAGCGGTATCACGAGCGGTATTTGGGGCCATCCGGTTTTCCTCCGCCGCTGATATAGACAGATCAACCGCTTAATTCAATCGTTTGATTTAATTGAACGGATGATGGGCGCCGGTATATGGGGAATTGCCGGATACGGCGTTGGCCGCCGGCCGATCGGGCCGCGCGGAATTGACCGGTCAGGGTTAATTGGTGCCGTGGCAGTGCTTGAATTTCTTGCCCGACCCGCAGGGGCAGGGGGCGTTGCGGCCGACCTTGCCCCAGGTGGAGGAATCTTCGGGATCGACTTCCGCCGCCGCCCGGCGGGAGCGGACCGGCGCTTCGGCCACCACCGCGTCGCCGTAATCGCCTTCGGGACCGGCGATTTCGCCGCCATCGGCGAAGGCCGGGTCCTGGTACCCCTCGACGGTCTCCGGCGCGTCGCGGTCGAAGATGCCCCCCATCTCGTCGATACCGGTCACCTGCAGTTCCATGTGGGCGAGTACCTGACTGACCCGCTCGTCGAGTTCGTCCAACATGCCGTTGAACATCTCGAAGGCCTCGCCCTTGTATTCGTTGAGCGGGTCCTTCTGGCCGTAGGCCCGGAGGCCGATGCCCTGACGCAGATGGTCGAGGGAGAGCAGGTGCTCCTTCCACACCTGATCGAGAATCTGCAGGAGCAGGCTCTTCTCCACGTCCCGCATGATCTCCGGTCCCCAGGTCGCGGCCCTTTCGGCCATCTTGCGGTTGACCCGATCCAGGATGCGGTCCCTGACCTCGGCGTCGGCGACGCCTTCCTCCCGGGCCCACTCGGAGACCGGCAGATCGAGGCCGAAAATGCGCTTCATCTCTTCGTGCAGCGCATCGGTTTCCCATTGCTCCTGATAGGCTTTTTCGGGGATGCACCGGCTAACCGTCCGGCTGACGACATTGGTCCGCATGTCCGCGATGGTGTTGGAGACATCGGTGGAGCTCATCAACTCCTTGCGCTGCTCGTAGATCACCTTCCGCTGGTCGTTCATCACGTCGTCGAACTTGAGCAGATTCTTCCGGATATCGAAGTTGCGCGCTTCGACCTTCTGCTGCGCTTTCTCCAGCGCCTTGTTGATCCACGGGTGGACGATCGCCTCGCCTTCCTGGAGGCCGAGCTTGGTCAGCATGCTCTCCATGCGCTGTGAGCCGAAGATGCGCATCAGGTCGTCTTCCAGCGAAAGGTAGAATTTCGATCCCCCCGGATCGCCCTGACGGCCCGACCGGCCCCGGAGCTGGTTGTCGATGCGCCGGCTTTCGTGGCGTTCGGTGCCGACGATGAACACGCCGCCGGCGTCCAGCACCACCTGCTTGCCGGCGGCGACCTCTTCCCGGACCTTCCGGGTCAGTTGTTCGTGCTTCGCTTCGTCGGCTTCGCCCTCGAGCTGCTGGCGGACCAGCATGTCGACGTTGCCGCCGAGCTGAATGTCGGTGCCGCGGCCGGCCATATTGGTCGCGATGGTGACCGCGCCCGGCGCGCCGGCCTGGGCGATGATGTACGCTTCCTGCTCGTGGTAGCGGGCGTTCAGCACCTGGTGCGGAATATTCTTCTTCTTCAACAGCTCGGAGATGTCTTCCGACTTTTCGATGGAGACCGTGCCGACCAGCACCGGCTGCTTTTTTTCCCTGCATTCTTCGATCAACTCGACGATGGCGTCGTATTTCTCCGCGGTCGAGCGATAGACCTCGTCGTCCCGATCGTCGCGGACGATGGGCAGGTTGGTGGGGATCTCGATGACTTCCAGTTTGTAAATCTCGGAGAATTCTCCGGCTTCGGTCATCGCCGTGCCGGTCATGCCGGCAAGCTTCGGGTACATGCGGAAATAGTTCTGATAAGTGATCGAGGCGAGGGTTTGGTTTTCCTGCTCGACGGTCACACCCTCCTTGGCTTCGAGTGCCTGGTGCAGACCTTCGGAGAAGCGGCGGCCTTCCATCATCCGGCCGGTGAATTCGTCGACGATCACGACCTGGCCATTGTGGACCATGTAGTCGGTATCGCGCTGGAACATGGTATGGGCGCGGAGCGCCTGATTGACGTGGTGAACCAGTGAAACATTGGCGTAGTCGTATAGATTGCCGTTTTGCAGCAACCCCGCCTCGTCCAGCAGCTGTTCGACATGCTCGGTGCCCGGATCGGTCAGGGTGACGGTGCGCGCTTTCTCGTCTTTTTCGTAGTCTTCCCCGACGAGGCTCGGGATCACCTCATTCACCGCCGCGTACATATCCGACGATGCTTCGGCGGCGCCGGAAATGATCAGCGGCGTCCGTGCCTCATCGACCAAAATCGAGTCCACTTCGTCGACGATGGCGTAGTTGAATTCCCGCTGCACCATGTCTTCGAGGGTGAATTTCATGTTGTCCCGGAGGTAGTCGAAGCCAAACTCCGAATTGGTGCCGTAGGTGACGTCGGCGTTGTAGGAGGCGCGCCGGTCCTCGTCGCTCATCCGGGGAACGACGACCCCGACCGAGAGGCCCAGCATCTCGTAAATCCTGCCCATCCACTCGGCGTCGCGGCGGGCCAGGTAGTCGTTGACCGTGACCACATGGACGCCCTTGCCTTCGAGGGCGTTGAGATAGACCGGCATGGTGGCGACCAGCGTTTTGCCCTCACCGGTCTTCATTTCGGAAATCATGCCGTTGTGCAGCACGATCCCGCCGACCAATTGAACGTCGTAGGGGCGCTCGCCGAGGGCCCGCTTGGCCGCTTCACGCACCGTCGCGAAGGCATCGACCAGCAACTCGTCCAGGCTCTCGCCCTCGGCGGCGCGGCCTTTCAGCCAATCGGTGCGCGCCTTCAGTTCGGCGTCCGACAGGGCCTCCATGTCGGGCTCAAGACTGTTGATGGCGTCGACGGTGCTGCCGAGCCCTTTGACGTAACGGTCGTTGGCCGACCCGAATACGCGCCGGGCGAAAGCGTCAAACATGAATATTCCTCGGACGAGTCAGAAGTTTGGCGGTACGCACACCGCGCTGGCAAAGAGATATTGCCGGGACAGCGCCTTGTCAACGACCGGCATTTGCGCTCGCATCCTTGTGTGATGCGGCCATTTCGGCCATGGAGTAGTGTAAGGGAACGGTTCCTTGCCTCCGAACGCGATGCCAGGGGTCTGAAACCGAACGGGATTAGCATCGCAGGATCGAAATATGCGCAAACTCGCTCTCGCAGCGGCTGTCGCGGTTCTCTCCGCCGGGCTGGCGTTGCCGCAATTGTCTACGACCGCGAAAGCCGCCGATGATCCGGTGGTCGCCGTCGTGAACGGTTATGAAATTCTTATGTCGGACATTTTGAACCGGCGCCAGCAATTGGGCCCCCAGGCCCAGCAGTACCCCGTTCATCTCCTGTTCAACCTGATTCTCCAGGACATGATTTCCGTCCGGCTGGTGGCTGACGAAGCCCGCAAACAGGGGTACGACAAGGAGTCCCAGGTCCGCCGCACCGTGTCCCAGATCGAGGACCAGATCCTCCAGCAGGAGCTGATGTCCCGCTACGTGAAGGACAACATGACCGATGACGCGGTGAAGGCCCGATATGACCGGTTCCTGAAGGAAAATCCGCCGCTCGACGAAGTTCGGGCCCGCCATATCCTCGTCGAGACCGAAGAGCAGGCCCGCGCGGTCATCGTCCGCGTCGGCAAGGGAGAGGATTTCGCCAGGCTGGCCCAGGAAGTCTCGACCGGGCCGTCCGGGAAGGTCGGCGGCGATCTCGGCTATTTCACCCGTGAGAAAATGGTGCCCGAATTCTCCGCCGCCGCTTTTGAGATGCGGCCGGGTGACGTCACCAAATCACCTGTGAAGACCCAATTTGGCTGGCACGTTATCAAGATCGAGGACCGCCGCACCCAGGAAGCGCCGAGTTACGCCCAGGCCGAGGGCCAGATGCGCGAACAGGTGCAGGAGCAGCTGAAACAGGAGTACGTGAGCGAGTTGCGCGGGAAAGCCAAGGTGGAAACCTACGGACCCGAAGGGCGTCCCGATCCGAAATAGAGAAGACGCCGCCCTGCATCCGCTGGACGGCGGTCGCGGCTTTGATTAAAAGGAGGGCGCCGCGGCAGCGGCGCTTTTCTTTTGAGTGACCTTGAACCAATGACCGATAAATCACCCCAGATTTCTCCGTTGGCGCCGGAGAAATTTCCGGACATGCCGGCCGTCGGCGGCGTGCGGATGGCGTCGGCCGCATGCGGCATCAAGCACCGGGAGAAGCTCGACGTGCTGCTGGTCGACCTGCCGGACGGCACCGACGTGGCCGGCGTCTTTACCCGGTCGAAAACCGCCGCGGCGCCCATTGATTGGTGCCGCGACGCGCTTGCCTCGGGACAGGCCCGGGGGCTGGTGGTCAATTCGGGCAACGCCAATGCGTTTACCGGCAAGGCGGGATCGGACGCGGTCGCGGCGATGGCCGGCGCCGCGGCGGAGGCCATCGGCTGCGACGCCAATAAGGTGTTTATCGCCCAGACCGGCGTCATCGGCGAACCCATCGAGGTCGGAAAGGTGACGCCTGCCCTGGGCGGGTTGGCGCAGAATTTCGGCAGCGACTGGGAAGCGGCGGCCCAGGCCATCACCACCACCGATACCTTCCCCAAGGGCTGCGCCCGTCAGGTGGAGATCGACGGCACAACCGTGACCATCGCCGGGATCGCCAAGGGTTCGGGCATGATCGCGCCTGACATGGCGACCATGCTGTCGTTCATCTTTACCGATGCGGCGATCCCCCACGGCGTGCTGCAGCATCTCCTGGAGAGCGCGGTCAACAGGAGCTTCAACAACATCTCCGTCGATTCCGACACCTCGACCAGCGACACGGTCCTGCTCTTCGCCACCGGCCGGGCGGAGCACAAGTGGGTCGCCCAGGCCGGCGATGCGCATCTCCGGGAATTCCGGGGTGCCCTCGACGCGGTGTGCCTCGACCTCGCCCATCAGATCGTCCGGGACGGGGAGGGGGCGGCCAAGTTCATCGAAATCACCGTGACCGGCGCCGAGGACGACCGGGCGGCCAAGGTGGTGGGCCGCGCCATCGCCGACTCGCCCCTGGTCAAAACCGCCATCGCCGGCGAGGACGCCAACTGGGGCCGGATCGTCATGGCGGTCGGCAAGGCCGGCGAGGCGGCCGACCGGGACAGGCTCGCCATCACCATCGGCGGCATCGCCGTCGCCCGGGACGGCGTCGCCGTGGACGGCTACGACGAGGTCCCGGTGGCGGCCCACATGAAGGGCGACGAAATCGATATCGACGTGGATCTCGGCGTCGGGTCCGGCCGGGCGACGGTCTGGACCTGCGACTTGACCCACGGCTACATCTCCATCAATGCCGATTACCGGACCTGATCCCTCCTGCCTGGAGGCCGAGCGCCGGACCCGGTCCGGTTTGGCGCCGACCCTGCTGGTTTCGGCGGCGGCCCTGGTGGATGCCGACGGCCGGGTCCTGCTGGCCCGGAGGCCCGAGGGCAAGATCATGGCCGGGCTGTGGGAATTCCCCGGCGGCAAGGTGGCCGACGGCGAGACCCCCGAGGCGGCGCTGATTCGCGAACTGAAGGAAGAGCTCGGCCTTGACGTCACCGAAAGCTGCCTCGCGCCCATCGCCTTCGCCTCGCACGCCTACGACGACTTTCATCTCTTGATGCCGCTGTTCGTTTGCCGGGTGTGGAAAGGGACGCCGGCCCCGACGGAGGGACAGGCGTTGAAATGGGTGTTTCCGAACCGGATGGGGGACTATCCCATGCCGTCGGCCGACGAGCCGCTGGTCGCCCTGCTCTGCGATTTGTTGTGACCATGGAACCGGCGCTTCTCTTCGATCTCGATGGGACGCTGACCGACCCCAAATTGGGGATCACCAACTGTATTCGTCACGCCATCGAGAAAATGGTCATCCCAATCGATCCGGCGGATGACCTGACCTGGTGTATCGGCCCGCCGCTCCATGAGAGCTTCGGCGTCATGATGCCGGACGGCGCGCCGGCCGAGATCGACCGCGCCATATCCCTTTACCGGGAGCGGTATCACGGCATCGGCATCTTCGAGAACGAACTGTGCGACGGGATCGAAGCGGCGGTCGAGGAGTTTCAGCGCGCCGGCCATCTGATGCTGGTCGCGACCGCCAAACCGCACATCTACGCCGACCGCATCGTCGACCATTTCGGCCTCCGGCGGTATTTCCCGCGGGTGTACGGCTCGGAGCCGGACGGGACGCGGGCGGAGAAACGCGACCTGCTGGCCCACATCTTCGCCTCGGAAGGGATCGACCCCGCGAATGCGGTAATGATCGGTGACCGGCGCCACGATATTGCGGGGGCCCGGGCCCACGGCGCGAAATCCATCGGCGTCCAATGGGGCTACGGATCCGATGAGGAACTCACCCAAGCCGGCGCCGACCGTCTGGCCGCTCACCCGTCGGAGCTTGCGGCCGCGCTAAAAAAAATTTGAGGCGGACGCCGGCCCGTGTTGCGGCGCCAAAATGCTTTGCTAGAGTGCGATCCGACCCTAGGATGGCGCCCGCTTTAGGGAGAGAAACGTGGACGACACCGTTACAGCCCCGGTCACTGCTCCAGCCGCCGTTCCGGACACCGCTCCGGTCACCGCATGCGTGATGATCATCGGCAACGAGGTGCTGTCCGGGCGCACCGAAGACGCCAACCTGAACTGGCTCGCCACCCGTCTGACCGGCATGGGCATCCGGCTCGCCGAGGCCCGGGTCATCCCGGACGACGAGGACGTCATCATCGCCGCCGTCAACGAAGCGCGGGAGAAGTACGCTTACGTTTTCACCACCGGCGGCATCGGCCCGACCCATGACGACATCACCGCGCTTTGCGTCGCCAAGGCCTTCGGGACGGAGCTGGAGCGCCGGCCCGAAGCGGTGAAATTGCTCGAAGAGCACATGGGCAGGGACCGGCTGAACGAGGCCCGGCTGAAGATGGCCGAGGTGCCCGTCGGCTCCGCCCTGATCGACAATCCGGTGTCCAAGGCGCCGGGCTTTCGGATGGGCAATGTCTATGTGATGGCCGGCGTGCCCTCGATCATGCGGGCCATGTTCGACGGGATCGCCGGTGATTTGAAGGGCGGCGCGAAGATGCTGTCCAAGACCGTCGTCGCCTACCTGCCCGAGGGCACCGTCGCCGAGGGATTGGGCCGGGTTCAGGACGATCACCCCGATACCGAGATCGGATCGTACCCGTTCTACAAGGCCGGCAAGTTCGGCTGTTCGCTGGTTACCCGGGCCACCGATCCCGGCGAATTGGACGCGGCGGCCGAGGACATCCGCCGGATGATCCGCGATCTCGGCGGCGAGCCCCATGAGGATGACGGCTCGGAGATGCCGCCCGGTTGAGGCCCTAGCCCGCCTTGCGGGCCCTGATCCAAACGAAGTGGACCACCAGGACGGCGCCGACGGCGAGGGTGCCCTGGCCCGCGCGGCTGAACCATTCCGCCGTCCCGCCGCTCGTGACCGCCGACATCACCACCGGCGAGAGGAACTGAGCCAGGAACACCGCCATGGTGAGGCCGGACGTCGCCCGCCCGCGGATATGTGGGGCCGCGTCCTCGAGGATCAGCCCGACCAAGGCGGGGAACATCAGTCCCACGCCGGCGCCGGACAGGATCATGCCGCCGACTATCACCGGCAGCCCGGCCGCCGATCCGACGATCGTCAGCCCTGCGCCGAGCAACAGGAATGTCAGGGTGATCGACGTGCGCTCGGACAGGATTTGGCGGATGCGGCCGTAAAGGGTGGCGATCACCGCCGAGGTCAGGTTGGCGCACGCGATGGTGAGCGCCGCGGTCGAGGGGCCGGGCGCGCCGGTCTCCCGGAGCAGGAAGGGCAGCTGCACCGGGATAACGTAGAACGCCAAGATGGCGGCGAAGGCGGCGGTATAGGCGGCGGCGAACAGTTTCCAGGGGATACCGCCGGCCGCCTTGCGGGCCGCGGCGTCCTGCCGCTCGCGGATATGGGGCACCAGGAAGAACAGGGTCGGCAGGAGGATCACCGGGACCGCGTAGATGGCGAAGGGCAGCCGCCAGCCGATTTCGGCCAGGAAACCGCCGGCGGTGATGTAGGTCATGCCGCCGAGCGACATGGCGGCCGACTGCCAGCCCAGAACCCGGTTGCGCTGCCGGCCCTCGTAACAGCCGCCGATCAACGTGATGGCGCCGGTGAGGATTCCCGCCACCGAAATGCCCAGCAGCGCCCGGCCGATCAGAATGTCGATCAGGCCGTCCAGGAACAGCCCGGACGAGCCGGCGAGGATATAGATCACCGCCGAGACGGCCAGTACCGGCTTGGCTCCCGATTTGTCGGTGAGGTATCCGGCCAGCGGCGAGGCCAGCACGATGAACAGGCCGGGCATGGTCAGCGAAAGCTGGGTCAGGAACCGGGCATCGGGCAGGCTCTTGAAATGCTCGGCGATGGCCGGCAGCGCCGGCGCGATGGTGGCGCCCGACATGACCGTGAGGGTACTGGCGCCGAGCAGCGTGGCGAGCAGAAGCGCCTGGCCGAAGGCGCTCGAGGGGAGTTGGACGGGGCCGCCGGAAGACATGGCGCACCCTTGCCCGCCCGCCTGTCCCGGGCAAGCACAAACTCGGCAATCCTCCGCTGGGTGAGGGCGAGGGCCATGGAGGGGGCGGACACTCACTTAACTGGTATCCAACGAATGCAGCCCTATAATGCGCCGCGATTCCAACTCGCCCAAAATTGGGCGGAAACCGCACTCGCCCATAATTGGGCGGAAACGCATGCGTGCCCGCGTGGCGGAATTGGTAGACGCAAGGGACTTAAAATCCCTCGGCCCTTGGGCTGTCCCGGTTCGAGTCCGGGCGCGGGCACCACTCTTATTCAGCTTGCTTGATTTCGAGTCCCCTCCCGGTCGTGGAGACGACCTAGACACCGCGCTCGAAACCTCGGAAAACTATCGGATAGTCAGCAGAGTTAATTTCTCTTGTTATAGTTGACCAATGATACGAGTTGGCACCATCCTGAAGAGGAGAAACGAAGGGAGGCAACATGTCGCTGCCAGATTACTTGAAGGCCGGAGAACCCTCACGGCTTATACCGGTCATTTCAGATACCCGCAAGGAACAGAGAGCCACATCCGTATTGCTGGCAGTCTTGACAGTTGTGCCGGAGTTTGCCGATCGGCTATTTGCGCCACTCGGCCATCGGGTGGGCAAGCGATCAACGGTAAATTCGTTCACAGAGGTTGTGTTGCATAAGGGCCTTCATCCCGAAAAAGATCGGCCTGATGGGCTACTCGAATTAGTGACAGGTAAACGAAAATGGGCTGCTCTCATTGAGGCGAAAATAGGATCGGCCCAACTTGAGAAAGAACAGATCGAGAGATATCTCCAGCTTGCCCGAGACAATGAACTGAACGCCGTAATCACTATTTCGAACGAATTTGCCACCCGCCCGACCCACCACCCGTTGACGATATCCAAGGTGCTGACCCGCCGGGTCGATTTATTTCACTTGTCGTGGACAAGCATTTTTACCGACGCGGTGATATTGCACGAGAACTCTGCAATATCCGATCCCGATCAGGCGTATTTGCTAAGAGAATTCATTCGATTTCTGTCTCACGACTCAGTCGGCGTGACCGGGTACAAGAATATGCCAGCGCGCTGGAAGGAGGTTGTGGACCGTGTTGTCACGGGTGACCGGCTCAGCCCACGGGCTGATGAGACCGAGGAAATTGTTGGTGGATGGCATCAGGAGATGAGAGATCTTGCACTCATTATGAGTAGGGATCTTGGCGAAGCTGTTCAACTTCGCATGTCCAGAGCGCACTCCAATGACCCTGATTCGAGAATGAAGCGGGATATTGGACTTCTTTGCAGAGATGCAATATTGCGTTCCAGGTTGATCATTCCTAATGCCGCATCAGAGTTGACCGTCATTGCAGATTTGCGTGCGAGGACGTTGACTGCTTCAATGACTGTCGACGCTCCCACCAATATAAAGCGATCAACCGCGCGTCTCCGTTGGCTGCTGCGGCAAATTAAGACCGTTGATCCTACGCATGTTTTCGTCACAACAATCTGGCCGTCGCGGGCGCCAAACACGGTACTTCCGTTACAGGCCCTTCGTGAAAATGATGCAGTTTTGCAGGGCGGTGGAAAAGGCACCGCTCCCAGGGCGTTTGAAGTATCTATCAAGATGGACGGAGGCCGTAGGTTCGGTGGACGAAAGACGTTTATTGAGGATGTCGAAAACTTGGTGCCCGAATTTTACGAGCGTATCGGTCAGCACCTCAGGGCTTGGCAACCAACACCACCGAAACCAATCAAGTCGGATTCTTTAGAAGAAGCGTCAGAACCTGAGGTCAGCACCACAGTGTCGGTCACGCCTGGCAATGAGTACACGAGCTTATTGGACGTGCCTCCATTCTTGAGACGTCTTCCAGGTCCAACGGATTAAGGACCCACCGCGTTACTAGAACAGCCAGGTCGGGAAGCCCTTGGGCGCGACCTCGATCACCCATTCGGGCAGCAGCGCCTGGAACCAGAACAGGTGCAGGGTGTGCTCGTAGAACACCACCAGGACGGCATAGCCGGCGAGCGCATAGGCGCCCGAGAGCTTGCGGGAATATTCGCCCCATCTCCTCAGGTAGAGATACATGAGGATGGGGAGCGCCAGCTTCTGGCCGATGACCAGCATGGCCAGCACCATGGCGACCAAATAGGCGAAGAATATCACGCCGCGGCCGAGCAGCGCCTTCTCGCGGGCCTCCCGCCACGCCGCGCCGATCCCCGCATGTTCGATGACGGCGCCCCGCACGGCGCGCAGTTCCGAGATCACGATCAGCAGGACGAAGGCGAGCCCGGGGAGGGCGAATGTGGCGGGGAACTGACGGATCGAGCGCGGCCACTCGGCGGATTCGATGGGCGCCCAGATGAAGAATGCCAGCAGCGGCACCGAGACCATCAGCGAGACCAGCGGGTTCCGCTCCCGGCCCTCGCCCTGCTGGATGGTCCCCTGGCTCCGGGTCGAGATGATGCCGCGGGCCGACAGATAGATCGTCAAAACGATCAGCGCGATGATGATCAGCACGATGGGCCGGTCGAGCCAGCCCCAGCCGTCATGCACCCGCCAGGCGATATTGAACTTGTTCTCCATGATGTCGCCGAGAATCAGCCCCAGCACCAGGGGCGGGCGGGACCACCCGGACCGCTTCATCAGATAGCCGAGGATGCCGAAGAAGATCAACGAGATCCAGTCGCCCAAGGACGCGCCGCCGAGCCACGATCCCATGAACACGAAGAACAGGACGCCGGGCACGATCAGGTGGCCGGGCAGGAAGGCGACCCGCGCCACCTGCCGGGACCAGAACATCAGGACGCCCGCGACCAGGAGGTTGGCGACGACGATGGTCCACACCATGGAGAAGGTGATGTGGGCGTCCTTGGTCAGCATGTCGGGGCCCGGCCGCAGACCCTGGATCATCAGGGCGCTCAACAGGATGGCGACGCCGACGCCGCCCGGAATGCCGAACGCCACCGCTGGGATCAGCGCGCCGCCCTGGGTCGCGTTGTTGGCGGCTTCGGGGCCGATGACGCCCCGGATGTCGCCCTGGCCGAATTTGGAGCGGTCCTTGGCGCTTTGCACCGCATGGCCGTAGGCCAGCCAGTCGACGATCGCCGCGCCGAGGCCGGGGAGAATGCCGATATAACTGCCCAAGGCGGCGCAGCGGACCGCCAGCCATTTATGGGTCCAGGCATCCTTGATGCCCCGCAGGATGCCGCCGCCCTTGGCCTGGTCCTTGGGCACCCGCGAGATGGAGGTGTCCTTCAAGGCCAGCTCCATGAGCTCGGGGATGGCGAAGATGCCGAGCACCACCGGCAGGAAGGGCAGACTGTCGATCAGGTAGTCGGTGCCCAGGTTGAAGCGGGGAATGGGCACGGTGTCGCCGGTCCCGACGGTGGACAGCGCGACGCCGAAGCAGCCGATGGCGAGCCCCTTCAGCACCGAGCCGCCGGTCAGCGAGCCCACCATGGATAGGCCCAGGACGCCGAGCATGAATATCTCCGGCGCGTTGAAGGCGAGGATGATGGGCAGCACCAGGGGGATCGAGACGGCGAGGATGAAGGCGCCGAACACGCCGCCGAACGCCGAGACGGTGAACGCCGCGCCGAACGCCCGGGATGCTTCGCCTTTCATGGCGAGCGGGTGACCGTCCAGGATGGTGGCCTGCGACGCGGCGGTGCCGGGCACCCCCAATAGTACCGAGGCGATGGTATCGCTGGTGGCGGTGACCGAGACCATGGCCAGCAGCAGCGCGAATGCCGGCACCGGGTCCATCTCGAAGGTGAACGGGATCAGGATCGAGAGCCCGATGATGCCGCCGAGCCCCGGCACCGCGCCGAGCCAGGCGCCGATGGCGACGCCGAGTACGATGACGCCGATGGTCGGCCACTGAAATACCAGGGTGAGCCCCTGGATGAAGGCGTCGAACATCAACCGGTCCCGAGGATCTTGGTCAAAATGAACCGGCCCCCGCGATCATCACGAGGGCCGGGTCTTGGCCGGTTCTACTGCTTCTGGAAGGACGCGACGCGGTCTTTCCAGAACTTGGCGATCTTGGGATCGACGTTGGCCAGCGTTTTAAGCTGTTTCTCGCCGACATCGACCGGAACGTACTTCAACACCTGGCCGATGGCGTTCTGCATCCGGCTGCGCACATCCGGATCGGTCGCCGCATTCTTGAAGCCGATGCGCAGGTCGCGGACCGCCTCGGCATTGGTCTTCGGCGGCGCGAAGATGCGCATGCCGCCCCCGAAGGTGACCGAGGTGTAGAACTTGAAGGCATCCCAGATCAACCCCGACGGCGCCTTGCCGTGCACCTTCTTGTAGACCTGCAGGAACGACGGGATCTTGTAGCGCGGATCGGGCGAGAAGTTGCCGCTGGCGTCCATGACGTCGAGATGGTAGAGCCCGACGATGATCCCCTTGTCGGCCATGGTGGGCCTCAGGTTCTTGAACCATGAGCCCATGGAGAAGCCGGTGAAGTGGGTTTCCGCCGCCTGGATCGAGGTCTTGATCGACGGCACGTTGCGGAAGCCCGAGACGTAGTCGTACTTCACGCCCAGCAGATCGAGGGTGATCATGGCGTTGACGTCGGAGCCGTGGATCGGGTTGCGCCCGGCATATTTGAGGCCGGTTACCTTGAACAGATCAGACGCGGTCTTGACGCCGCCCGGCGCGAGGTCGTGGCGGGCCAGCACCATGCCGGGACCGCCCTGCAGGCCGGCGATATAGATCAGGTCCTGGTACTTGAACCGCATGCCCGGCTGTCCGGCCAACTGGGCCGCCACCTGGAACGGGTTGAAGCCGATGGTCTTGCCGTCTGGCCGCGCCTTGTGGGCGATGAAGTTCATCGCCTTCATGGTCGCCGCCCCCGGCATGTTCTGGACGATCACCTTGGGATTGCCCGGAATATGTTTCTCCAGATGCTTCGACAGGAACCGCGACATGGTGTCGGTTCCGCCGGGTCCGAACCCGACGATCAGTTTGACGGTCTCACCCTTGAAATATTGGGCATGGGCCGGCGGTGCGCTCAATGCGATCGCCGCCACGCCGAGAGCAATGGCAGTAAAGGTCTTGGTCTTCATCGTTAACCTCCCCGGTTATATTTCGGTTGATGTCGAATGACGGCTTCGTTACGGCCGACTGTAATCCCGCTCGGCGCCGCTAGGGCCCGGAAGGTGCGTCACTCATACGTTCGTCTCTTAGTCTCTCCAAAAATGCGGAAAATCCGTCGTTGGCGCCGGCGGGCGCCCGGAACATGGTGGCGAAAATGGCGACCAGCCACGGAATCTGTTCCTCGAAATCGATCATCGGATGAATGTTCTTCTTGCGATCCGCTTCATCCAAGGCGGCACGCGACGCGGCCGAGGAGAAATCGTGTACCGCGCACCACATGATGGTGAACCGCCGGCGTGCCTCTTCCCGGGGCAGGTGCGATTGATCTCCCGCGATCATATCCAGATATCGCTGGTCGGTGGCCGCCGCCAGTTCGCCGAGCGGCGAAGCGTTCGGCCAGCTGTTCTCGTTGACCACCCACGCGCGAAGACGGGCAAATCGATACCGCGCTTCTTCATTGCCGAGTTCGGGGCTGATCAGCGTCGACATAAAGGCATAGATTATCTGTTCCAACAGCGGAGGCCGGTCATCCGCAACGCGGCATTGCTCGAGCTTCTCAATTCGCAATCTGGAGATCTGCTGCGCCCTGCGCCTGATCACCCGGCGGAAGAGATCTTCCTTGGTCTTGAAGTGATAGTGGATGGCGCCGTTGGCGACCCCGGCTCCGGCAATGATGTCGCGAAGGGACGCGCCCTCGAAACCGCGTTCGGCGAAGGTTTTTTCGGCCGCGTCCAGGATCCGTTCGACGGATCGCTGTGAGTCGGGCCGTAATTTCTGCGTATCGTCCATGCCGGGTTGGTCCCCGTTATCCGCGACCACGAACAGCCTCCAGTTACCTAAAGTTTGGTTGCTCGACCAATTTATGTCAACTGGATACGGCCCAAAAACGCCACATTCACCGATTTTCATATTGAAATTTGGTCGTTCGACCAATTATAGTTTCGCCAACCGGTATCCGAAGCCGTTGGAAGTTCACTGGGGAGGGCGCGCCGCCGGCGCGCGGCTTGGGCATGACTGTCACGACCACGTCCGTTTCCACCGACGTTCTTATCGTAGGCTCCGGCTCCGCCGGGGCCATGGCGGCAATCAAGGGGCAAATGGCCGGAGCCGACGTCCTGGTCGTGACCAAGGGGCCATATCCGTCGGGCAACACGACGAAGGCGGCCGCCGGTTACGCCGCGGCATTCGGCCATTCAGACCCGCGCGACTCCATAGAGGTCCATTTCGGTGACGTGGTGCGCAACGGCATCGGACTGTGCAACGAGGTGATGGTCAAGACCTGGGTCGACAGCATTTGCGCCCTCACCGACGAAATGCGGGATTGGGGTATCGACCTTATCTTCGACGGCGACAAATATCTTCAGCGGCCGTGGGAGGG
>LXNI01001473.1_pt1 | contig 20215 bp, 17 predicted proteins | sample 809091 | NCBI WGS metagenome assembly LXNI01 (sample SAMN04870527, study PRJNA318959) | sponge metagenome | biome: 01000161; feature: marine sponge reef; material: water | host: Sarcotragus foetidus | place: Greece: Milos, Mediterranean Sea | collected 2013-05-29 | depth 5-7 m | reverse complement strand
GTTCGTTCTCCGTTGCCTAGATCTTCTATTATCCAACAGATGGTGGGCTTGTTTCCACCCGGGCCAGCGCCCCTTGCCCCGCAACCCAAAAAACCGCTATCTCGCTAATTTTGCAAAAGGCTCGTGTGATTGGGCTGCAGCGCAACCGCCGCGGCGGCCGCAGTGTAGGCGAAGCCCGGTGCATCCTGGGGTTGGCTCTGGTGCGGACCGCAGCGTAGCGCCAGTTCGCCGGGCAGTGGATGGTCGGAGGGCAGGCTGCCACCGGAAAAACCGGACAGACTAGATCGAAAGATCTCGCGGCTGGCCAAGTGTCCTGTTCTGAGCGGAGAGTGGCTCTAACCTTTTGGTCCCTAGGTAGCTACGATGTCAACAAGCATCTCGCTGCCGCGCCCGATGTGCCGAAGTCTACGCTCCATTGAACGCGATTCCTGCTCCACTGGTCGGAATGGCGGCGTGGGCTCTGCCATCAGGGTCCCAGATGCAGGCGGCGCTTGCAACAGTGCGCCAACGCGGTCCATTGGACCGGGCGTTCTGCCTGCCGGAACCACATGCCTGAGTGTGATCGAACATCGTTGCATGCACGCCCTGCTAAACTGTTGCCCGCAATGCGGTCTCGTAGATCGTTCCTAGCCATGCTCAGCGGCGCATCCCTAGCCCCGCGAGTCGCGGTGCCCCAGACCAAGGGCAAGCTGAAGATCACATCGGTCGAAGCAGTGCCGGTCCGCCTGTGGTCACGCTCATCGCAGGGACGTTTGCCGGAATTCAAGGGACCGTACGACCCGGCCCGCTGGCGTTACAGCGGACCGTACTCCCAACTCGCCAGCGCGATCGTAGTCGTCATCAAAACCGACCAAGGCATCACCGGCTACGGGTTCGGTGCGGGCGGTGGTGCCGCTGCCGAGATCATCCACGGCCACCTGCGGCACCTCCTTGTGGGAAGCGACCCGCTCAATGCCGAGTTGCTTTGGGACCAGATGTACTCTTCCGGCATCTACTACGGTCGGCGCGGAGTCTTCGTGATGGCCCTGAGCGGAGTCGACAACGCGCTCTGGGATATCGTCGGCAAGTACGCGGAGACTCCCGTCTACAATCTCATTGGTGGCCAGACGCAGGAAAAAGTGCCCGGGTACATCACGAATTCAGACCCTGGTGTGGGCCTTGCACTCGGCTTCGAGAACTTCAAGCTCGGCATTCCTGAAGGGGTCTTGGACGGCACCTCAGGCATGGAGCGGATCGAAGCTCGGATCGAGCGCGCCCGCGATGCGATCGGGCCGGACCGCAGGTTGATGATCGACTGCGGCTGCCGCTGGAACGACATCGGCTACACCTTGGAGATGGCCCGGCGGCTAGAGCCTTCGGATTTGTACTTCATCGAAGAGCCGCTTTCGCCCGACAACATTCTCGGCTACAAGCGGTTGGTCGACGAGATCGACAGCACGCTGATCGTCAGCGGCGAGCACGAGTACACGCAGTACGGCTACCAGATGCTACTGCACCATGGTGGCACCGAGATCCTCCAGCCGGACATCAGCTGGTGCGGCGGCCTAACCGCACTGCGCAAGATCGCCGTCATGGGTGCCGAGCGAGGCTTGCCGATCATCCCCCACCGCGGCGGCAGCCTGTATGGCATGGCCATCGTGCTAACAGCCAACGCTCCTATGGCGGAGAGCTTTGGCACCGGTGACGACGCGACAGATCTGATGCTGGCGATGTCATCCCCGTACGAGGGCGGTTACTACTATGCCAAGGACAAACCCGGTTTCGGCACCGAACTCACGGACAAGTTGGTCCACGATCATGCCGGCAGCAGCGCGCTTTAGTCCGGTTGTCGGCCAGCCTGGCCTCTCGCGCCGCGCATTGCTGGCAGCCCTCGCGGCCGCTCCGGGACTGCGGGCGCTCGCTGCGGACGCGGATGAGTTTCGCGGCATCTACCCGATTGTGGCCACTCCGTATAACGATGCCGGCGAGGTGGACTTGCAGACCCTCGCCGAGGAGGTGCGCTTCTTGGATCGGGCTGGCGTTCACGGGATCGTCTGGCCGCAGCTGGCGAGCGAGTATGCCTTGCTGACCTTCGAGGAGCGCATCGCGGGTGCGGAAGCGATCGTGAAGGCATCCAAGGGGCTGCGCCCCAAGGTTGTGATCGGCGTGCAAGCTGCCGATACGGCCTCTGCCGTGCGCTACGCCGAGCACGCCAAGTCGATCGGCCCGGACGCTATCATCGCCCTCCCGCCTCGCAAGGGCCGTCAAACGGAGTTCGACCTAGACGCCGTCGCCCGCTACTACGCAGCGGTAGCCGAAGCGGGGGGCTTGCCGATGTTCATGCAGGCCATTGGCAACATGAGCGTCGAGTTCGTGGCCCGCATGGTGCGCGAAATCCCCAACCTGCACTTTGTCAAGGATGAGGCGGGTCACACACTGACCCGCCTGACCGAGTTCGCCGAATTGCCGGGGCCGGATCGCCCGGTCGCATTCACGGGAGGCCATGGCCGCACGCTGGTCGAAGAGATGGCGCGCGGGTCGGCGGGCACGATGCCTGCCGCGTCTTGGGTGGACTTGTACGTCAAGGTGTGGGATCTGTGGCACGCTGGGGATCGTGGCGCTGCAATGGACATGTTCTCCAAGGCGCTCCTGCTGATTGCGAAAGCCACTGCGCACGGTCTTCCCTCACTGGCCTACGTGTTACACCTGCGCGGAGTGTTCCCGAATTGGAAGGTGCGCACACCGAGCGCCCGTAAGTTAGACCGGCACGCTCGCGAGCAGATTGAGGCGACATTGGAGTTCGTCCGCCCGTATCTGACCGCATGATGGCGCTGGGCAGGGTGCTTATAGTTGCCGGCTTGTCGCTGCTGGTTTTAGGCGCGCTGCTTCTGATGGCACCGAGGTTGGGGCTGCCCGCGCCCGGAAGACTTCCCGGAGACTTGATCTACAAGAGCCCCCGCTTGACGCTCTACTTGCCCTTCACCACTTGTCTCGCCATCAGCGTGATTCTCACGGCGCTGTTTTACCTGCTCGGACGCCGCTGAATGCCGCCGGTGTAAGCAGGAGAACAGCTTGTTGTCCGGCGCTGTGGGATGATGTAGCCGTCATGCGCTCACTGGCACTATTGCTCGGCATCTTGGTGACTCTAGCCGCCGTTCCCGCACAGGCCGCGGGGCCTTCCCCGGAGATTCCGTTCAAGAAGCGGGTGATCGATCTGGGCCGAAACGAGGCCTGCGCGGTGGCGGACCTGAACGGGGATGGCTACCTCGACATCGTGTCGGGCGAAAACTGGTTCCGGGGACCGGAGTTCCAACCGAAGAAGTTCCGCTCGTTCTACTTTTTCAACAACTACATCGACGACTTCAGCGACATGCCGTTCGATGTCGATGGGGATGGACACGTTGACGTTGTGAGCGTCTCCTGGGGCGAGCGCAAGATCGCATGGTGGCGCAACCCCGGCCGAGCCATCGGCGATTGGGTCGAGCAGCGGGTCCACGAGGGGCTCCCGGTGGAGTTCGCCCTGTTGGTGGACTTAGACGGAGATGGCGCGGCCCGCGAAGTCCTGCCGCAATTCGGAGGCAGGCCAGCCGACAAGACCTCTTGGTTTGAATCCCCCGGCCGGGATGGCAAGTGGGTCGAGCACACGGTCAAGCCCGCAGCCGACGGCCATGGGATCGGTGCCGGTGACGTAAACGGCGACGGGCGCGCAGACATTCTCACGCCCAAGGGCTGGCTGGAGGGCCCCTCTGACCCTCGCAAGACGCCGTGGACCATGCATGCCGAGTTTGAGATCGAGGAGCACGCCGGGTTCCTGCATGTGTTGGACGTCGATGGCGATGGCCTCAACGACATCATCGCGCCGCACGCGCACAGCTATGGGATCTACTGGCTCAAGCAGGGGCGCGGGGATGACGACCAGCGCACATGGGAGCGACAGACGATCGACGACGCTTGGTCCCAAGCGCACGCGTCGACCATGGCCGACCTGACCGGCGACGGGCGGCCCGAACTCATCACGGGCAAGCGACTGTTCGCGCACAACGGCCACGACGAGGGTGGCCGCGAGCCTCTCGGGCTGTATTGGTACGAGTACGCCAACAATGGCAGGCAGTGGGAATGGCTGCGCCACACGATTCACTACGGCGGTCGCGTGGGCGGCGGCATGCAGATTCCGGTAGTCGACATCGACAAGGACGGCGACCTGGATATCGTTGTCGGCGGAAAGGGCGGTGTCTTCCTGTTCGAGAATCTCACGCGCTGAACGCGCGAGTGCTCTTTCGCTCGAGGGCTAGGCGAGTGCCGCGAGCGCGATGTCGTCGAACGAGAAGTCCGGTCGGTCCCGATTGGTGCGCCCGGAACGGTTGTACCACTCCCATGTCTGCCCCAATCCCTCGGCCAGCGACACGGTTTGGAAGCCCAACTCCCGACGCGCTCGTCTGACATCCAGCGTGATGGGTGGCATGTCGAAGTATTGCCCGAAATAGTACGGCTGCTGGAAGATCTGACCGCCCAGCCTTAGCGCGGTCTCGCGCGGGATATAGCGCAGGTCGGGTTCGATCCCGGCCACCTCGCCGAGCATCCGGACGAATTCGTCCTGCCGCACGGGGCGGTCGTGCGCGACGTTGTACGCACGTCCCGCCGCCGCTGGGGTGTCGGCGGCGAGCAGGGCAGCGCTCACCAAATCCCCCACCAACACGAAGTGCATCAAGCGGCTGCCGTCCTCTGGCACTAGAATCGGACGTCCGGCGCTGAGGCGATCCCAGAAGAACGCTTCGCGATAAAACGGATTGCGCGGACCGTAAATGAACGGCGGTCGCAGGGTAGCCGTCGGCACGCCCTTCTCGGTGTAGAGCCCCAGCAGAGCCCGTTCGGAATCCGCCTTGTTGCGGCAATAAAGGTCGGAACAGTCGGAGGGTGCTAGCGGCGAATCCTCGCCACAGTTGAGGCCGTCCCCGTAAGCCGCGCAACTAGAGACAAAGACATACCGGCGCAGGTTCTCGTCACACGCCGAGGCTGCTGCAAGTACCTGCTCCCCGGTCGTGCCCCGCTGCCAGTCGTAGACGTTGTCAAACACTAAGTCGTAGCTGCCCTTGACAGCCTTGGCCATTGCGGCTGTGTCGTTGCGATCGCAGCGGATCTCCCGTGCATGGCCAGCGAACGGATTGTGTTGGCCGCGATGCAGGATGGTGACGTCATCGCCGCGCTCGAGGAGGCGTGTGACGAGTGCTTGGCCGATGAACAGCGTACCACCGATCACCAAGACGCGGTTCATGCTCGAAGTCTGCGGACGGCGGAAAGCGCTACGAGGTTTGCGGGCGCACCCGCAGTGCGATGCCCACCTCTGCCAAATTTCGATCCGGCACTGTGTTGGGCGCCTCGCACATCAGATCGGTGCCCTTGGCGGTCTTGGGGAAGGGGATCACGTCGCGGATTGTAGCCTCGCCAGCCAGCAACATGATCAGTCGGTCCAGTCCCAGCGCAATGCCCCCGTGCGGGGGCGTGCCGTATTGCAGGGCTTCCAAGAAGAAGCCGAAGCGATGGCTGGCTTCCTCGGAGGGTATGCCCAGAGCTTCGAAGACCTTCGATTGCACGTCTTGGCGGTGGATGCGGATCGAGCCTGAGCCCAACTCGACTCCGTTGAGGACCAAATCGTAGGCTTTCGAGCGGCACGCCTCCGGAGCGGTAATCAGCTTGTCAATGTCGTCATCGTGAGGTGCCGTGAACGGATGGTGGGCCGGGGTCCAGGCTCCGTCGCTGGCGTCCCATTCGAACATCGGGAAGTCGGTGACCCACAGCAATCGCAGGTCATCGTTCTTGAGCAGGCCGTGGCGATCCGCGAAGGCCGCCCCGATGCGCTGTTTGAGATTGCCTGCCGCAACGAGCACGGCCTGCTCCGGACGCGGCCCAGTGGCGGGCTCCAAGCCGGTGACGAGTACGAGGAAGTCTTGCTCGTCGGCGCCCAAGCGTTCCCTGACAGCCTGCATCTGCGCCGGCATCTTCTTGGACAGGCCGCGAAAGTCGTCAAAGATCCTCAGTTTCTGCTCGGCGGCGTATTCGCGGAACTGTTCCCGCTCGCGCCGTGTGAGCTGCCCGACTCCCGGCGTGCGGACCGCCACTAGAGGGCCCCGCATCGGCAGGTCCTGCGGAGCGAGCAGGTCTGTCACGACAGCCATCGGCGGCAGGCGCAGGTCGGGCTTGTCACTCCCGTAGCTCTGCATCGCTTCGGCATACGTCAGTCGTGCCAACGGCAACTCCACGGCCTCGGCGCCAGCGGCCTGGCAGACACTTGCCATCAGCCTTTCGATGACGGCTAGCACCCCGTCTTCGCTGACGAACGACATTTCGACATCGATCTGGGTGAATTCGGGCTGCCGGTCCGCGCGCAGATCCTCGTCGCGGAAGCAGCGCACGATCTGGAAGTAGCGGTCGTAGCCGCCCACCATCAGCAGTTGCTTGAACAGTTGTGGAGACTGGGGCAGGGCGTACATCGAGCCCAATTGGATGCGGCTCGGTACTAGGAAATCGCGGGCGCCCTCCGGCGTCGAGCGGGTCATGAAGGGCGTCTCGATCTCTAGGAACCCCTCCTCGCTGAACGACTTGCGAACTGCGGCGTTGATCTCGTGGCGCAGTCGGATGTTTTGCTGCATGCGGGGCCGGCGCAAGTCGATATAGCGGTATTTGAGGCGCGTGTCCTCGCCCACGCTCGTGCGGTTTTCTTCGTCCAATTGGAAGGGCGGCGTCTTGGACGTGTTCAGGACGGTTAGCTTCTCAGCGACCAACTCGACCGTGCCGGTCTCGAGATTCGGGTTGTAGGTGTCTTCGGAGCGTCGGATGATGGGTCCTTCAACTGCGATCACGTACTCGCTGCGCAATGCCTCAGCGACGGCATGGGCCTCTGGGTGGGTCTCGGCGTTGAACACGACCTGGGAGATGCCGCTGCGGTCCCGCAGGTGCAGGAAGAGCAAGCCGCCTAGGTCCCGCTTGCGGTGTACCCAGCCCATCAGGACCGCGTTCTTCCCGATGTCGGACTCGCGGATTTCGCCGCAGTAATGGGACCGCTCCAGTGCGCCCAGAGGGTGCGTTTCGGGAGCGACTGGCTCTTGTTCCGGCATTAGCTCTCGTCTAGGTACTGGCGTGACAGCTCGACATAGTGCTCGGCGTTTTCGCGGGTGCGTTCCAGTTCCTCGTCACTCACGCCGCGCTTGACCTTGGCAGGCACGCCTGCCACCAGGCTGCGCGGCGGCACATCCGTTCCGCCCAGAACCACTGCTCCGGCTGCGACGATCGAGCCGGCGCCGATACGGGCCTTGCTGAGGATGGTCGAGCCCATGCCGATCAGACAGTCGTCTTCGACCACGCACCCGTGGACCGTGCAGGAGTGCCCGACAACTACGCGGTCGCCGATCGTCAGCGGCGCGTCAGCGTCCTCGTGGAGGCAGCTATTGTCTTGGATGCTGGTGTCGTCGCCGATGGCGACCGTTGAGGTGTCGGCCCGCACGGTGACGTTGCACCACACGCTGGACTGCGCACCGACGTTGACATCCCCGATCAGCGCTGCGCTTGGATCGATGTAGGCGCTGGGCGATATGGTTGGCCGAGCGCCACGAAAACTTCGAATCATGGCAATCCGTGGGTCCGCTGCGCCCTGGGAAGAAAATCGTGATGAGGCAAGTCACCTGCCACATCATCCGAGCGGAGAACTGACTTCAAAATACCACAGGGCAAGCGTTAACCCGCACGCCGCGGCTCGCCCGAAACGTGCCGCGGGAATGATCGCGGACGGTCTGAAGTAGGGGGTGCTGGCACATGCCGACTAGACTGGCTGCCATAGCTCCGATCGCGTCCAAGAGCCACGATCAAGAGCGGGGACCGGCCCGCCTTAAGATGGGGGAAGCGAATTCATGCCGGAACAGGTCGTCAAGCAGCGTTCACGAGGCTTCATCTGCGTGAACGCCCATCCCGCCGGGTGTGCCCGGAACGTGGAGCATCAGATTGCGCGTGTGCGCAGCAACATGCCCTCGACATCTGCCACGGACGTGCGCAATGTCTTGGTCATCGGCGCGTCAACCGGCTATGGCTTGGCCACCCGGATCGCGACAGGCTGGGGGTTGGGGTGTCGCACGCTCGGGGTGTTTTTCGAAAAGCCTCCCGCCGGGCGGCGCACGGCGAGCGCCGGATACTACAACTGCGTTGCCCTGCACCAAGCCGCTGAACGCGATGGCCTGTGGGCGCGCAGCATCAACGGCGATGCTTTTTCCGACGAGATCAAGGAAGAGGTTGCCCACTCAGTTGCCGGTTCGATGGGCAAACTGGACTTGGTCGTCTACAGCCTCGCATCCCCGAAGCGGACGAACCCCAGGGCGGGGACGGCGCACACTTCCAGCCTCAAGGCCATCGGCTCGCCGTTCACGGGAAAGACCATTGATCTGGGCAACGGAGAGGTGGGCACGGCTTCCGTAGATGTCGCGACTGACGCAGAGATCGACGAGACCGTCGCCGTCATGGGTGGCGAGGACTGGCGCTGGTGGATTGAGGGGCTCTCCGATGCTGGGTTGCTCGCGCCGGGGGCGAAGACGCTCGCCTACAGCTACTACGGACCCGAGGTGACTTGGCCGATCTACAAAGACGGCACCATTGGTGCGGCCAAGCAGGACCTCAAAGCGACTGCCGACAGACTCAACGCTAAGTTGGCGCAAGAGGTCGGCGGAGCTGCTTGGGTGGCCGTGAACAAGGCGGTTGTCACCCAAGCCTCCGCGGCGATTCCCGTCGTGCCGCTGTATGTCAGCTTGCTCTTCCGGGTGATGAAAGCCAAGGGAATCCACGAGGGTTGTATCGAGCAGATGACACGTTTGGTACGTGATCACCTTGCCGTGGCCGACGGGCCGCAATTCGACGCAAATGGCCTGATTCGCCTCGACGACCTCGAAATGCGACCCGACGTGCAACAGGAGATTGCCGCTCTCTGGCCTAAGGTGGGGACTGGCAACTTGGCGGACCTAGCGGATTTCGCCGGTTTCCGTCGGGACTTCAACAACCTGTTCGGCTTCGACGTGGACGGCGTGGACTACGACCTGCCGGTTGAGACGGAAGCCTTCTTGCCCTAGATTGGAAGAGTACCCCTCCATGCCCTCTCAGAGCAGCGCACAGCACCGCAGCCTCGCCGCGCAGCGTGGGCCGGTGACCTTGGCGGTCGTGACCGTCAGTGACAGCCGCACCCCCAAGACGGATGCCAACGCGGCGTTTCTAGCCGGAGCTGTCGAGCAATCCGGCAATCGCCTGCACTCGATTCGCATCGTGCCGGACGAGCCCGATCAAGTAGCGGCGTCACTGGAGGAATTGGTCGCCGACGAGCAGGTGCAGGTCGTGCTCTTTAACGGCGGTACGGGTATCTCGCGCCGGGATCGGACGTACGATGTGCTCACCCGAGCGATGGATAAGGAACTGACCGGATTTGGCGAGCTATTTCGCATTCTCAGCTATGACCAGGTCGGCTCCGCCGCGATGCTCTCGCGGGCCACGGCCGGGGTCTGCCAGTCTACGGTGGTGATTTCCGTGCCGGGCTCTCCCGCCGCCGTGCGGCTGGCGTGGGAGAAGCTGATCCAGCCGGAAGTGGCCCATCTGGCTTGGGAAATCACCCGCTAGCGACCGGCTATACTCGGGCTAGTGCCGGAGGCAGCGTGAAATCCCTGCATCTCCGCGTGTTCGTCACGCTGGCGCCGTTGCTGGCGCTGGCTTGCGCTGGCGAAGCTCCGCGTTCGGCAGCCGAGATCGAAGCGGCTGTGCAGAGCTACCTTGCCGAACGCACGGACCTACGGCTCGACCACATGCAAGTCAAGGCGGATCGCATCCGTTATGAAGGAGACCATGCGACCGTCTCCGTATCCATTGTGGCTTCCGACGACCCCAAAGCGGCCATGAAAATGCTGTATCAGCTGCAACGCGGCCCAAATGGTTGGAGGGTGCTTCCGCCAGAACCCGCTAGCGGCTCGTCTGCGCCGTTGCCGCCGAACCACCCGCCGACATCAGGACTGCCGCCCGGACACCCTCCTACTGAACAACCCAGCACAGGACTTCCTCCCGGGCACCCGCCGCTGGACGGCGGGCAGCGCTAGATAGGATTCGAGACTGAACGGAGTAATGCAGCACGATCTCTCTAACGCCTTGTTTGCCGAGGCTCAACAGGTCATTCCCGGGGGGGTGAATTCGCCCGCCCGCGCGTTTCGCGCCGTCGGCCGCGAACCCGTCTTCATCGAGCGTGGCGATGGCTGCCGCTTGTGGGATGTGGATGGGAACGAGTACGTTGACTTCGTCGGATCTTGGGGACCGCTATTTCTCGGCCACCGCCACCCCGAAGTGATCGCAGCTTTGGAACGCGCCCTCAAGACCGGAACGAGCTTCGGTGCGCCGACCGTCGCCGAGGTCGAGATGGCTGAGTTGATCTGCGAGATCGTGCCGTCCATCGAAATGGTGCGGCTGGTCAATTCAGGCACCGAGGCCACCATGAGCGCGCTTCGCGTGGCCCGCGGCTACACGGGTCGGGACCTGGCGATCAAGTTTGTCGGCAACTACCACGGGCACGTGGATTCGCTGCTGGTCAAGGCCGGCTCGGGGCTGGCTACGCTGGGCATCTCCGATTCGGCGGGCGTGCCGGAAGGCTTCGCCGCCACCACGCTGCCCTTGCCCTACAACGACGCAGCAGCAGTTGCGGAAGCGTTTGCGAAGTACGGTGCCAGAATCGCGGCAGTGATCCTAGAGCCGGTCGCCGGCAACATGGGTTGCGTGCCGCCTCGGCCGGAATTCTTGCAAGCTTTGCGGGAATTGTGTACCGATCACGGTGCGGTGCTGATCTTTGACGAGGTGATGACCGGATTCCGGGTCGCTTTGGGAGGAGCCCAGTCCCTGTACGGGGTTACACCTGACATGACCACGTTGGGCAAGGTCATCGGCGGCGGCCTGCCGATCGGCGCGTTTGGCGGACGGCGGGAGATCATGCAGCACGTCGCCCCGCTCGGAGCGGTCTACCAGGGCGGCACGCTCTCCGGCAATCCGCTGGCTGTCGCGGGTGGTCTTGCGATGTTGCGCACGCTCCGCGCTCACCCCGACATCTACGATCGAGTCGAAGCCTCAGCCGCCCGGTTGCAGGCCGGTGTAACGTCCGCCGCCGACGCTGCGGGAGTCAAGCTGACCAGCAATCGGGTCGGCTCAATGCTAACTTTCTTCTTTACTGACCGTGATGTATGCGACTGGGACGGTGCAGCTAGCTGCGATACGGAACTGTTCGGACGCTACTTCCGGGAGATGCTGGCGCGCGGGATTTATCTGCCGTGCTCGCAGTTCGAAGCGGTTTTCGTCGCCAACTGCCACGGCGAAGCAGAGATCGATCTCGCGATCGATGCTGCTGGGGGTGCGCTTGCAGAAATCTCGTAAGCGGTCTTCGGCAGGGCCGCTGTAAGGCAGGGATCAGCCCGGTGGCACGCGCGCATCGGCGATTACAACCCGCCCGTTGTGGCGACCGTTCCACGAGTCCAGTTTGACCGCTCCGGCTACTTCAGCCAGCCGAGCGTCTGAAGCATTTGCCCCGAGGCGGTCCTGCCAGTCTTCCGGTGCGCTCCACCAAACAGTCTCGAAGCGGCTGCCCCCGCACTCCAATGTCGCGAATAAGTGCCCGTTGGCCGTTAACTTGTGGTGCACAAGTGCGCACTGGCGGACACCGAACTGCGGGAATGCCAGTCCTGGACCCCAAGGTTCGAGTCGCTGCTGGGCTTCGGCAATCGCGAGCAACGCGTCCGCTCCAAGCTGGTTGGACGTCAAGACCGCATCAATGACGCGGCTAGGCTCGCACGGCACCGACGTCTTGGCCGCGTGCTCCTTGAAGCGCTTGGTGAGAAATTCCCGCAGGTCTTCCAGCCGCTGGGGATCGATCTCCACGCCGCATGCCGCAGCGTGCCCGCCCCCCTTCCGCGCGATGCCGTCCCTGACGGCAGAGACCACCGCCTCTCCAATGTTGAACTCCAACGCCGACCGTCCCGAGCCTGCTAAGGTGCCGTTGTCTCGCTGAGTCAGCGCAATGGCCGGCCAACCGGACAGCTTGACAAGCTCTGACGCCACCAGACCGACCGTGCCAGGCGTCGCAGCGGAAGCTATGAACACATTCACCGGCCCGCGCTCAAATTCCGCCGCGTCCGGATGCGACGCCAGTTCTTCCCGTGCCTCTCTGCCCAGTTCCCGGCGATCATGGTTGTGTTGGTCGAGCCGACCCGCCAATTCGCGCGCCGCACCTCTATCCGTTTCGCGCAGGCAGCGCGGTGCCAGGTCGGATTCCCCCATGCGCGAGCCGGCGTTCAGTCTGGGGCCGATCTTCCAGCCGAAGTCGTCGGCCGAGTGAGGTTGTCTCAGCTTGGCGACATCGCATAGCTCGGCCAAGCCCTTGCCACGCGCGGCGGGATCGTTGAGCAAGCGGACCCCGTGGCGAATCAGCGAGCGGTTGAACGGCACATCGAGACGCATCAGGTCGCACGCGGTACCGAGGGCCGCATATAGCGTGATGCTCTGGCGCACGCGCTTGGTCTCCATCTTGGACAGCCCGGCCTGGCGCAGAATCGAACGCGCCACGAACCATGTCAAGCCGGCTGCACAAAGCGTGCCGTGCTCCCCAGGGGATGTGGGCGATGTGACCCAAGGATTGAGGAGCACTCCCGCGGTTGGCGTTTGGGCGCCGTGGGCGGGGTGGTGGTCAATTACCACCATGTCGATTCCGGTAGCCTCATGAAACTCATCCAAGAGGCTGCCTGCCGCCGTGCCGCAGTCCAGCACGACGATACAGTTGACGCCGGCACCGGCGAGCAGATCGAGGCAGCGTTGGTTCGGCCCGAAACCCTCTGTGTTGCGCTCGGGAACCGCAACTGCCGGATTGAGGTCGCGTCGCCCACTGACTAGACGGAGCGTTTCTATTAAGATTGCTTGGGACGTCGAACCATCGACGTCAAAATCGCACAAGATTCCGACGCGGCCCGTGCGCGCAGCGTCAAGTATTCTTGCCGCGGCTTCGGATGTACGCGGAGGCTCGCCCATTGCGGCGGTACAGTCGGCTAGAGATCGCTCCGCCAGCGTCAGAGGATCGAACGCGTCCGGCTTGCGGCTGGCCAGCGCCTCGCCGATCGCGGCCGGCATGCCCAATACCTGAGCGATCCTCTCTCCCCGCTGCAGCCGATCAGCGGAATCATCCGGCCATTGCCAGACTAGCTCTCTCAACGTCGGTGCTCCTCAAACTCGGACACGAAGTGGAGATCTCTGCTGACCGGGTAGTCAGGCACTAGGCGCGGCGGTCCCCGAGGCTCGGTGCAAGCGCTCTGCGATGCCGATGTCGCACTCCGGTCGGAGCAGGGGGAACAGGATTACATCGCGAATGGTTGGCGAGTTGGTCAGCAGCATTGTCAAGCGATCGATGCCGATTCCCTCGCCAGCGGTCGGCGGCATGCCATAGCACAGCGCCCGGATATAGTCCTCGTCAATGCCGTGAGCCTCGTGATCGCCCGCGGCCCGAGCCAGCGCCTGCTCCTCAAAGCGCCCCAATTGTTCCAGCGGGTCGTTTAGCTCGGAGTAGCCGTTGGCGATCTCCATCCCGCCGCAGAAGATCTCGAACCGCTCCACCCAGGCTGTATCGTCCGGTTTCTGCTTGGAGAGCGGCGACGCTTCTACCGGGTAGTCGTAGATCGCCGTCGGTTGGATCAGGCGGTGCTCGCATGCGGCCTCGAAAAGGTTTAGCAGGGCCTTGCCCGCCGAAATCCCCTCGGGCAAGTGGACGGTTTGACCTTCCTTGCGCTCATGGATCGCCGCTAGTTCGCGGATCTTGCCGATATCGGCTAGGTCGCCCACATCTGGCCGCGTATCTTCGTGCGGCCAGTACTCCGCGATCGCCTCGGGAAACGTCAGGCGGTCTAGCGAGCCGAAATCGATCCTGTGATCGCCGAACTCTGCAACCGTTGCGCCGTCGAGCGCGGCCTCAGCACTGGCCCTTAGCAGATGTGTGCTGAAGTCCATCAGGTCGCGGTAGTCGCTGTACGCTTCGTAGAACTCCAACATCGTGAACTCGGGGTTGTGCTGCTTGGACAGCCCCTCGTTGCGGAAGTTGCGGTTGATTTCGTACACCCGGTCCAGCCCGCCGACAGTCAGGCGCTTCAAGTACAATTCCGGGGCGACCCGCAAGAACAGGTCGACATCCAGCGTGTTGTGATGTGTCTGGAAAGGCCGTGCCAGTGCGCCGCCATAGACCGGTTGCATCATCGGGGTTTCGACTTCGATGTAACCGCGCTGCTCGAAGCAAGTGCGTAGCTGCCGGATGATCTTGTCTCGGGTCACAAACGTCTGCCGTACCGAGTCGTTGCTGATCAAGTCCAGTGACCGCTGCCGGTAGCGGATCTCGACATCTTGCAGGCCATGGAACTTCTCGGGCGGCGGAAGCACGCTCTTGGACAGGAAAGCCAGTTCGGTCGCTCGGACCGTGAGTTCCCCGGTGCGCGTGCGAAAGACCCGTCCGGTCACGCCGATCACGTCTCCCGCGTCGAGCAGCTTGTAGAGTTCAAAGTCACGCTCTGAGACTTCGTCCCGGCGCACGTAGATCTGGATCTGAACGCCGCCTTGCTTCAGGTTGGCGAAACCCGCCTTGCCTTGGCGGCGTTTGGTCACCAAGCGGCCGCAGATGCGGGTACTAGGCTGCTCGGCCTCGAGTGTGTCGCCATCGTACGAGTCGAAGGCGTCCCGAAGTTCGGCGACCGTGTGCGTTGCGTCGTACTTGTGTGGGTAGCGCTCGAAACCCAGCTCGGAGATTCGGGCGATCTTCTCGAAACGCTGCTGGAATATGCGATCTTCGGGAGACACGGGGAAGGCTCGGCCCTAGGCAGGGCCGGAACCTTCATTGTAGGAGCGTGTTCGTGGAGAGGGCGAATGCGGTTCCGGGAGACACGGACAATGCCCTGCCGGGCTTCCGATTGCGGCCATGGTCGTTGTCGCCGATACAGTCCCCGGTTGGACCGGGGTGGTGCGGGCTTAAGCGCGCAGATTTCCTAGTAATAGTCCGAGCAGTCCATGAAGTAGCCGCAGCGGTCGCAGCGCAACTTGCAACTGCGACTCTCCAAGCGTTCGGAGCAGTTCGGGCAGTAAAGCATCGCATTCTGCTCCGCGCTCTTTGCCTGAGCGCGTCGGACGGGTTGCGACCGACCCGCCTGCTTCTGGGAGCGCTGTCGCAAGTCGGGCTGGTCGCGGGTCATACGCCGACCTCGCGAATGACGTCCAACTTTTCGTCGCTCAGGTAGCCGTAGCGGTTCACCCAATAGCCATGCTGGCCCGCCTCGCGGGCCACCACGAGCCGCTTGCGAAAGTCGTCCAACGGGCCGTAGCCGTGTGCGAGCACGTAGACAGGGGTATCACCCGCGTCCCGCTGGGCTTGGCGGATCTTGCGGGTCTGGGCAAGCGGGCCGACTGGATGCGGCACATCCGGTGGCGGATACGCGTAGTCCTCCACGGTGGGGAGGCCATCGTCATCGGCGATGTCGAGCCAGCGCACCAATGCCCGTGCAAGCAGCCTGCTCGACAGGCCGGGATTCGCCGCCAAGATTTGGTCTCCGTAGAAGCGCAACATCATCGGCCAATGCATGGTGTACAACTTGCAGCTGATGGCTGACGAGTGTTTGGCCACGCGCCGGAAGTCCATGCCGGACGGAATTGTCCAAGGCGGCGGGAAGGCATTGGGCAGCAGTTCCATCGATTGTCCGCCCGCCTCGTTCATGGTGGACCGGAAGCCGGCAATCATGTCTTCGACCAAGGCCGCCTTGAAGCGCAACCAAGCGGCGACGCCCGGGTAGTCCGACAGGAGCCGAAGCAGGTGGTAGCGACCGCCATCGGAATCTTCCGCCCAAGGCGTGAGGTCACTGTCGGTCAGGCCACCGTGCAGCTTCGCGTAGAGTCCGCCTACGTCCCGGCGCATGCGCTCGAAGGGGAATCCCATGCGCTCCGCGGCGCGCTCGGCGTGGTACGAGAAATCTAGGAAAACCGAGTCGAGGAAGTATGGCGGGTATTCCGGCCAGTCAATACGCAGCCCATCCAGATCGGGATACTGCTGGACAATGTCTCGGATCAGCGCATGTTCGTACGCCAAGATGTGCGGGCTGGCCAAACTGCCGTTCTTGGCGAGTCGACGCGGCGGGATTGTGCCGTTCGGTAAGAGCGCCCTGTCTGCATCGATCGGACCGCCGAACTGCACCCGGTACCCGGGCGGGATCGCGGCCTGCACTTGGAAGTAGACCCGAATACCGCGCCTCTTGGCAGCTGGAATGAAGTCGTGCAGCAAGTGACCTTCGCTGCGGGTCAGCTCGGTTGGACTGGATGGGCGGTAGCGCAGGCCGGCATAGAGCGAGAGGTTGGGCTCGAAGCTAGGTGCCGTCGTGACCCAGACTTCGCGTTTGCCGAACAGTGGGCGGTCCAGCAAGCGCACTGCGCCGGCGTTGGCGTCGGCCGGGGGCTCGCGCTGACCGGTTTCGCGGTCGGCTTCTTGCATCAGGTATGGCGACGTAGCAACGGCGTTGGCGCCGATGTGGGTGAGATTGTCCAAGAGCCCCTCGATTCCCTCACTCTGGATGTATTCGGGGAGCACCGTGACCCCGAGGAGCTTGCCGTCCGCCATGGGCGAAAAGTATATCAAGTATCCTCCGCCTCAGCGCTTACCGTGTGTGGAATTCGGAAGTCCGATGCGTGTGCAAGCCGCCAATGCATCGTCCAAGGCAGCGGGGCGAACTCTCTCTTGAGTTACCGATGCGGCCGATTCCTTAACCTGCCTTGGCACCAGCGGCAAGGGTGGTCTGCAATGCTTGCGATGGCGACTGAGACTTGTGGCCAGACCTGCGGCGATGGCACTGGACGCGTTGGGCTAGATTGTTACTCAACCATGCGAGAGGCCGACGCGAATGCCAGCAGGACGACCGCTCTGAAAGAGCAAGTACGCAAGTTCTACAGAGTCCTTTGGGATGCTCATGACCGAAATGCCTCCGTGCTCCACGATGATTTCACTTTCCGCGGATCCTTGGGCGACGAGAGGCGGGGCCACAAGGGATTTGCGGAGTACGTCGACAAAGTTCACAGTGCGCTGGGAGACTATCGATGTGTAATCGAAGTTCTGGTTGAAGAGGGTGCCAAGGTGTTTGCAAAGATGAGCTTCGGCGGCATTCACCGAGGCCGATTCATGGGTTACAAGCTCAGCGGCAAGCGTGTGTATTGGTCCGGGTGTGCCTTGTTCACGTTCCAAGGCCTGAGGTGGTCTGATCTGTGGGTGGTGGGAGATTTGAGGGGGCTCGAAGACCAGTTGAAGCGCAACAGTTCGTGATGCGCCGTATGAGCTGATCAGGCGTGAGGGCTTCAGTTTCGAGAGCCTATTCGCTCGTAGCTTCAAGCTGCTCACAGAGCTAGAATCGGACCACCTCAGTCGAGGGTGTTGGCGTCGCCCCGGACATCGAGGGTCGCAACGATCCAGAAGCGGTGATTGCTGGAGGCGACCCCCAACTCGAGGCGGCCGTCCGTGAGGCATTGCGGCTACTTGAGACCGAGAAGGTAATCCTCAGGGAGGAACAACCGGCACCACCGCTCCGATGGCGCCGGAGAATCAGTAGTCGCAGCGAACCTGTGGCATTCCGAGTTTTCCATTTGGAGACCCCTTGGGAATCAACTACGCCAACACGGTCTTCGAGACCCCACAATCGGGCTACTACTACGTCAAATTCGGACATTGTCAAGCTAAGTTAAGGTATTTCGCGCTGAGAAAGATCCAAGATGTGGGTAGTGATACTGCGTATGAATACTCGATATGGCGGCTTGCTGTCTCGGAAATCAGTTGACTTGGCAATGCCCTCTCGTCGGAGCGATGAGAATCCTGGGTGCGGGTCAGCGGCATGAGAACCACCGCCACCGCGACCATTCTCAGTTGAAGGTCTGCAGGAACGCAGAGCCCCTCGCACTTGGACGACTGACGGTCTGACGCTGATGCGGCTGCGTTTTGGTGGAAGAGCGTAAGAGTGCAACGTGCTACTGGACTGTCCTGGCGAGACGTAAACCGAAACGGCTGAAGCGGTGGCCCGGGCTGCTGGGGAGACGATAGGCCGCCCGGCAATCGATGCCACCAAGCCGCCAGCTGCCGCCCCGAATCACCCGGTAGGAACCCTCGCTGGGACCAACAGGATCTGTCACTCCCCTTACCGAATAGCCCCCGTACCAGTCCTGTACCCATTCCCAAACGTTTCCCAGAGTATCGTGTAGGCCAAATGCGTTCGGCGTTTTCTCGCCAACCGGGTGCGACCGACCGTCTCTGTTGCCGCCATGCCACGCGATCGCATCAAGATCGGAGGCATACCTCTCGCCGATCGTGCCCGCCCTCGCGGCGTACTCCCATTCCGCCTCCGTGGGCAGCCTGTAGGGGCTGGCCTGCCCCGCGGCTTGGTTGAGAATCCCGATGAACTCCTGAACATCGTTCCACGAGACATTTGTCACCGGGCACCGCTGGCAAGGATCGCTGGACGGGTTCTGCCCCATCACCGCTGTCCACTCCGATTGGGTAACCTCGTACTTGCCGAGCTCAAAGTCCTGACTGATCCAAACCTGATGCAAGGGTGCCCCATCCGGGACTAGCCCGGAGCCCATTCGAAACCTCCCGGCCGGGATTAGCACGAACTCCATTGCGCTGATTTCTGAAGGCAGTTCCTTCGCCGCTCGCTCGCGTGTTGCTGCGACCCGAGCCTCTGCCGCCTCTCGCTCAGCCCTCGCCGCACGTTCTCGCTCCGCTCGGTCTTCCTCCGCGATTGCGTGCTCAAGGCGATCCATTAGCTTCAGGGCCTCCGTGTAGCTCCCGCCTTCGTGACCGGCCTGCCCCACGTACCGTAGAACGTTGTTGAATGCATCCTCGAGAGCACCTTGTCGTTGTAAGACGGTTGCGTAGCGGAAGTAGAACTCCACCGGGACTGGCAGGTCGTGCTGGGCCTGTAGCTCTAGGAGCTTCTCCAGTTCGACTCGCGCCCCAGCGTAGTCCTGATCCTCCATTGCAGATTGTGCTCGCAGAGTGTGCAAGTCCGCTTGGATTTCCGGAGGAGGCTGTGCCAGCAATCGTAGTGAGAGAAATGCAAGAACCAGCAGCAATCTCCAATCGATGGATCTCACGGCATTCCCGTTTCGATAGGACGCGATTCCGCCCTTTCCTGTCTCGCCACGCAACATCGGATCACTCGGGGCAATGTCGAGCTCTATTGCACCTGCACATTCTACTATCTTGGCGCTCCGTTACGGACACTTCGATCCGGCGTGATTCTAGGTGCAAAGCGGTGTGGTGTGCCGGATTCGGCGCGAACTTTGGGTGACATGGTCAGCCCATGTCAGTAGGCGGTTACGCCACCGCTGATTCGTAATGGGCTGGTGGGGGATATGGTGGCAAATCTGACGTTGGGAGACGGAGACTGTAGCGGATTGCCGCGGAAAAGCGGGTTTTGTTGCGCTGCTGAGGGTGCTGAGAGAGTGTCAGCGCCGAGCAGGGAGCAGCGAACTCCGCAACGCGGCGCAGGGGGGCCATTCGCCAGGCCGTGAGGGGCCTGACTACGGGGCTGCGCAGCGCCAGCGGCGCTAGCTGGGAGTCAACAGCAGTTGCAGCGCCTCGTCACGATTGCCCGCGTAGTAGGTTTGCGCGGTCGGCACCGTCTCGCCGGGCCTCTGCGACAACAGCAGCGCCAGCGTCAGGTTGTTCAGCGCCGCGGCGTTGGACGGGCCGTGACCGGTGCGGATGCGGCTGTGGTCCTCGCCCAGCGAGACGTCACGGCGATAGTGGTTGGCGCTCTCCACCTGCCAGTGACGGCGTTGCAAGGTCAGCAGCTGGTGCGCCGAGGCGGCCTTCTCCGACAGCGAGGTGATGCCGTAGCTGTAGCTGATCGAGACCGGGCCGCCCAGCCGCTGGCAGGTCTCGTGCTGGATCCGATAAGCCTGCTTGGCATGCCGGTACGGCAGCAGTTTGGGATGCGGCGTGAAGACCTCGATCGAGCGCCGCTCCCAGCTCTTGTTGCGCGAGCGCTGCCAGTTCTCTTCCTGCCAACTGCGCTCAGCGCCCAGGCCCCAGTTCAGCTCCGTCAGCGTCGCCCAGGTTTGCGGGCAGTTGCCCTTGATGCGCACCAGCACCTGCCCGCCGTGCTGCTCGACGATCGCCCGCTGGATCTCC
>LXNI01001472.1_pt1 | contig 20215 bp, 18 predicted proteins | sample 809091 | NCBI WGS metagenome assembly LXNI01 (sample SAMN04870527, study PRJNA318959) | sponge metagenome | biome: 01000161; feature: marine sponge reef; material: water | host: Sarcotragus foetidus | place: Greece: Milos, Mediterranean Sea | collected 2013-05-29 | depth 5-7 m | reverse complement strand
GGATGCGTGACTTGAGTGCCCCCATACGGCGCATGTCCTGCTCTCCGGACATCGCATGGATCACGCTGCCGGCGCCGAGGAACAGCAGCGCCTTGAAGCAGGCATGGGTCATCAGATGGAAGATCGCCGCCGGATAGGCGGACACGCCGATCGCGAAGAACATGTAGCCGAGCTGGCTGCATGTGGAATAGGCGATCACACGCTTGATATCCGTTTGCGTGAGCGCGCAGGTCGCAGCGAAAAAGGCTGTTGTCGCGCCGATAAAGGTGATGAAAGCCAGCGTGTCCGGCGCGAATTCGAACAGCGGCGACAGGCGCGCGCACATGAAAACGCCTGCCGTCACCATAGTCGCGGCATGGATCAGCGCCGACACGGGCGTCGGACCCTCCATCGCATCCGGCAACCAGGTATGCAGCCCGATCTGCGCCGATTTGCCCATCGCGCCGATGAACAGCAGGAAGCACAGCAATTCGATGGCCGGCAATTCCATGCCGAGGAACGCAATGCTTTCATCGACATAAACCGGGGCAGCCGCGAAGATCGACGAAAACTGGACTGTCTCAAAGAGCAGCCAGATGCCGAAAATCCCGAGCGCAAAGCCGAAATCCCCGACCCGGTTTACGATGAACGCCTTGATGGCGGCGGCATTGGCCGCCGGCCGGTCATACCAGAAACCGATCAGCAGATAGGAGCACAGGCCGACGCCTTCCCAGCCGAAGAACAGCTGAACCAGATTATCGGAGGTCACCAGCATCAGCATGGAGAAGGTGAAGAGGCTCAGATAGGCCATGAACCGCGGCTTGTGCGCGTCATGGCTCATATAGCCGATCGAATACCAGTGGACGCAGGCCGACACGCCGTTGACGACGACCAGCATGACGGCGGAGAGCGTGTCGAAACGAAGCGCCCAGTGCGCCTCGAACCCGCCGGACCTGATCCAGTCGAGGACATGGATCGTTTCGGTAACCCCGCCGCCATAGGCGATGTTCACGAAGATGATGATCGAGCATGCCGCCGCAACCGTTACGGCAAGGCATGTCACCAGCTGTGACGGGCGGTCTCCCATCAGGCGCCCGAACAGGCCGACGACGACCGCCGCGAGAAGCGGGAGGAATATTGCGGCCAGATACAACATGCGCGCTTGTTTGCCTCGCTTCAGCCCTTCATCAGATTGATGTCTTCGACGGCGATCGAACCGCGATTGCGGAAATAGACCACCAGAATGGCAAGGCCGATGGCGGCTTCGGCCGCCGCGACGGTAAGCACGAACATGGCGAAGACCTGGCCGGTCAAGTCATCGAGGAAGCGTGAAAACGCGACCAGATTGATATTGACCGCCAGCAACATGAGCTCAATCGACATCAGGATCACGATGACGTTCTTGCGATTGAGAAAGATGCCGAAGATGCCGAGCGTAAACAGGACCGCGGCGAGTGTGAGGTAATGCGCAAGGCCGATCTCCAGCATCACCGGCCTTCCCTTGCCGGGACCTTGACGACCTCGATGGTGTCTTCCCGGCGTCTGTCGATCTGCGCGGCGATCCGCTGGCGATGCACTCCCGTTCGCCTGCGGTGCGTGAGCACGATGGCGCCGATCATGGCGACCAGCAATACGAGACCGGCGGCCTGGAACAGATAGATATAGTCAGTATAGAGGACGTGACCCAAGGCGTGCGTATTGGTCATCGTTCCCGCCGCCGCCGGCAAGGCCGTCTCTCCGGCGCTGCCGGAAAGCGCCCAGCTGCCGCCGACCAGCGCCAGTTCGGCAAGCAGCACAAGTCCGACAAGAGCGCCGATCGGGAGATATTGCAGGAAGCCCTCTCGCAATTCGGCGAAGTTTATGTCGAGCATCATCACCACAAACAGGAACAGGACCGCCACCGCGCCGACATAGACGACCACCAGCAACATGGCGAGAAATTCGGCGCCCAACAGCACGAACAGGCCGGCTGCATTGAAGAAGGCGAGGATCAGAAACAGGACAGAATGCACGGGGTTTCGGGACGAAATCACCATGACGCCGGCGGCGGTGGCGACCGCAGCGAAGACATAGAACGCCAGAGCTTGAACGACCACGACCTCCTCCCTGTCTCAGCGATAGGGCGCGTCGAGGGTAAGATTGTCGGCAAGCGACGCCTCCCAGCGGTCGCCGTTCGCAAGAAGCCTGTCCTTGTTGTACATGAGCTCTTCGCGCGTCTCGGTCGCAAACTCGAAATTCGGGCCCTCGACAATGGCATCGACAGGGCAGGCCTCCTGGCAGAAGCCGCAATAGATGCATTTTGTCATGTCGATGTCGTAGCGTGTTGTCCGGCGGCTGCCGTCCTCGCGCGGTTCCGCCTCGATGGTGATCGCCTGGGCCGGGCAGATGGCCTCGCAGAGCTTGCAGGCAATGCAACGCTCTTCGCCGTTCGGATAGCGGCGCAGCGCATGCTCGCCCCGGAAGCGCGGGCTGAGAGGACCTTTCTCATAGGGATAGTTCAGGGTCACCTTCGGCTTGAACATGTATTTCAATGTGAGCCACATGCCGGAGACCAGCTCCGCCAGCAGGAAGCTGCGCATGCCGCGGTCGAGGGCCGCCATGATTCAACACTCCCCTTGGTTCACGACCGCGCCACCACCGGCTCGGGCACCCAGTCGAATGCGACCAGCACCCCCGCAGTCACCACCACCCATAGCAGCGACAACGGCAGAAACACCTTCCAGCCAAGGCGCATCAACTGGTCGTAGCGATAGCGCGGAAACGTCGCCCTTACCCAGAGAAAGGTGAACAGCACCAGCGCCGTCTTGAGCGCGAACCAGACAATGCCCGGAATCCAGGTGAAGGGCTCATAGGGAACCGGTGAAAGCCAGCCGCCGAGGAAGAGCACCACCGTCATCGCGCTCATCAGGATCATGTTCGCATATTCGCCGAGGAAGAAGAGCGCGAATGTCATCGCTGAATATTCGACATTGTAACCGGCGACGAGTTCGGCCTCGGCCTCCGGCAGATCGAACGGTGCGCGATTGGTCTCGGCCAGCGCTGACACGAAAAACACGACGAACATGGGCAGCAGCGGCAGCCAGAACCACGAGAACAGGCCGGCCGAGCCCTGCTGCGCCTGGACGATGACCGAAAGGTTCAGCGAGCCGGTGCACAGCAGCACGGTCACGATCACGAAGCCGATTGACACCTCATAGGAGACCATCTGCGCCGCAGACCGCAAGGCGCCCAAAAAGGGATAACGCGAATTGCTGGCCCAGCCCGCCATCAGGACGCCGTAAACGCCCAGCGACGAAATGGCGAAGAGGTAAAGCACCCCGACATTGATGTCCGCCAGCACCCAGCCCAGGTCGAACGGGATGACAGCCCAGGCGATCAATGCAAGCGCGAAAGTCAGCATCGGCGCCAACAGGAAAACCACGCGATTGGCGCCGGCCGGAATAATCGTTTCCTTGGTCAGCAGCTTCAACCCGTCGGCCACCGGCTGAAGCAGGCCGAAAGGCCCGACGACATTCGGCCCTCTGCGCATCTGCATGGATGCAATGACCTTGCGCTCGGCCAGGACGAGATAGGCGATGCAGCCCAGAAGCGGCAGAACAATCAACAGGATGTAACCGACGATCACGGCCGCAGGCCAGACATAGGCGGTCCAGAAGCTAACCATTGCCGGCGTCCCCGACGAGGAAAACCTCGGTGCACAGCGCCATCGTTTCGGAAGCGCGTGAAATCGGGTCGGTCATGTAGTAGTTGGCCACCGGGCTGACGAAGGGCGCGTCTTCCACGCCGCCCGCCGGAACCGCGCCGCGCCATTCAGCCGGCGCGACCTCGTCCCGCGTGTAGAAGAGGGGATTCGTCCGCCCGAGCCGGTCGCGCAAGGCCGGCAGCGAGTCGTATGGCAGCGGCGCGCCCAGCACATCCGACAGGGCGCGCAGCACCGCCCAGTCCTCCCGCGCCTCGCCCGGCGGGAAGGTCGCCCTTTCGCTCTGCTGCACGCGCCCTTCCAGATTGACCCAAATGCCGGATTTCTCGGTATAGGCCGCGCCCGGCAGGATCACATCGGCCCGCGCCGCCCCGGCGTCGCCGTGATGGCCCTGATAGACGACGAAGGCCCCATCGAGGCCGGACAGGTCGAGTTCGTCTGCGCCGAGCAGGAACAGCGTGTCGACGGCGCCCGACAACATGCCGGCTGTATCCGCGCCGCCCTCGCCCGGCAGGAAGCCGAGATCGAGGCCGCCGACCCGCGACGCCGCACGGTTCAGCACATTGAAGCCGTTCCAGTCCTCGCGGACCAGGCCGTTGAGTTCCGCTATGCGCCCGGCTGCGGCCAGCACGGCCGCGCCGTCCGGCCGGGAGAGCGCGCCGGTGCCGACAATCAGCATCGGGCGCGAGGCGCCCTTCAGCGCGGCGCAAAACCGGTTCCGTCCGGCGGCGACACCGCGCAGGGCCTGCCCGCCTTCACCCAGATGGTCGTAGCGATAACCGAGATCATGCCGCTCGCCGATCACGCCGATCTGCAGGGCGCCGGTCAACCACCGCTTGCGGATCCGTGCGTTGAGCACGGGCGATTCCCAGCGCGGATTGCAGCCGATCAACAGCAGCGCATCCGCCTCTTCGATGCCCTGGGCCGTGGAGTTGAAAAGATAGCTGGCGCGCTGGCCCGGAACCGCGGCAGCGCCGTCCTGCCGGCAATCGAGATGCGGCGAGCCGAGAGCCTGCATCAGGTCCTTGAGCGCCTGCATCGATTCCACATCGGCCTGGTCGCCCGCTATGGCGCCGATATCCGTGCCGGACCGTCCCGCCAGCCGGGTCCGGATGGCCGCAAAGGCTTCACCCCAGCTTGCCGGGCGAAGCTGGCCGTCGCGGCGCACATAAGGCCGGTCCAGGCGCTGGCGCCTGAGCCCGTCATGCGCGAAGCGGCTCTTGTCGCCGAGCCACTCCTCGTTCACCTCTTCGTTCAGGCGCGGCAGGATGCGCAGGACTTCCGGGCCCCGGGAGTCGATGCGGATATTCGCGCCGAGCGCATCGAACACGTCGATGCCTTCGGTCTTGCGCAGCTCCCAGGGGCGAGCATTGAAGGCGTAGGGCTTGGAGGTGAGCGCGCCTACCGGGCAGAGGTCGATGACATTGCCGGAAAGCTCGCTCGCCACCGCGCGCTCAAGCGTGGTGATCTCCATATGCTCGCTGCGCCCGACAGCGCCGATCATCGGCACGCCGGCCACTTCCTCGGCAAAGCGGATGCACCGCGTGCAGTGGATGCACCGCGTCATCGTCGTCTTGATGAGCGGCCCCATGTCCTTGTCGGGCACGGCCCGCTTGTTTTCCTCGAAGCGGCTGGTGTCCGCGCCGTAGAACAACGCCTGGTCCTGAAGATCGCATTCGCCGCCCTGGTCGCAGATCGGGCAATCCAGCGGATGGTTGATGAGCAGGAATTCCATCACCCCCTTGCGGGCCTTCTGCGTCATCGGGCTGGAGGTCAGCACTTCCATATTGTCGCCGGCGGGCATGGCGCAGGAGGCCGCCGGCTTCGGCGGCCCGGGGCGGATCTCGACCAGGCACATGCGGCAATTGCCGGCGATCGACAGGCGCTCGTGATAGCAGAAGCGCGGCACTTCCCCGCCGGCGGCCTCTATCGCCTGCAGCACCGTACTGCCCGGCGGGACCTCGACCTCGATCCCATCGACGGTAAGCTTCGGCATCGGCTCAGCCCCCGGGACTCAGGCCGCCCTGGCCCGGTTTCGGTAGCTCAGGATCCGTTCCTCCATTTCGTGCCTGAAATGGCGGATCAGGCCCTGGATCGGCCAGGCGGACCCGTCGCCATGCGCGCAGATGGTATGCCCCTCAATTTCCTTCGAAACATCCAGCAGCATGTCGATTTCCTCGACCCGGGCGCGGCCGGTCGCCATCCGCTCCATCACCCGCATCATCCAGCCGGTGCCCTCGCGGCAAGGTGTGCATTGCCCGCAGCTTTCATGCGCATAGAAGCGCGCCAGCCGCGCAATCGCCCGCACGACATCGGTGGACCGGTCCATCACGATCACCGCCGCCGTGCCGAGCCCGCTTTGCGCCTCGCGCAGCGCGTCGAAGTCCATCAACACCTCGTCGCAGATCCCCTTCGGCAGGATCGGCGTCGAGGACCCTCCCGGGATGACCGCCTTGAGATTGTCCCAGCCGCCGCGCACGCCGCCGGCATGGTTCTCGATGAGCTCCTTCATCGGAATGCTCATCGCTTCTTCCACATTGCAGGGGCGGTTCACATGGCCGGAAATGCAGAACACCTTGGTGCCGGTGTTGTTGTTGCGCCCGAAGCCGGAGAACCACGACGCGCCCCGGCGCAGGATGGTCGGCGCCACGGCGATGGTCTCGACATTGTTGACGGTCGTCGGGCAGCCATAGAGGCCGGCCATGGCGGGGAAAGGCGGCTTCAGGCGCGGCTGGCCCTTCTTGCCCTCCAGGCTTTCGATCAGGGCGGTTTCCTCGCCGCAGATATAGGCGCCAGCGCCGCGATGCACGAACACATCGCAGTCAAGGCCCGAGCCGCAGGCATTCCGGCCGATCAGGCCCGCTTCATAGGCCTCGTCTATGGCATGCTGCAGATGGCGCGCCTCGTTGTAGAACTCGCCGCGCACATAGATATAGGCCGCCTCCGCGCCCATGGCCGCGCAGGCGAGCAGGCAGCCCTCGACCAGCTTGTGCGGGTCCCAGCGCATCATGTCGCGGTCCTTGCAGGTGCCGGGCTCGCCCTCGTCGGCATTGACCACCAGATAGGCCGGGCGCCCGTCGCTCTGCTTGGGCATGAAGGACCATTTGAGGCCGGTCGGGAACCCGGCGCCGCCGCGCCCGCGCAGGCCGGACGCCTTGATCTCTTCGACCAGCCACTCGCGCCCCTTCGCGATCAGGTCGGCCGTGCCGTCCCAATCCCCCCGCGCGCGCGCGCCCTTCAGCGTCCAGTCATGCTCGCCATAGAGATTGGTGAAGATGCGGTCCCGGTCGCTCAGCATCGGGCGTCGGCCTCCACCAGAGTCGTCTTGCCGCCTTCCGGCGCGGAGTTCAGACGTTCGGCCAGGGTGCCGTGAGGCGGCGGGCGGCCTTCCGCCAGCGCATCGAGCAGCGCCGCTGTCCGCTCCGCGTCCAGATCCTCGTAATAGTCGTCATTGACCTGGAGAATCGGCGCATTGACGCAGGCCCCAAGGCATTCCACTTCCAGCAGGGTGAAGAGGCCCTTGCCGTCGGTCTCGCCGAATTCGAGCCCGGTCTTCTCCTTGCAAACCCGGACGACGTCATCGGAGCCGCGCAACCAGCAGGGCGTGGTCGTGCAGACATGCAAGCGGTATGTCCCCACCGGCTCGCGGTAATACATCGTGTAGAAGCTGGCGACTTCCCAGACGCGGATGGCCGGCAGATCCAGGAAATCCGCCACATATTCGACGACTTCCGGAGATGTCCAGCCAAGCTGGCGCTGCGCCAGGTCCAGCAGCGGCATGACGGCGCTTTGCTGGCGGCCTTGCGGATATTTCGCCACCACCGCCCGCGCCGCCTTCAGATTGTCGGCCGTGAAGGCGAAGCCCCCGGCTGCTTCCACGCGCCCGCTCACCGATCGACCTCTCCGAACACGATGTCCATGGCGCCCAGTATCGCAACGCTGTCGGCCAGCATATGGCCGCGCGACAGGAAGTCCATGGCGGCGAGATGCGCGAAACCCGGCGCGCGGATCTTGCACCGGTAGGGCTTGTTGGTGCCGTCCGACACCAGATAGACGCCGAACTCGCCCTTGGGCGCCTCTACCGCCGTGTAGGTCTCGCCGGCCGGCACCCGGTAGCCCTCGGTGTAGAGCTTGAAATGGTGGATCAGCGCCTCCATAGAGTGCTTCATCTCGCCGCGCTTCGGTGGGGCCACCTTGTTGCTCTCGGTCGCGACCGGCCCGTCGGGCATCTCCCGCACGCATTGCTCGATGATTCGCAGCGACTGGCGCACCTCTTCCACCCGGACCAGGTAGCGGTCGTAGCAATCGCCGTTCTTGCCGATCGGAATGTCGAAATCCATCCGATCATAGACATCATAGGGTTGCGCCTTGCGCAAATCCCAGGGCATGCCGGACGCGCGCAGCATCGGCCCGGAAAAGCCCCGGTCGAGCGCATCCTCCAATGACACACGGCCGATATCCACCGTGCGCTGCTTGAAGATGCGGTTCTCGTTCAGCAGCGTTTCCATGTCGGCAATGAATTTCGGGAAAGCGGCGGCCCATGCCGCAATGTCGTCGAGCATGCCCTCCGGCAGGTCCTGGTGAACACCGCCGGGCCGGAAATAGGCAGCGTGGAGACGGGCGCCGCTGGCGCGCTCGTAGAATTCCATCAGCAGTTCGCGTTGCTCGAAGCCCCAGAGCATCGGCGTCATCGCGCCGACATCCATCGCGAAGGCGGTCAGGTTTAGCAAGTGGTTCAGGATGCGCGAGATTTCCGAGAACAACACCCGGATATACTGGCCCCGCTCCGGCACTTCGATACCGAGCAGCGTCTCGGTGGCGAGCGCAAAGGCGTGCTCCTGGTTCATCGGCGCGACATAGTCGAGCCGGTCGAAATAGGGCACCGCCTGGAGGTAGGTCTTGTGCTCGATGAGCTTCTCGGTGCCGCGGTGGAGCAGGCCGATATGGGGGTCGATACGGTCCACGACCTCGCCATCGAGCTCCATGACCATGCGCAGCACGCCATGGGCCGCGGGATGCTGCGGGCCGAAATTCAGCGTGTAATTCCTGATCTGGGCTTCGGCCATCAGGCGCTCTCCGCCTTGTCGTCGCCGGGCAGCGGGCCTTCCCAGGGGCTGAGATAGTCGAAGGACCGGAATTCCTGCGTGAGCGAGACCGGTTCATAGACGACCCGCTTCTGCTCGTCGTCATAGCGGACTTCCACATAGCCGGTGAGCGGAAAGTCCTTGCGCATCGGATAGCCCTCAAAGCCGTAATCGGTCAGCAGGCGGCGCAGGTCCGGATGGTCGGAAAAGAAGATGCCGTAGAGGTCCCAGGCTTCGCGCTCGAACCAGGCCGCCGAGCTGAAGAGGCCCGACACCGAAGGCACCGGCATGTCCTCATCCGTGGACGTCTTGACCCGAATCCGCAGGTTATGGCGGTGGCTGAGCAGGTTATAGACGACCTCGAAGCGCTCCGGGCGCTCCGGATAATCGACGCCGCAAAGATCGACCAGGCATTTGAAATGGCAGTTGGCGTCGTCGCGCAGAAAGGCCAGGACATCGAGCAGCGCCTCCCGGCCGACGCGCAGCACCAGCTCCGCCCCCGCGTCTTCGCGGGCCGCCTTGCCGCCTGTCGCCGCCTCGACATGCTCGGCGAGGTCTTTCAGGGCTTCGTCCATCTGCCGGTCCGGTTCAGCGCGTTATCGTGCCGGTGCGCTGGATCTTCTTCTGCAGCAGCAGCACGCCGTAAAGCAACGCCTCGGCCGTCGGCGGACAGCCGGGCACATACACATCGACCGGCACGATGCGGTCGCAACCCCGGACCACCGAATAGGAATAGTGGTAGTAGCCGCCGCCATTGGCGCAGGAGCCCATCGAGATCACCCAGCGCGGCTCGGCCATCTGGTCGTAAACCTTGCGCAGCGCCGGCGCCATCTTGTTGGTGAGCGTCCCGGCCACGATCATCACATCGGATTGCCGCGGGCTCGGGCGGAACACGACGCCGAACCGGTCGAGGTCGTAGCGCGAGCAGGCGGTGTGCATCATTTCCACAGCGCAGCAGGCAAGCCCGAAGGTCATTGGCCACAATGACCCGGAGCGGGCCCAGTTCACCAGCTTGTCGAACCGGGCGACAACATAGCCCCGGTCCTGGAGGTCGTCGCTGACCCCCCGCAGCAGCGCATCCTGTTCCACGCCCGGCCCCAGCGCCGGCTGGCCGATCATTCCCATTCAAGCGCTCCCTTGCGCCATTCATAGATGAAACCGACCGTCAGCACGCCGAGGAAAATCACCATCGACCAGAAGCCCAGCATGCCAATGCCGCCAAGCGAAATCGCCCAGGGAAACAGGAATGCGACCTCAAGATCGAAGATGATGAACAGGATGGCGACCAGGTAGAAACGCACATCGAACCGGCTCCGGCTGTCGGTGAACGCCTCGAAGCCGCATTCATAGGTCGAAAGTTTCTCGGGATCCGGCTTTTGCCGCGCGATGATCATGGAGGCAATGATGGCGCCTGCCGCCAGCGCTCCGGCGACAGCGGTGAAGATCAGTATCGGGACATACTCGGCCAGAAGCGCATCCATCGTCCTGGTCCCGCCTCCCTGGTTTTCGAAGCCCGATCCAGGCGCACAATAAAGGACCGAAGACGCGGCTGCAAAGCCCTGCAGGGACTTTCCGGGCATGCAGCCACCCGCGAGAGTGGCGGGAGTGACGGGACTCGAACCCGCGGCCTCTGGCGTGACAGGCCAGCGCTCTAACCAAACTGAGCTACACCCCCCACAGGCGCAATGGCGACCGTCTAGCCGAGACCCGCTTCAAGGTCAAGAACCCGGTCGCCGCCCGCCTCCTGTTCCTTACAATACTTTTTCGGACGCCGGGTCGATCAGATGCATCTGGCTCTTGTCCACGGTGAACTCCATCGAAGCGCCAACCTTCGACACGCTTTTCGGCTCGCATCGAGAGCAGATTTCGGTCTCGCCGATATCGAAGAACACCATCGTATCCATTCCCATCGGCTCCACGACCTTGACGCCCGCGCTGAAGTCTTCGAAGTCCGCATGGCTATGGGTGCGCTTGTTGGTCACATGCTCCGGGCGGATGCCCAGCAGAAGGTCGCGGCCTGAAAACGACCCATAACGCTCCTCCCGCGACGTCGGCACCGCAAGCGAAACACCGCCGCCGAGGCGAAGCGACAATCCCCCCGCCGTCCTGTCCAGATGGCAGGGCACGAAATTCATGGAAGGCGAGCCGATAAAACTCGCGACGAACTGCGTCAGCGGCGCGTTGTACATCTCGTCCGGCGTGCCGACCTGCTCGATTACGCCGTGGTTCATCACAACGATGCGGTCCGCCAGCGTCATCGCTTCGATCTGGTCATGCGTCACATAGACCACCGTGGTCTGAAGCCGCTGGTGGATCTTCTTGATCTCCGTGCGCATCTGCACACGCAGCTTGGCGTCCAGATTGGAGAGCGGCTCGTCAAACAGGAACACTCTGGGTTGGCGAACAATGGCGCGCCCCATGGCCACACGCTGTCGCTGGCCGCCGGAAAGCTGTCGCGGCCGACGGTGAAGGAGCTCGCCGATATTGAGGATGTCCGCGGCCAGGGCCACCCGTGTGTCGATTTCCCCTTTTTCGGTCTTCCGCAGCTTCAGACCGAACGCCATGTTGTCATAGACGCTCATATGCGGATAAAGCGCATAGTTCTGAAACACCATTGCGATGTCGCGATCCTTGGGTGGCACCTCATTGACCACCCTGCGTTCGATCGCAATGTCACCGCCGGTGATATCCTCCAGCCCGGCGATCATCCGCAGGGTTGTCGTCTTGCCGCAGCCCGACGGGCCGACCAGCGCGATGAATTCGCTGTCCGCAATGTCCAGATTGATTCCGCGCACGGCCGGCACGTCCCCGTAATATTTCCACAGGTCCACCAGCTGGATATCAGCCATGTTCGGTTCCTCCCGGCTTCGACTGCCGACGGTTACTTGATTGCGCCCGAGGTCAGGCCGGAGACGTAGTAGTCCATGAAGAAGGAGTAGAGCACGACGATCGGTATCGTGCCCGCGAAACAGGCCGCCATCAGCGAGCCCCAGTAATAGACATCCCCCCGGATAAGCTCGGTGAACACGCCGACGCCGATGGTCTTCGCCTCCTGCGCCTGAATGAACACCAGCGAATACAGGAACTCGTTCCAGCTCAAGGTAAAGGCGAACAGCACCGCGCAGATGATGCCCGGCATGGCCATTGGCAGCACCACGCGGCGCAGGGCCCCGAGACGCGAGCATCCGTCAAGATAGGCGCATTCCTCCACCTCGACGGGAATCGTCTTGAAGTAACCCAAGAGCAACCAGATGACGAAAGGCGTCAGAAATGTTGGATAAGTAATGATGAGCGACCAGTAAGTATCGCGTATCGGCACGATATCGTCGATGAAATTGATCACGTCTATCAGCGGTATGAACAACAAGGGCTGCGGGACGAGATAGGTTACGAATACCGCGATCCCGAATACCTCGACGCCCTTGAATTTCAGCCGTGCCAAAGCGTAAGCTGCAAGGATGCCAATCGACACCGAGATGATGGTCGAGGCCACCGAGACGATGATTGTGTTGATCAGCCAGTCTTCGAAAAAGGCCGTCTTCTCCGCAAGATAGACATAATTGTCCACCGTCATTCCAGTCGCCCAGAACGGCGTGTTGCCGAGATTGGCGATCTCCTGATCCGACTTAACCGACGTAATCAGGATGATGTAGAGCGGAAACAGGGCAAAGGCGAGGAACGGAAGCAGCGCCAGATAATTATAGGTCGTCTTCCGCCGCCGCCAGACCGGCGTCCGGTTGCGCAAGGCTTCATTGACAGTCGGATCTGTCGATGTATCAACCGCCATGGTGCGACTAGAGCTCATATGATGTATCCCGCCTTACGAGTCGGAGCAGCCCGATAACGGTCACGACCAGGATCGGGAATAGGAACAGCGATATTGCAGCTCCCAGCCCGATTTCGTGATTGCTGATACCGGTGACATAGGAATAGGTCGCAAACAGATGGGTCGAGTTGATCGGCCCGCCCCGCGTCAGGACGAACACAATGTTGAAATCGGCTAGGGTGAAGATGGTCGAGAACAGGATGATGATCGCCAGAATCGGGCGCAGCAGCGGCACTGTGATCTTCCAGAACTTGTCCCAGGCGGTTGCGCCATCGATATCAGCCGCTTCGTAGAGATGCTCCGGGATGGACACGAGGCCGGCCAGAATTGTGATGATAAAGAAAGGAAGCCCGCGCCAGATATTCACGAAGATACAGGTATAGAGCGCCAGGTCCGGATCCCCGAGCCAGTGATACGGCCCGATACCCAAAGCGTAGAACGGCCATACATTCTCCAGTATCCAATTGACGTGGCTATAGGTGGGATCAAAGATCAACCACCAGCCAAGCGTCGTCAGCGCCGTGGGCGCAACAAAGGGGATAAGCAGCGAGCCGCGCAAGAATTTCTTGAGCCTTAGCGCCTTTAGAAGGAGCAAGGCAGCGGCCATGCCAAGCACAATCTTGAATACTACCGAGAAAAACGCAAACAGAAGCGTATTCCGTATCGTCAGCAGGAAAATGTCATCCTCGGTGAGGATGTAATAAAAATTCTCAAGCCCGATGAACTCGGACTCTTCTCCGATAAAGGCATCGCTCAGGCTGAAATAGACTGCCAGACAAAACGGGTAAACGACCAAGGCAATCATAATGAAGGCGGCCGGCAGGATAAAGCCGTAGCCATCGATGTCGGGACCGACCATTTTCCGCAGCATCCTGAGCACAGGACGCGCAGGCGGGCGAATTAAGTCCTGACGAGGTTGATTCACAGCTTCCATGAACAACAGCCTCCGGTTCGACAGACAGGCCGGCCCGGCGTCAATGCCGAACCGGCCCGCCGTCTATCGGCTAACAGCTTCAGTATTTGCGGTTGAGGCGCTTGTACACACGCTTCATCTGGGTTTCGAGCTTGGCAACGGCCTCCTCCGGCGACAGCCGGTCGGTTGCACATTCAGCCAGGGTATCGGGCAGCAGATACTGGTCATAGACGGTCTGCGCCGCGGCCGTCGGCACGCCCGGCCAGCCGAGCGAATGCGTGTACTGGCCGATCTGGGTCGCGAAGGCGTATTTCGGATCCGACGAATAAAGCGGATGATCCGCAAATTGCGCCAACACCGGCTGGTTGTAGCCCTTGCTCGCGACCAGAAGCCTGTTCTGGTTGTCCTTCTGGAAGTGGTATTTTAGGAACTCCTTGGCGAGCTCCTTCTCCTTGGCGAACTTCCAGACGCCAACGCCGACAAAGGACGCGCACATATGCCGCCCCCCGGGGCCTTTCGGCGGGATCGCATGCTCGATTTGCTCCGCGATCAGGTTCTGCGTGCCCGGAATGAGCGCATTCTCGCGCACAGCCGCCCGGTAGGCGCTGATCGGGTTGAAGATCATCGAGCATTTGCCGGAGATCATGCAGACATTGTTGTTGCGGTCGTCCCAGGCCAGCACTTCCTGTTCCATGCAGTCCTTGTAGAGCGCGCGCACGAATTTGAACGCCTCGACCGTCTCCGGGGTGTTGACCGCCACGGTCCGGCTGTCGTCTTCAACGAGCTTGGCGCCATGGGACCAGAGAATGCCCCGATTGATCCAATTGGCGTCGGCGGAATGCGCAAGCTGGATGCCGAGCGGGTGGCCCTTCGCCTTCAGCTTCATGCCCACGCGATGCACGTCATCCCAGGTATCCGGCACGGTCTCGCCGATCTCGGCGATCAGGTCCTTGCGGAACACGAGGGGGAAGGAAATGAAATACCAGGGCAGCGCCGCCTGCTCGCCCTTGCGGCCCTTGCCCATCGTATCGGCTGTCCAGCCGCCGCCGTCCGCGCCGATCTCCTCGTAGATGTCGCTGATATCCTCGAGGTGGTCGGAATAGAGGTGGGGATTGGAATTCGACACGTTGACGATGTCATGGCCCTTCTGCCCCTGCACTTCGCCGGCGAGCACGGCGGGCAATTGCAGATGGGCGACCCGGTCCATGCGGACCGAGACCCCGGCCTGCTTGCCGAATTCCTCGAATTGGCGCTGAAGCTCATCGTCCGAGGCCGGCACGAAATGCGACCACACCAGCATCCGAAGCTCGCGCTCCTGCGCATAGAGGGGCGCCTGGCCGGTTGCAAGGATCGCGGCGATGCCGCCGCCCACCTTTGCCGACGTTCCAAGGAATTCGCGCCGGCTCTGGGGACGGCCGAGCAGGCCTCCCTTCGGCGTCCGCGTTGTCTTCTCCATCGGTTACCTCCTGACGTGATCGTAGCGGTCCCGTGATGCACAGCGTCTGCATCTCCCCGCGCCCGCCGCGAGGGAGTGGCCCCTGCCCGGAAGCCATTCAGCGATATTTGCGATCACCCTCTCCCCCCGGACGCGTGTCGGAGACGCGACGCCAGCGCCCACAGCGACCCAAGCTTGCCGTCGTGAAACGGAGAGAACAAGTGTCTTTTGCCGATGATCGAAAAAAATTCGCCCGGACAGCGGGCATTTTCAGCATGCCGCCACGCATGACGACCGGCTCGCAAAAAGCGAGGGGAAAGACCGGACAGGAAGCGGAGTCGTGATCCGAAAAGTCGAGCTGGTGGGCGATGACGGGATCGAACCGCCGACCCCCTCGGTGTAAACGAGGTGCTCTCCCGGCTGAGCTAATCGCCCCTTGCGTCCGGGCGCACCCGGACCGCCATTAATTCACGGCGTCTTTCAGGCCTTTGCCCGCCTTGAATTTGGGCTGGTTCGACGGAGCGACATCAATCGCCTCGCCCGTTCTGGGATTGCGCGCCTTGGATGCAGGCCGGTGAGTGACCGAAAAGGTCCCGAACCCGATCAACCGCACGTCCTGCTGATCGGCCAGCGCCTTGCTGATGGTATCGAAAACGGCGTCCACCGCCTCCGCAGCCGCAGCGCGCTGGAGGTTCGCTTTCGCCGATACTGCAGTAATCAGATCGTTCTTGTTCATTCTTGCCTCCCATCTTCACTGACAGCAGTGGTAGCTAACCCGATTCGGCCTCAAGGTCCAGCGGCGCGACACGCAGCCGGAGACCATATGAAAAGCAGCCGCCGGCTAATGCGTGACCATCCCGCCGAATGTCGCTCCTTCCACAGCCGGCGGCGGCGTTTCCGCCGGGGGCTGCCAGTCTATCGGCGCCGGGATATCTGTCAGGGCCCGCCTCAGCGCCTCATCGACGGTTTCCACTGGCACAAGCTCGAGGCTGGCCGTCACATTATCGGGTATCTCCTCGATATCCTTCACATTTTCCTGCGGTATCAGCACGGTGGTGATGCCGGCCCGCAAGGCCGCCAGCAGCTTCTCCTTCAGCCCGCCAATGGGCAGCACGCGACCGCGCAGGGTGATTTCTCCCGTCATCGCGACATCGCGGCGGACCGGAATGCCGGTCAAGGCCGAAACGATCGAGGCGCACATGGCGACGCCGGCTGACGGCCCGTCCTTGGGTGTTGCGCCTTCCGGCACATGGACATGGATATCCCGGCGGTCGAACTCCGGCGGCGCGATGCCGAATCGCAGCATGCGCGAACGCACGTAGCTGCGCGCGGCCTCGACCGACTCCTGCATCACATCGCCGAGCTTGCCGGTGTGCGTGACATTGCCCTTGCCCGGCATGATCACGGCTTCGATCGAGAGGATCTCTCCGCCGACTTCCGTCCAGGCCAGCCCCGTCGTGACGCCGACCAGATCCTCCAGTTCCGTCTGGCCGTAGCGGAATTTGCGCACGCCCGCATAGTTGCCGAGATTGTCGCTCTCGACGCCGATCATGCCGGCTTCGCTCGTGGCCAGCGCCTTCACCGCCTTGCGCTGCAGATTGGCGATCTCGCGCTCCAGGTTCCGGACGCCGGCCTCGCGCGTGTAGTAGCGGATGAGGTCGCGCAGACCATCATCTGAGATCGTCCACTCGCCGCTCTTCAGGCCGTGCGCGGCCAGCTGCTTGTCGATCAGATGGCGGCGGGCGATCTCGACCTTCTCGTCCTCGGTGTATCCGGGGATACGGATCACCTCCATGCGGTCGAGCAGGGGCTGGGGCATTCTCAGCGTATTCGCGGTCGTGATGAACAACACGTCGGAGAGGTCGTAATCCACCTCCAGATAGTGGTCGTTGAACGTGCTGTTCTGCTCGGGGTCGAGCACCTCCAGAAGCGCCGAGGACGGATCCCCGCGCCAGTCCGCGCCGAGCTTGTCCACCTCATCCAGCAGGAACAGCGGGTTGGAGGATTTCGCCTTCTTCATGCCCTGGACGACCTTGCCCGGCATGGAGCCGATATAGGTGCGCCTGTGGCCACGGATCTCGGCTTCGTCGCGAACCCCGCCCAGCGACATGCGCACGAAATTCCGCCCCGTTGCGCGAGCGATCGACTTGCCGAGCGAGGTCTTGCCGACGCCGGGGGGGCCGACCAGGCAAAGAATCGGTCCCTTCACCTTCCGCACCCGGTTCTGAACCGCCAGATATTCGACGATCCGCTCCTTGACCTTTTCCAGACCGTAATGGTCTTCGTCGAGTATGCGCTCGGCGGCGCGCACATCCCGCTTCACCCTGGTCCGCTTCTTCCAGGGAATGCCGAGCATCCAGTCGAGATAGTTGCGCACGACCGTCGCTTCGGCTGACATCGGGCTCATGCTGCGCAGCTTCTTGAGCTCCGCCCCCGCCTTCTCCGCGGCCTCCTTGGAGAGCCGTGTGTTCTTGATTCTCTCCTCGGTCTCGGACAGTTCGTCGCGGCCGTCGCCGCCGTCGCCCAATTCCTTCTGGATCGCCTTCATCTGCTCGTTCAGATAGTATTCGCGCTGTGTGCGCTCCATCTGCCGCTTGACGCGCGAGCGGACCCGCTTCTCGACTTCCAGCACATCCATCTCGCCTTCCATATAGGCATAGACGCGCTCCAGGCGCTCGAAGACCGGTATCGTCTCGAGCAGTTCCTGCTTCTCGGAAATCTTGAGGCTGAGATGAGCCGCAACCGTATCGGCGAGCTTGGACGGATCCTCGATCTGCCCGACCGTGGCGACGACCTCGGGCGGAATCTTCTTGTTCAGCTTCACATAGTTCTCGAAATGCGAAGCCACGGAGCGAACCAGCGCGGACATCTCCTGCGGATCGCCCTCGGCGGTTTCCGCGATGTCGTGGGCCGCGGTTTCCAGAAATTCGGCCCGCTCCGTATAGGTGACGATCCCGGCGCGACTCTGCCCCTCGACCAGCACCTTCACGGCGCCGTCGGGCAGTTTCAGCAATTGCAGCACGGACCCTACCGTGCCGACCTGGAAAATGTCGTCCGGGCCCGGCTCGTCGGTGGCCGCGTCCTTCTGGGCGACCAGCAGGATATGCTTGTCGTTCCTCATCGTCTCTTCGAGGGCCAGGACGGATTTCTCCCGCCCGACGAAGAGCGGCACGATCATATGAGGAAAGACAACGATGTCCCGCAAGGGAAGCACGGGATAGAGGTCGCCGCTGGAACTAGTCATGACGCATCCTCGGGAAGCTCTGTGAGGGGCAAGGGCGCTCCGACGACGTCATGCGCCGCGACCCTGCTCGATTCTTATCTGGGATGGGGCCATGGCCGGTTCAAGCGCCCGCCTTGGTCTCATTACCGCGCTCGACATAGATTTGCAGGGGCCGCGCGCCTCCTTCCACCACCTCCCGGCTGATGACGATTTCCTCCACGCCCTCCATGCTCGGCAGGTCGAACATGCTGTCGAGCAGGATGCTCTCCATGATCGCCCTGAGGCCGCGGGCGCCGGTCTTGCGCAAAATCGCCTTGGCCGCGATGCCCTTGAGGGCGTCCTCGGCGAAGGTCAGCCTTACGTCCTCCATGTCGAAGAGGCGCTGATACTGCTTCACCAGCGCATTCTTGGGCCTTGTCAGGATTTCGATCAGCGCCCCTTCCTCGAGGTCCTCGAGCGTTGCGATGACCGGCAGCCTGCCGACAAATTCCGGAATCAAGCCGAATCGCAGCAGGTCCTCCGGTTCGATTTCCTTCAGGACCTCCCCCGTCTGGCGGTCGTCGGGCGCACTCACATCGGCCCCGAAGCCGATGGACGACCCCTTGCCCCGCTGCGAGATGATCTTCTCGAGGCCCGAAAAGGCGCCGCCGCAGATGAACAGGATATTCGTCGTGTCCACCTGCAGGAATTCCTGCTGCGGGTGCTTGCGCCCGCCCTGCGGGGGCACGGAGGCGACGGTCCCCTCCATGATCTTCAGCAGCGCCTGCTGCACGCCCTCGCCGGAGACATCGCGCGTGATCGACGGGTTGTCCGACTTGCGGGAGATCTTGTCCACCTCGTCGATATAGACGATGCCCCGCTGGGCGCGCTCCACATTGTAGTCGGCGGCCTGCAGCAGGCGGAGAATGATGTTCTCCACGTCCTCGCCCACATAGCCGGCTTCGGTGAGCGTCGTCGCATCCGCCATGGTGAAGGGCACGTCGAGAATCCGGGCCAGGGTCTGCGCGAGCAGCGTCTTGCCGCATCCGGTCGGGCCGATCAGCAGGATGTTGGACTTGGCGATCTCGACATCGCCCGCCTTGGCGTTGCTGCCGAGGCGCTTGTAGTGGTTATGCACCGCCACCGACAGCACGCGCTTCGCCCGATCCTGGCCGATGACATAGTCGTCGAGGACCTTGCAGATACGCGCTGGCGTCGGAACACCGTCTCTGGATTTCACGAGCGAGCTTCGATTCTCCTCGCGAATGATATCCATGCAGAGTTCGACGCACTCGTCGCAAATGAACACGGTCGGCCCTGCGATCAGCTTGCGGACCTCGTGCTGACTTTTTCCGCAGAACGAACAGTAGAGCGTGTTCTTGGAATCGCCGCTCGATTTGCTCATCTTCGATCCCAACATTCCCCGAAGCCGCAGCCCGCAAGCCACACCGCCATGTTAGCGGGGTTTGCCCGCCGGGCCAACGCTTTCCGTTGCAATTGCGTTATCGCGCCCGCGGCCGCGGCCTCAGGCCGTCTCCGACTCGGTCGCAGTCCGGTGCTCGACCACTTCATCCACAATGCCGAATTCACGCGCTTCCTCCGGGCTCATGAAGCGGTCGCGGTCCAGCGCATCTTCCACCTGCTCCAGCGATTGACCGCAATGCTTCACATAAATTTCGTTCAGCCGCCCCCGCAGGGCCAGAATCTCGCGCGCATGGATCTCAATGTCGCTCGCCTGGCCGTGGAAGCCGCCCGAAGGCTGGTGCACCATCACCCGCGCATTGGGCAGGGCGTAACGCTTGCCCGGCGCTCCGGCGGACAGCAGCAGCGACCCCATTGAAGCGGCCTGCCCGATGCACACGGTGGACACATCGCAGCGGATATACTGCATCGTGTCATAGATCGCGAGGCCTGCGGTCACCGCGCCGCCCGGAGAGTTGATGTAGAAGGAAATATCCTTGCTCGGATTCTCCGCCTCCAGGAACAGCAATTGCGCCGCGATCAGCGCGCCGACCTGGTCGAAGACCGGCCCCGTCAGGAAGACGATCCTCTCCTTGAGCAGGCGCGAATAGATGT
>LXNI01001471.1_pt1 | contig 20219 bp, 13 predicted proteins | sample 809091 | NCBI WGS metagenome assembly LXNI01 (sample SAMN04870527, study PRJNA318959) | sponge metagenome | biome: 01000161; feature: marine sponge reef; material: water | host: Sarcotragus foetidus | place: Greece: Milos, Mediterranean Sea | collected 2013-05-29 | depth 5-7 m | reverse complement strand
CTGAACCCGCTGCGTCTGTAACGTCACGATCATCCTCCGATGATCCCAGACGCCGACCTACAGGCTCATGTCTCGTTGGATTTACGCCCCCCGTTCAGGCTCATGTCTCATTGGACAAGGCTGACATCACTGTCTATGTGCGCATAATGGCAGACTGGCACCAAAATGGGTTGGCGCCGTCCTGTTTGGGAGTCACCAAGATGAATCGAAGTCGTGTTGAGAGTTTTGCCCTTTTTGCCACACTCGCATCTTTGCTATGCGCCGTGCCGGCCTCGGCCCAGGACGATCTGGAAGAGATCGTCGTCACCGGATCCTACATCGCCCGGCCCGCGGATCGGCCGCAGCCCGTCACGGTGCTGAACGCGCAGGATCTTCTCGACGAGCAGAAGAACTCGTTTGCCGAAATCTTCAAGGACATGACCATCACCAACGGCAGCATCGCACTGCTCAATACAGAGAACGGCACTTCGCCGACAACGTCGATCAATCTACGCGGCGTTGGCCCGCGCGGCACACTGGTGCTCCTGAACGGCAAGCGGCAAACCGTGGACGGATCGACAGGCGGCGGAGGCACGGTTGCCGTGGACATCAACAACCTCACGCCCTCGATCATGGTCGAACGGGTAGAGATACTGACCGATGGCGCTTCTGCCCTCTACGGCAGCGATGCCGTGGCAGGCGTGGTCAACCTCATCACCCGCGACAACTTCGAAGGTGCCGAGGTGGCGCTCCGCGGGCTCAACACCGATCGCTCCGGGACCGGAGAATTCACGTTGAGTGCCGTATTCGGCGCCCAGAGCGAGAACACCAGTGTCGTGGCCGGATTCGATTACACGGACCGTGATTCACTGGATGTAGAACAACTCTTCGACGACGATCGACTGCTAATTTCCATACAGTCCAGCTTCGGCAACCCGGGCAGCCTGCAACCGCCCAACGCCATGGGGGCGGGCGGGCGGTTTCCCGATCCTCTGTGCGGTAGCGAAGAATTGGGCGGAGGTCTCAGGGCGGGTATCGATCGCGGCAATCGCTGCGCGCTGTTGCTCAGCTTCGGGCGAAACATCGTCTCGGAAACCGAACGGCTGGTCGGCCTGGCCACCATCGACCACACCTTTAGCGACAGCCTGAGGGCGGAGGTCGAAATGGGTTTTGCACAGGGGCGATTCGGCCGCCACTCGGGATACGGATTCCCGATCAGCGGCCCTCGGCCCGTCGTCCCGGCCACCAATCCCGGAATCATCGCCGAGAATGCGCGATCCGGATTGCCCATTGCCGACTACGCGCTCTGGTACCGCATGGGCAGCCCCATCCAGGAGGCCGTCACGAACCTCTCAACACAAGATACTTACCGTCTGACAGGGTCCTTGATAGGCGACATCAACGACAATTGGCAATGGTCCGCCATAACGACATGGTCGGAAAACGACACGGTCGTGATCCAGGGCGACACGCTGGCCGACCGCCTGAAACTCGCTCTCAATTGTCAGGGTCTCGCAACCCGCGATGCGTGCTGGAATCCGCTGGCCAACAGCCATCTGGCGTCGCCGGGCGATCCGCACTACAACGACCCGGAGCTGTTCAGCTGGATCTTTGCGGAGCGAATCAACAGCGGAAACGCCGAACTGACCACGCTGGACCTGGTTCTGACAGGCAGCGTGGGCGAGCTGGCGGGTGGGCCCACGGGCATCGCCGTCGGCGCCCAGGTCAGGAACCAGAGCTTCACCATCGACTGGGATACGCTCAGCAACGACGGGGCGTTCAGCTTCTTCAGTACCCCGCTTCTGGACTACCTGGGCGACCGCGACGCCGATGCGCTGTTCGGCGAAGTCGTGCTCTTCCCCGCCGAGGACCTGGAAGTCCAGCTTGCCGCCCGGTTCGAGGACTACGGCGAGGTCAGCTCGACGGATCCCAAGATCGGCGTGCTATGGACTCCGGCAGACAATCTCTTTTTCCGGGCGACGGCGGGCACGTCCTTCCGGGTTCCCGGCGAGCTGCAGATATTCGGGGCCACGCTGGGCCGCGGTGCCCAGGCGACTCTTGGCGGTGAGCTGATCGATGCCCGCGCCATCACCGTCGGCGATCCCAACCTGCAGCCGGAACAGGCCGACAACCTGACCCTTGGCTTTACCTGGGATGTGACCGATAACTTCAGCATGGACATCAACTACTGGAGCATCGATTTCAAGAATCTGGTCGTGGCCGAGGATGCCACCGTTCTCTACAACCAGGACATCGCCGACGGCACCTTCAACGATTCGCGCATCGTGCTGAACCCGAACGCCGGTACAGCCGCCTGCCCCGCGCCCTGCAACGTCGTCAGCGAACTGGTCGCCCAGGACATCGTCCGCTTCGAACTCAGCTACATCAACCAGGACTTCCTGGAGACGGACGGTGTGGATTTCAATTTCGACTGGAACTTCCAGTCCGGCGGCAATGAATTCGGTCTCGGCTTCCAGGGCACCTACACGCTGACCTACGACCTCACCTCCGAGGACCGGGTATTCCACGGCATCGGGTCTCACAACAGCTCAAACCTGGGCGCGCCGACGCCAGAGTGGATGGGCATCGCGCGATTCGACTGGCGCAGGGGCGACCACTACGCCAGAGCGACGCTTCGCCACATCCCCTCGCTGTTCGAGGATGCACCGGCTGCGCAAGGTATCACCGAGGAGTTCGCCTACACCACTCTGGACCTGCTCTACAACTACGTCCTGCCCGGCGGCTCCGGAACGTTCACCGCCGGAGTGATCAACGTGGCTGACGAAGAGATTCCCAGAAAGGGCCAGACCTTCCTCACTTCCAATACGCTGGTCCACGACCCGCGGGGTCGAATGTTCCGGGTAGGCGCCAACTGGGGCTTCTAACTCACGTTGAGGGACCACTGAAGAGACCGGCCGGCGCCGCGCGTTGAAGCGTGCGGCGCCGGTTGGCGCTTCCACTGGTTCGGTAACGTCCTGCTTTATCGGGGCATTTCCTTCGAAATCGGATAATCGAAAGCGGCTACCGTTATCTCAGGATCGTTGTCCGCACATTCCCGTCTTCGTCACGCACCCGCAGCGACCCTTTGTGGTCGGTCCGCCCCGTGTTCACCACAAGCATTTCCGTGGACGCCCCTTCCCCGTTGGCGTAGAACGGGAAGATGATCTTGTCCGCGGGCGTTTCGGGCGTGGGCTGCAGGGGAATGTCCGTGACGATGGTGTCGCCGACCACGTTGACGAGCTTCCTCTGCAAAACGGTTGCCACCTGGACATCGGAGAATACGCGGAGCGTGCCTCGCAGTGGAGTTTCCCCGAACGCGTCTTCCAGCGACAACTGCACGCGTCGGCCCAGGGGCACGATTCGTTCCAGTTTGGCCGTGGAGTTTCCGTCAAGATCAAACAGCTCCAGGTAGACGGTTGCGGGCACATGGCCCTCGTTTACCAGGCTCAATTCGACGTCGATGTCGCCGTGACGCAGGATGCCCGGATACGTATCCACCGGCGCCCAGAACAGCGTCCCCTCCTGATGCGACGGCACCACGTAAGTGCTGCTGATCCGCTGTTCCCGGGTCTCGGTCATCACCAGGGCAAAGGCCGACGGCGCTTTACCTGCGGTGGCCCGGACGATTCCGAATCCGGTCGCCAGGGGCCGCGTGTCGCCGCCGCTCTCGCTGACGAATGCCCCGGCCGGCGGGACGGTATAGGGGATTGACTGACCGTCGATCTCCAGTACGCCCTCGGCCGGTTCGGCGGACGAATTCAACAGCACGTAGGCGATGCGCTGGCCCGCGCCTGTCGTGACCGCGGGGAGCACCCGGCGTTCGGCCAGGAGGGCATTCGCCTCGGCCCGTGGCGCGGGCACCAGCAGTGTGGCGCCGGCTCCGTTGTCCAGCCGCAGGATGCCGCCCACGGCGACCGCCTCGCTGGAGGTCACCCGCAGAGCGCCCTGCTCCGCGCCCAGATCCGGAAACAGCTCCGCCACGCCAATGTCGAGCTTCGCCAGCGGCTCGATCGTTCTGCTTTCGGAATGTGTCTCTCCGGTCGTGGTGAGCAGCCGGAACTGAACATCCGCCGCCGTCGCGTTGCCGTTGACAACGGAAATCGCCAGCCAGTATCCCGGCCGGTTGTCGAAGTACAGGAGTGACGACTCGGCGGGCTCGGGCGCGGCGAGGATGGCCTCGGCCTCCAGCACGCGGCTCTGGCGCTCGCTGTCCGGGTCCATCACCGCCCGGGTAAACAGGTGGGAGCTGACCCCGGTCACTGCGGCCGGCTCGGAGAGCACAACCTCCGAATACCCCATCGTCAACGGTTCCGGGCCGATGGACAATTGCGCGTCCAGTGACTCGTATCCCAGCCTTGACCGCGCCGGCAGATCCATCCGGAAGTCTTCACGAGGCATGGTGAACACGGACAGCCGCCCGTTCAGGCCTTCGCTCTGGAACAGCCGCCGGTCCACCGAGTCGAAATGACTGCCTCTCGGGTCGTGGAGCCTGTCCTGGAAATTGCGCGGATCGCCGGGACCCATCTCCACCCGGTCGAAGGTCCGTTCGCCGATCACGGCGCTCGCCTCGGGCAGGTTGTCGGTCCGGTCCGGCGGCACTTCGTAGACCAGCACCCGGTGGTTGTACTTGTCGGTGACGAAGAGCTGGTGGTTGGCGTCGTCGTAGGAGAGCCCGTCGGTCTGCCTGAAGCGGCTCGCGGAGAGCCCCGGCTCGCCGCTGGTGAAGTCCGGCTGGCCGATGACGAACGAGGCCGCCTGACCGTTGGACAGGCGATCGGGATGGACGTCGAATGCCAGTACCCGATGCTGCCAGGCCACCCCCACGAACAACCGCTGGTTTTCCTCGTCCAGGACCAGGTCCCCGGGCAGCTCCCAGCGCGTCGCGGAGGTCCCGGTCTCGCTGGATGTGAAGTCGTCCTGTCCGAGTACCGCAATGGCTTCGGCGCCGTTGGCGATGCGGTCCGGGTGCACGTCGAACACCAGCACCCGGTGGTTGCCGCCGTCGGTGACGAACAGCCGCTGGTTGCGCTCGTCCATGGCCAGTTCCGCAGCACGGGCTTCGGTGGTGTAGATGCCGCGCCCTGCCCTGGACCCGAAATAGATCCGGTCACGTGCCGCGCGGGGATCGTAGGACTCGAAGTCCGCCTGCCCCAGCACGTAGGACGCCTCCATGCCGCTTTCCACGTGCCCGGGCGTCATGTCGAAGACCAGCACCCGGTCGCTCCACGTATCGGCGACGAACAGGCGCTTGTGGGACTCGTCGTACTCCACGGCCAGCGGCAGCTTCACCGTGGACGCGTTGCGCTCGTCCCGCAGCAGGCTGGTCGACCCATCGGGCTGACCCAGCACCCAGCGGGCGCCCCGCTCCAGGATCCGGTTCATGCGGTCGAGTTGGAAGATCATCACCCGGTGGCCGTAGTTGTCGCTGACGAACAGCCGGTGATCCACCGAGTCCAGCGAGATGTCCCGGGCCTGGGTCCAGTACCTCGGCGAGGTGCGGTCGTTGGCGGAACGCGACTCGAAGTCAGGCTCCCCCTCCGGGTTGATGTGGCCGATCTGGTCCAGCAAGGGCTGGGAGACAGGCTGCAAACGGTCCGGATGGATGTCGAAGATGTTGATGCGGTTTCCGGCGGGGTAGCCGTCGGGCACATAGGCAAGCTGGCGTTCCGTGTCCACGGTGATGCGGGGCATCGTCAGGCGCGTCTGCGAAATCACCGGTTCGGTGGATTCGAAGTCCGGCTGTCCCAGCACGGCGATCGCGTCCGGGTTGAGGGCGCCGTTGAGGGTCTCGGGACTCACGTCGATGATCACCATCCTGTTGCCGAAGGCCTCGCCCACGAACAGCCGGTCGTACTCGTAGTCCAGCGACATGGGTCCCACGCCGATCTTGCGCAGATCCGACCGCGGCACGCTGGACATGAAGTCCTCCTGGCCGATGACCGCGAACGCCTCGATGCTGCTGCGCAGATTCTCGGGGCTGGCGTCGAAGACCAGGACTCGGTGGTTGCCGCCGTCCATGACAAACAGGTGCTGCTCATCGGGATCGTAGGCGACAGAGCCTGGCCGCGAGAGCCGGCCAGGGCCAATGCCGGGATCCGAAGAGAATAAGTCCGGCTGTCCGATGACGTACATCGCATCCATGCCGCTCTCCAGGCGATCCGGATGGATGTCCCAGACCAGCACCCGGTTGCTGAAGGTGTCCGAATAGAAGAGGAGTTGGCGATCCTCGGCCACGTGCGCGACCCCGCGGCCGTTGATCTTGGCAGGACCCACACCGGGGTCCCAGACGTCGAAATTCGGCTGCCCAAGCACCGCGATGGCCTCGGGCAGTTCGTTTCGTTCGAGCTGCGCCAGCGTGTCCGGGTCGCTGTCGAACACCATGATCCGGTACCCGGGATGTCCGAGACTTGAGTTGTCGGGTACGAACAGCCGCTGGTGCACGGAATCGTACGACGCATTGGACGGGAAGTTCAGGTACGTGCGGCCAAGCGGCGCAAAGGCGAAGCCGCGGCCGATGAGGCTGCGCCCGATCCCGTAGTCGGCATGCCGGCGCGCCGGCAAACCGGACTCGTTCAGTTGGTAGACGTCGTAGCGGCTGTTGCCGTGGTGCCCGATGAAGAGTCGATCATTGACCTTGTCCAAGGTCACACTACCGGGTCACCAGACTCCGTGTGCCGTTCCCCCGCCGTTGGCCACGCCGCCGATGAACGTCGGATTGCCCGCCAGGTCGTCCGCCCCCAGCGTGTCGCTGGCAGGCATGCCGCTGGTCTGCGCCTTTACCGCGAACGGTGCCAGCGCGGTCAAGGCCGTCAGCGCCAATGCTCTCGCATTCATATTGATCTCCACCCGTTGGTTGGTCGTATTTTTCCGGTGAATGACTTGCCGCGCCGCCCAATGGCGCCCGCTGCAAATGTCGTTACAGAGCTATCGTACAACACTCGCGTAATAGGCCCGCAGCGTCTCCGCCGCCGAGGTGAAATGGCCGAACTCCTCCCCGCGGCGCACGATTTCCGCCTCGATTTCGTCCAGTTCCGCCATGATGCGTTGCGCCTGGTCGACCCGGCCCATTCTCAGGTAGGCGTCCAGCAGCCAGTCAAGCGCATGGTAGTCGCGCATGTGCAGCGGCCGGCCGGTGCGCTCCTGCCAGGTCACTGATGCCTGGTAGGAATCCTCGTTGGATGCCGCCACCTCAGGCCACATCCCCAGGTGCCGAAAGATGTGGCTGGGCATGTGCAGCGCATGGGACGAGGCCGGGGCGATCCTCGCATAGACCCTGGCCTGGCGCAGGCCCATGGCGGCGAAGGTCTGGGTGTCGTAGACGTGGATCAGGTAGTGAAGCGCGCCGGGGTGCTCCCGGTTGCGCTCGTAGACTTCCTCCAACCTTCCTGCCACGGTGACCACATGCAACGGCTGCTCCCGGTCGAAGCCGGGCAGCGCCATGAGGGCCAGCGCCGTGAAAACGGTGATCTCGTCGTCATCGGGGTATCGGAGCGAGAGCTGCTCCATGGCCTGGGCATGGTCCTGACGACGTTCCGCCACACTGTAACCGGGCGCGAAGCGCCGCCGCACGGCTTCGGCGAACCCCCGCTCGCGCTCGTCCCAGACGAGTTGGCCGGCGGCATCGAGTTCATCCAAACGCACCACAGCGCTTTCGCCCAGGCGTTCGTACCCGGCCTGGTCAGGCTCGGTCAGGAACGCGTTGTCGTAGCTCATGGCCTCACCCCACCAGGCCATGCCGAAATCCGGATCGAGCGCCTGGGCCTCCAGGAAATAGTCCCGCGCCTGCTCGTACCAGAAGCTGTGCAGTGCCAGCACCCCCAGGCGGAATTGCGCCTGCGCCTCGGGGGAGCCGGAGGTGGGAAAATCGATCGATCCGAGCAGCATCTCCTCTTCGGCTGCTTCCTGGGCCGCGGACAGCGTGCACAAGACAAGGGCGCAACCCAACAGGATGCTTCGCAAGGCCAGCGTGCCATTGTCAGCAATGTGCATCATTTCGCTTCTGTATTCCCGGGTCGTGTAAGCGCAGGGTAGTGATATGTTGGAACAGCGGCTACTGGAACAGTCCCGGCCCGATATCCATCGACTTGTGAGGAATGCCGATGATGTCGACGTGCCCGTCACTGATCAGGTAGAAGATGACATGACTGCCCTGGGGAAAGCTGCGGTAGCCGGGATGAACGTCGTTCCGTTCGCGTCCAGAGAAGGGATTCCCGGCCAGCCAATCGTACCGGCTGTTCATGGATCGCAGGCAGTTCGCCAACTGGTCCTCGCCCCAGGTTTCAATCGTGTAATCCGCAATGGCGTCAAGGTCCGCAACCGCACGCGGCGTTAGCCGGAAAGCGGCGCTCATGCCCGAGCGTTGGCTCGCTCGATAACCGCTTCAATATCGAAGTTTTCCACAAAGTCCTGTCTGGCAGCCTGCCCCGCGCCTTCAGCCAAATGCGTGCGAAGCGCCTCGAGTCTCTTCCCCCGGTCCTCAAGTTCACGAAGCGCAGCTCGAACGACTTCACTGGCGGTCGAGTATCGGCCGCTCCTGATCTCTCTCTTGATGAAGCCTTCCCAATGTCCACCCAAGCTCAGCGAAGTCGTTGCCATGGCCGCACCACCCTCGATTTATTCATAATGAATAATACGGCGAGTGTTTCAGCAAGGCAATAGCGCCCGAGAAGACTCACCCGGTGCTTTTCCCTGAAAGCGAACCGTGAGTCCGGAACAAACATGCAGACCACGTGGTCAGTAAGCACCCACGGGGGATTGGTGGTGATGGGTGGACTTGAACCACCGACCTGCGGGTTATGAATCCGCCGCTCTAACCACCTGAGCTACATCACCACGGGGGCGGGAATTATAAACCACGGGTCCCGGTGTCTCATTCTGCAGCAAGCTTGAATATTCGCAGGCAGGCTTTTACTTTGTACGGCACCAAGCGTGACGCGGCGGGCTCAAAACCGCACAATGACACCCACACTGATGCATGTTCTTCATCGACCGAGGCCATGACGCAATGATCCGAACGATATCGGCAGTTCGACTGCTCGCCTTGCCGCTGGCGCTGATGGTGCTGGGCGCCGCGCCTGCCGCGGCGCAGATGTACGCGCCGGGGTCCGGTGAGGCGGTCCCCGCGGAGGAACTCTACGAGGTGTGCGCGTTCTGCCACGGGCCCCAGGGGCAGGGCAGCGAGCGTCTGGATACGCCGGCTCTGGCCGGCATGGAAGCCTGGTACGTCGAGCGCCAGCTTCACAACTTCAGGGACCGGGTCCGCGGAATGCACCCGGAGGACCTCACCGGCCTGCAGATGTCCATCGTCTCCGGAATGGCCCGCAACGACGCCACCATTCGCGCGTTGGCGCAATACATCGAGGCCATGGAGCCCGGCGCGGGGCTTGAGATGATCAACGGCGAACCCGTGACCACCGGGCGACCCTATGTCTGGCACTCCGACTACGCCGAATTCACAAGCCCCGAACCCGGCGACGCCGACCGCGGCGCCCAGGCCTACATTACCTGCGGCGTCTGCCACGGCCCGAACGGCGAAGGCAACGAGGCGCTGGCGTCTCCCGGGCTGACGGATCTCCAGGACTGGTACCAGGCGCGCCAGTTACAGTACTTCAGGGACGGCATCCGCGGCCGGGGCGCCGGGGACATCTACGGCGCTCAGATGGCGGCGATGTCCACGACCCTCACCGACCAGACCATCGCCGACCTGATCGCCCATATCGATACGCTATGAGCGATTCGACCAGAAAATACGGTGGATCCAGCATGAAACGAAAACTATTGAACCTGCTTTACGGGGGCATTGCCGCCGCCCTTCCCATTACCGCCGCGGCGGTCACGCCCGTGTCGATACAGCTTGTCGATCCCCTGGACGACTCCCGAGGCTGGTGCGTCGACCTGTTCGCCCACCTGACCGGCGCGCTGCCGCTGGGCGGTCTGCAGGGACACAACTGCTTCCTCTACATGGGCCGCGGACCCACCGAGGACCAGGGATTCGATGCCGAATTGATCGAGGAACGCGGCGAAATCCGCATCATTCATTTCGACATGTGCATGACCCTGCATGATCCCAATCCCGGCTCATTCGTGCCCATCGAAGAATGCAACGACGGCGAGGCCCAGGACTTCGACATGACCGCCGACGGACGCATCGTGCCGCTGATGGCTCCCGAGCTGTGCCTGACCCTGGGGGCAAACTCCGTACCGGGCGGCGGCCGGCTGGCGGCAGTGGGGCGCGAGGCGCAAGACAACGACAATATCCCGCTGATCCGCAGGCTCACGTTCGAGACCTGCAGCGAGGACGATGAGAGCATCGCGGTGCGCCAGCGCTGGCAACTGGTGGACACGTACGAAGAACGCACACCGACTCGGGAGAAGCGATTTCAATAAGTGCGATTCCACCAGCGCCGGTTCGAAAGCGATCTGACCGGGACCTTGGCGAAGGGGCTTCTCCTTCGCATGCATGACAAAGGGGAGAACTCATTATGCGGCACTCACCGGCGACACTGACGGCATTGGCGGCGCTGACGGCGCTCTGCGCCGCGGCAGGCGCATCCGCGCACCACGGAACCCCGTTCTTCGACAGCGACACCGAGTTGCGGTACGAGGGGGTCGTAATCGAGTTCGACTACCGCAATCCGCACAGTTGGCTGTATATCAGAACCACGGACGCGTCGGGCAACCCGCTGGACCTGGCCATAGAAGGCCAGGGCTCGTCGCTGCGGCCGCACGGAGTCACGCCCGATTCCCTCGTTGCCGGCGATCGCGTGACCGCGGTGGTCAATCCGAGCTGGACCAGGCCGGACGAGGCGCTGGGCCGAATGGTATTCAAGGACGACGGCACCATGGTGCCTTTGGCGTGGCAGGCCGTGGGTACCTACGAGACCAACACCGGCGTCACCGACAGCATCGCCGGCACCTGGTTGGCCGACAACGAAGGATTCGTCGCGTACATAAGGGCCTACGAATCATGGCCCCTGACGCAAAGCGGGCAACAGGCGAGGGAAGCGTATGATCCAACGAGGATTTCCCAGGCCAGGTGCATCCCCTTCCCGCCTCCCCTGCTGATGCTCTACCGGTCCATCAATGTCGTGGAGATCCTCGACGACCGCGTGCTGATTCACAGCGACTGGATGGATGCGGAACGCGTGATCTACACCGATGGCCGCAGTCCTGGCGAGGACGAGATTCCGGCCCTGCACGGCTTCTCCACCGGGCACTGGGAGAACGGCATGCTGGCCGTGGAAACCAACCATTTCAGCGAAAACTATGCCGGCAACAATTTCCGGGTGCCGTCGGGCCCGGAAAAGCGCGTGGTTGAGCGCTTCACGCTTGCCGAAGACGGCTCGCATCTGACCTACGACTACATGATGGAGGATCCCGAATATCTCGCCGCACCGGTGACCGGCACGACGCGCTGGGACTATCGGCCCGAACTCAGCCCGGACGACGTGCCCTGCGACCTGGAGTCCGCGGGACGTTATCTGAACGAGTGACCGGCCCGGTTTTCCACAGGCCGTAGACCCGTCGTCCGGCAATTCGACGATGCGGCGCCGGCCGGCGCCGCGAGTACATGACGTCAGGCGTCCGGCAGACGCCGAGGCCTTACAGCCGAACCACGCCGCGGGAATTCATCGGCGCCAGCACGAACGACTCAAGCGTTTCCTCCGTCACCGTCACAAAATCCTGCTGCGCGGCATAGTAGAGCGCGTTATCGCAGAACATCCCGAGTTCGTATGCCTGCTGGCGATCGATGAGGCCTGCAAGCGGAGGCCGGATGCCGGTGGTACAGGCATCTCTCAGCGTCTTGTACCAGAACTCATCCGTGCGCCCGCTGAATTCCACGACCGTGGCGCCCCGGGCCCTGAGGTCCGCGGCAAAGGACATGGATTCCGCGAATTTCGGGTCTGCGAGTACAACCCATCCCTGCAGGTCGTTCGCGCGCGCGGCCAACGAAACCGGCACCGCGCCCAGTGCGACCGAGAGTCCTGCTGTTTTCATGACGTCACGGCGAGTAAGCATGTGACCACCTCTTCTTGTGTCCGCAAATCATACACGATCAGACGCAAATGGTAGGCCATTCACACCGCAAATGGACGGCCGTCCGGCTGATGTAGAATCGGGACACTAGCAGCGGGCTCGCTACGCTGACGCGCAGGGAACTGGGTTCGTTCCATACAAGCCTGCGCCGAAACCCGAACGAGGAAACAACAATGGCCATTCCGCCCGGAATCACCGAACAGGACTTCGCGAGCGCATTGCAGGAATTCGCCAATATCGTCGGCGAGGAGTGGGTCTTCACCAGCGACGAAGACACCGCGCTCTACAAGGACGTTTATTCCATCTACCAGAACTCCGATCTGGAACCTGAAATCTCCGCCGCCATCGCGCCCGATTCGGCGGAACAGGTGCAGGCCATCGTCAGGGTTGCCAACCAGTACCTGGTGCCGCTCTACCCCATTTCCACCGGCAAGAACCTCGGTTACGGCGGCTCCTCGCCTATCCTGTCCGGCAGCGTCGTGCTCGATCTGAAGCGGATGAACCGCATCCTCAACGTCGACACCCGCAACCACACCATGCTGGTGGAACCCGGCGTCAGCTTCTACGACGTCATCAACCACTTCGAGGCAAACAACCTGCCCCTGAGCATGGATATCCCGGACCCCGCCTGGGGCAGCCCCATCGGTCACGCGCTGGAGCGCGGCTTCGCCCATACCTACAGCGAAAACGGCCGCGACCGCTGGGATACGGTCTGCGGCATGGAAGTTGTGCTGGGCAACGGGGAGATCGTGCGCACGGGCCCCGGCGCCTGCGAGGGATCGCAGACCTGGCAGGACCAGAAGTGGGGCATCGGGCCCTACGTCGACGGCATCTTCTCGCAGTCGAATTTCGGCGTCATCACCAAGATGGGCTTCTGGATCCGGCCCGCCCACGAGGGCTATCGCAGCCTGGTCGTCTTTGTCCCGAGATACGAAGACCTGGTCAAGATGGTGGACCTTGATTCCTACCTGCAGAATGCCGGCATCGTCAACGGCATGACGACCATGGGCGCACCCATGTTCGGCGGCGGATTCATGTTCTTCGACGTACCGCCGCCCTCCCCCGAGCACCGCAGGCTCCTGCAGATGGTTGACAACAGGCGGCCCGACATCGCGCCCCTGCAGCAATACTGCACGGAAAACCGAATCGGCGCGTGGGCGCTGGAATTGAAGTGGCACCTGCCCAACCAGATATCCGCCGCAGCCGCGGAATACACCAGGGATCTCTTCACCCGCGAAATCCCCGGTTGCTGGTTCGGTGACGAGCATGTGCTGGAGTTCCCTCTCGGCGAGGACGTAATCGCGACCCTCAACGAGCGTCCCGGCAACCCCGAACGCGTCAACCTGGGCATCCCCAGCCTGTCGCGCTTCGGCATGGGCGTGCGCGCGACCGGGCGGGCATCGACCAGCCAGGGGCATTTCTGGTTCGCGCCCATGGTCCCGAAGAAGGGCGAGGAATTGCTCAAGTACCAGGAGGTCATGCAGCAGGCGCACGTGGAACTGGGCGTGCCGTTCATGGGCAGTTTCTACGGCAACCTGCCGATGTACTGGACCAAGCGGGTCGGTGTGGGGCTGGCCAACTGGGCGGTCAGCACGGATCCGGAGGTCAACCGGCGCACCCGCGAGCAATACATTGCCATGACGCAGATCTGCGTGGACAACGGCTGGACGGAGTACCGTGCGCCGGCGCCGGTCCACACCGAGATCATGAGCATCATCAACAACTGGAACGACGGCTCGCTGCTGACGCTCCACGAGGCGCTGAAGGACGCGGTGGATCCCAACGGGATTCTTTCGGCGGGACGTTACGGAATCTGGCCGAAGCACATGCGCGAGGAGATGCGGGGTGCTTAGGCGTGTTCCGGTGCTCCGGTCAGTGGGGTCAATGCGCTCAATGCTACCCGGCATGTTGCTCGCCCTGGCGGCGCCCCTGGCGACGGCTCAGGACGCGCCGCCGGACCAGGGCAAGCGGGTCTTCGACGCGTGGTGCGGGATCTGCCACGGACTGCCCAACGGCGCTTCCGGGGGCGGGACTGAAACGCTGGCCGCGCTCTACAGGGATACGGGAATTCCGGCGCAGCTTGAGGATCGCGCCGATTTGACCGAGGAACTGGTGGTGACGCTGACGCGCGAGGGGCGCAACACGATGCCGAACTTCAGGAAGACGGAGATTTCGGATTCGGAGTTGGAGGCGTTGGTGGCTTATCTGGTCGGAGAAACCAGCGAGTAGGATCTGTTCACGTCAGGCTCGCCGGGTTTCCACCCGGGTTGCAGGCTCTCCCGCAGCAGGGAGAGCACGGCGCGTGAAACGGCTTCCAAAGTGCTCGAAAGGCCGGCGACCGACTGCGACCGCGACAGTCCATCCATCGAAAGCGTAGCCCTTCCGCCGGTCGCCTCGTGGAAGTTGTAGGACCGTGGATGCTCGTCCTCCCCGGCGTAGCTTAACCAGGACACCGACTCACTGACGAACTCGAGCCGTTCCCTGGAAGCCGGATGTACCAGCCGGCACCAGCAATGGGACCGTGTAGTGCTCCGCAAACGCCGTTGTGCACGACAGCGAGAAAATGCCCACGAACGCAAGTTTTCGAATCCGGGTCTGCAAACGGTTTATCGATCTACTCCGTGCACAGGCTGCTTTCGATCCAGCATGGGGTTTCCCTGATCGCAGCCAAGCCTGCCGGGTATCGACGAAGGGGGGCGAATTGACTACGTTCATGGTTAGTCAATTTCCCATGATGCGAGTGACGCGCCCCTGCGAGTCAACCACTTGAATCGGTTCCGTCCGGAGATCGATGCCGCAGGACAGCGCAGGCGGCGTCTGTGAAGCCAGTGCCAGCCGCCCACTCAGGTTACCGTCTCCCAGGCCGAAGCCACGGACGCCAACCGGCTCAGCCTCTCCCAGCCCTCCCATCAAGGGATCACCCTCGGGTATGAGGGCCGTGATGTTCCCGCTCACCCGTGCGGCCGCGGCGCCGGGCAGGGCATAGGGGTCGGCCTGAGTGACATCCACGCCATAGCCGAGATCGGCCAGGGACTGAACCGTGATCGCGCTCAGCGTCCCTCCGCCATAAGGCGCCATGAGTTCGCCTTCCAGATCGGGAATCCTCCAATGCGACTCGCCCGTCTGCAACGGTACCTTCGCACCCGTGTAGTCCCGTCCGCCTGCGTCGTCAAATGCGGCAATCGCCAGCGGACCGTTGAAGCGCGTGTCGCCATTCGGAGGGTTCTGGTAGAAGCCGAACTCGTTCCATACCTCACTGGCGAATCCCAGAACGTGCCCGATCTCGTGAAGCCCGGTAATCAGCAAATTGGCGTGGCTCAAATCGAACGCCATGCATCCCAATACGGGCAAGTGCGTCTCTTCGCGCAACAGAAGGGGACCACCATGCCCGAGAATTCCGACATTGGGATCGACGGTACCCACATAGACTCGCAGGTCGTCGATACGCTCCCCCGGAGCGATCTCAAAGGATTGGCCGGCACACGTGCCGGTCCAGCCGCCGGAGAATTCAAATTCCTGCAGATCCTCCACTATGACGGCCATCCAGCGGCGGGCCACGTAGTCGAGCACCTGCTGCTGGGATTCAGTGAAGTCGTCGAGAAAGACGAGTTCGATGTCGAAATCGCCTTTAGGCAAGTCGTTCAGGGGATTGGCTCGAAGATCCAGATTCCGCAGGTTGGTCAATCCTGAAAGCGCCGTGGTGTCCGTGATGCGGTTACCCGCAAGATTCAAATCCATCAGGCGGGTCAAGCCCGCAAGCGCCGAAATGTCCGTGACGCTGTTGAAGGCAAGATTCAGCCATGTCAGATTGATCAAGCCTGCCAGAGGCGAAATATCCGAGATGTTGTTGTCATTCAGCCACAGCTCTGTGAGGTCGTTCAGGCCCTCAAGCGCCGAAATGTCCATGACGTTGTTCAGTCCGAGCCCCAGTACAGTCAGGTTAGTCAGGCCCGAGAGTGCCGAGATGTCCTCGATCCGGTTTTCCCAAAAGTTCAGTTCTGTCAGATTGGTCAAGCCAGACAGCGGCGAGATGTCCGAAATCTGGTTGTGCGATAGCACCAGCGTCGTCAGGTTGGTTAAGTTGGACAGTGGCGAAACATTCGCAATGTTGAGTGCGATAAGCCTCAAGTGTGCCAGGTTGGGCAAGTCGGACAGCACCGAGAAATCAGATATGTCCGTGTCGCCGAGGCTCAGTTCTCTCAGATTGGTCAAGCCTGCGAGCGGTGAAATGTCCGTGACGTTGTTGTAGTCGAGCAAAAGGACCGTAAGGTTCGTCAGGCTCGCGAGCGGCGAGATGTCTGTGATGCGGTTTCCCCAAATTACCAGGCGTGAAAGGTTCGTCAGGTTCGCAAGCGGCGAGATGTCCGAGATGCGGTTTTCCCAAATTTCCAGGCGTGAAAGGTTCGTGGCGCTCTGCAGCCCGGTCAGATTGCGGATGCCCGCTACACCGGCTTGAAGAGAAGTCAATGTCGCCATTTCTGCGTGGGTGATCGGTGCGTCGCTGGCCTTGCCCAATGCAGTTGCAATCGCCGTGCGCAGGCTGGTGTCGGGGATGAACACGGTACCTCTGCGGGCGACCGTGATGGTGAAGCCGAGCGTGTCGGTGTCGCCGTCCTCATCGGTGGCGGTGTAGGTCATGTCGTAGCTGGCCGCCGTGGTCGGTGTCCCGGTGAGCTGACGCGTGCTGGCGTTGAAGCTCAACCCGGGCACGTCCGGTGACAGACTGTAGGTGAGCGTGCCGTCGCCGCCGCTCGCCTCAGGTAACGTCAGAGTGTCGACGGCCGTGCCGACCGTGTACGTCTGGTTGCCAGGTCCGGCATCGGCGGCGAAAGTCGGTGAAGTATCGGTGCCGGTTTCTCCTGTGTCCGTGCCACCGTTCGTCGGCACCTCGGTGCTGCCGGCGATCCGGTCGATGCGCCACACCCCGTCGCCCTGGTGAGAGGCTTCAAAGTCATAGACCCGCCCGTTGATCGTCTGGTTGTTGATCCGGATCCGGATGCCAGCCAGGAAGCTCAGGAACCTGCCCCGGCCGCGTACATTGACGCTGAACTCGTCCGTCGTCCCGGGATACGTGCAGCTCTGGCCCGAGCTCAACGTCATGCCCACCTGGCACACGCCCAGGGAACCCTCCGTGGCCGTACCGACGCCCACCGTTATGGTGAAACCGAGCGTGTCGGTGTCGCCGTCCTCGTCCGTCACGGTGTACGTCATGGCATGGGTGCCCGCCGCGGACGGGGTGCCGCTGAGTTGGCGCGCGGTGGCGTTGAAGGTGAGACCCAGCACGCTGGGTGCGAGGCTGTAAGTCAGGTCGCCGTTGCCGCCGGTGGCCTCCGGCAGCGTCAGTGTGGCGATCGCGGTGCCCACGGTGTAGGTCTGGTTGCCCGGCGCAGCCGCGGTGCGGAAGCTCGGGAACCGGTCCACCTCGCCGGCGCCGTCGTCAGCCTCAACCAACCAGGTCCCGGCCAGCCAGCTCCCCTCGGCGGGGTAGTCGCTGCCGGTGCAGCGCGAGGCGAACCAGCCGCTTGTCCGGGATGAGAAGTAGAGATTAGCCCGGCATGCGTCGCCGTCGTCGTAGTCCAGCGTCAGCAAACCGGCATCCGGGCCGATCGCGCGATAGCCGTAACTGCCCATGTAGGTTTCGGTGACACCGTCGGCTTCCACCGTGTCGGTGAAGCGGTTGCCGTCGGCGGCCTCGAGAGCGGAGCGCGCGCCGCTTGCCTCGTAGATGATCGAGTTTCCAACGAAACGCTCGTTGAACCCCGCCTGATTCCCCGGCGCCGCGCCCGCCACCGCGGTCGTTGAAAGGTTGTTCCGGTACCCGGCGGTGGAGGCGACGATGTTCACCACCTCAAGCGGCTGATCCGACGACACCGTCAGCCGCCACTTGCCGGTCCCGGCTCCGAGCTGACCCGCAAGATCCGTGTCCCCGGCCTCAAGCTGCAGCGCCGTCAATGTCCTTGCACCGCCGGCCGCCAGCGCCAGCGTCACGTCTCCTCCGGAGGCCGCCCCACCGCTGTCATCGCGCCCCGCAATCGTCACCGAAGCCGCCGCATCGCCGGGATTGATCAACCGCAGCCGGCTCGCCCGGGTCACTTCGCTGGCAGGGTTGAAGACCGGCACTTCGTAGGTGTAACCGTCCGATCCAACGACCGAGGCGCCGCGCACCGTATCGTGCATCGCCGCAAGGGTGCCATCGGGGACACGGACATAGGCCGAGGGCCGGATCGGGAAATCGGCGTCAAGCACAAGGCGAAAGTGTCCGTCGCCGATTCCCAGGCCGTTGGACAATCCCTTGGCGGCGTTGCCCGAGCTGAAATCGGAGGGCTCGAACTCCACCGCCGCCCATGCGTTGAGCGTGAAGGTGGCCGGGCCGAAGCGCGCCCCGGCATCGTCAATGACCTGAATCGCCACCGTCCCGGACGCGCCGCCGGAGTTGAGAATCCGCAGTCGCCCCTGCGGCGCGTCGGAAGTGAACGCCGACACGAATAGCGGGATCGTATATTGATCCGCCAGCGCCGCTTGCCCCCACACCAACAGAAAAACGGTCACCAGAATACGCATGAGCAAGCCTCGTGCGTCAATCGTCATTATTGCGCGATTCAGGTTCCAGCGATCGCCCAAAGCGTTTCGATTCCGTCGCTGACGGCACAAAATGAAGAAATCGAACCTGCATCCAAGGTGGGCATGTGCAGAAAAGTCCCTCTGGCAGCATTAGGAGGCATCTAGATGCTCAATATGTTGCTGGAATAGTTCCCTGTGGTGCCGTCGACGATGATTTCAGCAACAAGCCGGTATTGGCCTGATGCCGTAGGATTGAGCGAACATAGCTGTCCCGTTCTTTCCGTGCCCGCAACATCGCTCCACGCACTGGCTGAATCCGCCCTCGTCTGCCACCTGGAACTGACGATGGAGTAAGAAACACCATTGATGTTCGTGTTGCCGAGAGTGATGCAGCCGCCAGCGGAAAAGAAACTGAATTGAACCCTTCCCGGGGAGACCTGGATCAGATCCAGGCGCTCGTAAGTAATGGCCTCGCCCGTACCGGTCCCGCCCGTACTGGCCTCGCCGGTCGTTCCCTCACCGATTAACGACCAATTGCCCGGAGAGCCTGAATCGCAGGACGAGGAGTTCCTGAAGCGGTATCTCGCCTCATAATCCGTTGCAGGCTCAAGGCCGGTGAAGCGTTGTCGGATAGCGCCTCTCCCTGAATTGTCCGAATTGTTTGTGAACTCGGCACAGAACGTGCTCCAGTCTTGCCCGGCGGCTTTCCTTCGGATCTGGTAGTTGTACGCCCTGGTTTCTCTCGCCGCAAAGGAGTCTGAGAAAGCGACACTAATTACGGTGTTCGTGCCGCCAGGAGTCTCAACCTCTGGAGCGGGAGGTACGTCGCCTGCGGTGATCGTCCAGGAACCTCGACCCTGTGATCCATTGGCACACGTATAACTCAACGACCCCGTCGTTGCCGTGTCGAAGGTGAGCAGGATTGTGCAACTGCCACCGAAGTTTCCGCCGTCGTAGGTCTCCGTCAGTGTGCCTGTATCGGAACCCGTGCTTGCGTAGCTATAACTACCCGCAAGGACAGAGCCGCCGGTTTCGAGGAAGCGCCCAGCCGACGGAAAGTCAATGTAAAAGCCTTCGGCGTGCAAGCGATTTCCGACCACGAGGCTGTTGAAGGCCTGTACATTGGCGGGTGCAAGAGAGTCCGACTCCTCCACGGTGATCGTGAAGGTGAGTGAATCGGCGTCGTCATCCTCATCCGTCGCGGAGTAGGTCATGGCGTAGGTGCCCGCCGTGGACGGTGTGCCGGCGAGTTGGCGCGTGCTGGCACTGAACGTCAGCCCGGCCACGGTAGGCGCCAGGCTGTAGGTCAGCGTGCCGTCACCGCCGCTCGCTTCCGGCAGCGTCAGCGTGTCAATGGCGGTTCCGACCGTGTACGTCTGGTTACCCGGCCCGGCATCCGTAGCGAAGCTCGGTGAGGTGTCCTCCGGCTCCATCGTGCCGCCGCCCGTCATGGGCAGGGTATCGGGCACTTCGGTGCTGCCAGCGATCCGGTCGATCCGCCACACCCCGTCGCCCTGGTGCGAGGCTTCAAAGTCGTAGACGCGCCCGTTGATCGTCTGGTTGTCGATCTGGATCCTGATACCAGCCAGGAAGCTCAGGAACCTGCCGCGTCCGCGTACATTGACGCTGAACTCGTCCGTCGT
>LXNI01001470.1_pt1 | contig 20228 bp, 16 predicted proteins | sample 809091 | NCBI WGS metagenome assembly LXNI01 (sample SAMN04870527, study PRJNA318959) | sponge metagenome | biome: 01000161; feature: marine sponge reef; material: water | host: Sarcotragus foetidus | place: Greece: Milos, Mediterranean Sea | collected 2013-05-29 | depth 5-7 m | reverse complement strand
GTCCCTCGATCCTGTCGGGCGCGCCGCGCCAGGCCCGAGGCAAGCGGGTCCTGATCGTCGACGAGATCACCACCTCCGGCGAGACGTTGCGCCTCGCGCTGGCCGCGGTGCGCGACGTTGGCCCCGCGGAGGTCCGCACCGCCACCAGCTTCGCCCGCACACGCGGCTACACCCCCGACTTCCAGGCCCTGGCCACCGACGCGACCCTCATCTACCCCTGGGACCGCAAGATCTTCGAGGGGGGCGGCCTGGTGGTCAACCCGCGCTACCGCGACACCGACGCCTGACCCGTCCTCCCCCCTGGGGGCCCCGCACCTCCCCGGTCTCCGTGATCGAGCGGGTCTGCCCCAGGCCTCCTACACCCCCTCCGCCATCGCCTTCAGGAACCCGGCGTTGGTGCGGTGAGCGCCCATGCGCTCCATGAGGAACTCGATCGCCTCGGGCGCTGGCATCTGCGCGAGAAAACTCCGTAGCAGATAGACGCGGTTCAGCTCCGTCTCGGTCAGGAGCAGCTCCTCCCTTCTCGTCCCCGAGCGGTTGAGGTCGATGGCCGGGAATATCCGCAGGTCGGCGATCTCGCGGCCCAGCACCAACTCCATGTTGCCCGTGCCCTTGAACTCCTCGAAGATCACCTCGTCCATGCGGCTGCCGGTCTCGACCAGTGCGGTCGCGATGATCGTCAGCGAACCGCCCCACTGGATGTTGCGCGCCGACCCGAAGAAGCGCTTCGGCTTGGCCAGCGCGTTGGCGTCCACGCCCCCGGACAGGATCCGGCCCGAGTGCGGCGCCAGGATGTTGTACGCCCGGGCAAGGCGCGTGATCGAGTCGAGGAGGATCACCACGTCGCGCCCCTGCTCCACCAGCCGCTTCGCCTTGGCCATCACCATCTCGGCCACGTGACGGTGGTGGCCGGCCGGCTCGTCGAAGGTGGACGCGACGACCTCACCACTCGTGGTCTCGATCATCTCCGTCACCTCTTCGGGGCGCTCGTCGATGAGGAGCACGAACAGGTCGGCGTCGGAGTGATTGGTCGAGATCGCGTTGGCCATGTGGCGCAGAATGGTGGTCTTGCCGGCCTTGGGCGGCGACACGATCAACCCCCGCTGCCCCATCCCCACCGGCGCAATCAGGTCCATCATGCGCATCGCCACATCGCCCCCCGGGACCTCGAGCGTCAGGCGCTCGTCGGGGTAGCGCGGCCGCAGCGCACCGAAGCTGGCTCGCTGGCGCGCGGCCTCCGGACGGTCTCCGTTGACCTGATCCACGCTCACCAGCGCCAGATACCGCTCGCCGCTGGCCGGAGGCCGTACCGGTCCGACCAGCACATCCCCCGTTCGCAGGCCGTAGGAATCGATCTGCGCGCGGCTCACATAGGCGTCGTCGGGTCCCGCGAGGTAGTTCCATTCCGGCGACCGCAGGAAGCCGTGGCCCTCGGGCAAGACGTCGAGTACCCCCTCGACACGCAGCGTCTCGTTCCGCCCCAGGAGCCCCTGATAGATCGTGAAGATGAGGTCCTGCTTGCGGAGCCCGGCGTAGTGCGGGATGTTCAGCGCTTCCGCGTAGCTGTGCAGCTCAGCTACCGTGCTGTTCTTGAGTTCGGCGATTTCCATCGGGGAGCCAGGAGAGGTGCCGGACGGGCGGCTCGGACGAGCTCGGCCCGGCTGGCAGTCCGCGGGGTGAATTCCCTCGGGCACCGAGAGGTTCCGCGAGTTGCCAGGAGTCCGAAGCATTACGAACACTTCCACGGAGGTCAAGGTTCCCGGTTCCGATCCCGCGTGGGACGACCTTCTGGCGAACCACGCGACGGGCAACGTCGGCGGATACCGTGTGGTCCGGGGGCGGTTCAGGCCCGGGGTCTCCGAAGAAGATAGGCAAAAGATCGCGGATTGGGCCGATCAGGTCCACACCCGGGACACGGCCGAGGGGACCGAACTGGTTGCGGTGCGGCGGGACGGACCGCCTGCCCGTGACAACCTCATGCTCCACCTTGTCCTGTTCGTGGCCGCACTGGGGAGCGCGGTGGTGGCGGGGGGATTCCTCTCCGGCACCGATGTCCTCGACACCCGTTTCACCCTGATCGGCGGGGTCTGGTTGCCGGTTCCGACCGGGTTCGATGTTGGCGAGATGGTGGCCGGGCTGGCATTCGGCCTCACCTTCATCGGCATCCTGCTCGGACACGAAATGGGACACTATCTGACCGCGCGCCGTCACGGCGTCCCCGTTTCCCTGCCCTGGTTCATCCCCTTCCCGCCCTACTTCTCCCTGGTGGGCACCCTGGGAGCCTTCATCCGCCTGAAGGGACCGATGATGCGACGGTCGGTGCTCTTCGACATCGGGATCGCGGGGCCGCTGGCAAGCTTCGCTCTGTCGCTGCCCGTGCTGTTCCTGGGACTCGGCCTGTCGGAGGTCATGTGGACGACCGACGGAGGACTCTACCCGTTCGTCGTACACTTCGCCGGCGAACCGATCCGGATCGGAAGCAACATCCTGCTGCACTTCGCGGCCGCCGCCGCCGTCCCCGGCTTCGAAGAGGGCTCGGCCGTTCTCCTCCATCCCCTGGCCTTCGCGGGATGGCTGGGCATCTTCGTCACGGCGCTCAACCTGCTGCCGCTCGGACAGCTGGATGGGGGACACATCCTGTACGCGGTCGCCGGAGCCAGGCAGCGCGCCTTCACCCTCGCCTTCATCGCGGTGCTCGTTCCGCTTGGCCTGATGTGGTGGGGCTGGTGGCTGTGGGGCGGGATCGCGTTGGCCGTGAGCCGCGGGAGACTTGCGCATCCTCCTGTGCTCGTGGAGGATATCCCGGTGGGGAAGGGGCGGACGGTACTGGGATGGGTGGCCCTCGCGCTATTCGTACTCGGTTTCTCACCTGCACCGCTGGAGTTGTAGGAGTGGACAAGACCCCTCGGGCATTCTGCTAGCTATGGCCAGGCACAACCGGCTCGGCCACGGCGTGGATCAATTCGGGTTCAAATACAGCATCAGCTATCCGCCGGACTGGCTGGACAGGATCCGGGTCACGCGCCGGCTTCCATCGGGTCGGCAGTCGACGCGAACGCTCTTCAGAAACCCGGTCAGGAAGCCACTGGGTGAGGTCGGGGGTCTCACGAGGACCACGATCAGCAGCGAGGATCAGGATCTCGAGGTTGCAGTTTCCTTCGGCACGGGCTCCGGACGTGTGAACGAGATCGAGGTGCACTGGCAGAACTCGGTTGCCCCTGTCGACGAGATGGACCGAATCAGCTTCAGGCTCACGGGGTTCCCAGTCGGCTGACCGTGCCGGCACGGGCCGTTTCCGGCTCGCAACCGTAGCCCGGCGCGTGCCGCGCCCCACCATCCACGGCGCTCGAGGAGTCAGCCACGGAACGCCTGTGTTTCGGTTATTTTTTCCAATGGTGCTCTTTCCTGTTTCCGACCATCTCCTGAGGCCCCTGGCCGCATCGGGCAGGAGCACCCTCGCGGCACTCGGTTCGGTGGGCCGCGGGTGGGCACTCTTCGCGGGATCGTTCCGGGCAATCGGCGATTTTCGCGTGTGGGGTCCCATGCTGCTGCCTCAGATGGCCCGGGTCGGCGTCGCGTCGGTGCCGATCGCGCTCTTCATCGCGACCTTCACCGGCATCGTGATGTCGCTGCAGGCGTCCTACACGCTCACCGGGGCGATTCCGGTCTACTTCGTGGGCACCCTGGTCGGCAAGACCATGATTCTGGAGCTGGGTCCGGCTCTGACGGGACTGACGCTGGCGGGCCGCGTCGGCGCCAACATCTCGGCCGAACTGGGGACCATGCGCGTCACCGAACAGGTCGACGCGCTGGAGACGCTGGCCTACAACCCGCTCGCCTACCTGGTCGTCCCCCGGGTGCTGGCCGGTATCGTCATGTTTCCGTTCGTCGTCCTGCTGGCCATCGCCATGGGGATTGCGTCCGGATGGCTGACCGCGCTCGAGCTGCTGGACATGTCTTCGGCCGAGTTCATCAAGGGGCTGCGGCTCTTCTTTGCACCGTGGGATGTGTGGTTCGCGGTCATCAAGTCCGTGTCGTTCGGGGCCGTGGTGACCGGGGTCGGCTGCTTCTGCGGACTCCAGACCGAGCAGGGGGCGGAAGGGGTGGGGAAGAGCGCGACCCGCACCGTGGTCATTTCGAGCATGCTCATCCTGTGCCTGGACGCCTTCTGGGCGGCGATCCTGCTGTGAGCATCCAGCTCGCCGGCCTCAGGAAGTCGTTCGGGGAGAAGGAGGTGCTCCGGGGGTTCACGCTGACCGTCGAGGACGGGGAGACATCGGCCATCGTCGGCCCTTCGGGTTGCGGCAAGTCGGTGCTCCTGAAGCATCTGGTGGGACTGTTGCGGCCGGATGCCGGCACGGTGTTCGTGGACGGCCGGTCGGTACCGGAACTGCCGAAGAAGGAACTGGTGAGGCTGCGGCGGCGCATCGGCTACGTCTTCCAGTTTGCGGCGCTCTTCGACTCCATGACCATCGCGGCCAACATCGCGATGGGGCTCCGGCGGCTCCCTGGATGGGACCGGAAACGCATCGCGTCACGCGTGGAAGAATGCCTGGCGCTGGTCGACCTGAACGGCCTGGGCGAGCGCTACCCGGCCCAGTTGAGCGGAGGCCAGCGAAAGCGCGCCGGACTGGCGCGGGCGATCGCGGCTTCACCCAAGTACCTTCTCTACGACGAACCCACCACCGGGCTGGACCCGGTGACGACATCGGTGATCGACCAGCTGATATTGAGAATGCGGGACGAGCTGGGGGTCACGGCGCTGGTGGTCACTCACGACATGACCAGTGCCTTCCGCGTCGCCGACAGGATCACCCTGCTTCACGAGGGCAGGGCCAGGTTCACGGGCGCCCCGGCCGAGGTCCGCACCGCGGCCGACGACGTGCTCCGGGGATTCGTGGACGGGGATCCCGCACTTTACTATGGACGCCAGGGAGGAAAGCACAATGGAGCGTAGACGAGAAATACTGGTGGGCGCGGTGGTGGTGCTGGGGATCGCGGTGGGAGTGATCGGCACGATATGGCTGAAGGGGGGATGGGGGAGCGACCAGGTGGCGCTGCGCACGGCGTCGACCAGCGTGGGACAGCTCGTGGCGGGGGCATCGGTGAAGTTTCGCGGCGTCGCGGTGGGGCGTGTCGAGTCGGTGGCCGTGGTGCCGACCGGCGAGGCCGTCATGGTCGAAATGACGGTGCGGCCCGACCTGGCCGTCCCGGCCGACGCGGTCGTGGTCATCGCGCCCGAGTCGTTCTTCGGGGACTGGCAGGCGGAGATCACGACCCGGGAGGAATACAGCTCGCTGGCCTTCCACGAGCACGCCGAAGACGGTGTCCTTGCCGGAGCCGTGCTGCCCGACTTCTCCCGCCTTACCGCCACTGCCGACGAGATCGCCCGCAGGCTGAAGGTGATGTCGGACAGGTTCGAGATCGCCTTCACGGAGGAGACGGCGATGAACCTCAGACACCTGATCGACAACCTCGGGGCGATCAGCGACGATCTCACGACCATGATTTCGCAACAGGCGGCCCGCTTCGACGAGCTCGCGGTGGGCGTGACCGAGTCCGCCCGCGAATTCACCGCCGCGGCCAGGGTGGCCCGGACGACGATGGAGAAGATGGACGGAATCCTCACGGATGCGGACGTGGGCGCCATGCTGGGGGACGCAGGCGAGAGCATGGCGAACCTCAAGACCCTGTCGGGAGACATGAGGGCCGCCATGACCGAGCTGCGGACCGCCGCGCAGCAGGGCTCGGCCACGATGACCCGGCTCGAAACGCTGCTGGCAAGCGCCGAGTCGGGGGAGGGGCTGCTGGGGCGTCTGCTGGGCGACCCGGAGCTGGCGGATGGAGCCACGGCGGCGGTGGCGAACCTGAACCAGCTGCTCGCCGACATCAAGGAAAACCCGACGCGCTACCTGAGCTTTTCGATCTTCTAGGCGATGAACTCCCGGCAATCCCCACGGATCGAGCGCAGCGCCGGCGGCGTGGTGGTCCGCCCTCTGGCCGGCAGCTGGCACGCGCTCCTGATCAAGGACCCCTACGGGAAGTGGTCGCTGCCCAAGGGACACATCGAGGGTGGCGAGAGCCTGCGGGAGGCGGCCGTACGCGAAGTGGAGGAGGAGACCGGGATCAGACCGGAAGCGGTCGGCCCCAAGATCGACACCGTGGACTGGATCTTCCAAAAGGGTGACGAGACGGTGCACAAGTACTGTACCTTCTTCCTCATGCGCAGCCGCAACGGTGAAGCGGTTCCCCAGTCGGAAGAGGGGATTACGGCGTGTCAGTGGCTGCCGGTGCGGGATGCCGCGTCCCGGATCAGGTACCCGGACACGCGCGAGGTCGTGCTGCGTGCCGACGACAAGATCGCCGAGGCAGGCTGGTGAGCGCCGGGACCGGCGTCCGGAACGAGGGCTCCTGGCGGTTTGCCCAGGGGGCGGTGCTGGTGCTGGTGGCCGGCTTCTTCCTCTACACCCTGCGAGACCTCCTCAATCCCTTCCTCCTCTACTGGGTGGTCATCGCGCTGCTGGTGCCTTTCCGCGGCGTTCGCGGCCACGCGCTGGTGGTCATGGTCGCGACGCTGCTGGCGGGCGTGTGGGTATTGGACACCGCGGGCTCCCTGCTGGCCCCGTTCTTCCTGGCCTTCGTGCTCGCGTACATCCTCGACCCCGTCGCGGATCGGGTTTCGGCGCATCGGCGCATCAACCGCACGGCGGCGATCTTCCTGATCCTCGTGCCGGCGCTGGCGGCGGGGGCGGTGGCGCTGGGGTTCGGCCTGCCGGAAGTCGTGCGACAGGCGGGTGACCTGATTGCGTATCTGACGGACTGGGTCAGGGAACTGGATTCCGCCGACCTTGGATTCGACATCCCCTTCGTGAACGAGGAGACGGCGCTGGCCAGTCTCAAGGATCCCGAAAGGGTAGGCGCATTCCTGGAGGAACAGAAGGCCACGATCGCGCGTAAGGCCTGGGAGACCTTCCTGGGGCTGGGCCGCGGCGTCGGCGCCCTGTTCACCGTGCTCAGCTACCTCGTTCTCACGCCGGTGCTGATGTTCTACCTGCTGCGCGACTACGACCGGATCATCGCCCGGGCCGACGATCTCCTGCCGGGCAGGGTCCGGGAGGGGGCGCGCGATTTCTTCCGCGAATACGACGACCTCCTCTCCCGCTACCTGCGCGGACAGGTGGCGACCGCGCTCCTGACCGGGGCGATCACCTGGATCGGCCTCCTCATCGTCGGCTTCCCCTACGCGTTCGTGCTTGGGGTGACCGTCGCGGTGCTCGGGGTCGTCCCCTACCTGGGGGTGGTCGTTTCGCTCATTCCCGCGGTGATCCTCGCCCTGATCAGCGAAGACATCGGGATGTCGCTCCTCAAGGTGGGAATCGTCTACGGCGTGGCGCAGGGGCTGGAGAGCGCCGTGCTGAGCCCGCGCATCGTGGGCGAATCGGTGGGGCTGCATCCCGTGTGGATCCTGCTCGCGCTCTCGTTGGGCGGCTTCTTCTTCGGGTTCGTGGGACTGCTGATCGGAGTGCCGCTGGCGGTGGCCGTCAAGCTGCTTCTGGTGCGAACCCTGGAACGCTACCGGGAATCGGCACTATACAAAGATGGGGCGGCTACTTAGAGGCGGGCCAAGCGACCCCGCGACGACCGCATCGTACCCAATCACGACAACCTGACGAACCCACATGTCCGACAACCAGATCGAAGACCTCGTAATCATCGGTTCCGGCCCCGCCGGCTGGACCGCGGCCATCTACGCCGCGCGGGCGAATCTCAACCCCCTCGTCTACGAAGGCGCCGGCAGCCGCACCATGATCCCCGGCGGACAGCTCATGTTCACCACCGACGTGGAGAACTACCCGGGCTTCGCCGACGGCATCGGCGGCATCGAGATGATGATGGAGTTCAAGAACCAGGCGCTGCGCTTCGATACGCGGGTCGTGACGGACGATATCGTTCAGGTGAACTTCACACAGCGTCCGTTTGAACTGATATCGTCAATGGGAACGGTGGTGCGGGCGCGGACGGTGGTGGTGGCGACCGGGGCGAATGCGAGGTGGCTGGGGGTGCCGGGGGAGGAGCGGCTGGCGCAGAGCGGGGGCGGGGTGTCGGCGTGCGCGGTGTGCGACGGGGCGCTGCCGGTCTTTCGGGGTCAGGTGCTGGCGGTGGTGGGGGGTGGCGACAGCGCCATGGAGGAAGCGCTCTACCTGACCAAGTTCGCCAGCGAGGTGCTGCTGATTCACCGGCGCGACGAACTGAGGGCCTCGCAGATCATGCAGGAGCGCGCCCTGGCCAGCGAGAAGATGACGTTTCTCTGGAACAGCGTGGTGGACGAGGTGCTGGGGGACGATGTGATTACCGGGTTGAGGCTGCGTGATACGGTGACGGGGGAGGGCAGGGAGGTGGCGGTGGGGGGGATGTTCGTGGCGATCGGGCACGATCCGAATACCGAGTTTCTGCGTGGGCAGATTGATTTGAAGGAGAACGGGTACGTGCGGCTGCCGACGCCGTGGCGGACCGAGACGAATGTGCCGGGTGTGTTCGCGGCGGGGGATGTGATGGATGATTACTACCGGCAGGCGGTGTCGGCGGCGGGGACGGGGTGCATGGCGGCGTTGGAGGCGGAGAGGTTTCTGGCGCACGGGGGGTGAGAGGGGAGGGTTGTCGGCCACTATTGGGGGATTGTGGCGGACAAATGGGCCAAGAACGGTTCCGGGGGTCTCAGGCGGCGGGTTTCGAGACGTCGATCACGCAGACGGAGATCTTCCGGCGCTCTCGGTCGCTGAGGGCACTTAGCAGGGCTTGCCGGATGTCGTAAGGGGATTTCGGCTTTCGTCCCGACGCCGGGACTGGCCGGCAGCCATCCGCCTCTCCGAACCAGAACACCAGGTAGATTCCGTACCCGTCTGTTCCGGGGTCGGGCGTGTAGTTGCGGATGAGCTGGGTTCTGAGTGAGCTCCACCAGTCAGGGTGGCAACTCCGTTTGATCTCGATCGGGACGTTGAAGCCCGGTACTGAGAGACGAATGTCGGCGCGCTTGTCGTCGGCGTATTGGGCCTCTGACTGCACCTCTACGCCAAGGACGGCAACCCTCAATTCCAGCATTCGGACAAGTGTGTCCCGACAACGGTTCTCCGGCCTTGGGCGCGTGACGCGACCGTGCGAATCAACATTCCAGAAATCGCGCCAGCCAGAGTTCGCGCCATCGCGGATATCACGAGCGATCGTGGCAAGGATGTCGGTGGTAAGGGCGGCAAGATCGGCTGCATTGGCGGGTCGCCCGTTGTCGAGGACCTCCGCGATCTGGTTGAGGCTCGGATGCGCGAAGGTCGCATCTCGTCGGATGCTCTTCTGCCGATGGAGACGATCGAGCAGTTCGGATCGCCTATTGAGAAGCCGATCGTCCTCGGCCAACGACTCAAGTGTGTTGCTGGCCGCATCGGAAGTATCCTCCGCTAGCCGATCGATAAAGATGCGAAGAGTCTCGTCAGCGTGTATCGGCCACGTCACCGAATAGACTTCGCCCGTGCTTGGCGGTGCGGTGGTGTAGGGCCCGATCAGACGAATCAGTTCCCCGAGGACGGTCACACCCGTCCGATCCTTCAAGGCATGCGCGACGGCGGGTCCGGAGGTCAATTCCACCAGTCGCTGGATTCGACGCACCTTTCCGGAAACATACGATTCCAATCGATCGCCATACGCCTCCGGCCGCACGAGCAGCCCCGCGGTGAGCCAGTAGACTCTCTGGCCGGAGTTCATGCTCCTGTAGGCGAGCTTCGTCTCAATCAACTTCAGCAACTGCGTCCTGGCCCCGTGTCCGATGGCGGCTCCGAGCAGAGAAGACAGGATCGGAAGCTGTCCCGACCGGCAACGGACGGGAAATACCTTCAGGAGTGGCAGTGACGCCGCTTGCGCCAATTGTGCGTACTCAGGTTCGTGGGCCAGGCGACCGGTGTCCGGCAGGTATCTCCCCCCACGACCGAGCTGGGCGCGGGCGCAATGGGCCCAAACCTCCGCAACTGTGTCCGGGTCGCGCGCCAGGCAACCGCGAAGCCACCGGGGTGGGCGCTTCGAGTGATCCCGCTGCCGCATCCTGGGAACAGCGAAGTGAATGGCAACAGCTAATCGCGTCTGCGCGTCGCCGAGCTTGCAGCTGTTGGTCCCCGCTGTCTCGGAGAACTCCTGCAACCCCGCCATGAACGGATATGCGAGGTAGTGGGACCGTCCTTCGGTAGCCAACTTCGAGACCTCGGTCCACATGGGGAGGTCCGGTCGGCAAATCGTTCCCCTCAAGCCGGTCAAGGCGGCCTCCACGAGGTCGTCGTCGGGGCCGAGCAGGTATTGCAGCCGCTCCCTGGGGGTTTCGCCGGAGACATCCGAGTAGCCGTCGAAGTAGGCGAGGGCAAGGGTATGGAGCTGGTTCGCCGGACACTCGTTGCCGCGTAGCGCCGACTCGTTCTCCTTGAACACTCCTCTGAGCTTGTCGAAGCGAGTGTCCTTCCGGGGCGTGCGGGCCTTCGGGGTTCCGCGTTCCCCCTTCAAGAGCCCGATCTCCTCTTCCAGATCTCCCAACCTGCCCTCGAACAATCGACCAAGTCGCGCGTCGTCGCGGAGCTTCCGCGCGACCGCTCGCCCTTGTCGCTGGCCAAGCTCCTTCTCGTAGAAGACAAACTCCGCTGACTCCCGTACGAACCACTGGGCCACGCTGGCGGCATCCGCGCTGAGCGCCTGGTGGGCACACCACAAGGCGTAGTCTCGCGGTGGACTAGCTCCGATGTCCAGAAGGACTCGTTTCACACGGTGCATGCAAGAAGGCAAGTCCTTCTCCCGACTGCAGCTGCTCAAGCCGTACTCGACAATTGCCTTGTACCTGTCCGGCCGGTCGGAAAGCCACTTGCCGAAGAACTCGGCATCGCCGACCCAGCCCCCGATGTTGAGGACCACCCAAGCCGCGAAGTCAAGCCAGTAGACGATCTGCTCCTGCGACACACTCTGCGGTGAATGCTCGAGAAGGTGTCGGAAAAGCACGATCGGGGGTCGGGCCGCCACGCGGACAACGCTCGGCGATCTTCCGGATTCCGCTCGAACGCGCTCCATCGGCACGCGGAGCAGATCGAGCAACTGGACCATTTGCCGAACCGTCGACTTCTCGATCAGGCCATTGGTCCAGAACCTCTCATAGCGGGTCGTCCGATCGCTCCGAGCGGGTTCACGCAGATAGCCGACCAGGTCCGCTACCGGCAGGTCATCCGGATACAGCCTCGCCAGCAGGGTACCCAGCATATCATCGTCCTGGGTCGCGACGACCCCGGTGTAGACTTCGTCAAGCAACTCCCGGAGCGTCACGGATAGTCGAGGGTCATCCTGGCGGGCCTGCATGTACGCTTCCAAGGCGGTACATCGGATGATGGGTTGCCAAGAGTCGTCCCGAACAATGGACATCAGCGGGTCCGCAAGTTCGGGAATTGGGGCCCCGTCGCGGATGGCCTCGGCGATCAGGCGGACGAAGGACTGATGCGAGTCGTCGCGCGTCGGATTGGTCAGCGCCTGCCGCATGTCGTTCTCCAGGTCGGGACCGACAAGGGAACGTAGTGGCGAGCCCGAACTCGTGTAGGACGCCAGCCACGGATTCTGGTCGATTGCCCCCTTCAAAGCCTGGAAGAGAAGACGTTTGTCGTGTGGCCCGAACTGCTGAATCTCGCCGTAGAGAACCACACCCAAAGGGTCGCGTTCGATGATTACGGCGCCAGCCTCCGTGCTCTGAGCAGCTAGCCAGGCGGCGAGGCCCCGGAACTCGGAGATGATGCCGCCATCGAAGCCAGTCACAAGGGAGAGCACCCGCCTCACCGGAAGCCCATCGTCAATCCTTGCAGCCAGGTGGCCCGCAGCTAGATACTCGGCGATCTGCCGGTGCGCAGGAGCCAGACGTCCCTCGCGCATCGCGAACAGATTGGTGCCCACGATACGTCGAAGGAGTTGCTGGTTCCCACGAGGGACTTGATCCAGAGAAGGGTGATTCGCGTCCGGCATGGTTCCGGGTGGGGTCACCCCGGCCTTGCCAGCCAGGAGCAGGAGAGCGCAGAGATCGCCAGCCCCGTCCAGCAGAGCATTGGTGTTGAAAGTCCCACTGCACGCGATCTGGTGCTCGGGATTCTCCTCGGAGACGAGCTTACGACAGGCCATGTCCAACGTCTCGGTGCGCGTCCGTGGCCATTCTTCTGCCTCGGCCACGGCTTTCGCGAGCATTCGCAGGTTCTGTGGATTCCGGAGGAGGTCCTCCACTCCCCGCTCTCTAGCCTCCGACACGAATGCTCCCGGATCGGCGACGTTGTGATTCCGTTCCAGGATCTCGAGAACCCCGTGATCCGACAGCGGATCAAGCCGTAGCTCCTGCACCTCGCCATTGGGAGCGACGGCGTTCAGGCGCTCTGTGTCATTGGCACCGAACCAGTCCGCTTCCCTGCAGGAGAGCCGAAACGGGGGGCTCCCCATGCTCTTCAGCTTCGCCCGAATCCTGTCGAAGGGCGTGCGCCCGTCAGAGGCACCCGCCCGCGTCTCATCCAACCCGTCAATGTAGATCGCCTTTTCTCCCCACTCAGGCTCCGGATCGAAGGTCAGGAAATCTCGCGCGGTGACGTAGTGTCCCCCTTGCCGTCCCGCCTCGCGCTTGAACGCCTCTGTCTTTCCAGCCCCGGGAGACCCCAACAGCACGTACGCCGCCACCTCCCGAAACGCCTCAAGCGCGCGCGACTCAGCTTCGCCCCGGCGACCCGATTCCGTCTCCCCCCACCGTTCCTCCTCCCGCCCACGAACCACCGTGCACGTCCGCTCAACGAAGTGCTTCATCATCCCTCGAACCATTCCCGAGCGGGTGTCAGCAGAAACTCCGAGACCGGGATTCCACCCCTGCCCACGATGTGGGATGCCTTGACCGGAAAGCTATTCCTGAACGCCTCCAGCCCGCGCACGTTGCCGCGCCGCCTGCCGCTCTTCACCTCGAAGATGACCAGCTTCCGCCCGTGCTCCAGGACGAAATCCACCTCTCGTCCCCGGTCTCGCCAGTAGTACACGCGGTACTCCTTACTCCCGGTGTTGACCAGATGCGCGCCAACCGCGCTTTCCACGAGATGTCCCCAGAACGTCCGGTCGGCGCGCGCCTGCGCGAAGGTATAGGCGGAGTGGACCGACATGAGCGCGGTGTTGAGAACATTGAGCTTGGGGCTCGAGGCCCGGCGGCGGTGGGGACGCCCGGCATACTTGGAGAGTCCGGTGATCAGGCTGGCGCTGGACAGCAGGTCCAGGTAGCGGGCCAGGGTAGTCGTGTTGCCGGCCTCATCGAGCTGGCCGAGCATCTTGTTGTACGACAGGATCTCTCCGGAATACTCGGCGCCGAGACGGAAGAGCTGCTTGAGGAGGAAGTGCTTGTCCACTCGCTCCAGGGCGAGAATGTCGCGTTCGATGTTGGGCTCGATCACCGAGCGATGAATGAAGCTTCGCCACCGGGTCTCATCGCGAATGAGTGGCGCCGGACCCGGGTAGCCGCCGAAGTAGATGTAGCGGTCGAGATCGAAATCGAACGCCTCGGCCATCTCGGCAAACGACCAGTGTGCGAGCTCCAGAACCTCGTAGCGTCCAGCCAGGCTCTCGGTCAGCCCGCGCTGCATGAGAAGCGGAGCCGAGCCCAGCAGGATGACGTGGAGAGGGAGCCCGGAAAGCCGATCCTGGTCCCAGAGGCCCTTCACCGTTTCGGACCAATTCGGGATCTTCTGAATCTCGTCGAGCGCCAGCACGAAGCCTCGCTCCGACGCCTTGGCTTCGAGCCGGGCCTCTTCCCAGGTGCGGACGAGCCACCGGGAGTCTCGTCTGTCCACGGGAGGAAGGGAGGTGCCCGTGGTCAGCGATGTCGCACCGGCCCGGAAACCGGTGGTGACGGGGACCGTGACCGGATCGGGTGCGTCCACGGCGATGTGAGCGGAGGGCCGGCGGATCCGGCCGAGGACCTGCTTGACCAGCGTAGTCTTGCCCGTCTGGCGTGGTCCAGTAATGATGACGAGCCACCGGGGCTCTTCGCGCAGGCGGGCCAGAAGGGTTTTTCCGTGTGGGCGCTCGAAGGTTTCCATGGATCTATAATACACTACTGAGTAATTTTACTCAAGAGCGTAATGAACAAGATCCAGACGACCAGAGTGGAGGTCTGCGTGCTACCTCCACCGCGCCCCCCCATCCACCACGATCACCTCGCCCGTCACGTAGTCGGCCTCCGCCAGAAACCGCACCGCCCCCACCACATCGCCCGGCGTCCCGATCCGCCCCAAGGGCACAATCTCCCGTGCCCGCTCCGCGTCCGCTTCGCTGAAATACGCCGGCAGCAGCACGTCCCCCGGGGCGATCGCGTTCACCCGCACCTCGGGCGCGAGCCGCCGCGCCATGATCCGGGTCAGGTGGAGCAGGCCGGCTTTCGCCACCGAGTGGGCTGGGTGGCTCGTCCACGGTTGCAGCGCGGAGAGGTCGACGATGTTCACGACCGATCCCCCCGCGGCGCGCAGCAGGTCGGCCGTCTCCCGCACCATCAGGAACGGGGCGCGCAGGTTTACCGCCATGACCCCGTCCCACTCGTCCTGCGTGACCTCCAGCAGGTCCCCGGAGACGAAGGTCGACGCCGAGTTCACCAGCAGATCGAGCCTACCGAACCGCTCGGCCGCCGAACGGGCCAACCGCACGACATCGGCCTCCCGCGACAGATCGGCCTGGATCGTGTGGACTCGCCTCCCGAGCTCCGCGGCCGCCTCCGCGACCTCCGCAGCCCCCACCGCCGATGTCCGGTAGTTCACGACCAGGTCGTAGCCGTCTTCGGCCAGCCCCAGCGCGATGGCCCGGCCGACCCTCACCCCACCGCCGGTCACCAGCGCCACCGGACCGCCTGTGCCTTCCATCGGAATCGTTCCTCCTGCCGCCACCATCGCGGCGGCTCGCTAGATTAATCGACCATCCACCCCGACAATCCCACAACCACCAGAATACGACAATGTCAGGTTCCCACAGAATCGAGAAGGACTCCATGGGCGAGGTGCGGGTTCCCGCGGACGCCCTCTACGGCGCCCAGACCCAGCGGGCCGCCGAGAACTTCCCCATCAGCGGACGCCGTTTCACCCGCCGCTTCATCGAAGCCCTGGGGCGGCTCAAGGAGGCGGCCGCCGCAGCCAACGCCGAACTGGGGCTGGTCGACGCCCAACTCGCCGACGCGATCGCCGCCGCCTCCCACGAGGTCGCCGAGGGCACGTGGGACGACCACTTCCCGCTCGACATCTACCAGACCGGGTCCGGCACCTCGACCAACATGAACGCCAACGAGGTGATCGCGGCGCTGGCCAACCGCGCCCTCGCCGGCGCGGCCCACGTCCACCCCAACGACCACGTCAACTACGGCCAGTCCTCCAACGACATCATCCCGACGGCGATCCACGTTTCGTGTCGGGCCGCTATCCGCGACGAACTGGTCCCCGCGCTCGGCGCCCTCCGCGACGCGCTGGCAACCAAGGCCCGCGACTTCGACGACATCGTGAAGTCCGGGCGCACCCACCTCATGGACGCGACCCCCGTCCGACTCGGCCAGCAGTTCGGGGGATACGCCCGCCAGGTCGCGAAGGGAATCGAGCGCGTCGAACGTGCCAGCGAAGAGATGGCCGAAGTCGCGCTGGGGGGGACCGCCACCGGATCCGGCATCAACACCCACCCGGAATTCGCCGCACGCACCATGGCGCGGGTCGCGGCGCGCTACGGCATCGACTTCCGCGAAGCCGAGGACCACTTCGAGGCCCAGGGAGCCAAGGACGCCTGCGTATCGCTGGCGGGTGCCCTCAACACCATCGCCGCGAGCCTGATGAAGGTCGCAGACGACGTGCGCTGGCTCGCGAGCGGCCCCACCTCCGGGATCTCCGAGATCCAGCTTCCGGCCGTGCAGCCCGGCAGTTCGATCATGCCGGGCAAGGTCAACCCGGTGATGTGCGAGGCGCTCATGATGGTCTGCACCCGCGTCGCCGGAAACACCACCACCGTCACCATCGCGGGACAGCGCGGCAACTTCGAGCTGAACGTGATGATGCCGGTCATCGCCGACGCGCTGTTGGAGTCGATCACGCTGCTGGCCAACGCGTCGCAGGTCTTCACCGACCGTTGCGTGACCGGGATCACCGCACGCCCGGACCGGGCCCGGGAGCTGCTCGAGCGCAATCCCTCGATCGCGACGGCGCTCAACGCCTACATCGGGTACGACAAGGCGGCCGTGGTCGCGAAAAAGGCGGCCGCCGAGGGGCGCTCGGTGCGTGAGGTGGTCGAAGAGATGGGCCTGATCCCGCCGGAGCAACTCGACGACGCTCTGGACGTGCGGCAGATGACGGAGCCGGGGGTTCCGGGGCAGGGCTGACCTGGGCGGCGCGTACCGTACCGGACGCCAGAGCCGGCTCGGTGGCGCGGCCAATCCACTTCGCCAGGATCCGGCCCTTGAGTTCGGTGTCGCGTGGGGTGCTCGTCAGCCACGGATCCGTAAGCTCCCGCCGGCTCGCGTGCTGAACAACCGCCATGGCCCCCCTTGACCAGGAGGCGTCTCAGCGTGCCCGAGAAATAGCTGGGCAGGTCACGGAGCTCTCAGTTGCTGATCACCGCCTGGTACTGTCCGACATTCCTGAGCTCGTAGCCCTCGCCCGCGACCTGCCGGATCCGGACCTGATACAGGGAGATCTGGTTGCGGTCCGGCACATGGAACTGCACCAGCTTGCCCGCGCGCAGAGAGCCCGCCACGACGATCTGATGTTGCTCCGGTGCTGAAGACTCGTACAGCTCGAGACCGGGGGCCCGCACATCTCCGATGCCGGGACCCTCCAGCTCCAGCACAACTCCGAGGTCACGGTTGGCGACCGGCGCGGCCAGCTCCACGGTCAGGAATCCCGGGTCCGGCTCGACCATCAACTGGCCGGTGTCGGCGCACGACCAGAACATGGTCGCGGCGAGCATCATCATGGGGCCGTATCCGGTCCTGCTCCTCCGGCGGCGCACGCGGCGAACCGGTCTGTGTTCCCGGCTCCCGGGCGCGCGCTCTCTCTTTCGGCTGGAGGTCCCCCCTCCGAGGGCGGCAGGCAGCGCGGCGGGATCCGAAGGCCGGGAATCTGTGGAAGTGCCCCCACACTCCGCTTCACCTCTCCGGCAGCGGTCGATCCAGGATAGCAGGTCGCCGAGATCGTAATTGCCGTTCCGGTTGCCCAAGAGGTCGAGGGCGGCCAATAGGTCCTCGCTCGGAATCCACTCGCCGAGCAACGCGTCCGCCGCAGAATCGGGGGTCAGGCCACCGGCGAGCGCCAGAGCGTCGGCGATCGGGTTCCTATAGGAAGAGGTCTCCGGAATCGTGGCGCTCACGATTATCCATTGGCCGCGGTAGAGGCGGAAATCGGAGGGTCGATTCCATTCATACTGGCCGGCGTTTCTGAGGTTATCACTATTGTCGATATTGAATTTCCTCCCCCGGATGTTGAACACCGTACCGTCGGGCAGATCCCTCACGATGCCGAGACCGACCGTGACCTTGTCCCGGCCCTTCCCCCGCTTGTAGTCATCTATCCCCATATGACCAATAACATTGAGTGTCGAGTCGTTTCTCTCGATGCTGCGGTCCTCAAGAACTCCGAAACCGGAACCTATGTTGTAGTAGCCGAAGTACTTCCCATTATTGTCACGATGGTCCGCCTCCCACACCCACATCCTCGAACACCAGTCGGCATTCGGGCGATTTTCGGAGCAGGAGCCCTCTTTGCTCACCGTCTTCATGGACTTAATGCTCTTGCGGGATTCAGAATTGTCCTCGCTGTCCTTGAAGTTGACTCTCACCCTGAATTTCTTTTTCCGGTCTGTCTCCTTGACCCTGTACCTGTCCTCGGTCTCGCCGCTGATTTCCGTCTCGGTACCGTCGGGGTCCACCCGGTACCACTGGAACTCGTAGTCGTCGTGGCCCCAGTTCTTCAATCCGTTCCTGTCTCTGAGCGTGCCCTGCGTCGCAATCAGGTCGTGACCGATCTGTGGTACGCCATAGAACCCGGGCTTGCCGGTGGCGGGGTGGTTTCTCTGTGCCGACAGGGGCTCGGTGAATCCGGCCGTTGCGGCCATACATAGAACGGCCAGCAGCCGGTAGGGGGCCGGCCGACCGCGCAGGCCCTCGAGCCGGGGGCGCAAACTCGGTCGGCGGGACATCCGGTCCGGCATTTCCGCGCATGTCCGGTCTCGTAGCGAAGCTTGGGTCAAGTCCAGCATGGAGGTGCTCCCTTCGGATGGGTAGGTCCAGAAGCCAACGCAGTATCAATTTACTCGTCATTATGTGAGCGGTGTGTGGCCATTTGCGGCAGTTGATGTGGCGATAGCGTGGCAAGTGAAACAGGGCCGGTTTGTTGGACAGATTGTCACCGGCCCCGAGGAGGAATGCACGGTGACCCGGGACGGCGAGCCCAGGTGGGCGTCGTGACGGATCGGTCCACCGGAAGAGTTCAGGGCATCATCAGGAACCGCCCGGAGAGCCGCTCCCGGGAGAAGCGACCGCGAACGTGACGATCACCAGGGGATTCCAACGGGCGGGTTGCGGCAACGAGCGCGACGGAGTCTCGGGCCACTATTGCGGCGGGTGGACCGAGTCCCCATATTCGGGTCGTGCTGGAGGGCTTCGTATTTGAGCCAACACTGGAAGAGCCGGGACTACCTCCCGCCGCGGACGTCACGCCTCGGAAACGGGGACTGCGAAACCGGTGGGGGAGTCACCATGAGTTGACCCCGGGCTTCAGCTTACTCCCTCCGGCACAACAGGCGGTCGCGGCCGCCGAAGGCCGGCGCTCCTTCACGGGACGCCGGCCTTTACTTTTTGGAAGTCCGTGGATCAACCAGAGAGGGGAGCATCCAATGCCACGCGTCCGCATCACACGGCGGCTGCACTTCTGCGCCGCCCACCGCCTGGCCCGGCCGGAATGGAGCGAGGAGAAGAACCGGCGGGTCTTCGGCGACTGTGCCAACCCGAACTGGCACGGCCACAACTACGACCTCGAGGTGACCGTTTCCGGCCCGGTCGACCCCGAGACCGGGTACGTTATGGACCTGGGTACGCTCAAAGACCTCGTGAACCGTCGCGTGGTGGGCGAATTGGACCACAGCAACCTCAACCTCGATGTCCCCTGGCTGGAGGGGATGATCCCGTCCACCGAAAACCTGGCGGCGGCCATCTGGGAACGGATCGCACCGCACATTCCGGGGCCGGCCGAGTTGGACAAGGTGGTGCTGTGGGAGACCCCGCGGCAGTGGGCGGAGTATCGGGGTGAGTGACGGTGGCGTGGCCCTGGTGACGGGGGCGACGGGGGGGATCGGGGCGGCGGTCGCGCGGAAGCTGGCGGGCGATGGGTTCAAGGTGTATGTGGGCGGGCGTCGGCGGGGGCGGCTGGAGCGGATGGCAGCCGAGATCGGGGGTGCCGCGTTGCCCTTCGACATCACCGTCGAGGCGGAACTGGCTGGCGCGCGGGAGGTGGTGGAAGCCGGGGCTGGCCGGTTGGACGTGCTGGTCAACGCCGCTGGCGTCTTCGACCTGGCCCCTGTGGTGGAGACTGGGAGCGAAGTCCTCAGCCGCAACCTGGGCGTGAATCTGACGGGTTCGATGAACGTTACCCGGGCCTTCCTTCCCGGCATGCTGGCGGCCGGGTCCGGTCTTGTCGTCAACGTGGGGTCGGTCGCGGGATGGAAAGCGTTCCCTGACAACGCCGCCTACTCGGCGTCCAAGTACGGTCTGCGCGGCTTTCACGATGTGCTGCTGGAGGAGTTGCGCGGCACTGGCGTCCGGGCGTGCCTGCTGGAGCCGGGCGCCGTGGACACTTCGCTCTGGGATCCGCTTGATCCGGATTCCGTGCCCCACCTGCCCGATCGCGCGCAGATGCTGCGCCCCGAGGATGTGGCGCGCGCGGTGGGGTTCGTGACCGGGTTGCCGGGCAGTGTCGCGGTGCCGCTCCTCCGGATCGAGCGCGCGTGAACGTCACCCTTACCGATCACCTGGTCTGTCCGCGCTGCGGGCCGCCGTTCGGGCTGGTCCTGCTGGCGCGCGATGTGCGCGACCGCCGCGTGCACGAGGGGGAGTTCGGGTGTCCGAATTGCAGGGACCGGTTTCCCGTGGAGGGGGGATTTGGGGATTTGAGGCCGCCGCCGAGGGGGGCGGGGCCGGG
>LXNI01001469.1_pt1 | contig 20251 bp, 13 predicted proteins | sample 809091 | NCBI WGS metagenome assembly LXNI01 (sample SAMN04870527, study PRJNA318959) | sponge metagenome | biome: 01000161; feature: marine sponge reef; material: water | host: Sarcotragus foetidus | place: Greece: Milos, Mediterranean Sea | collected 2013-05-29 | depth 5-7 m | reverse complement strand
GTCACGGTAACCACCGCTTCAGGAAGCCAGATTGATGAGGTGCGACTCGGGACCGCCTATCTGTCCCAGGGACCTGCTACGTTGCACTTTGGCCTTGGAGAGGACGGCTTGATTTCAGCCATAGACGTTTCATGGCCTGGTCCAGGGAACCTCACCAGTCGCGTAGAGATGATCGACGTCGATCAGCGCTTGTTACTCACTCACCCATGACCTTGATTTGTTGATATTTTGGGCGCAACCTATTCCTGTAAGGTACAAGGGGAGCCAACATGTGTCACGTAACAAGACTCAGAACCTCCGGGTTTATTCTGCTTGGTCTGCTGTGCACAACCTCCACCGTCACTGCCGACAAGAATCAGGATTTTCAAAAGGCTTACAAGGCGTATCAACAGCATATAAACGCTAACGACACACCAAAGGCAATCAAGGCGGCAGAACAAGCCTATCTTTTTGGTAGTAAGGTGTATGGTAGAAACAGCATCAATACCGCAAATCTTGCTATAAATTACGCCATGCTATTGAACGATACCCGGAAATCCAAACAGGCCAGGAAGGTATTAAAAGGCAAGCTGAGAATACTGGAAAAGGAATATGGCAAGCATTCCGCCGAATTGGTTCCCATGCTGATGGAACTCGGTCGAAGCCATTTCGACCCCGCACGTCCCCGCGATGGGCTAAAGTATTTCAATCGAGTGACCTCCATGCTGGAAAATCATGAAGATACAATGCATCGGGGCCGGAAGAATTTCGACATCGTCAGTTTCCTCCTTAAAAATCACGCCAACGCGCATACACGACAATTTGTCGAAGCAGCATATGAAGCCTATTCAGACAGTCTGACGCCGAACGATATCCGGCTGGGACTCGCCGCCTACCATATGGCACTGTGGTCAACGAGTGATGGGCGATTCACGGAAGCAATCGCCTACCTCGATAGTGCCCTGCCGTCTTTTCAAACAATAGGCGGTGGTGATATGAGTAGTCTTGAACGAACCGCACGAATCATGTCGATCCAGATTCTCGAGCGCACCGGACAAAGCAACCTCGCCACGCCACACCTGCTGGCACTGGGAAGAGGACTTGAGTGGATAACACCGGTACGACCCCTTTACATGCCTGCACCCGAACCGGGCAGCATATTTGGGGGTGACGTAGAACTGGTTTTCTCTATTGATGACCAGGGGTATGTCAAGCAAGCCAACGTTTCTGGTTCGACACGACCTGAACTTAACGAGACAGCGCTTTCGATTATCAATGGAGCCAGGTTTGTCCCCCGATTTGTAGACGGTAAAGCAGTCGTAACAGAGGGCGTCAGCTATACGATTTCAATTACCGACGTCCAGCAGTACGCCGACGACTCCCAAAGACAAATCATTGTCAATGATCCAAGACCACCCCTTAGAGACTTCCCCACGCCAAGCGTCCACGATGCGCAGAGAGATGAGATACTCTACCCGGGACTGGATGCGGATAAAGAACGTGAATCGACCGGCGACGTCTATTTCTGAGCCATCCCCTCAGCATCTCCCTGCAACTCCACGAACTCCCGATAGGGACTGTCCTGATTGGCCATCAGCTCGTCATGGCTACCGACATCCATAACCCTGCCCTCGTCAAGAAATACGATGCGGTCCGCTGTGCGAATGGTCGACAACCGGTGGGCAATCACAACCACCAGCCGACTGGCAGAAGCTGAGCGCAGTGATTCAACCAGTTGGTTCTCGGTAGCAGGGTCTAACGCAGCTGTCGGCTCATCCAGGATCAGCACGCTGGAATCCCGAACCAGGCCACGCGCAATGGATAGCCTTTGCTGCTGACCAACCGACAGCGTATCGCCGGATCTTCCGAGCACCGTATCGATGCCATTATTCAACTCATCGATAAATTCCATACACCCCGCGGTAGTCAGCGCATCCATCATGTCGGCCTCTGTGGCCGCCGGATTCGTGAATAGCAGGTTGTCCCGTATAGACTCAGACAACAAAAGATGTTCCTGGAATACATAGGTCACCTGTTCACGCAGCGAGCCGATATCCAGTGTCATGACATCGTGGCCATCTATCAGCACCCGTCCAGAGGTGGGTGTCAGCATGGATGGAATCATATGCGCGAGGGTAGTCTTGCCAGAACCGGTGGGGCCTACCAGGGCAATCAGCTCTCCTGTTCGTAACTGCAGGTTGATATCGTTAAGTGCCTGATGACCATTCGGGTAACTGAAGTTGACATTGCTGAACTCTACCCCCTCCGAGATCTGCTCAAGTGTGTCACCACCTGTGCGATCGCCCTCGGATTCATAGTCCAGCAGGAAAAATACTCGTCGTACCGCAGCGACTCTGTCCTGTATCTTGATCCAGAAGATGCCAAAGAAACTGATCTGGCCCGCTATCTGACCATAAATACCTATCAATACCGCAAAGTCGCCTGGTGACATCACGCCATCGATAACCCGGTCCGAAACCAGGATCGACACATAGAAGGCAGCAATGCCGAACACGCCACTCGCAAGTGAGATCGTCGCGATCAGTACGATCATCGAGTAGCGTTCACGCAAAAAGGATTCCCCACTCTTTGCTGCAAACCGCTTATGCTCCTGATCACCCGCACCCAGGCTCTGTACCGCGGCGACATTGCTCATGGATTCTTCCATGGTATTGGTGGTCGCAGAACCGGCAGCCCGCTTATTCTGATTGGTCCGTCGAAGTGCCCCGGAGAATGGAAACGTTGTGAAAAACGCCATCGGAATGGCGGCCCAGGCAATCCAGATCAGTTCCGGTGATACCTCGCCGAAGGAATACTGCAGTATGTAGAGATTGAGCAAGGCTCCTAACAGCGAATAGAACGGCCAGAGGGTCGTCTGATAGGCAAGCTCGGGTGCTTCCGGTGCGTCATGGAGAACGCGGTACAAAGAATCGCCAATACGCTGGTCGTCCAGCGCTGTCATCGGTAACCTGGACAGCCGGTCAAACAATCGGGAACGCAGGTTGTTGGCGATCGACTGCGTCATGCGGACATCAACCATAAATTCAGCCAGACCCCACAAACCACTACCTGCACTTGAACCCTGGCTGATGGTGTTCTCAGACTGGGAAGCTGCCTCCCTCCCCGCCAGCAATCTCGCAGCAGTACCTTTGACCCGGCCGCCAATGGTAATCAACATGACGAAATATATAGTCGTCAGCGTCAACATGATGCCCACGGGGTCTTTCCCCTCGATCAACGCCAGTATCGGATCCATAAAGGGCGGGAATACCACCTCTGTGCCGCCGATGGGCCGTTGCAGGATCGCATTGTCGATAACGATCTTCGCCATCCATGGCAGCAGCAGACCTGGAAAGATAAGCCCCATGCGCAACACGAACTTGGCGCAAAACAGGCCAGGCACTTTGGCCAGCAAGGCAAGGCACCGACCAATGATGCTTAACGCCTCGGCGGTCCCAATATCTGGTTTGCTGTCGATACGATCATCGAACTGGTTCTTGCCAAAGACGTCCCGAATCAGCGAGGGTCGCTCGGTGGTTGCCGATTCACTCATGGTGACTTGTCCCCCATAATTTCTGCCTGGACGAAGGCACGATACCGACCCTCTTCTCTCGTCATCAATTCCTCGTGCTGACCCACCTCGACAATCCTGCCGTTCTCCAGAAAGGCAATCTGGTCTGCGTTGCGGATCGTCGACAGTCTGTGGGTGATCAGCAGGATGATCCTGCCGGCGCCCCAGGTAGCCAGATTCTCAAGCACCTGTTGCTCGGTTCGCGCGTCCAGTGATGCGGTGGGCTCATCAAGCACAAGGATGGGTGTATCTCTTACGACGGCACGCGCGATGCTAAGTCTTTGGCGTTGTCCAGCCGACAGCTTGCCGCCCCGCTCCCCCAGTTCAGTATCAAAGCCTTTGGGCATCTCCAGAATAAAATCCTTCGCACACGCGATCTCTGCCGCTTCCTCGACCACCTGCCGATCCGCCCGCGAGGCGCCAAATACGATGTTGTTGTGAACCGTATCCGCGAACAGTACGTTCTTCTGCAATGCGATGGCGGTATTGGCGCGAATATCATCAATAGACATCTCACGCAGATCAACGGCATTGATGCTGATGCGTCCTTCATCCGGATCATAGAGTCGCAGCAGTAACGACATCAGTGTCGACTTCCCGGTTCCTGTACCACCAACTATAGCCGTTATCGTACCGGCTCTGGCTTCCAGCGTGGCGCCCTGAAGAATCTTTTTCTCCGCCAGGTAGCCAAACGACACATTCTCCCAGGTAACGCTGTCGATGGGCGAAGGAAACGCAACGGGATTTTCCGGGTCGGTCACCTCCGGCTCAAGATCCAGCAGAAAAAATGCCCGTTCCAGCGCGATGAAAAGATCCTGCATGCGCATCCAGATTCCAATTAACCCCCGCGCACTGCCTGTCGCGCCCGCGACTCGCCCCCGGGCACTACTGAAGGCGCCGTAGTTCCAGATCACGAAGCCGATGAACGAGGCGACCAACGCACCCAGAAACGTCTCACGTTCCTCAACCACCCAGGTCACCATAAGATACTCCGTTGTCAGCAGCAGCCCGCCACCCAGCATGGCAAATGCCATCCCGACCAGCACCATGTCGAGGCGCAGGAAGTAAGCCGCATCCAGCGCCCGCCGCGAATCAGCGTCAAAACGTTCGAACACGATATTTTCCGCATGGTTAGCTTTGACCAGTCTGAGCGCAGAAAAGACCTCCTGGGACCGGGAGGTCAGCGCGCTGTTCGCTTCACGGTTGGCCATCGAACGCATACGAATTCGCGGCGTCGTTACCACCGCGATCCATCCAAGAGGAATCGCGATCGCAAACATCATCAACGCAAACCAGGGATCGAATGCCACAAGGAAAATCAGTCCGAAGAGCAGATAGTAAAGTGTGATCGCCGGGCTGACGAAGGCTCCCTGCAGAAGATTCACGATCTGCGCACTGTCCTGGTAGACGCGAAACATCGCATCGCCAATACGGTGACTATCGTGATACCGGAGAGATAGCGACTCTACGCGCTCGGCCATCGCAACCCTTAGATTCTGATTGATTTGATGCCAGACCCAGGTGCTGTAATACCAGATGATCATACCGCCAAGGGTGGCGCCAACTGCGCCGATGATTGCCCAGATGATCAAACGGTTACGTACCGTTCGGCGTTGCTCCTTGCTCAGTTCCGGCTCTGCTACCTTGCTCATGGCCGGCGCCGGCGTTATCAGCTTGTCCGTCTTGCCTCCGGCCTTGGACTTAACGCCTCCCGTCTTGGAATTCCTGGCAGCCTTACCCTCACCCAGCTTCTGACTATCGGTAGTGACGTATTCATCACCGACGAACAGCACCGTCGCCTGTATTGGTTGCAGCTTTTCGCCTACGAGTACCTTGTTGGTCCAGAGATCTGTACCCACGAAGCCGGTTACCATCCCAACCAGCAAGCCTGCGGATCCCGACGCTCCGATCACCAACAGGTGCAGAAGCATAGGGCGTATGTATGGCCAGGTACCAAGCGACAGCTGAAACATCCTGCGAAAGCTCATCCGGGATGGCGCCTCAGTCTCCAGCGTCCCGTAGCCCTTTATCAACCCGAGTTCACGCACGGATGTTTTCTCCTTCGTTATAACCAGCAGAGAATCTCCCCCTTGCGATTCATCCTGCCATCACCATCGGTGAGTCCTGCGCAACTATCTCAACACCAGTCAGGAACCGCAACTCAATTCGATCCCGGTTCCCCCAATATTTCCTGTGACATTGGGTATTCTCATATGGATCGCGATTCACACGGTTAGACCAGTTCGCTATCATGTAGACTTCATTCCCGGAGGTGAAAAATGCGACGTGTCATGGTCCCCATATGTATGCTTCTCATCTGTTCAATAACGGCGACGACAGGTGCTGGCAAGCCTTACTCTCCACCTCTGCGTCAGGACTATCCGAACAACCTCTACTGGGGCGATACTCATCTCCACACCTACCTGTCCAGTGATGCTTACTTGCTTGGCACAACTATAACACCGGATCAGGCCTACCGCTTTGCCAAGGGGGAAACCATCCGTGCAACCGGAGGCGATGATGTCAGGATCCGTCAACCCCTGGACTTCCTGATGGTCGCAGACCACTCTGAGAACCTGGGTGCCATACCCGCAATCGTCGCCGGCAACAAGCGTCTTGCAGCCACAGAACACGGCAAGAAAGTCGCAGCAGTGCTGGCCGGTTTACCAGCGCTTCCGGATATATTGCGCGCCAGGACCCGGGATGAATTTGACCAAGGCAACATGGCGTTCACCAGGGCCAAAAGCGCCAAGGCAGGTGACTTCGACCTCGATGATGAATTTAAGCGAGAGGTCTGGGGGCAGGTTGTTGCGGTCGCAGAAAAACACAACGACCCGGGCAAGTTCACCACCTTCGCCGGTTACGAGTACAGCAGTAGTCCTCCCATGTTGCACCGCAATGTGCTGTACCTCGGCGGACCAACAGACACGCTGAAAACCCTGCCTTACTCCAAGTACGATAGCCCCAACCCTGAAGACCTGTGGGCTTATCTGGAAAGCTATCGCAAGAGCACCGGCAGTGATGTTATCTCCATACCACACAACAGCAACCTGAGTAGAGGCGGCATGTTTATGACTGTGACCTATGAGGGTAAGGCGATCACTCCTGACTATGCCCGAATTCGTTCCAGCATCGAACCTCTTGTTGAAGTCACGCAGATCAAGGGTGACAGCGAGACTCATCCATTCATCTCGCCCAACGATGAATTCGCTGATTACGAGTCCTGGGGGAAGATTGATGCCACTGACCCTAAAACTTTGGCCCGGGCATCCTATGTCCGCGCCGCGCTGCAAACCGGTCTCGACGTCGAGGCAAACGTCGGGGTGAACCCTTACAAGTTCGGCTTGATTGGCGCCAGCGACGCGCATACGGGACTCGCCACTGTTGATGAAGACAACTTCTGGGGCAAGTCGGGGGCGAACGAACCCAGCCCCTACCGGGCCAGCGCGCTGACTACATTCTCTGCGTCAGGCTATGCGGGGGTCTGGGCCACAGAAAATACTCGGGAAGCAATTTTTGCTGCCATGAAGCGCCGCGAGGTATACGCCACCACAGGACCACGGATGACCCTGCGCTTTTTCGGCGGATGGGACTACGCAGAGAGTGATGCCGAACGCCCCGATATCGCAGAAGTCGGTTATCAACTAGGCGTACCCATGGGTGGAGACCTGATTCAGACTAAAAACAAGGCACCGTCTTTTCTGATTCGCGCTACCAAAGATCCGGATGGTGCGAATCTCGATAGAGTGCAGATCGTCAAAGGCTGGCGTACAACGAAAGGTAAATTGCAGGAGAAAGTCTACGACGTCACCTGGTCAGGTCATCGAAAAATCAGCAGTGATGGAAAGCTACCGGCAGTTGGATCCTCCGTTAACCTCACTGAAGCAAGCTATCAGAATACCATTGGTAGCCCGGAGCTGTCGGTAGTCTGGATGGACCCTGACTTCAATAAAGGCGAAGCTGCAGTTTACTACGTTCGCGTCCTGGAAATCCCTACACCCCGCTGGACTACCTATGACGCGAAAGTCTATGGCCTGAAGGAGATTCAGCAGAAACCGCCGGCTGTTATTCAGGAGCGCGCCTACTCATCGCCGATCTGGTATACGCCACGATAGCATCAGTTTACGGGACACTCGATTATCAAAGCATGACCAGCGTCATCTTCTACCAGCGTTTCAACGGGGAGTTTTTCGTTAAGTACGCGCACAAAAACATTGGTAAGTACACGTAATTCGGGAACTCAGCCTGAGCAATAGATGTCCTTTAATTTTGCTGGCAGCTCATCAATCACATCGCTGGAAGTGTCCCAGTGAATCTGGCGAGTTCGATAGGCAAAGCTCAATGCCCTGCGTTCCTGATCACTGGACTTGTTGCTTCCGTTCTGATGCCACACGCCGCCATGCAGCAGCAGGGCAGAGCCTGCTTTCATCTCGGCAGAAATGTAGTCTATGTCCTGCTCTACAGGTCGCGCCCACTGATGACTCCCGGGGACGATATGCGTTGCGCCAGTTTCCTCGGTGAAGTCATCAAGAGCGATCAGTACGTTAATCATGCAGGGGCTGTGGGGTCGTGGTTCTGAAAAAACGTTATCGTCCAGGTGCATGCGCCTTGCCTCTTCGTGAGGGACAACTGCCTTGATAGAGCAACCGCCAAAGCAGAACCCGTGGGGAGCAAACAGATCTTCCACAGTCTCGAGTAATAACGGATCAGCAAAAAGATCGTCAAACATTCGTGTGACGGGCAACAGCCCTTTCCTGTAGAGACCCCGGACCTTACCGCCACCAATTTTTCTCGCGTCATATTCGACCAGCCAGGAATTACACTCTTCCTTGGCGCGCGCGAGCATCTCACGGGGCATGAGATCGGGGATTATTGCGTATCCTTGTTCGCGGAGTTCAGCTGAGTGTCTGGTAGACAGTGCAAGGTCCCAGGTTCGGAAAAGAACACCAGAATAATAACAAGATGGCTTTTATGCAAACCTGGAACTTGCCGTACTTGTCTCATCAAGCCCTGACGCTTCAGGCATATTCTGGAACGGTCCTCGCCCCAGGACTTAAAAAACCGGTAATGTCTACTTCTGAGCCATTCCCAACCGTTGTTCCAGGTAGCGCCACGACTCACTTTCAAACGGGTACATTGTCTTCGCTTCTTCAAACAGTCTCGGGGCATTCACCGAATCTCCGGCACGCCCCAATGCCAGGATGCGCAGTTGTCGAATGTACGCCGCATGGCCCGAAAGAGGTTCCACCTGAGCGAGCAATCGCTCCGCACCACGGTAATCTCGTCTGGCTAACAAACCAAGTCCGGCTATCTCGGTCAGCACATCAGCGCTCACACCCTCCCGCAATTTCTTATCAGCAATACTTCGTTCGGTAACATCGGTACCGAGTCGCCAAAGCACGGCAGTTTCCAGGTTCGTCCTGGACAGTAGAAAATCAAGCTCCGACAGCGCTTTGGGTGAATCAAAGGACGTTGTGTTAAGTAGTATGCGATTGATCAGTTCCTGTACTGCGAACAATGAAATCGTTCGATCCCGCCAGGCCGATGGCCAAAGTTCTTTGATTAGATCGCTTTGAGAAAAGCGTTCCCTCGTCGCACTGACATCCATTAACTCCACGTACCAGGTGTAGTCGTCCGGAAACAACATGTGGGGTGACAGTCGGTAGGGATGATTGTCAGTCAACGGTAAAACTTCTGCCAGCATCTGTTGCAAAGTCGTGCTATCGGCGAGAAACAGCGCACCCAGTTGTGCAGGGTTCTCCAGGCCCGACTCGCGTAATCGTGGTTCGACATCCGGATCGTTCCATTGAGACGCAAAACGTGCCTCGCTAACGCGGTCTTGACCGCCACGCTGCCCGACCAGCATCCACTCGAATCCGGAGCCAGTCCACAGTGAACACTTGCTGAAAGCATTGCAGAATGCCTTGATTATCGCCCGAGCCTCTCTACTCTCCATCTGATACACCGGTAGCCAGTAAGTGACAATGCCTCCTTCGTTTAAACGGCTGTAAACAAGTTCGAAGTATTCCTGGGAATAAAGGTTACCCACACCGGCACTTTTTGGCGGCGGTGGTTCGGCGGTAATAAGGTCGAAGCGATCAGGGGTAGTGAGCAGAAAAAAACGTCCGTCCTCGATATGAACGTTGACTCGAGGATCATCCAATGGATTGATGTTGTCCTGATACACGATGCTACTGAGGCGCAATACATCCACCGAAATGTCCACCACATCAATCGATTCAAGGTTCTTTGAATCTGTTAATGCCCTGGCCGTCGTCCCCAAACCGTAACTGATTAGCAGCGCACGTTTCGGGTCCGGGTGGATCGCAACGGGCAACCATACGTAAAGACCCATATATCGATTCGCCGATCTACCCGTGGCAGCCATGCCGGTACTATTGGTCACCAACCTGTGTGCTACAGGAACGTCGAAAAAGTCCCGCTGAAAAATCATGATAGTCTCGTTCAGCCCCTCCTCAGCTACGACGAGATACGATCCATCTTCAGACCACCGGTCGACCACAATTTGCATGAAGCGCTCGCTCATTAGCCCAAAGGGAAACAGTCCCAAGGCCAGGATAGCGGGCGCCCAGGCGGCGGCTCGTACTGTTTTTGGCCGTGGGACATCATCCGGCGCCAATGCCGCGACCAGCAGATACCCGAGGGCAAGCAGCAATATCGAATACTCCATGCCAAGGTATGGCAGCAGCACAAAACCACCGGCCAGCGCACCCAGCATGGCGCCCAGGGTGTTGGCTACCGTGAGTGTGCCAGACGCCCAGGCGTTGTCTCCCACCTCGTTATGCAAGCGCTTTCCCAGTAACGTAAATAACAGCCCGGACAGGAAACAAACGAGTAGCATTAGTGTGAGTGACAGAAGCAGGATGGCGACTGGAGATACAATCAGGTTTGCCCCCTGGCTCGCAATAACACCTGGCATCAGACTGTAGGTTCCGACCACAGCACAGATGCTGATTAACGCGATCCAGTTGGTGTAACGAAATCCATTAGCGTCGCGATTCAGCCAAACGGCAGCTACCAGCCCCCCGATGCTGATACCGGTCAGCACGACAGCGAGCATGATGGCAAACGTCAAACTGGTCGCCGGGATAAAGAGCAGCAAAAGTCGAAACCAGATGATTTCCAATGCCAGCAACAGGCCACCGGCAACAAAGGCTGCCGCTACAGTGCGCATCACAGCGGGGGTGATTGATGGTTTAATCGTCAACAAAGGAATGCGGGTGATATCAATCTTTCGGCTCAGGAACAATGCTGCAACTGCTGCCAACGTATCCATTGAACCCGCCACATAAGCCGAGCCTCGAATACCCAGCGCCTCAATCAACAACAATTCTCCCAGCAGCGCACCGGAAACAGCCCCGAGTGTATTCCAACCGTACAACCGCCCCAGGACTCTGCCGAAATTTGAATCCGATGCCGAGAGCGTACGCGCTAACAAAGGCAACGTCGCCCCCATCGCCGATGAGGGGATCAGCAATAGCAAAAAGGCAACGGTGATTCGCATGCCGTTAAGCGTCGTCTCATCGGCGAGGGCACCCAAAATAGGCGCCAGAGATGCCGTGATGGCAGGAAAGGCAAGGACCAGGGCAATGCCACTCACGCCCACCATGAGTTCCAGACCCGCAAATACCAGGAGTGGTCTTTTTACTCGACGCCCAAACCGGGCTGCCAGCCCATTGCCAATCGCGAGGCCACCCATAAAACTGGCCGTAACCAGCGAGGTCGCCCAGATCGTATTACCCAACGCGATCCCCGCCTGCCGGAACCACAGGGTTTCAAACAACAGTGCAGCAGCACCGGAAACGAAAAAGACCAGGGAGAGGGATTTAGTCACTGCGACCTTGATTATTACTGTTCAGACTCAAGCTTAACCCGTCTGTGATAGAAGGTGTAAATGAACCTCTTTACTATTACCCCCTGGAAGTAAAATTCTGAACACTGTTGTAGTATGGATAGAAAACTATGTCCATTGAAGAATATCGACTCGAAACCAGTGCTTGCCAATTTTCCGGTAGCATGAGAATGGGTTGATTAAAGTAAAGTGAAGCCATGAGCATTATCAAAAGGATTACGGTACAGACCTACACTTATCAGCTGGATGATTTCGGTCCAACTATTGCCATCTATCAGAAAGGTGGCAGCCTGGACCTGACCAAATTCGTCGTAACAATCGAGACCGATGATGGTCTGCGTGGCACCTATGCGCCACACTTCGGCGCAACCCTCCAGGCTTTGGCACAGATCAAAAGTATGGCGCCTGGGTTGATCGGCCAGAACGCCGAACATCGCGAAAAAATTTTTGAAAGGCTCAAGATCAACTTCCGTCACTTCGACAAAGTCGGTATTGCCGCACTGGATGCTGCCTTATGGGACCTTGCAGGGAAGAAATACAGCACGTCAGTTGCGCAGCTTCTGGGTGGCTCAAGGCAACGCCTGCCGGTTTATGCAAGCACCATGCCCGGGCAGAACACCCCCGGGAGCCTGGACAGCATTGAACGTTATGCGGACTTTGCTGAAGACTGCAAGTCCCGGGGAATTTCCGGTTTTAAGATTCACGGCTTTCACGATGGCAACCCAAAGACCGAAATCGGCATTATGACTGCAGTTCGAAAACGTGTTGGCGATGAGATGAAACTGATGACCGACCCTGCATCGTCGCTCGGATCTTTCATGGCCGCAGTGGAAGTCGGACGCGCCTGCGATGACCTTGCGTTTTTCTGGTACGAAGATCCCTACCGGGATGCGTCGTCCAGTGCGGTAGCCCACAGACGGCTGCGTGACTTTATTAAAACACCCATGCTGATTTCGGAACACATCCGGGGCTTTGAACAGAAAGCAGACTTCGTGCTGGCGGGGGGCACTGACATCATGCATATCGACCCGGAGCTCGACGGTGGCATTACCGGCACGATGAAGCTTGCGCACTTCTGCGATGCAATCGGCATGGAAGTACAGTTGCACACAACGGGCCCCATCCATCGTCATTGTATGGCTGCCATCATCAATACGCATTTTTACGAACTGGGCCTGGTTCGTCCGCCGCAGGGTGCGTGGAACGCTTTTGAACCTCCCATCTATACAGATGACTACAGTGATCAGCTCGATGATGTCGCTGAGGACGGATGTGTACCGGTACCCGACGGTCCTGGTCTGGGTGTGACCTATGACTGGGACAAGATTAATCGCTGGGAAACCGCGAGAGAAGTATACGAATAGCGGCATGGAAAATGGACCTGACCCCTTTTGTCGACCCCTTTTTCCAAATGGCTTGGGATCAGCGATAGGGGGACCAGTAGTTCTGTTTGTCGGATTTAAATTTGTATCGACGACGAGGGTGAGGCAAGGGATCCTGAACACGTAATGTCCACCCTAATAATGCAGCTAACATTTTCGATTGAATAGCTGCATAGTCCGGGTGATCGAACAGATCATTCAGTTCAACAGGATCCTCCGCCAGATTATAGAGCTGTCCGTGTTCTTGCATATCGAAAATCAGTTTCCAGTCACCTTTGCGTATCGCACGCATAGTCCCGCTTTGCGACCAGCCGTTTAACTCGTCAAAACCGATTGTCGGATGCAGCCCATCTGACTCTGGGTCAAAATCATCATCAGCCGTGTAATGTAATCCACCAAAACCGTGCTCAGAATAAGCACTGTCGAATTCTTCTTCGGGATATTCTTTTCCGTTCAACAATGCCCATAAACTGCGCCCCTGTACACCATGCGGGATGTCCACTCCTATCGCTTCGCAAATTGTCGGCATGACGTCAGCAGTCGTGATATGTGCTGGATGGGGTTTGTCAGAGACAAGAATATCCGGACCCACAAACAGGAACGGGATGCGAATGAGCACCTCTGGTAATTCTGCACCTTTACGCATCAGTCCGTATTCGCCGACATAATCGCCATGATCGGACAGGAAGATCACAATCGTGTTATCCCGCAGATTTTTTACGTCCAGATATTCGAAGAAGCGTTTGATCTGATCGTCGATCAATCGAAGCATGCCCATGTAATTGGAACGCGCTCGTGGGAGCTGCTCCGCATAATCGGGAAATCCCATCTCGCCGATATGGCGCAACCATTGATACTTGAAACCTTTCACCTCAAGTGCAGATTGATCAGAAAGTGTGGCGGGCAATGTTTCTGGCGGAAACATGGAGAAATAGGGTTCGGGCGCCTGATACGGATTGTGCGGCTCGGGGAACGATAACCATAGAAAGAAGGGGTCAGGATCAGGTTCGCCACCGCCCCGAATCCCATCAATCCAGTTCGTGGCCGCAGTAACAGCACGGTACGGACATTGGACTTCTACGTTATAGGGTGCTGGATCAGAATCGGCACGCATTCGAAGATTTGCCAGGTATTCGTCAAATGCGATTTCATCATCAGTTCGGTTCTCGCCTAATCCACCATGGTGACCAAGCGGGAAATAATAATCCATCTGATCTGCATCAAGATAGGAATGATTTTTTCCACAGAGCGCGGTTCTGTAACCCTGTTGGCGCATAACTTCGTAAAGGTCGGTCTCAAAAAACGCGTCTTTTCCATTATGGTTGGTACGCGCATGAGTCGCGCTGGGGTAGCGCCCTGTCAACATACTCACCCGTGCCGGAAGACAAGCAGGCATCGTTGTGTAGGCTCTATCAAACCAGGTGCCTTGGGTGGCGAGACTGTCCAGAAACGGCGTGGTATCGAGTTGAAATCCTTCACGCTTAGACACATCAGCCCGTTGCTGATCTGTCATAATTACGACGATATTTGGTTTGGTAGTCATGTTACGTGCCTTTGCAGAAGTGAATGAATGGCGGCGACGGGAGCGAGATTTGCCAGTATTCCCCTAGATTGCCAAATCCTTATTGAAGTAGTCGCGGATCACCCGATCGAAGGTTTCCTCGTTGAAGCGATAGTCGTCCGCCTTGCCGGCAAACAGTTTATAGGAGAACGGTGTTTCGTTCGGATAGTATTGCGCGCGGGCATCGATCGCCACGGCGATCACGGCGGAACGATCGTGAATTCGTTGGTCATCATAGGTGGTGTTCTGCTCCGCCATCACGATAGCGGTCTTTTGACCCAGCACGGCGCGATAACGGTGGAAGCCGAAGTTGATCGAAATCCGGATATCATCCGAGCTGTTGGCGAAGGACCCGTGCAACATTTGCCGGTTGACGATGGTGACATCGCCGGCATCGCAGATCAGCGGCATGACGCCGGGCAATTTCTCGCTGCCGCCATTTTCCTGGACCATGCGTTTGATATCCAGACGGCCCTGTCTATGGGTGCCAGGCTTGATCCACAGCCCGTTACCCGGGGTGGTGGGGTAAAGCTGCACTTGAAAATTGAAACCGTGAATGCCCGGATCCCAGTCCGGTGAATTCCAGTGGGTCACGCCATCCTGATGCCATGCGACCGAACCGCCAAGGCAAGCCTGCTTGACAAAAACCGCGTCGTTATAGGGTACGAAGTCTGGCCCGTTGATGGCTTCCGCGATCGCCAGCAAATGCGGGTGCCCGTAGAGGCGCAGGCCTGACGGCATTTCCTGACACACGCCATACATCAGATAGACGACATCCGTCGGCGCATCATCATCGGGCCTTGGCTGGGCCATTTGTGCAGGGTGTCGGCCGGCGAACTCTTTGGAGCCACCCAACGGGTCTGCCAGGGGCGCCACAAACCTGTAAAGGGGCCGCTTGGAACCGATGCCCAGCGCCGGGCGACCCCGGGCATCGACCTGAGCATGGCGGTCAACCGGCGCGCGTTCCAGCATGGTGTTGGCGTCGGCCCGAAGTTCGGTGATTTCATCGGCGTCAATCATACCTTCGAACACATAAAACCCATGTTCGTTGAAGGCATCCAGAATGTCCGGTTGCAGTTTGCCGTCCGCATCGAACCGCACGGGACCACGATTACCAATGGTGTGGGCGATCTTGAGACCCTCTTGCTGAAATGCGGCTATGCTGGCGGCATGTTGTTCCCGGCTGGGCCTGGATTTCGACGGCATGTTCATGATGTCTATTCCTCGACGTCCCCTATTATCAGCAAATTTTACGGTCAATACAAAAGGACGGGAATGCTGAATATCGGAGCAAATGAAATACAGCGCAATATCATTGCCAGGCGCGTTCTGGGACTACCGGACTAACGATTGCTGGCAAGCTACTCCTTCGATTCCGTTATCGCCTGATAGGTGGCATTCCGCACATCCCTGCGATAGGAAAACCAGGGGTTGAGCAGCTGCATCATGCTGACGATTACGATATCTTCCACCGGGTCAATCCAGAACACTGTCCCCGCGGCTCCGGCCCAGTAGTACTGACCGACGCTACCCAGGGCATAATTGGCCGGGAGGTCTAGAATCATCGCAAAGCCAAGCCCATAGCCGACGCCTGGGTGTCGACGCAGCAGCGGGTACTTTTCCGGTTCCCCATTGAATCCACCCCGTATGACCGCCGGCAGATGATTCATTGTCATGTAGTTGACGGTCTTTGGACTGAGAATCCTATTCCCATCGAGAACGCCGCCCGCGCGAAGAGCCTCCGCAAAGCGAACAAAATCCCGTAATGTGGAGACCAGCCCGCCACCACCCAGAAACAAAGTGACGTTGGTGAAATCACACATTGCGAAACAAGTGTCGAAAATCGAATAGCCCACATCCTTCGATCCCTCCGGCGGGATCAGGTGTCTTTCTCCGGTCTCCATATCTCGATAATGGACCGGCAGGAACCTATGCGCCTTGTCAGTGGGCACGGCAAAAAAGGTATCGTGCATGTCGAGCGGACTAAAGATGTGTTCGGCAAGATACTCATCGAACGACTGACCGCTGATTCTTTGTACCACCAGTCCGGTGACATCGACACCGATCGAGTAGTGCCACTGGGTTCCCGGCTCGTATTTGAGGGGTACCTTCGCCAGTCGTTCAGCAAACTCGTCCAGATCCTTTGCCTGCCAGAGATTAGCCTCGTTAAACATCTGATCGGCCGGATCGCTGTAGGTGAAAGTGCCATCGGCATTATGCACAGAACCATAGGAAAACCCTGCGGTATGCGTTAGCAGGTGATGCATCGTCATTTCATGTTCAGCCGGTACCACCTTGCCGTCTTTGACCACGTTCATGTTTTCGAACTCGGGGATAAATTTTGCCACCGGGTCGGAGAGATGGAATTTACCCTGCTCATACAACTGCATGATGGCGACGGCGGTGATCGGCTTGGTCATGGAATAGATGCGAAACAGATCGTCCATAGCCAGCGGCAGTGGATCGTTCATGCCTTTCGTGCCTACGGCACTCTGGTGAACCAGCTTGCCGTCCCGGACCACCGCCGTCAGGATGCCGACCATCTTGCCCGCATCGACGTAACGTTGATTCATCTGGGTGATACGCGCCAGGCGTTCAGTTGACATACCAACCCGCTCAGCGGGTACCGTTGGGATTTCTCTGGCCGCGGTTGTTCCCGTCAAGACCAGCAATCCAATGACGGCAAACAATCTACGCAGGTTATATTTCTTTATATCGCGATACGTGTAGGTAATCATGTAGATCCTCTCGGACAGCCTCCCAGGTTGATCAAAGCAACGGAAAATGTGCGCCCGATGACCTGATTACGTCAGGCGCCAACAAATGGGTTCAGCAAACGAACGCCAGTTCTTAAAAAATCTTTATGATTTCTGGTGACAACTGTTAAATCATAGATAAGTGCGGTTGCGGCAATTTGTTTGTCCAAAGTGTTTTCCTGGTTTGGAACCCGCAATCTACCCCAGAGTTGTGCGATATCCCGGTCGATATCCAGAATATGGTCCTGATAATCGGCGATCAGTTCATTAAGCCATTGTTCCAACTGATTGGATTGCCGGGCATCACCACGATGCCTGATTAACTCTACTCCCCTGCGTAATTCACCCAAAGTTACGACAGAGATGAAGACACTTGCCTGCTCCCTGTTCACCCTGCCAAAGAAACTTCTTACACCTCTGTCTGCCTTGGATTTTTTCCGCGCCTCACTGATAATGTTAGTATCAATCAAATACATGATCGCTGGTATCGACGTTTTCTACCCGCTCGAAATCCTCGTCCTGACCCACATTGGGCATGGTGGCAAGGACTTCAGCAAAACTCTTTCTTTCAGGATGTAGCAAAAGCTCTTCAAGCAAGACCCGATGTTCAGCTTCCATACTTCGACCATGTTTTGCAGCACGTTGTTTTAGCGCATCAACAATATGCTGGTCGAGATTCCTGACGACAAGATTTGCCATAACCACTCCCGCTCTATCATGAAAATGATTGCAATGATATCATATAATGATGTCAATGCAATCGCGGGTTGTGGGCTGCAAACTTGCGCTGACTGGTAAGTTCAGTGGCGCCTGTTGGCAAACTATTCCTTCGATTCTATTATCGCCTGGTAGGTCGCGACGCGCAGGTCAGGTCGGTAGGACCGCTGGGAGCGCAGGCCGACTATCAATTGCATCATACTGACGACGACGATGTCCTCAACCGGGTCGATCCAGAAGATCGTGCTGGCCGCACCTCCCCCATAATACTGGCCCGCACTGCCTATGGCGCCCTGAGCCACCGTATCCGTGACCAAGCCGAACCCGAAGCCCATTCCCCACCCGTTGTATTGGCTACCCGGGAGTACAGGGTCAATTGTTATCGACATTCCAGTGCCGCTATTGATGCTTGCCAGTACGTGATTCATGGTCATGAAAGCGATGGTTTTCGGGCTCAATATGCGTTTACCGCCCAGTATGCCGCCGTTACGAATCGCCTCGGCGAAACGTACATAATCGCGAAGTGTGGAGACCAGCCCACCGCCACCGGAATACAGGGTTACATCAACGAAATCGCACATCGCCCGGCAACCTGCGGCAAACGTGTACCCAAGCAACTCTGGTTCCCTGAACTCATCAACGGCTTTGGCCTTTCCGTCCGAATCAATGATATGCAGCGGCAGGAATCGATCCATCTTATCCGCGGGCACGGTGAAAGCGGTGTCCACCATATCCAGGGGTTTGAAAATATGATCCTGCAAATAGACATCAAAGCGCTGGCCGCTTAAACGCTGCACAACAACACCGGCAACGTCGATGGCAACCGAATAATGGAAGCGATCGCCCGGTTCGTACCTCAGCGGGAGCGCCGCCAGCCGTTCGATGAAATCATCGAGATCTTTTGCAAGCCACAACTTTGCCTCCCCGTACATCTTATCCAACGCATCGTCGGGATCGAAGCCAAAACCATAGGTCAAACCGGTGGTATGAGTGAGCAACTGTTGCATAGTCATCTCGCCCTCGGCAGCTACGACCTCACCGTCCTTCAATACGGTCATGTTTTTGAATTCAGGGATGAATTTTGAAACCGGGTCCGTGAGCAGAAACTTGCCCTGTTCGTACAGCTGCATCATTGCGACAGCAGTAATCGGCTTAGTCATGGAATAGATGCGATACAGATCATCTACAGCAAGCGGCCTGGGATCGTTGATGCCCTTATTCCCCTGGACACTCTGGTGCACTAACTTGCCATCGCGAACCACGGCCGTGGCGATACCGATAAAATTACCCTCGTCGATATAGCGCTGGTTCATTTGCGCAACACGCTCGAGCCGTTCGGTTGACATGCCGACCCGCTCTGCGCGTACCGTTGGGATTTCTTTTGCCAGGGTTGTACCTGCCAGGACCAGCAATCCGACGGTAGTTAACAATCCATGCATTTTTTTCCTGGCTGTCATGTCACTTCTCCTTTGATTCAAGTATCGCCTGGTAGGTGACAGCCTGCAGATCTTTGCGATAGGAAAACCAGGGATTCATCAGCTGCATCATGCTGACAACCACGATATCTTCCACCGGGTCAATCCAGAATACAGTGCCTGCCGCACCGCCCCCGTAGTACGAGCCAGCACTGCCCATGGCGCCACTGGCAGGGATGTTCTCAATAACGGCGAAACCAATTCCATAACCGACACCTGGAATGGGTTTAAACAACGGTTCCCCTTGCGGCCCCGCCAACGGTTCGTCGCCGTAGCCGGTTACAACGCCGGGCAGGTGATTCATCGACATGAAGTTAATGGTTTTCGGACTCAGAATCCTGTTGCCACCGAGAATACCTCCCGCGCGCAGCGCCTCAGCAAACCGGACATAATCGCGAAGCGTAGAGACCAGCCCGAAGCCGCCCAGGAACAGGCTGACGTCATCATAGTTACACCCGACTGGACAACCTTCCCAAAATACTTCCGGCGTGTCGCTAACGCCTTCCGGTCCGATGAGGACCAGCTCATCAGTTTCGAAATCGCGGTAGTGGTTGGGCAGGAACCTCGCCTTTTTATCCGCAGGTATTTCAAAGAATGTGTCAGTCATATCCAGTGGCTCGAACAGGTTTTCTGCGAAGTACTTATCTAACCGCTGGCCGCTGAGTCGTTCTAATATGAGCCCCGTCACTTCGACGGCGCCATCCGAGTATTCCCACCTCGCTCCGGGTTCGAACGCCAGCGGAATTTTGGACATTATTACTGCAAACTCATCCAGATCGTGTGCATGCCACGATTCCCTGACATTTGTAATACCGGCCGTATGGGTCAGCAGGTGATGCATCGTCATTTCGTTTTCAGCCGGTGCTGTCTTGCCGTCCGTGAGCACGGTCATGTTCTTGAATTCAGGGATGAATTTTGAAACCGGGTCCGTGAGCAG